>Ga0134121_10003065_pt1 | contig 14103 bp, 13 predicted proteins | sample KB301_FD_96463 | JGI IMG/M metagenome (GOLD analysis project Ga0134121, IMG submission 96463) | Terrestrial soil microbial communities without Nitrogen fertilizer from Kellogg Biological Station, Michigan, USA - KB3-0-1 | ecosystem: Environmental > Terrestrial > Soil > Unclassified ...
AGCGCCGTCCAGCCCGCGCCGATGACGACGAGGCCCACGAGCGCCAGCGGCGGCAGCCAGGCGCGCACCGGACGCAGCCGGCCCGCCATCGCGAGCGCCACCGCGAGCGCGGCCAGCGGGCCCACGAGGCCCAGCGGATCCTTGGCGAGGACGGCCAGCCCCAGCGCCACGCCGCCCAGCGCGGCCGAGACGCGGGGGCCGCCGCGCGCGCGCATCAGGAGCCCTGCCAGACCCCACTGGATGCCGGCGAGAAACAGCGTCTCGGGGCGCACGTAGCGCGCGAAGGCATAGAAGAAGCCGCAGGAGAGCAGCGCGACGCCGGCGAGGAGCCCGACGCCCGGGCCGAGCAGCCGCGCCCCCAGCCAGGCCGTGGCCGCCACCGCGAGCACGGCGCCCGCCACCGGCGCCAGCCGCGCCGCCCACTCGGAGACGCCCCAGATCTCGAAGGCGCCCGCCTGGAGCAGATAGAGGAGCGGCGGCTTGTCGAAGTAGCGGACGCCGTTGAGCCGCAGGGTGAGCCAGCTCCCCGATCGCCACGCCTCGCGCGCGATCTCGGCATGCTGGCCCTCGCCCGGGTCATCGAACGGCGCCGCGCCGAGGCCGGGCAGGAGCAGCGCCAGCGCCAGCGCGGCGGCGGCGAGGGTCACGCGCGCGGCGGCGTGAGAGCGGGGCGGCTCCACGCGGCGCGCTAGGGAACGAGCCGGCCCGCGGAGAGCCGGAGGGACACATCCGCCTCCGCGGCCGCTTCCGACCGATGCGTCACGAGGATCACCGTCGCGCCGCGCGTTCGCGCCTGCGCGCGCAGCTCGGCGAGAATGGCGCGCGCGTGCGCGTCGTCGAGGTTGCCGGTGGGCTCGTCCGCGAGTAGCAGCGGAGGGGAGTTCAGCACCGCGCGGCAAAAGGCCACGCGCTGCTGCTCGCCGCCGGAGAGCTGGGCGGGGTAGTGCCCGCGCCGGTGCGCCACGCCCATTCGCTCCATGAGGGCCAGCGCCTCCCGCGTGGCGGTGCCGCGGTCCCGGCCGATATAGCGCGCGGCCAGCAGCACATTGTCCAGCGCGGTCAGGCTTCCGATGAGGAGGAAGGCCTGGAAGACATAGCCGATCCGCGTCCCGCGCACCCGGCACTGGGCCCGCCGGCCCAGCGGGCTGACGCGCTCGGCGTCGAACCAGATTTCACCGGCGTCGGCGGGCTCGAGCAGCCCGAGGAGATTCAGGAGCGTGGACTTGCCGGAGCCGGACTCCCCGATCACCGCCACCACCTGTCCCGGCCGGGCCTCGAGGTCCACGCCGTCCAGCACGCGCACCGGCGCCGCGCCGTCGACGCCGGGGTAGATCTTCGTGAGCCCGGTGGCCCGGATGATCATGGCGGCGCCTGGGAGGACGGCCCGGGCTCACGCCCCGCGGCGAATGGCCTCGGCGGGCGAGAGCCGGGCGATGCGCAGCGTGGCGTAGGCGGCGGCAAGCCCGCCCAGCAGCACCGCGAAGACCAAGGCGAAGGTGAGGAGGCGCGGCGAGAAGTAGAAGAGCTGCTGGCCCTCGCGGAGCGTGCGCCAGTCCACCGCGGCGCCGATGCCCAGCGCGAGCAGCACGCCCAGGCCCACGCCCCAGAGGCTCACGCCCAGGGCCTCGCCGAGCACCTCGCGCAGCAGCTGCGCGTCGGTGGCGCCCAGCGCGCGCTTGACGCCGAAATCCCGAATGCGCTCGAAGACGGCGGCAGTCACGGTATTGGCGAGCGAGAGCCCGCCGATGACCAGACCGAGCCCGCCGATGCCGATGAGGAGGGCGGAGAAGAAGGCGGTGGAGGTGCGCAGGAGGCGCGAGAGCTCCCCGGGGATGGTCACGTTGACGCCCTTCACCGAAGCCTGGATCCGGCGCGCGAGCTCGTCCGGGTCCACGCCCTCCTGCCAGCCCACCGCCGCGCCCGAGTTCAGGTCGGGACGCGCCAGCCCCCCCGAGCCGAAGACGCGGAAGAGCAGCGGGTCCCGGCGCAGCCAGAGGTCGCGGGCGTCCTCCAGCGGCACGATGGCGAAGCGGTCGGGGGCGGTGAGGGTCTTGTCCAGGATCCCCACCACGGTGAAGTCGAGCCCGCCGATGGGAAGCGCGGCGCCGACGCCGAGCTTGCGCGAGGCCGCGAAGTCGCTCCCGATCACGGCGACCTTCCGGTCGCCGCCCGCGAGGTCCCGACCGGTGCGGACCGCCAGCGAGCGATAGTGGCGATTGGCCTGAGGCGCCGCGGGATCCACGCCCATGACGAGCTCCTGGGTCACGGTGAGGAACGCCGAGGTGCTGGTGCTGATCGGCAGCATGACCTGTGGCTGCACCACCGCCACGCCCGGCACGCGGGCGATCTCCGCGATGCGCGCGGCGGGGAGGAGGCCGCCGGCGGTGAAGCCCGCGCCCATGCCCATTCCCTCGCCCGCCACCGAGATCTGGCCCAGCACGAAACGGTCGCCGCCCTCGATGAAGCGGCTGATCCGCTCGCCCATGGCGCCCAGCGCGACCAGGCCCGCCATGCCCACCGCGATCCCGAGCACGGTGAAGCCATAGCCTTTCGGAAAGACGCGCCGCAGGGCTAGTACTCCAGTCGGGATTCGGCCCGCCCCTGGCGCCGCCGGATCAGCCGGTTGATGCGCACGATGGCGAAGAAGAGCTCGAGGGAGAGACGCTTCTTCAGCGGAATTCGACGGAAGGCCCCGCCGGCGAGGACGAAGGTCACCGTGTCCACGAGCCCCAGCGCGTCGCGCGGGTTCATGAAGATCTCGAGGAACTGGCGGTCGTAGAACTGGGTGATGAACCGGGTGAAGGGCCGCATCCCCCGCTTGAGCCGCCGGGCATACCCCGCGAAGCGCCTCGCCTCGAAGCGGCGGTCGCGGAACGCGCCGAGGATCTCGTCCGCGGCCATCTCCCCGGACGCCATGGCGAGGAAGACGCCCGCCGAGAAGATGGGATCCACGAAGGCCACCGCGTCACCCACGCAGAGGAAGCGGTCGCCGATGATGGGCTCCACCGCATAGGAGAAGTTGGCCGCGGTGTACATCGGCGTCACCTGCCGCGCGCCCTCGAGATTCTCGCGCACGCGGTGGCACCGCTCGACCATGGCGCGGAAGAGATCCTCCGGCGAGCCGTCCCGTTCCCGGACCGTCCGCGCGTGGAGCACGCAGCCCACGCTGATCTCGTCACGGGCGAGCGGGATGTACCAGAACCAGCCCTCCGGATAGATGTAGATCCGGACATTGCCCTCTTCCCGGCCGGGCCAGCGCTTGGCGCCCTGGAAGTAGGCGAAGATGGCGACCTTGCCCAGGCCGGGCATGGGCTCCCGGCGGCCCTGGCGGGAGGCGAGGAAGGCATCGCGCCCGGTCGCGTCCACGAGAAACCGGGCGCGCAGGCTGCGCTCGCCGTCGCCGTCGCTGAGCCGCACCGTCACGCCCTCGGCATCGAAGGCGACCTTCTCCACCGTGGCGGGCTGGAGCAGGCGCGCGCCCTCCGTCACCGCGTGGTCGAGGAGGACCTGGTCGAACTCCGCGCGGTGCACGTCGAAGGTGAAGTGCGGCCAGGGCCGCCCCTCGCGAAAGGTGAAGGTGGCCTCGCGCTCGAGCTCCTGATCGTGGAAGGTGACCCCGAACTTGTCGAGGAAACCGTGCGCCTTGATCTTGTCCAGCACGCCGAGCCGCTCGAGGATGGGCATGCAGTTGGGCACCAGCGACTCGCCGACCTTGAAGCGCGGGAAGACCTCGCGCTCCACCACCGTCACCCGCAGTCCGCCGCGGGCGAGAAAGGTGGCGGTGGCGGAGCCGCCCGGACCGCCGCCGACCACGAGGACGTCGGTGTCGAACGCGTCCACTCCAGCGTCCACTCTACGGTCGTCGTAGGTCATGACGCCCTTGATTTGATCTACGGTCGCCCCAAGGGGCGACCTTCATAAGGTGGCTTCGCATTGGCTTCGCGTTCGCATTGGCTTCGCATTTGATTTACCAGGAGAGCCTCGACTCCACCGGCTGGCCCAGCCAGCGGCGGCGCCAGGTATTGATGCGCACCAGCCAGAAGAAGATGCCGAGCGACATCCGCATGCGCAGCGGCATGCGGAGGAAGGCGCCGCCGGCGAGGAGGCCGGTCACGCTGTCGAGGATGCCGAAGTTCTCCCGGGGCAGGAGCAGCACCTCGAGGAACGCCGGCTCGTAGTACCGGTTGATAAAGCGCGTGAAGGGCCGGATCCCGCGCTGGATGCGGCGCACGTAGCCGCCGAAGCGGCGCGCGGCGAAGCGATTGTCGCGGAAGGCGCGCAGGATCTCCGCCGAGGCCAGCTCCGCCGACTGCATCGCCACGAAGACGCCGGTGGAGAAGATGGGATCGATGAAGACCACCGAGTCTCCCACGCAGACGAAGCGGTCGCCCACCACCGGCGTGGTGCGGTACGAGAAGTTGGCCGCGGTGTGCACCGGGGTGATGCGCTCGGCGCCGCGCAGCGCCTCCGCCACGCCCCGGCAGCGCGCCAGCATCTCCTCGTACAGGGCTTCCACCGATCCCTCGCGCTCCCGCGCCGCGCGCGCGTGGAGGACGCAGCCCACGCTGGTCACGTCGCCGGTGAACGGGATCCACCAGAACCATCCGTCCTCGAAGACGTAGAGCCGGATATTGCCCTCTTCCTTGCCGGGCCAGCGCCGCGTCCCGCGAAAGTGGGCGAAGAGCGCGATCTTGCCGAGCCCCGGAATGGGCTCGCGCCGGCCTCCCTGGCGGGAAGCCAGGAAGCCGTCACGCCCGCTGGCGTCCACCAGGAAGCGGGCGCGGAGGGTGCGGCGGCCCGACGCGTCCTCGATCTCCGCGCTCACTCCGTCGGCGTCGAAGGCGACCTGGTCCACCCGGGCGGGCTGGCAGATGGTGACTCCCGGCTGGGCGGCAGCGTGGTCGAGGAGCACGCGATCGAACTGGGCGCGCGGCACCTCGAAGGCCCACGGCGGCCAGGGCTTGCCGGAACGGAAGGTGAACGTATAGGAGAGATCCGATTCCTGGTCGTGAATATAGGCGCCGTACTTGGTGATGAAGCCGGCCTCCCTCATCCGGTCCATGACGCCCAGTCGCTCGAGGAGCGGGATATTGGCGGGCAGCAGCGATTCCCCGATGTGGAACCGCGGAAAGGCTTCGCGCTCCACCACCGTCACCCGCAGGCCCCCGCGCGCCAGGCAGGTGGCGGCGGTGGAGCCACCCGGCCCGCCGCCGATCACGAGGACGTCCGTCTCGGAGGTCATGACCGCGCCGGGCGCCGCACTTGACAGGAGCGGAGGGCGCGGGCGAGCCGATCCTGCGCGTAGACGCGACGGATGAACGGAGTGAGCGGGTCGCGGCCCACGCGGCCCAGCACGACCTGCGCGAGCGCCAGGGCCACCAGCACCGGCAGCGCCGCGGTGGCAAGCCCGGCCTCGCGGATCTGGATCGCGCGGGGATCCTGCCACCACCGCGCCCAGGTGTCGGCGGTGCGCGCCAGCGCGAAGTTGGCCACCGCCAGCATGAAGGCGGCGAAGTTGTCGCGGGTCCCGGTGGTGGCGGCCATCACCTCGCGGTGCCGGATCTTGCGCCGCTCGCCGATGAAGGGCCGGACCTGCGCCCACAGGACCATCGCGATGTCGCGGACCCAGCGCCAGAGGCCCTTCGCGGTGAGAAAGGCCGTCACCGCGACGCCGTCCCGCAGCGGACGGAAGCGGCTCCGCCGGTTGGCGTGATGCACGGCGGTGATGGGCGTCTCCACCAGCGGCACCCCCAGCGAGGCGGCGCGCAGCAGCATCTCCGTCTCGAAGACGAAGCCGCCTCGCCGTCCCCGCCCGGCGGCGAGCAGCGGCAAGGGATAGACGCGAAATCCGGACTGCGTGTCGCGCAGGGCATAGCCGGTGAGCCAGTCGATGAAGAAGCCGGCCACCCGCATGGCGTTGAGACGCCCGCGCGGGATGATCCGGTAGCCGGGCTCGTCGGGATTCCCGTCGGGCCCGTGGCCGAGCCGCCCGCCGATGACGAGGGCGTCCGGATGCTCGGCGGCCGCCTCCAGCAGCCGCGGGATCTCGTCGGGATCGTGCTGGCCGTCGCCGTCCAGCGTGACCACCCGCTCGGCGCCGCGGGCCAGCGCGGCGTCGAACCCGCGCCGCAGGGCCGCGCCCTTGCCGCGTTGCCGCGGCAGCCGCACCACCTCGGCGCCCGCGCGCGCGGCCACCGCCGCGCTGGCGTCGGAAGAGCCGTCGTCCACCACCACCACGGTCCCGTGCGTGCGCGCGCGCGCCACGAGGCCCTCGATGGTGGCGGCCTCGTTCAATACCGGGATGACGATCAGGTGGTCGCCCACGGGATCTTCCCTCAGGCGGGCCTGGCGACGAGGATCGCCGTGCGGCACCCGCCCCGGGCAAGGCCGTGCGCGAGAGCCGGCCCGTCGCCGGCGGCGAGCGCGGCCGCCGCCACCCGCAGGACACCGAGGCCGCCGTGCTGGCCGAACTGCGGAGCCAGGGATCGCGGGGGCAGCAAGGCCGGGTTGGCGGCGAGGTCCACCGCGAGCAAGGCCTGCTCCCAGTCGTCGAGGGCGGGGTCGCCGTTGCCCGCCGCCCAGACCCCCCGGAGCGCAGCCGCCGTGAGTCCGGCCGACTCGAGCCCGCGACGCAGCGGCGAGCGCGGGTCGGGCCGCCGCGGCGGGGCGGTGTGCGGCGCCACCGGGATATTCCCCCATGCCGCCGCCGCCACTTCCGCCACGATGGACGCGCCGCGCGCGCGCGCGAGCTCACGCTCTTCGAGCACGACGAAGGTCGCGCCCTCGCCCAGCACGGGGCCGTTGTGGTCGGCCGCGAACGGACGGCAGCCCTCCTCGCCCGGGCGATGCGCGCCGCGCCGCATCGGCGAGAGCACGCCCATCTCCGCGAGCCGCCGGTAGACGGGGCCGCAGAGCTCGTCCACACCGCCCGCCAGCACCGTCTCCGCGTGGCCGCCCGCGATCAGCGCCGCGGCGCGCGCTACCGCGAGATCGCCCCCGATGGTGGCCTGGTTCACGGTGACGGTGGGCCCCTTGGCGCCGATGGCGATGGCGGCCGCCGCGCCCATGGCGTTCATCACGGTGCCGGGAAAGAGCATGGGCGAGAGCCCGCCGGGGCCGCGCGTGAGATAGCCGGTGGCGAAGTCGCCGCTGGACCGGAAGTCGCCGAACTCCGTGCCCACCACGAGCCCGAGCTGCGGGCCCGCCTCCACTCGCCCGTCCTCCATCGCGAGCCGGCACGCGGCCACCGTGAACCGGCAGATGCGCGAGAGCCGGCGGGCGGCGTCCCGATCGATCAAGGCTTCCATGACGGCGTCGTCCACCTCGGCGCCCAGCACCGACGGCCACCCGGTGGTTTCGAAGGCGCGAACGGGAGCGATGCCGGTGGCGGGTCGCGCCAGCGCGTCCGCGATGGCGGCGGCGCCCCCCGCTCCGGCGGCGCTCACCATCCCCATCCCGGTCACGACCACGCGGCGCGGGGCCCTCATCGGCCGAACACGAGGCTCACGTTCTGCCCGCCGAAGCCGAAGGAGTTGCTCAGCGCCACTTCCAGCGGAGCGGGCCGAGCGGTGTTCGGCACGCAGTCGAACGGAATGTCGGGATCCACCTCGCCGAGATTCGCGGTGGGCGGGATGAGTCCGTTCTGCAGCGCCAGCACCGTGGCCACCGCTTCCAGGCTTCCCGCCGCGGCCATGGTGTGGCCCACCAGCGACTTGGTCGAGCTGATGGGCACGCCACCCGCCCCGAAGACGCGCACGAGCGCGAGGGCCTCGGTGCGGTCGTTCTGGAGTGTCCCCGTCCCATGGGCGTTGACGTAATGGACGGCGCCGGGGGGAAGCGCGGCATCGGCCAGCGCCAGCTCCATGGCCCGCGCCATCCCCTCGCCCTCAGGCTGCGGCGAGGTCACGTGATGGGCGTCGGTGGTCATCCCCGCGCCGAGAAACTCGGCATGCGCGTGCCCCCCGCGCGCCCGGCACGCGTCGGCATCCTCCAGGACCAGGAAGGCGGCGGCTTCACCGATGGACATGCCGGTCCGCGCGCGATCGAAGGGCCGGCAGGGCTCGGGGGCCAGGAGCTTGAGGGCGTTGAATCCCATGTAGCAGATGCGGGTGAGGGCGTCCACACCGCCCACGAGCGCGCGCCGCACCGTGCCCTGGCGGATCAGGTCGGCGCCGAGCGCGACGGAGGCCGCGCCCGAGGCGCAGGCCATCACGATGGTCTCCTTCGGCCCGCCCAGCCTCAGCCGCCAGCCGAGAGTCTCGGCATGCGTGTACGGCAGGATGGAGCGCAGCGCCGTGATGCGCGGCGACGGCCGCCCCGTCCGCCTCTCCTCCCAGTACCAGCCTTCGCCCTCGAACATGCCGCCGCCCACCGCGCCGATGATGAGGGCGGCGTCGGCGCGCTCGTCGCGGCTGAGGCCCGCGTCGGCCAGCGCCTCCCGCGCCGCGGCCAGCGCCAGCCGGTCCGCGCGGGCGCGGCGAGACGAGACGCCGAGCGCGGCCATCACGTCCGGCGGCACCTCGGCGGCGATGCGCGAGCGAAACCCGTCGGTCTCGATCAGGGTGATGGGCCGGATGGCGCACACGCCGGCGGCCAGCCCGCCCCAGAAGGTCTTGGCGCCAGCGCCATACGGGCTCACCACACCGAGGCCGCTGACGACGACGCGGGTCATCCGGGGCAGCGCTCCGAGTCGGGGCGGGCGCTCATGCCGGGCCCACCTTGGCCAGGATGTAGCGCGAGAGGCTGTCGAGGGAGTGGAACTCGTCCGCCAGATCCTGCCCCTCCTCGACGGTGATCCCGAATCGCTCTTCCATCGCCACCGAGAGCTCGATGAAATCCAGCGAGTCCAGCCCCAGCGAGCCCTCCACGCCCTTGGGCAACGTTGTCTCCAGCGTCATGTCCGCCGCCCGCCGCGGATCGAAGCGCAGCCGCTCGACGACGATGGCTTTCAGCTCGTCCAGCACTTCCTTCTGGGTCATGCCCCGCCTTTCGTGATGCTGAGATCGGCCGCCTCGCCCCGCCAGCGGCCATGCAACCGGAGGTCGCCCACGCCGCCCGCGCGCCGCCACACCGCGAGCTCGGCCAGTGGCCCGCAGGCGAACGTCTCGCCGAGCCGGCGCTCGAGGTCCCCGCCGGCGTCGCGTGACGACCGCCCGACCCGGAGATCGAGCCGACCCTCGCCCGGCTCCAGCCACGCACAGCCGGCCGCCTCCACCAGGGGCGGGGCGCTGCGCCGCCGCGCGCGGGCATAGAGGTCCGCGCACTCCGCGAACGTCTCCACCGCCAGCACCAGCGCGCGGTCGCAGGTGCCGGAGCCGAGCAAGGTCGCCGCGTACCAGATCGCCCGCAGCGTGGCCGGCGGACCACCGATGAAGAGCGCCGCCGGTCCATGCAGCCCGAACTCGATCGCCGCTTCCGCGGACACCACCGCGGGAGCCGTGTACGCGAAGTGCGTCCCGCCGCCGCTTCCCTCGATGAAAGCGCGATTGGACGCCCCGTACACGGCCGCCGTCACGAAGAGCAGCGCGGTCCGGTCGCCGGCCAGCACCGCCCGGTCAACCTCCTCATCTTCCAGCATGACCTCAACCGCCGCAAGAGCCCAGAGGCATTCCCGGGTGGCCCGCCGGAACCGCTCGCCCTCCATCACGGGTCGGCCGAGGGGCACCACCGGCCGGCCTTCCGCCGCCGCCCGGGCATCAGCGGGGATGGCGTCCAGACCCCTCCCCCACCCCGATACGAACCCGACGGCCCGGATGGCGGGCGCCGGAATGCCCTTCGTGATCCGGCCGGGCGCCACCGTCGTGGTCATGCCGACTCCAGGACGAGCGCCCCGTTGCACCCACCAAAGCCCAGCGAGGTGCTGAGGGACAGCCGTGGGCGCAGCGCCCGGGCGGACCCCGGTACATAGTCCAGGTCGCACTCGGGATCCGGAACCTCGAGATGCCGGGTGGGCGGAATCTGCCCGTGCCGCCCCGCCAGGAGACACATGATGGCCTCGAGCGTGGCCGCCGCGCCCATGGTGTGCCCCATGGTGGGCTTGATCGAGTTCACGGGAATGGCATGCGCATGCGCCTGGAACACGCGCTTGATCACCGCGGTCTCGATCCGGTCATTGAGCGGCGTGGCGGTGCCGTGCGCGCTCACGAAGTCCACGTCGCCGGGCGCGGCGCCCGCTTCCGCCAGCGCCAGCCGCACCGCGCGCTCGAGGCCGCGGCCCTCCGGATCCGGCGCCGCGATGTGCGAGCCGTCGCCGGTGCTGGCGTGGCCGCGGACCCAGCCGAGCGGGCGGCGTCCCGCGTCCGCCTCGCGGGCGAGCAGCACCAGCGCGCCCGCCTCGCCGAGGAGGAGCCCGCTGCGGCGGCGGTCAAAGGGGCGCACCTCGTCACGCGTCAGCGAGCGCAGGGCGTCGAATCCGCGCAGCACGAAGCGGCACAGGATGTCGTACCCGCCCGCGACCACGAGATCGGCCATGTCCTGTCGCAGGAGGTCGGCGCCGATGCCCATGGCGGTGGCTCCCGACGCGCACGCCGTGGACACGGTGAGCACGTGCCCGCGCGCGCCGAGCCAGCGCGCCAGGTTGTGGCCGGGGGCGTCGTACAGCGCGCCGCGCATCCGCCGGCGCGGACCCTCGCCGGCGAGCGCGCGCTCACCTTCCTCCACGCCGCCCAGGGCGGTGCCCACCACCACCGCCAGCCGCGCGGGATCCACGTCGGCGGGACGGAGCGGCACCTGGGCGATGAGCTCGTCGGCGGCCGACACGAGCAGCCGCGTGGCCCGGCAGTCGGGCACGCCGGTCCAGCGGATGTCGCGCGTGAGCTTCTTGATCTCGCCGCCGCGGCCCACCCGCAGATCGCCGACGGGAAAGCGCTCGATGGCCGAGATCCCGCTCGAGCCGGTGAGCAGCGACGACCAGAACGCGTCGAGGTCCTGGCCGATGGGGGTGGCAACCCCGGCCGCCACCACCGCCACGCGCTCACGCGGCGGCACGAGGCGGGCCCCACATGTCAAGGACGTTCAGCCAATGGGACGAGGACCAGGCTTTCAAAGGAGAGGCCCATAGTACATGCGGAAGGCCCGGATGCGCCCCACCTCGGTGTCGAACAGGCGCGTGGCCACGAAGCGCCGCGCCGCGTGATCGAAGGTGATGATGCCGGGGACATAGGGATCGTTGGGATCGTAGACAATGAAGTCCACGTCACCCGCGGTGGCCACGCGATAGTCGTATGCGACCACGGTATGGTTGAGCTCCCAGGTGGGGAAGTTCGTCACCAGGAGCTGCACCGGACGCCGGGCGCGGATCTCCTCGACCACCAGGCTCGCCACGTTCTCTTGATGGGCGTCCGTCATGGGGAACACCACCCGCCAGTTGGTCCAGTGCACGATGGTCCAGAACTTCCCGCCCAGCCCCGCCTTCACCGCCGCTTCCTCTTCCCGGGAGAAGTCGTGGAGGGAGGCATAGCCCGGAATCACCACGCGCGCGTCGGCGGGCAGCGGCTCATGCCAGGGCGGGCGGGCGACCACCTGCCGCACCCGCTCCGCGTAACCCACGCCATCCAGTCGCGGCTGGGCGGGCTCGAAGCGCGCGAAGCGCTGGAACTGGGTGACGGAGCGCGCCATCACGAAGCAGTAGTTCGCGTAGAGGTCGGGCTTGCCGCGATTCTTGGTCAGGCTCTCGTTGGGAAAGGCGAAGGTGTCGCGCCCGAAGGCGAGCGCCGGCGCCGAGGTGGGCTCGCTCGCCGCCGTGGCCAGACGCCCGGCCCCTGCGCAGCCGGCGGTCGCGAGCAGGAGGAGCAGAACGACAAGCCTTACCGCCAAGTTATGGGCCACAAGGCCTTGATGTTACCGCAGTCATCCCTGGATCGAATAGCCCCCATCCACCGGAATGGCGGTGCCGGTCACGAAGTCGGATGCGGGGCTGGCGAGGAATACCGCCACGCCGGACATGTCCTCCATCGCGCCCCAGCGCCCGGCGGGCGTGCGCTTCAGCACCGAGTCGTGGAGACCCGCGATCTGCTTGCGCGCGCCCTGGGTCAGCTCGGTGTCGATCCAGCCCGGCAGCACCGCATTGACCTGGATATTGTCCACCGCCCAGGCCGTGGCCATGACCTTGGTGAGCTGCACGATGCCGCCCTTGGAAGCGGCATAGGCGGGAGAGAAGCGCACGCCGAAGATGGACATCATGGAGCCTATATTGATCACCTTGCCCCCGCCCTGCCGCTTCAGGTGGGGATAGGCGGCGCGGCTCACCAGGAAGGCGCTGGTGAGGTTGGTGTCCATCACGTGATGCCACTCCGCCAGCGCCAGCTCCTCCGGCGGCTTCCGCACATTGGTGCCGGCATTGTTCACCACGATGTCGAGGCGCCCGAAGCCCTCGACGGCGCGCGCGATCAAGGTTTCGACCGACGGCTCGTCGGCCACGTCCACCGAGATGGCGGCGGCACGGACTCCGAGACTCTCGAGCTCCTTCACCGCGCGGCTGCTCTTGTCGGCATTGCGCGCCGCCACCACGATGTCGCACCCGGCGGCGGCGAGGCCCTTCGCCATGCCGAGCCCGATCCCGCCGTTGCCGCCCGTCACCACCGCCACCTTGCCCTTCAGGTCGAACAGAGTCACCTGGACGCCTCCTCTGGATGGTTTGCTTCACGAGCCCGCGCCGCGCCTCGCCCCAGTGTACGCCCACGTCGAGCTCGCCCGTCAAATCGGCGCCGCGCCGCGCGCGCTGTGGTAGGCGTAGGAGGTGGAGATCAGCCAGCGCGAGCGAGGCGACCGAGGGCGCTGGGGTCTCCTCGCTCTCGTCTCGATCGCCCACGCGCTGGGCGCGATATCGGTGCTGGCGGTCGCGCCGCTGGCGCCGCTGCTCCTGGAGGATCTCCAGCTCACCCGGACGCAGGCCGGGCTCTTCCTTCCCGCGATCTATCTGGGCGGCGTCGTGATGTCTCTGCCCGCCGGCTGGCTCACCGATCGCCTGGGCGCGCGCCTCACCCTCGCCGCCGGTCAGGGCCTCACCGGGGTCATGATCGCGGTGGCGGCGCGCGCGGAGGGGCTGCCGCTCATGCTCGGCCTGCTCTTCCTCGCCGGGCTCGGCTGGGCGGTGGTGAACCCGACCACCGGCAAGGCCATCCTCGAGCGCTTCCCCGCGCGCGAGCGCGGCTTCGCCATGGGCGTCAAGCAGACGGGCCTCACCGTGGGCGGCATCGTGGCGTCGCTGACGCTGCCGTCCATCGCGCTCGCCGACGGCTGGCGCCACGCGCTCACCGTGGCCGCCCTCGCCTCGCTGGCCGCCGCCGCGGCGGTGCTGGTGGGCATGCGCCGCGACGGCGGCGGCGCCATCGTCGCGGGCGTGGAGCGCGCGCGGTTCGGCGAGCTGGGCCGCTTCTTCGCCACGCGCTCGCTGCCGGTGCTGCTGGCCGCCGGTCTCGCGCTGGGCATGACGCAGGCCTCGGTGCTCGCCTATCTCGCGCTCTACGCGCGCGAGACGCTCGGCTGGACGGTGGTGGCGGGGGGCGCCTTGCTCGCGCTCATGCAGGCGGGCGGCACCGGGGGCCGGCTCGGCTGGGGCATCATCAGCGATCGCCTGTTCGGGGGCCGGCGCCGTCCCTGCGTGATCATCAACGCCCTGATCGGCACGCTCACCTATCTCATCTTCGCCTCCGGTATCGGCCTGCCCGCCCCCGTGGCGGGACTCGTGGCCCTGGTCGCGGGGGTGGGCGCCTTCGGCTGGGTCGGGCTCTACCTGGCTCTGGCCGCCGAGGTGGGCGGTCATCGCTACGCGGGACTCCTCACCGGCGTGGCGGTGTCATGCGCGTGGTCGGGGGTACTGCTCGGCCCGCCGTTCTTCGGGTTTCTCCGCGAGGCCACCGGCTCCTACCACGCGCCGTGGCTCGCGCTGGCCGTGCTCTCGGCCGGCGCGGCGGGCGCTCTCTACAGTATCCCCCCGCTCGTGAAGCGGGAATGACCCCGGCCTTGCCGCGATGGCGTGAGTCGTCTATCCTCGCCCCGAAGCCCAATCCACGATCTGGAGCGGCTCGTTGGCCTTGTAGAGGACGGCGGCTTTCATGGGCGGTCACCTCGTCGTGGGTTGGGCTTCGGGGCGAGGATAGACGA
>Ga0134121_10003066_pt1 | contig 14099 bp, 14 predicted proteins | sample KB301_FD_96463 | JGI IMG/M metagenome (GOLD analysis project Ga0134121, IMG submission 96463) | Terrestrial soil microbial communities without Nitrogen fertilizer from Kellogg Biological Station, Michigan, USA - KB3-0-1 | ecosystem: Environmental > Terrestrial > Soil > Unclassified ...
AATCCTTCTCCAAGCACTTCGTCGAGCCGATCGACGGCATGGGGCAGACGCTGCACGTCCATCTCGAGGAATATGCGCCCGGAGGTCGGACGCAGAAGCACGGCCACGTAAACGAGGCCGCGTTCTATATCCTTGATGGCACTGGCTACGAGGTGCACGACGGCGTGCGCTACGACTGGAAGGCGGGCGACGTCGCCATCGTCCACATGAACTGCGTGCACCAGCACTTCAACGCCAGCACCGAAAGACCGGCGCGCGCGCTGGTCATGAAACCGAAGCCGCTCATCATGTTCATGAACATGCTGTTCCAGCAGAGCGTGATCCCGCGGCCGAAGGAGGCCGCCTGCCCCGCGGGCGAGGGCTACCAGCCGCGCAACAACGAGACGAACTACAACCACGAATGAAGAACGCCGCCGTTTCGGAAGAGTTCGCAAGCAAGTTCGCCACCGAGAAGGAAACGCCCTACACGCGCTGGGTGCGCGACGAGGGCCTCGACATCATCAGCTCGTTCTACGTGAAGAACCTGCACACCGTCGAGCTCAAGCCCTGGCCGCGGCGCGGCGGCAAGGGTGTTTTCCTGAATCACGACGCCTCGCGCACCTCGAACGACTGCTATGTCTGCGAGATCCCGGCCGGCAAGAGCCTCGCGCCGCAGCGCCAGCTCTTCGAGGAGATGATCTACGTCCTCGACGGCCGCGGCTCGACCGCGGTCTGGAACGACGCCGGCAAGCGCATCCAGTTCGAGTGGAAGGCCGGCGCGATCTTCGCCATCCCGCTCAACTGCTGGCACCAGCACTTCAACGGCTCGGGCAAGGACGCCGCGCGGTTTGTCGCCGTGACCAACGCGCCGGTGATCATCAACGCCTTCACCGATATCAATTTCGTCTTCAACACCAAGTACGACTTCAAGGAGCGCTTCGACGGCGAGCCCGAGTACTTTGCCAACAAGGGCGAGCAGAAGGGGCTCCTGCTCGACACCAACTTCGTCGCCGACGCGATCAACCTGCCATTGTTCGCGGCGAAAGAGCGCGGCGCGGGGGGCGGCCATACGCGCTTCTCGATGGCCAAGGGCTCGATGAACAGCCACATCTCGCAGTTCCCGATCGGCACGTACAAGAAGGCGCACGCCCACGGACCGGGCGCGCATGTGATCGTGCTCTCGGGCGAGGGCTTCAGCCTGATGTGGCCGGAAGGCGCAGAGCCGAACCGCTACGAGTGGAAAGAAGGCGCGATGATCGTGCCGCCCAACATGTGGTTCCACCAACATTTCAATACCGGCACGACGCCCGCGCGCTACCTGGCGTTCAAGGCCGAAGGCGTAGCGATCCGCAATGAGCAGGGCGTGCCGAAGGCGTGGATCTCGCAGCGCATTGGCGGCAACCAGATCGACTACGCGGATGAACGGCCGGAAATCCGCAAGTGGTTCGCCGATGCGCTGGCGAAGCACAAGCTGCAGTCGAACATGGAGAAGGCCTACGCCGCCGAGGCGGCGGACCTGCCGCAGAAAGCCGCTTAATCGGTGACAGTCACCATTTCTAATTGGTGACAGTCACCATTTTCTCTACTGTCTGAGCGTTTGGGCCGGCCACGGCGGTTGTGCGGACCACCCATGCGGTGACCACCGCGAGTAGCTCGGCGGATTTCCTCCAGTTGTGCTTCGGGTAAGTGCACGCTGCAAAGCTGGCGATATGTCGCGATCCGGTGCAGCTCATCCGTTCCGAGAGCGAGAAAAGCTGGATGAGTTCTCACGATATTGTCCTTTTCTCCCAGGACATTTGCACAGTGACTTGACCATCGGTACTGCGCTGGTTGCTGCACCATGCACGCGCGCACGGGATTGAGCTCGATGTAACGATAGCAGGCGATTGCGTAATCATCGGTCGTCACCAACCCTGAGTGGAAGCGTCCTTCCCAAAGACTCCCCGAACGACCGGTTTTGGCATTCATCCGCTTGGAATGGCGCTGAGCAACGTGCTTCATCAGCAACGCGCACGCGGTCGAATGGCTTGGGGTAACGAGAAGATGCACATGGTTCGTCATGAGGCAATACGCGTGTACAGCACAACTGAACCGCGCTGCATAGGTACCCAGAGCAACCAGGTAGGCGACGTAATCATAGTCGTCAAGGAAGCAGGGTGCGCGACTGTGCGCGCGTTGGACTACATGGAGCGAAACGTCTGGAACGACGAGGCGCGCGACCCGCGGCATAGCTCCTAAACGAAGCAATGCCGCGGTTCGTTGACCCTAAATGGTGACTGTCACCATTTTTTGGTTTTTAGACGGTGGCGTGCGCCGAGCCGGGCTCTGGCATCAGCGCATCCTCGGCTGCTTCAGCGAACGGAACGCCTTTCGGCAGAATCACCGAGGCCGAGCGCACGCGCTGGTGCACCGGATCGACGCCCGGGGGCTGCTCACCTTTGCCGAGGCCGTTCGCCGCGGCGATCAGGCGGCGGCGCGCCATGATGATGCCCTGGTCGGTCGGCACGAGGTTCTCCTTCGTGCGGTCCTGGATCGGGCCCATGCTCTCCTGCACCGACGCATCCTGCATCGCGAAGCCCTCGATGCCGGAGAAGGTCTTGCCTTCCTTCTGCGCCTTGCGGTCCATCAGGTAGTCGTTCTCCTTGTTCGCCGCCGGCCGGAAGGTGCCGGGGATCACGGGCACGTGGATGCCTTTGCCCTCTTCCATCGCCTGGCGCTCTTCCCTGGTGAGCGCGCGCGTGACGTGATGGTTCGTGCTCCAGGCCCAGCAGTTCTCGTCGTCCATCGGCACCCAGCAATGCCCGCCGATCGGGTGGTCGCCGCGCGGCGGGATCAGCGTGTAGGCCGGCATGATCCACTGCGTGATGCGCCAGTAGTGCTTGTCGTTCTCGGCGTTGCGGCGCGCGCCGATGTAGAGCCCGCCCGGCGATTCCACGACCTCGAAGTGCGGCGCGAGGTCGCCGAGGTTGTACTTGTGGCTCTGCGTCGCACCCTTGAACATGGGGTCGACCTTCATCGTGTGGCGATGAAGGAACGAGACGTGGCTCGAGTCGATGCCGCCTTCCATGGCCTGCAGCCAGTTGCACTCCTGCCAGCGCTTCGAGACGAAGCGGTTCGGCGCCGGCACCACCGCCCACTCGTGCTCCGGAAGGGGCGGGCGCTTGTCGGCGGGCCCCATGTAAGTCCACAGCACGCCGCCGCGCTCGACCAGCGGATAGCTCTTCAGCTTGATCCTCTGGCAGAGCTTCGGGTTGTTCGGCTCGGAGGGAATCTCCGTGCATTGGCCGTTCACGTCGTACTTCCAGCCGTGGTAGGAGCAGCGCAGCCCGTTTTCCTCGTTGCGCCCGAACCAGAGCGACACGCCGCGGTGCGCACAGAACTCGTCGATCAGTCCGAGCTTGCCGCTCGTGTCGCGAAACGCGATGAGGCGCTCGCCCAGGATCTTCACGCGGACCGGCGGGCAATCGGCCTCGGGCAGCTCCTCGGCGAGGAGCGCCGGCAGCCAGTAGCGCCGGAAGAGATCGCCCATCGGCGTGCCCGGGTCGGTCCGGGTCAGGAATTCGTTCTGTTCCGCTCTCACGAACGCAGTTCCTCCAGAGTGGAACGCATTTTACCGCTAAGAGCGAGCCGAAATCATCCCGGCGGCGAAGAGGAACGCGCCGGTGGCGAGGAACACCGGCGCTGCGCCCATCGCCGCGCCCATGCCGCCGAATGCAAGCGGGACCGCGATCTGGGTGAGCTTGTTCGCCATGATGCGCATGCCGAGCGCCTCGCCCGAGCGACCCGCCGGCGCATGGTTGTACGTGAGGATGATGGTCAGCGGCTGCGCCGAGCCGAGCGCGAGGCCCAGCGCAAACGCCGCCGCGGCGAGGAGCGGCGCGTCCGACATCCCGGGAATCGCGAGATAGGCGAGCGCCGAGAGGAAGAGCGAGCCCGTCAGCACGCCCGCTTCCGTAAAGCGCTCGACGAGCCGGTGCATCACTATCCGCACGGCGAAGCCGGCGAGCGCGTAGCTCGAGAGGATCATGCCGATCGTCGACGGCGCGAGGCCGATGGCGCGGCCGTAGATCGGCAGGTAGAAGGAAAAAAGTTCAATGCCGGTGAGCGCGACGCCGCTCATGATGAGCGTGCGCCGGAGCGACGGGATCGCGAGCAAATCCATCGAGCTCCTGCCGCCTTCTTCCAGATGCGGCACATGCTGCGGGATGAGCGAGCGGTGCAGGAACACGTAGACGCTCGGCGCCGCCGCGGCGAGCGCGAGGATGGCGAAGGCGGTGCGATATCCCGCGAGCTCGATGGCAAACCCCGCGGCCGACGGGCCGATGAACGCGGCGATCGAGCCGCCAAGCGCGAAGGTGGAGAAATTCTTCGTGCGCGCGGCTGCGTCGCCGAGCGAGCCGACCAGGCTGTGCACCGCGACGTGGAAGAAGATGTGGCCGAAGCCAATGAGCGCCGGACACAGAAAAAGCGCGGGCAGCCCGCCGCCGGCGAAGGGCAGGAGCAGCCCAGCCGCCATTGCAAGCCCGCCGAGCGCGATCGGCATGCGCACGCCATAGCGATCGGAGATGCGCCCGACCCGGACCGCGAGCAGCAATGGAAAGAGCGCGAACACCGCGGCGAGCAGGCCTACCGTCGCGGCGCCAGCACCAAGATCGAGCGCGTAGAGCGAAACGACGACTTTGCTGCCGCGCTGCGCGATCGAATTGACAATCAGCAGCGCCGCGACGACGTAAATCGTCATGTTCCGCTATGTCGAATCCGATTCTTTAGAGTGGGACGAGTATACTGAGCGCCGCAAAATGAGCGTGGGACGAAATGATCCATGTCCTTGCGGCAGCGGCAAAAAATACAAGAAATGCTGTGGCGCGGTGATCGCGCTGGCGCCGGTGGAGAGGCGCGCCTGCGGCAGCTGCACGGCCTGCTGCGACGGCTGGGTGGAAGGCACGATCCGCGGCTACGAGATGAAGGAAGGCGTGCCGTGCCACTTCCGCGGCGAGGGCTGCTGCGCGATCTACGACGAGCGGCCGCAAGAGCCTTGCCGGCGTTTCATCTGCGGCTGGCTGGCGAACGGCAGCCCGTTTCCGGAAGCATTCCGGCCGGATCGCCTGGGCGTGATGATCGTCGCGACGAAGTGGCGCAATCGTCCGGCGTACATCCTGCGCTCCGCGGGCCGCGACCCGGACGAAGCGCTGCTCGCATGGATGCGCGGCTTCAGCACGCAGAGCGGCGCACCGTTTTTTTACGAGCAGAAGGGCGAGCGTTTCGGCTTCGGGCCGCCTGAATTCCAGCACGAGATGCTGGTCAAATTGGAGTCTGGCGAGAGGTTATGGTGATGGAAGCGAAAGTCAAAGACAAACCGGCGGCGAAGGCGGCGGGCACCGAGTCCCACTACCACAGCAAGAAGGACCGCGTCTTCGTGCGCGGCATCCAGGGCCAATACAGCCTCAAGGATGAGCTGAAGCGGCTGCGCTCGATGCCTCGCGTGCGCAAGGGCAGGGAGATCAAGTTCGTCGACGGCCCGCAGACCTACAGCCGGCACTACGTCGAGCCGAAGGACGGCATCTCGCAGATGTTCCACCTGCACCTCGAGGAGTACGCCCCGGGCGGCAAATCACAAAAGCACGGGCACGTGAACGAAGCGGCCTTCTACATCCTCGACGGCCAGGGCTACGAGATCCACGACGGCGTGCGCTACGACTGGAAGGCAGGCGACGTCGCCATCGTGCACAACAACTGCGTGCACCAGCACTTCAACGCGAGCAAGGAAAGACCGGCTCGCGCGCTCGTCATCAAGACGAAGCCGATGTACATGTTCATGAACATGCTCTTCCAGCACCTCGTCGAGCCGCGGCCGACGGAGCCCGCGCCCGGGGCAGCGCCGCACAAGGTGCGCGAAGAAGAGAGCAACTACAACCATTCGGAGAAATAGCAATGGCATGGGACGAATCCAAAGCCTGGCGCAGGGGCCGCAGCAGCCAGAAGCTGTATCAGGCGCTGCTGGATGATGCGACCAGCGCGCCGGCGCGCAACGCCAAGCGCAAGAAGGTCGTGCATCCTGAAGACATGCCGTGGGAGATGGCGCGCCAGGGGCTGCTCAAGCACCTTCTGAACGAAGGCATGAACACGCGCATGGAAACGGTCGACGCCTACATGGAGATCATTCCCGCGGGGAGCAGGTCGGGCAAGCATCGCCACCTCGCCGAAGAATGCGTTTACGTGCTCGAGGGCCGCGGCTACGACCTGCACCAGGACTGCGACGTCGAGATCACCGACACCTACCACTGGAAGCCGCAGGACGAAGTGAAGCGCTATGAATGGGAAGCGGGCGACGTGATCTACATCCCGCCCAACACCATTCACCAGCACTTCAACGCATCAAAGGACCAGCCGGTGCGGCTCATCTCGTGCACCAACCGCATCTACAAGGCCTGCGGCCTGAACGATCTCGAGCAGATCGAAAACTGCCCCGAGTATGACCCGAACGTTGTCCTGACTGGCGAGGTGATCGACCAGTATCTGCAGGGCAAGACCAAGGTGCCCGCTTGAGCAGTGTGCCGGCGGCCGCGACTGCAAATGCGGTCGCGGCGCGGCACCCCTGGCGCGAGCTGTGGCTGATTACCATCGGCCACGGCCTCACGCACTGGTATCCCGCGACGTTCTACCTGCTCCTGCCGCTCATCGGCAACGAGCTCGGCCTCAGCTACAGCCAGATCGGCCTCATCATGACCTGCCAGTACGTTGCGTCGGCCGTGGCCAACGTGCCGGGCGGCGTGGTGGTCGACACGGTCGGGCGCAAGGGCTTGCTGATGGGCATGTCGCTCTTCTGGGTGGGATTCCCGTATCTCCTGATCGGCTTCACGCACACCTATCCGATGCTGCTCGTCTGCATCGCGCTCGTCGGCTTCGGCAACAGCCTCTGGCATCCGACGGCGATTCCGACGCTCGGCCAGCGCTATCCCGAGCGCAAAGGCCTGGTGCTGTCGGTGCACGGCATGGGCGGGAACGTCGGCGACGCGATCGCGCCGCTCGTGCTGGGCATCGCGCTCGCCACGTTTTCCTGGCGCGAGGTGGTGGTGATCAACGTCCTGCCGGGCCTGGTCGTCGCGCTCCTCATGTTCGCGATGCTCGGCAGCATCCAGCTCGGCGCGAAGCGCGGGCACAACGAGGGCCAGTCGCTCAGCCAATACCTGCAGGGGCTGAAGGGCCTGCTGCGCAACCGTGCGCTGGTGCTCCTCTCCACCGGATCGTCTTTCCGCACGATGACGCAGTCGGCGCTGCTCACGTTCCTGCCGCTCTACCTCGCGCGCGAGATGGGCTATTCGCCGGCGTGGGTAGGGGCTTGCCTCTTCGCGCTGCAAGCCGCGGGCTTCGCCGCGGCACCGGTCGCCGGCCACATGTCGGACCGGATGGGACGCAAGCAGATCCTGATGGGCAGCATGCTGACGAGCGCCGTGATTCTCGTCTTCATGGCGCTCGCCGGCGGCTCGCCGGTGTTCATATTCCTCGTCGCCGTGCTCGGCTTCTTCCTCTACGCGACGCGGCCGGTGATCCAGGCCTGGATGCTCGACATCACGCCGAAGAACATGGGCGGCTCGAGCATCGGCGTGCTGTTCGGCGCGCAGGCGGTCGGCGCGGCGCTCGGCCCCTGGTTCGGCGGCATGATCGCGGACCACTACGGCATCCTGGCGACCTTCTATTTCCTCGCCGTCACCATCGTCATCGCCAACGTGCTCGTCTTCTGGACGCCGAGGCGATGAGACGGCTCCTCGCCGCGATGCTCGCCGCCGGCGCCGCGTCCGCCACGGCGGCTGAAGTCACGGTGATCCGGCCGAAATCGATCATCGCCGATGAGTGGCCGTTCTACGTCTTCATCGGCAACCAGGCGCGTCCGGTCGCCGACCTGCAATCGGGCGAGCGTGTCACGTTTCAGGTGCCGGCGGAGGCACGCAGCATCGTGGTCCACTGCCCCAAGGTGAGCGCGATCGGCTACGACGAGAGCCGCGTCGACTACGATTTCAAGGCGAACGCGCGGGCGTTCTTCGTCATCAGCCCGAGCCCTGACTGCGTGAGCATCGAGGCGCTGGACGCGCGCGCCGCCGCGCCGCACATCAGCGCGACGCGTAATCGCCTGGCCGGCCGTCGCATCGACTACGAAGCGACGCAGGCGCCGGAGAGCATCGCGATGGCCGCGACTGCCGCTGCGCTCGCGAAGCCCGAACCCACCGCTGCGGGACCGCAGCAGCAGGTTGCCGCCGCCACGGCCGCCTGGGCGGAGGCATTCAACAGCCGCGACGCGAGCCGCCTGAGCGGCCTGTACGAGGCGCAGGAGACGCTCAACGACGGCGCGGAGAAGGCACCGCGCGTCGGCGCGACCGCGATCGCCGACTACTATGCGGCCGCGGTGAAGCGCAAGGCGCAGCGCGTCGCGCTCGGCGAGCACAGCATCCGCCTGCTGAGCGACAGCGTTGCGATCGACAGCGGCACGCTCACCTACTACGACATGCGCGACGGCAGCGCCACGACGACGCCCGGCCGCTACAGCCTCACCTACCAGAACCGCGGCGGGAAGTGGCTGATCGTCGACCACCACACCTCGACGCCGCGCTGACCATGCTCGACCTGGCGCCGCGGCTGCGCGACATCGTCGCGCAGGAATACCCGCGCTTCTCGGATGCCGAGTACGCCCACCGCCATCGTGCGCTGCAGGCGGTGATGGAGAGTGCCGGCGTCGACAGCCTGCTGGTGGTCACCGACCATCGCACCGGCAACGCGCCGCAATGGGTGACCGGATGGCCCGGGACCGTCGAGGCCTACGTCGTCTTCAAGCCCGGCGAGCAGATGGTGATGCACGTCGAGTGGTTCAACCATTTTCCGCTGGCGAAAAAGCTCGCCAGGGGCTGCGACGTGCGCTGGAGCGAGCACCGCGGCATCCCGTTGACGATCGCCGAGCTGAAGAAGCGGGGTGCGAAGCGCATCGGCCTGGTGGGGCCGCTCCTGCCGCGCAAGCAGCGCGAGCTCGAGAAGGAATTCAGCATCGTCGAGCTCGACGCCGAGTATGTGCGCCTGCGCCTGATCAAGTCGGAAGAGGAAGTCGACTGGCTGCGCATCGGCGCCGCGTTCAGCGATGCCGGGTTCGCTGCCCTGCTCGCGGGGACCCGGGCCGGCCTCACCGAGCGCGAGCTCGGGAATCTCGTCGAGCGCGCCTACGTGGGCGAGGGTGGCACGACCTTCATCCACTACATCGGCGTCACGGCGATGAGCGATCCGAAGATCTTCGTGCCGCCGCAATTTCATTCGGCGCGCAAGGTAGAGAAGGGCGACGTCGTTTTCTGCGAGCTCTCGGGCAGCTTCTGGGACTACTCGGGGCAGGTGCTGCGCAGCTTCACGGTCGATGCCGAGGCGACTTCGCTTTATCGCGATCTCCACGCGACGGCCGAGGCGGCGTTCGACGCGGTGACCGGCGTCGTGCGCCACGGCACGACGATGGAGGAGATTCTGCAAGCGGCGAGCGTCATCGAAGAGCGCGGCTTCACGGTATGCGACGACCTGATGCATGGCTTCGGCGGCGGGTACTTCCCGCCGATCGTCGGCATCCGCAGCCGGCCTGCGGGGCCGCTGCCGAAGATGGCGCTCGAGGAGAACATGACCGTGGTCGTGCAGCCCAATGTCATCGCGAAGGATCGGCCGGCAGGAGTGCAGGTCGGCGAGCTCATCCGCGTGACCAAGACCGGATTCGAGCGGCTGCACAAGGCGCCGCGGGGATTCTTCCGCGCTTAGAGCGGCAGGTCCTCGTCCTCGAGCGGCACTTTGAGCGGGTCGTAGTTGAAGAGCCACTGCGCGCGCTCGCGCGCGATGTTGCGGTCGGCGAAGGCCTTCTTCATCTGCGAGGCGTCCTTGATGTGATAGAGGTTGCCGTGCTCGGCCGACTCGGTCACCACGCGGGCGGTGCGCTCGACGCGGGCGAGCTGGTACAGGTCGAGCGCTTCGGGCACCGATGCCGCGCCTTCGAGCGCTCGCGCGAGCACCGCGCCGTCCTCTATCGCCATGCACGCGCCCTGGGCGATGAAGGGCAGGGTGGGATGCGCGGCATCGCCGAGCAGCGTCACGTGCTCGGTGCTCCAGTGGCGGATCGGCTTGCGATCGAAGAGCGACCAGCGGTAGCACTGGTCCCGGTCGGCCGCGTCGATCAGCGTCTGGATCTTCGGATGCCAGCCGGCGTAGGCGGCCTTGAGCTCCTCCCAGGGCCGGCGCTGGTGCCACGATTCCTCGTCCCACGACGGATCCTCGGGGCAGCCGACGAAGTTAAGGAGCTCGCCCCGGCGCAGCCAGTAGACGACGCAATGGTTCTTGGGTCCGCACCACACCGTGCCCACGAGTTCCATGAAATCGCCGGGCAGCTTCTCGCGCGGCACGGTGACGCGCCAGGCGACGTAGCCGGTGTACTCGGCCGGCGTCTCGCCGACGATCTGGGCCCTGATGGCGGACTTGATGCCGTCGGCGCCGATGGCCACGTCGCCGGAAGCGCTCGAGCCATCGGCGAGCCTCAGCGTCACGCCGCCCGGGCCCTCCGAGAACCCGGTGACCCTCGCATTGAGCGTGATGCAATCCGGGTCGAGCGAGCGCACCTTGTCGTGCAGGATCTGGTGGAAGTCGGCGCGATGCAGGTGGTAGTAGGGCGCGCCGTGGTTGCGCTCGTGCGCCTGGGCGAACGGGATCTTGTGCAGGAGCTCGCCCGTGTCGAAGCGCCGGAACTCGTACTCGTTCGGCTTGACGCCGACCTTGTCCAGCGCGTCGCGCAGGCCAAGGTCGTAGAGCACCTTGACCGCGTTTGCGCTTTGCTGGATGCCCGCGCCGATTTCAGCGAGCTTCGGCGCTTGCTCGAAGATGCGCACCTGGAAGCCGCGCTTCAGCAGGCACGCAGCCAGCGTCAGTCCGCCGAGGCCCGCCCCGGCGATGAGAACCTTGCCTTTCACGAACCTCTATCCTCCAAATCAGATCATGGCCGAGCCGCCGTCGACCACCAGCGTCTGCCCGGTGATGAAGGCGGCGTCCTCGCTCGCGAGGAAGCTCACCGCACCGACCAGGTCTTCGGGCGTCTCGTCGCGCTTGATGGCGCGCGTCATTTTTGTAATTTCGCCTTGGCGGCGATGGATCTCGATCTTCGCCACGTTCTCGGACAGGGTAAAACCTGGCGCGAGCGCGTTCACGGTGATGCCGTCGGCCCCCAGCTCGCGCGCCAGGCCGCGGGTCATCGAGATCACGGCGCCCTTGCTCGCGATGTAGTGCAGGAAGAGCGGCACGCCCTTGAGAGGCGCGCCGGAGGCGAGGTTGATGATGCGGCCATAGCCGCCTTTCCTCATGTGCGGCGCGCACGCCCGGCAGCAGAGGAAGACGCCGAGCGTGTTGACCTCCATCACCTTGCGCCATTCCTCGGCCGGGATCTTCTCGAACGGCTTGAGCTCCAGCGTGCTGAAGATCGCCGCATTGTTCACCAGGATGTCGATGCGGCCGAACGCCTTCATCGTTTCGGCTGCCATGCGCTCGACGTCGCGCTCGGCGGCGACGTCGACCTGGAGCCCGAGGGTGCGCGCGCCCGTCGCCTTGGCGAGCTCGGCGGCCGCGGTATCGAAACCCTTGATGTCTGCGACGACGACCGCGGCACCGTCCTGCGCTAGCCGCCGGGCGAGCGTCTTGCCGATGCCGCTGCCGGCGCCGGTGACGATCGCGACTTTGCCTTTCAGTCGGGCGCCCAGACGACCTCCTCGTATTTCGCCGTACGGGAAAGCAAGCCAAGGTCCTGCGCGAAGCGGTTCATCGACTCGACGCTCTTCAGCGCGATACCGTGCTGGTAGTAGGGCGCGTCGCGCCGGATGAGCTCGGCGATGAGCGAAGTCTCCATCGGCGGGAAATGGCGCTCCGCGACCGCGGTGGCGCGTTTCGGATCCTCCTTCAGCGCCTTGTGAGTGGCCGCGATGGCCTTCACCGCCGCCTCGGCGAGCTTCGGTCGCTCGCGGATCGTCTTGTCGGTGCAGACGAGCGCCGGGAACGTATAGCCTTTCACTTCCGGCGAGCCATCGCGCCGCGCGTCGAGCACGACCGTGCCGACGCCTTCGCGCACCGCGACCTCCGCGCCCATGCCGTTCGCCCAGAAGCCGTCGAGCTTTTCCTCAGCCAGCGCCTTTGCCGCCATCAGGCCGAACGACGCTTTCTCGCCCACCACGCCCGGCACCGGACCGATCTGCACATCGGTGATGCCGGCGCGCTTCAGCATCTGCTTGAGGCCGTCGACCGGTCCGGGCGCCGCGCCGATACGCAAGCCTTTGACGATCGAGAGGTCGCCCTTCCTCGGCTTGAACTTGTTATGCACCACCAGGAACCAGTACATGCGCTGCGCCAGCGCGCAGAGGAGCTTGGCGCCGTGCCAATCCTTGAACGCGTAAAGCACTGCGTGCGAGGCACCGCCGACCAAATCCAGGCGGCCTTCGCGCAGCTCCTCGTAGGTCTTGGTGACCGGATAGAGAAGATCGAGCTTGGCATCCGGCAGGAAGCCGAGCTCCACGGCTGCGATCGCCGGGAAATAGGACGGCGAGATGAGATCGGGAATCGCGACGCGGATCGTCATGGTGCCTTCATCCCGGCGGCGGCGGCTGCATCCTTCCAAAGCTTCAAGTCGTCGCGAATGGCCTGCGCAAATTGTTCTGGGGTGCTGCATACGGGATCGACGCCGATCTTGTCGAGGCGAGCCACGAATGCCGCGTCCTTGCAGCCGGCGGCGATTTCCCGCGCGATGCGCCCGACGATCTCGTGCGGCGTGCCGGCCGGCGCGACGTAGCCGTTCCAGGTCTCGGTGCGAAAGCCGGCATAGCCTTGCTCCGCGACGGTCGGCACGTCGGGGAGCTGGCGGGCGCGTTTCTCGCCCGAAGTCGCCAGCACGCGCACGCGCCCGCTTCCCGCGTGCGGCAGGATCTCGTTGTACTTGCCGAAGTAGCAGTTGACGTGGCCGGCGACGACGTCGGCCATTGCGGGTCCGCCGCCCTTGTAGATCACCGCTTCCATCTGCAGTCCCGCGCGCGCGAGAAAGAGCGCCATCGTCAGGTGGCCGATCGAGCCGACGCCGGGCGAGCCGTAATTGAGCTGCCCGGGGCGCGCCTTCACGTAATCGACGAATTCGGCGAGCGTCTTGGCGGGCGTCTTCTCGGCATTGCAGCCGAGCGCAAAGGCGTTCGTGCCGACGATCGAGATCGGCGCGAAGTCCTTGATCGGATCGTAGGTGATCTTCTGCACGTGCGGCACGACCGAGAGCTGCGGTGTCGCGGCGGAGAGGAGCGTGTAGCCGTCGGGCTCAGCACGCGCGACGAGGTCGGCGGCGATGGCGCCGCTCGCACCCGGTCGGTTGTCGGGCACCACCGGTTGCCCGAGCCGCTGGGTGAGCCAGTCGGCGGTGATGCGGGCGAGCGTGTCGGTCACGCCACCCGGCGGGAAGGGCACGATCACCTTGACGGGCTTCTGCGGCCAGGATTGGGCATGCGCATACAACGGGAAGAGGAGCGCGAGGACGAGCGTTCTCATTTAAGCCTTTCTGAAATCCAGGCGGCACACGCGAGTGTGCGCGCGTCGTCACCGATGCGACCGATCACCTGCAGCCCGAGCGGCATGCCGCTTGCGCTTTTTCCGGCCGGCACCGCCACGCACGGCGTGTGGAGCAGCGTCCACACGACGTTCATCGCCACATCGCCGGTGGAAGCGAGTCCTTTCGGCGCCTCTCCGGTCGCTGCCGGTGCCAGCAGGACGTCGTAGTCACCGAGCGCTTCGGCGAAATGTGCGCGGCAGTCCGCGGCGTGCTGCTGGGCGCGCAGATAGTCTTTGGGGTCCAGCGCAAAGCCATCGGCGCAGCGCTGGCGCAGGCCCGGATCCAGCTTTTCCGGGAAGCGGCTGAACTCGTCCGCCAGGCTGCGCGCGATCTCGTACCAGAGGACCGAAGTGTGGCTTTCGCGCAAGCCCTTGAAGCGCGCGGGCAGCTCGAACTCGCGCGCGTCGAGCGCGCGTCTCGCGTGGTCGAACGCCCGGCGCATTTCGGGCTCGACGCGGTCCCACTCGTTCGTGCGGCACATGCCGATGCG
>Ga0134121_10003067_pt1 | contig 14098 bp, 11 predicted proteins | sample KB301_FD_96463 | JGI IMG/M metagenome (GOLD analysis project Ga0134121, IMG submission 96463) | Terrestrial soil microbial communities without Nitrogen fertilizer from Kellogg Biological Station, Michigan, USA - KB3-0-1 | ecosystem: Environmental > Terrestrial > Soil > Unclassified ...
CCTGATTCAGCGCGATTATTCGGACGGCGGTTGGTACAGCTACATCTATCGCGGCGGAACATTGCGGGCAGAAATGACAGATTCTCAAGGCAAGCCCGTTGGTCAGGCGAGTCGCACGGACACGGGCCGTCCGGTCTATGGCGGCGGAGGTATTACGCCGGACGAACAGATCAAGCCGGAAACAATCAGCAACGTCCAGTTTCGCATGCGCGATCCGCTCTTCTTCTTTTCGCGCGCGGTCGCTAGCGGCCACATAGCCGGCTTCGACAGTTACAAAGTCGATCGCGCGATCGAATTCGAACACGAGCTTCAGGCGACCGATTTCCCGATGAATGACGCGATATTCAATGCTTTCAAGGATTTCGTCGCGAAGGATCAAAATTGGAAAGTTTTCGCGCCGACGCTCGATAAAAACCGGTCGTTCATTGAAGAGCAGATTCGCTTCTATCTCGCGACCGCGGCGTATGGCACAGTCGCATCAGTCCAGGTGCTGACGAAAGATGATCCGCAGATCGCCAAAGCCGTGGAGACGGTGCCGCGCGCTCGCGACCTCGCGATGGCCGCGATGCGGGCGCGATTGTCACAGCCATAAAGGCTTTTCACGTGACTTATTCAAAGAGGCGGGCTTCGGTCCGCCTCTTTTTGCTTTCTCCCTTCTCCCTCTGGGAGAGGGAACAAGGCTGTTGCGCGAATAAAACAAAGTCTTGCGGCTAAAACCATCCGATGCTAAACTCCAAGCCCATGGTGAAGAAACCTGGAGTGAATACTGCCGAATTAGGAACTGCGGTGCGCCGGCGACGCGAGCAGCAGGGTTTAAGCTTACGTGACGTCGCTGACTTGACGGGCGTGTCAGCCTCGACTCTGTCGCGCATTGAAAATGGCACGGGCAAACCCGACGCGGATAACATCGCGCGTCTGGCTGGCTGGCTCGATATGCCGATTGAGCGCGTCATGCATCACGGCCATCACAGCTCAACCGATCCTAAACCGGTCGTCTATTATCCGCATGAGTCAACGCCGGAGATCGTCGAAGCACACCTCCGCGCTGATAAGCACTTGAGTCCGCAAACCGCGAAGGCGCTCTCAGAATTGTTCCGGGTCGCTTACACGCAGTTCAGTCAGACCGGAAAGAAACGCTAGTTAGCTTTGCTTCTGCGGAAGGAGGCAAACATGCCATATGAAAATCCGTTCCAGGAATTTACTGGGGATATCGATGCGAAAAATGTGACGAAGTAATTGCTCTCTGGCCGTACACCGAAGGTAGTTATTGGCGAGGGAGCGGCGGATTTACACTCGACTGTGTAGATTGGTACTGTCAGTTCCAAGCCGAGTATTCACTCGCGAATATTCACCCAATCGTCGTGCCGCCTGTGGCTGAGCTTTTGGTTGCCTGACCGACGTTGCTTTCGTGCCGTTAGGCACGAGATGTTTATAGCTCCAACCATCTTTCAGATTTTTCGACTTGAGCAAATTGCATGCGCAATTTGCTCAAGTCGGGCAAACTATCACAGGTAATCTCGTTCTATAAACATTTCGCCGCTACGCGGCGGCGCTTACTTGAGTCCTCGTCGGAGACTCTGACTCAGCGGATCCACTCCAAATGTTATAATTCCTCGTGCGAAATCTGCTTCTGCCTCCCACGGAAAAGCGACAACAGTTTGAATTATGCGCGCTGGGACTGCGGGACTTTGCAGGGGTCGCCGATGACGCGCCTCTCGATCCTTTTGCCTTGGCACAGTTTGCGAAGCTCATGGTCATCGACTTCGCCGCCATTGAAGGGTTGTCACCCGAAACGCGTGCGCACTTGCTGGGAGATGGCGTGGAAGAATGGTCGGGGGGCGCCTGTTCACGCCCGCTGCCGAACGGTTGGCGTCTGGTCATCTTGAATCCAGCGCATGGCAAGCGTCGCAATCGAGCGACCTTGATGGAAGAAGTTGCGCACGTGTTTCTCGGCCATACTGCGAATCGCCTGGCCGTGGTCGGAAACCCGGTCGTTCCTGGGGATGCGGCACGTACACTAGCGCGCGACTACAATCACGATGACGAAGAGGCAGCTTACGCTACAGGCGCAGCAGCGCTGGTTCCGTACGGAGCTTTGCAGAGATTCGTGATGGGCGGACGCAGTGCGGATCAGATTGCCCGATACTTTCGCGTCAGCCGGCAACTGGTCGAATATCGAATTAAAGTCACTCATCTTTGGGCTGACTATCGATTAATACAGAGTCGGGATTCTGTAACGTCTACGGAACACGTATAATCAAGCAGCGGCGTTCAAGCCGCGTTCTTATGCCAGAAACCTTGCAGAAAAGCGTCGCCGGCTTATCGACCATCGACAAGCTGCGCATGCTGCTCGACATCACGAAGACGATCAGTCGTTCCCTCGATTTGGACGAAGTACTGAACCTCGTGATGGACACGCTCGACTCGCTGGTTCCCTATGACGCAGCGGGGATTTATCTCGTGAAGTGTTCAGCGCCGCTCGCCGAATGGGAAGGCCAGCCCGATGAGAGCTGCGTTTTTCATACGCAGGCAGTGCGCGGCTATGACATCGACGATTTGCAGGAACTGCATTTGAAGATGGGCGAAGGTCTGATCGGTCACGTGGCCGTTACCGGCAAGCCTTACGTTTCCAACGACGTCCGTAGCGACCGGCGATACATCAACGCGCGATCCCGCACTCATTCCGAGATGGTGGCCCCGATCATTTCGAATAACGAAGTCATCGGAGTGTTCGATCTCGAAAGCGATGAACTCAACGCGTATTCGAACGACGATCTGGAAGTCCTCCTGCTGCTCGCTTCCCAGGTCGCCATCATCATCGAGAAAGTGATGCTGCACGAGCAGATGATCGAAAAGCAGCGGCTCGAAACTCAGCTTGAAGTCGCGCGCCAGGTCCAGCTCGAACTTTTGCCGGCGCGCGATCCGCAAATTGATGGCTTTGATATCAGCGCTTACAATTTTCCCACTGAAGAAGTTTCGGGTGATTATTACGACTGGGTGCGGATCTATGATGATCAGATTGGCATCGTCATCGCTGATGTCTCAGGCAAAGGCGTTCCGGCCGCGTTGCTGATGGCGTTTCTGCGGGCCAGCCTGCGCGCGGCGACGCACATCGGATATGCGCCGCATATCTCGATGACCAAAGTGAATTATCTGCTCTGGGAGTCGATCGAGCGCAATCAATTCGTCACTGCTTTTTACGGAGTCCTGGACGCCACCAATCGCACGCTCTCGTACTCGAATGCGGGTCACAGTCCGGCGCTGCTGATGAATGCGGACGGCACTGCTCGCTACGAAGAGCGCGGCGGCGTACCGCTGGGAATGTTTCGCGATACGCGTTATTACGAGTACTTTCAAATGATCGAGCCGGGGCAGGTCTTAGTGCTTTACACTGACGGCGTGAATGAGGCCACGAATACGGACGGCGAAGAATACGGACGCGATCGTTTGCTCGCGGCTGTACGCAACTGTCGCGAATTAAGCGCGCGCGAAATGATCGACTTCATCCATCGCGATTTGATCGCGTGGACCGACGGTCACGGCGCGACTGACGATGTGACGTTCTTCATTATCAAATCCCTCTGAAGGAGCCCATGAGCACGACTCTCGAGACCACCCAAACCCCGACACCGCCGACACAACCGACTGCACCGCTCAATCTCGCAAAAATTATTCAGCAGATGCTGTCAGTTTCCGACAAGGTCAGCGATCTGATTTTTTCTCCCGGACGGCCGCCGCAAATTGAGCTGGTCGGCAAGCTGCACCCGGTGCCCGCCCCCGGCGTGGAAAAACTGACCGCGGCGCAGACCGTGGCCATCGCCAAACTCATTATTGGCGAGAACCACAACGCGAATGACATCCTCGAAAAGTTTGGCTCAACGGATCTTTCGTTCAGCATTCCGGGCATGAATCGCTTTCGCGTGAATATCTTCAAGCAACGCGGCACGTTCGCGATTGTGATGCGCGTGATTCCACACCGCCCGCCGCGATTTGAAGATTTCAACCTGCCGTCGCAGCTTCGCCAAATTGTCGAATTGAAGAACGGCATTGTACTGGTCACCGGACCCACCGGCAGTGGAAAGAGTTCCTCGCTGGCGGCAATTATTGACCTGATTAACGAGACGAAGTTCTATCACATCGTCACGATCGAGGACCCCATTGAGTTCCTCCACAGTCACAAGAACTCGACTATCCATCAACGCGAATTGCATTCAGATACGCCGAACTTCGCTTTGGCTTTGCGCGCGGCGCTGCGACAGGCACCCAAGGTAATTCTGGTCGGCGAGATGCGCGATCGCGAGACGATGGAAGTCGCCCTCGAAGCTGCTGAGACTGGTCACCTGGTACTGTCGACGCTGCATACGATCGACGCCGCGAAAACTGTCGAGCGCATCATCGGCGCTTTTCCCAAGAATGAAGAGCAGATCATTCGGACGCGACTGGCCCAGTCGTTTCGCTACATCGTGTCACAGCGTTTGTTGCCGCGAGCAGACGGCACGGGACGCGTCGCCGCGATGGAAGTGCTGAAAGCAACTTCGCGCACGCGCGAGTACATCGAACGCGGCGAGTCGGAAGGTAAATCACTTCACGACGCGATGGAGCAAGGTGAAGTTGAAGGGATGCAAACCTTCGACGATGTGATCGAGAAGATGGTGAAAAGCGGAGTGGTGACCAAAGAAGACGGTCTGGCATACGCTTCGAATTATGGCAATCTGTTGCTGAAACTTGGCGAGTTCGGCGGTGGCGCGCCGCCGCCTCCCGAGCCGGAGCCCAAACCTGACTCGATGTTGGACATGATCGAGCGATAGCTCTGCCAGGCTTCGGGTTTACGAATGACCGGCGCTCGGGCTAAAGTTCTGAGCTGTAGTTAATGATTTACCGAGCCCCAAGCACTCGCTCCCCGGCATACTCTCTGCTCAAAGTTCTGTGTCCGCTCGCGCTGATTCTTCCACTCATCGGGGCGGCGTTAACCAGCGTTGCCAGCCAAAAGAACGATGCCCTGCGTTTCGAGCTTCCGGCGAATGGCAATCTGCGCATCGAGAATCTGCGCGGCGCCGTCATCGCCGAAGTGTGGAACGAGAACTACGTTTCCGTCTCGGCGATTTCTGACAACGGGCAAGCGGCCAACGTTTCGCCGGTGGTAGATCGCGGCGAGAGTCTTCTTTCAATTCGTCTGAGCCGGCGTACGGCGAATGCGTCTCCCGTCAATTTGGAACTGCGGGTGCCGGCCCGCGCCCATCTGTCAATCACCACTGGAGCAGGATCGATCGAAGTCGCTGGTATGCCGGCGGCGCTGCTGGCGCAAAGCGGCACGGGCGAAATCCGATTGAACCTGCCGCAACGCGCGGGAGCGAACGTCTTCGCTCATTCAAAAACCGGCAGCGTCGTTTCGTCTATGGCCGAACTAACCGCGAATCGAGGGGCTGCGCCGCAATTGCGCGGAACCGTTGGTGATGGGAGAAACTCGATCAGGCTCTATTCGCAAGCGGGCAACATCGTGATCGCGCCGGCCGCCGACATAACAATGCGAACGGTTGTGCCTCAAGCGCCGCGCACCGTTCAACTTGAACCAGCTGAGATGCCGACCCCGAGACAACGGCCTGATTTAGTCGGACCTGACAGAAGTCCTACGCCCGCGGGAACTCCCGCGCCTCCAGACAACGGCCCGGTCGAAGTTTCCGAAGGCGACGTGATTCGCGTCGATACTGAGCTCGTGAGCGTAAACGTCAGCGTGGTCGACCGCGGCACGAATCGCGGCGTGAATGATTTGACGAAGGATGACTTTCGTCTGTACGAGGACAACGCACCGCAGCAAATTGCCCACTTCGAATCGTCATCCGCTCCATTCAACCTCGTGCTGCTGGTTGACTTGTCCGGCTCGACGACGAAGGTGGTCGATCTAATCAAGTCAGCTGCGCTGCACTTCGTCGATGCTGCGCGACCATTCGATCACATCGGCGTGATCACTTTTGCGGGCGGACAGGTGGTTGTGTCATCGCTAACCACTGATCATGATGCCTTGCGCGAACGTATTCGCGCCATTCAAAAACCCGACGGCAGCACCAAGCTTTACGATTCCGTTTCGTTCGCCATCAACGAGGTCTTTCGCGAGGCAAAGGACTCTCGGCGCAATGCGATCGTGGTGATTAGTGACGGCCTGGACAGCGTCCTGCCCAATGTGACTGGGGAAGGCTCACAAACTTCCTACGAGGAGATGATTCGGCGGGCGAAAGAATTCGATGGCGTCATCTATTCGATTTGGACTGACACGCAGAGCTATGAACCGCTGAGCCCGCAGGACATCCAGCAGGAGACGTTCGACCTGGGACACGATCGAATGAAAGAGTTGTCCGAAGCCGGCGGCGGCGCGTTCTATGAATGTGAGAAGCTCGAGGACCTCGCCGGTTCATATGATCGAGTCGTAGCTGATCTTGGCACTCTCTACACATTGTCCTATCGACCTACCAATAAGGTGCGTGATGGTTCGTGGCGAACGATTCGCGTCAATACCAGCCGACCTAACACAGTGCCGCGCGGCAAGCGCGGATATTTTGCGAAATGAACAGTAAGCAGGATCGCGAGACCGGGAGAGGCGGAGATGAGGGGACGGGTGACAAGACTCGGAGACGGGGAGATGACGAGACGGGGAGTATAGGAAGATGCTGCGAGTGAATTTTCTCCAGGTCACCCTGTCTCCGCGTCTCCGGTTCCTGGTGTTCCTCCTGCTCGCCGCTTATCCCTTACAGCTCACAGTCCGCGCCCAGGCACCCGAGCCCGACGTTCTCCGCATCGACACCGATTTGGTGAGCCTTAACGTCAGTGTCTTTAATCGGAAGGGCGCGCAACTGCCGGCCAGCCTGCAGCAAAAAGATTTTGCAGTGCTCGACAACGGCGAGCCGCAGGAGATTTCATTTTTTGCGTCCAACGATGCGCCTTTCGATTTGGTTCTCCTGCTCGATCTTTCCGGCTCGACCGCGGACAAGATTGGTCTGATTAGAAAATCGGCAAAGCGCTTTGTCGATGCCGCGCGTCCTGGCGATCGGATCGCAATTCTGACGTTTACGGCCGATATTCTGCTGGTTTCGAAACTCACGCCAGATCATGCGGCGCTGAAGAAAAGCATCGATGACATCGAGAAACCTGTGGGCGGCACGAACTTTTGGGACGCTCTGCGGTTTGTACTTGAACACATTGTGATCCAATCACGGGTCGAGCAGCGGCGCAGCGCCATCGTAGTAATGACTGACGGCGTGGATAACGCTCTGCCGGAAGTCTTTGGCGAAGGATCGAAAACTACCTTCGACGAGTTGATGGAAATGGTGCGACGATCGGACACAATCGTCTTGCCGATTTACCTCGATACCGAGAGAGAATCGAATTGGCACGGCACGCCGCCGTCTGCCTATGCAATTGCGCGAGAGCAGCTTGCGTTGCTCGCCTCAGAGAGCGGCAATCAGGTATATCAGGCCAAGAAGCTGAAAGACCTCGAGGGAGTCTACGAGCAGGTGATCCGCGATCTCAGCACCGTGTACAGCATTGGATACCGTCCGGGAACGAGGAAGCATGACGGCGCCTGGCATGCGGTGACTGTCCAACTGGTTGGTCGTGATGATTTCGGTGTGAGAGCGCGACGCGGATATTTCGAAACGAAGCAGTGATTGCGTTGAGGAGCTTGGTGAAGCGATGAGACATTCGGTCAGGATCCTGAGATGGGCGCTACTTGGAATAGCGCTGTTTGTTTTGAGCTGTTCAACTAATGCCCCCAGTAACCGGGGAACACTTCAGAAGGCCGTCGACGCCGCCGACGAGACCTCTACCATTCAGACCCTGCGGACCATTTTTTCCGCGCAGACACAGGCAAAAGCGATTCGCGGTTCCTACGCTGATTTTCCCGGTCTGGTGGACGGCGGCTTTCTCGATGCGCGGTTTTCCAATTCAGCCCCGACGCTAAAGGGCTATCGCTTTTCCATGTCCGCCAGCGCTGGAGAATTCTCGATCAATGCTGATCCAGTTGACGCGGCGAGTGGTCGCCACTTCTACCTCGATTCAACTGACCAGGCGATTCATGTGAATTCAACCGGCGGAGCAAGTAGATCCGATCCCACTCTCTGACCGCTCGCGTAATTCGTTTGCTAAGTTTGCAATGCGGCGTATAATGACGGCACCTTTCCCCGAGTTAACCGGCTTCATCAGGAGTTCCGAAATGAAAATCTCTTGGCTTAAAGTTGTCACTGTCATCATCGCCGTCCTCTCATTGTCGATGCTCGCTCAGGCGCAAAACCGTGAGCGCTTCGGTATCTCGGCCAAGGCGGGTGGTGTCAACGCCGTTTCCGGTCAGGTGATGGTGAAGCGAGAAGGCCAGGAAGCCCAACTGCTCACGAGTCATGACGACCTCGTTTCGGGTGATATCGTGCGGACTGGCTTTGGCAGCCAAGCCGAGATTCTCTTGAACCCAGGTACTTACTGCCGATTGGCTGAGAACACTGAATTCGTTCTCGTCGATAGCACTCTGGAAAACCTGTTGGTGAAGTTGAATCGGGGCAGCGTGATCATTGAAGCAACTGGTCCTGACAACGTCTCGCAATACATTCCGATCGTCACCGCGCAGCAGAAGTTCACGATCCTCCGTGCCGGTATTTATCGCATTAACGCAACGCCCGAAACGACCGAGATATTCGTGCGTAAAGGTCAGATAGGCCTCGGCAAGGGCGAGCAGGACGTCGTGAAGAGCGGGAAGAAGATCGTGATCGGCGGCGGCCTACCAACGATTGCAAAGTTAACGAAGGCTGACAACGACGACTTTGACGGTTGGAGCAAGGAAAGAGGCAAGACTCTCGCACGCGCTAATCAAAGACTAAACGCGCGCGCATTAAGCGGCCTTCTATCGACCAGTGCGTGGAGCTGGCCTGGTGCGCAATTTGGGCGCTGGGGACTGTGGACGTGGAGTCCGTTTTCGAGTTGCTACACGTTTCTTCCGTTTCACTACGGCTGGGGTAGCCCATACGGTGGCTCCTACGGAATGTTCGCCGGCTTTGGGGGCTTCTTTCCTGACGGCAGTTGTTGCCGCACTCACGTCTACAATCAGCCTGTGATTGTGAGTAATCCAACCTACACTGGTGGTTCGACTGGATCTTCAAGCGGCGGCACCTTTGGCAGTGGCTCCGGTAGTTCCTCAGGCGGCGTGCCGGCAGGATCTTCGACAGCTCCGGTATCCCAACCATCGCGTGACCCGGATCTTAACGGACGCGGAAGTAATCGAATCAAAGATCCGATTAATTAGCCCTTAGCGTTCACGTCGGAACAGGTCGCCCAGTTCTTCATTCACAATTTCTACGATCTCTGTCCGCGGCAGACCGGCCAAGGCCATGTGCGCGAGGCTCGCCCGGAGGCCTTTGCGCAAGTCGTTGTCGCTCAGTTGTGAGAGTCGCCGCGACAACACAGTTGCGCCCGCCCCGTGACGGACCTTCAGCAATCCTTCCTTCTGCAATTCGCGATAAGCTGCGGCAATCGTGTTCAGGTTGACGCCCAGGTCGTCGGCGACCTGTCTTACGGGCGGAAGAGCCATCCCCTCACTCAGAGAACCCCGGGCAATGAGCGCCTTTATTTCGTCAGCGACTTGGCGATAAATCGGCCGGCGGTCAGTTTCATCAATGGTGATGTACATATCATAGTCTAGTGTCGCGCGACACTATACAATTCGGGCTTCAGGATGTAAAGGGCTGGGAAAGTAAGGGATTCTACGAGGTTCTACTCAGCAAATCGGACAGGCGAAGAGCTGCCTCGGCAACGGATGCCACCCCGAAACCGCTGGTCGTAGTATCGCTGACTATAAAGACTTGCGCAAAGGGTCTGGCGAGGCCTGGCGGAATTTCTTGCGCCGAATAGTCAGGCCGGCCAATCATGCCGAATTTGCGGCGGGTAGTTTCATAGAACGTTTGGGGGCTGGCGGTCTCAATTACTTCAACCGAGTCGCCCAGCTCAGGAATGGAAGAGTGAAGCCGAGACCAGACGGCCTCGAGCATTTGCTGATCCTGCTTTTCATGCGCCGAGTGGTCTTCGTGAAATGAAAACCAATCTTCTGCATTCGTGAGGGCTGTAACCGTGACTGGAACTTGGGCGGGTGGCGCGACAGCACCTTCGCTACTGCATGAGAAGAACAGTTGATTTAGTGGATCGTGCCGCTCACTCTCCTGGGATTCGGTTAGAGCCAGTATTCGTTTAGCAGGTAATCGTGCCGCCGCCTTTTGATCCATACTGAGAAACAGTAAGTAAGCTCCAGAAGATTGCAGACCTCTTAGCACTGCAGCCACTTCGCGCGGTGTGCGGCGCAAACCGATCAGCTTGCCGTAGGTATCCCAGACCGTAAGGTTGCTGACGATTGCTTTGGTCCCCATGACTTGTTCACCGTTCAGCAGATCGACACCGGTAGGATTCCCGTCAGAGCCGTACACCAATCTCAAGACCGGTGCATTCAATCGTACTGTGCCGCCGCTCTGCTTGATCGACTCAGCCAGCGCATCCGCGAGTCTTTGAGCACCACCTGCGATTGACCAGAAGCCGCGGCGCGGATTGAGGATGTCGGCAGCGCACTCAACGGAACAGGTGTCGCTTGAGCACTGAAGGAATGCTTGAAGTTGCGCATCGATAAACGATCGAAATTTCAGGGAGCAGATCTGGAGATAAGACGATACCAGAGTACTCGCGCGGGTTTCGGAAGGTGTTGCGAGTGAACGATAGAAACTGATTGCGGCATCCGAGCATTCAGGAAACGCGGTGCGCAGAGATTGTTCGAACTCATCCAGCTCATTCGAAACCGAAACCTCTGCACCATCGGGCAAGCGCACCACGTAAGCCGGCGAGAGTCTTTTCACCACAGGCGCAGTGATGCCTAACTCTGAGAAAACGCGATCGAGTACTTCACCCGTTCCAAAGCCGCGATACAACCCGTAGGTCGGTTCGAATTCGAAGCTGAGGTGTTCGAAATTAGCAAGGCAACCGCCGACGCGCGACTGCCTTTCCAGCAGACAGACGCTGACGCCACGGTGCGCAAGCAGAGCGGCTGTGGTCAGACCTCCGATACCGCCGCCGACGATAACGACTTCGTAGTTCTTCATCTATTTAGAAGAAGAGAAAGCGGAGAGTGAAGATAACGGTATTCACCGGCTCATGCCGCCACATTTCGAATAGGGTTGTGAGGTAAGGCTCCAGAACAATAATCACTGACTGGATGCCGTTGAAAACCAGGTGCACGACAAAACATGGAAGGAGTTTGCCCGTGCGCGCGCGGATGAGTGTGAGCACGAGGCTCAGAAGTGTAATCGAAGAGATTGCGCCCACATTTGGCCAATATTGCACCCAGTGTAAGCCTGCAAACATGCTGGTGACGATCACCACGGCGGCCCATTGACCCAGCGTGCGTCGAAAAGCTGAGTACAGTAGCCCGCGATAGATCATCTCTTCCACCAGCGGCGCAGTCAGGACTGCCAGGGCCGCGAGCGTGACCGCGGCGGCGCGGGAACTCTCGAGAATTCGATCGAGATCAGTTCTCGGTCCTCCAAAGCGCGCGACCAGGAAAAACGTCACGAGGAATAAGAGCACTGCCACCGAGACGCTGCGCCATAGGCTAAGATTAGGGCTCCAACTCCAGCCAAACACTTCCTTCACAGAGAGTTTTCCGAGGCGCGTTGCGATTGCCCAAATCAGCGCCAGCGTCAAAAGGTGAGCCGGCAACCACCCCAGCACGAACAGAAAGACAAACGTTTTATCGTTCAGCAGCGCTTCGCGCGTGCCGCTCGTTCCGCCGTACCGGTAGGCGAGATACGGCAAGACACACACATTCGGTACCACGGCCAGCATCACGACGCTGGCGAACCAGGCGCTCAAGGCCCCGACGATTCCCCAGGGCGGGCTGTCCGGATTGATTGAAGTTGTTTGCGGCCGGCTCCCGACGCCTTGCGTCAATGCCAGGTCGATGGATTCTGCGGAGGTCGCTGCGGGAGTGTTGCTCACGTCGGGTGTTACTTATGAATCTAATTCGCTGTCGTTTGCAGAATCAACTGGAGTTGAGCGGCCATTGTAATGATCGAGCTTGCGATAGATTGTCTTACGACCGATGTTGAGCAGTCGTGCCGCCTTGGTCTTATCACCCGAAGTATAGTCGAGGGTCGCTTCGATCGCTCTTCGCTCAATGTCATCCATCGCCGAGGGTACCTCTATTTCGATGATCGTGCTGCGTCCTTCGCTGGCCGCCTGGGCTCGTTCAGCGCGGGCTAACGTTTCGCGTTGCGCGGCCACATTGCCGATTGCAGTCGGCAGATCGTCCAGTTCGATCTGTCGTCCCGCGGCAATGATCACAGCACGCTCGATCGCGTTCTCAAGTTCCCGAACATTGCCGGGCCAGTCGTAGCTAACCAGCGCGCGCAGCGCTTCTTTGGAGATGCCCGAAATGAAGCGGCCGGTCCGTTGTTTGTAATGCTCGAGAAAGTGAATCACGAGCGGGTGAATGTCTTCGGGCCGTTCGCGCAAGGGCGGAAGACTGATCGGAAAGACGGACAGCCGATAGAAGAGGTCGCGACGAAACGTGCCGTCGTCCACGGCTTTCTCCAAATCCACGTTCGAAGCCGCGATGATCCGCACGTCGGCTTTTTGAACTTCATTACCGCCAACCCGGGTGAACTCGCCATCCTGGAGCACGCGCAGCAGACGCACTTGCGCGGCCAAAGTCATCTCGCCAACTTCGTCGAGAAACAGCGTGCCGCCATTCGCTTCTTCGAAGCGACCCTTGCGCAGGGCGCGCGCATCAGTGAACGCGCCCTTCTCATGCCCGAACAATTCAGATTCGAGCAGGGTTTCAGGAATCGCGCCGCAGTTGAGTTTGATGTACGGCTGATCTTCACGCCCTGAGTTGAAATGAATGAGGTTGGCCAGCAGTTCTTTGCCGGTGCCCGATTCGCCGTGGATGAGAACTGATGTTTGGGTGTCGGCGACGCTCAACCCCAATTCGATTGCGCGACGAATACCCGGCGCCTGTCCGATGATTCGTTCTTCGCCGTAACGTTCATGCAGGGCGCTCTTCAGCCGCATGATTTCAGCGGAAAGATGATCGCGTTCCAGCGCCGTTCCGATTTGACTGCCGATGCCTTCGACCAACGCGACTTCGTGATCGGTAAATCGATCGCGCTGATCGCTCCAAACGAACCCGAGCAAGCCGAACGCATGACCCGCAATGCGTACCGGGGCCACCAAAGCGGCGCGCCCTCCGAGCGTGGCATTGAACATCGCGCGCAAAGGGATCGGCAGATCGGTCTCGCGGAGCTTGAACGTTTTTCCCTGCGACAGGATGTCGACCATCGCCGGGTATTCCGTGATGTCCAGCGACTTTCCGTACGATTCAATCAAGCCTTGCACCTTATCAGTGACAGCGTGCGGCGCCGCTTTGAAGGCCGCGAGGCTGATGCGGTGCTCATCCTCATCCAGGACGCCCAGCGCGCAGTAATCCGCGCCGACCAGGGTCACCGCGCGCTCCAGCACCGCCGAAGTCACTTCTCCGAAATCGGATCGCGCGTTAAGCGCGTTGGCAATCTCAAGCAAAGCCTGCGTCGTTTCGGCTTCGCGTTTCTTGTCGCTGTAAATTCGGGTGTACTGATAAGCGATCCCCAGTTGCGTCGCGATGGAAACCAGAAATGCGACCTCTTCATCCGACCAATGACGCGGTGCCCGCGTGTGATGCAACCCGATCAAACCCACTACCTCGTCGTCCAGCACGACCGGCACGACCAACAGGGAACGCGTGCCCAGACTCTTCGCGAAGAAACGCACCTTGTGATCCAATTCGGGCGACGAAGTGTCGTCGAGCTTTATCGGCTGGCGCACATCGAGATATTGCGAGAGAGTAGCGACATCAACCGGGATGCGAGCATCAAGGCTGGAGGGAACATTTTCCGAGGCACGCCATTCGTGACTAATACGCAGCTCGCCCTCTGCCGTGAGCTTGATAATGTCGCAGCGATCGACCTCCATCATTTGACCGAGTTCCGCAACAATCACCTGCAGAAATGAATCGAGATTGATCGATCTCGGAAGGTTCGAGGCCAGCCGC
>Ga0134121_10003068_pt1 | contig 14097 bp, 9 predicted proteins | sample KB301_FD_96463 | JGI IMG/M metagenome (GOLD analysis project Ga0134121, IMG submission 96463) | Terrestrial soil microbial communities without Nitrogen fertilizer from Kellogg Biological Station, Michigan, USA - KB3-0-1 | ecosystem: Environmental > Terrestrial > Soil > Unclassified ...
AACGGCTTCGACAAGCGGCTGATCCGTGCCTCGTACTCCTGGAACAGTCGAACGTGCCGCCCTCCCACGGGCGTATAGACCACGTGGCCATCGCGATCCGTCGTTATGAAGAGATGTTCGATCATGCTGTAAGGACCCAGCAAGTCGAGACGATTCAGAAATAACTCTGGATCCGGAGAAATGCCCTGACAAATGGCGGCCGCCAATTCGAGCCTCTTCTGGCCGTCGCCACGGCGCATAGCGTCTTCATAAGCTTCGAGGAGGGGCACGAGACCTTGAATCAACAGAGCGAGATCCAGGGCATTGGATCTGCGGGCGCTCAGAACCAGGCTGTTCTCATCAAGGGACACACCCTTCTGCACGGAAACGTGGCGGAGCTGGGAACGCAGATGCCCGCCAGCCATGCGAACGCCGGCCTTGTAGATTTCAATCCGGTCCTCTTCCGAAATAGTCTCTGCAATTTGTTCCGCGACTTCAAAATACCCCGCCAGTTCATCGGTCGTGGGGCTCTGCGCCACCGGAATCAGCCAACGCGCATCTCGCACCAGCACCGGCTGATCCGCGGGTGTGATGCTCCATAGCTGGTCGAGCACGCCTTGAACTTGCGAGAGCCGGTCTTCGATGCGGTCGGGGGCGCTGGGCGATGCGCCATCCCACAGGCGCATCATCAGCAGCGCAAGCTGCCGTATCACATACAAGTTGAACAGGGTGTGCGCGTATCCGACGCGGCCATTGTGACCCGGCCAATGGGTGTGCCGCCACAAATGAAAGCCGCGTCCCATCATCTCCCCCGGATCGACCAGGTCGTTGTGCCGTCCAGGACTCTCGCGAGGCCTGAATCCGCTTGCCCAATGCGCTTCTTTCAATTGACCTCGAAGGCGAGATTGGTCGCGGGTGATGCCCGTAAGCGTGAAGAAGCAATCCTCAATGTGACGGGACAGAAGGGGAACGTCTTGCAGGTAATGGATTGGTTTTCGTTGGGCGTTCAGCAGCCCTTCGATTCTCTCGACGATTTCATCGCGATGGGCCAGGAACAATTGAAGAAGTTCGACATGCGCGTGAAGCGGCACCTGGCCAAAACACGGATGAATCGATTCGCCCATCACACTCCAAGTGTAGGACGTTTAGGCGGCCGGTCTGAGCAGAATCCTGAGTAGCGGGAGGGACGTGTAGCCGGCAATTCGTCCACATCCGAGGTGAGTCGATTGAGGCGCGGACTACCGGTCGAGTGTTACGACAATTTGCGGATTTCGGCCGCCTTCAAATGTGACGTCCGAGTTCGTGATGTCACGAAAGCCGTCCGAAACGGATTGAACGGCAGGCCCCAGGCCGCCTGTAAACACTCGATACTCGCCTGGGACAAGCACTACATTGAAATGCCCATCGGCATCGGGAAAGCCGTAGAAAATGTCCGCGTCCGATCCACGGACAATGCGAATGTAGTTCAGCTTCGGCAACGGACCGCCACCCGGAGCGATCACACGTCCGGTCACTTGAATCGCGGGAACCTGAACGGAAATATTCGTTAATCCGCCGATCCCCACCTGAATCTCCCGCCCCGGGAAAACGACGCTTCCGGCGTGGACTTCCAGCACATACGTACCCGGATAAACGTTCTGAATCGCAAATCGCCCATCCAGGTCGGGCGTGGCTAAACGGTCGGGCAATACGGAACGTTCCTGATTCCTGGCAGCCTCCAGGATCAGGTCCTGTATGGCATCCAGCGAGGGGTACGCTTTGGGGACAAGAGTCCCCCGAAGAACAGTGCGCGGCCCCTGCTTCGTTCCGACTTCCCAGAGCCTCGGCCGATCACCGGTGGGCGTCGGTAGATCGATCGTGTTGAGCACAGATTTCGCCGGCTTGGGAACAAGACGAACTTCTGCGGAAACAGGCTTGCCGCTCTGATCCAGAACTGTTCCCTGAACCTCGACACCTTCCATCACATTCAGTTGGAGTCCGGTTACACCGTTCTGGCCAACGGCAAGCGCCAAACTCACTGGGATGACATTCCGATCCAATAAGGACAGGGCGTAGTTTCCGGGCGGGACGAACGGAAAGACGAAACTGCCATCGTCGGATATCGTCGGCGTGAAAGGACTACCTTGTTTCAGCCCTCCTGCCTGGCTGTACCGAACCTCCTTGAAGTAGTCACAGCAGAGGACCAGATTTTCGATGCGACGACCCTGTCCCGTAGCTACCACGCGGCCCGTCACAGATCCTCCAGACACCACCGTATCTGGAACTTCTGTGATCGCGTCTGCGGTAACCTGGATCACCGTGGCCTGGCCCGGATCGGCCACGCCAGGGGAATAAAAACGAGGGCTGTTCACACCGATCAGGATGTGATAGCGGCCGGGCGAAACCTTTCGCAGACGATAACGCCCGGCGCTGTCCGTGAGTCCCGTGAGTCCCTGACCTTCGAGCGCGTTGAAGGCAATCGACTGGTCGACCGGAGTGACGGCAATACGAACGTCCTCCAGGGGAAGACCCGTGCTTGTGCGAAGTATGCCCTTAACGATGCCAGTCGGCGCTTCTTGTGTGCCTGTGGGAAGAAGTTCTTGCTCGGGCTGGACTGGCTCTGCAGTCACGATTGCCGCAATGGCATTTATCGCAGCTGCCAGCTTCGGAATCGTCGCTGCGGACTTCAGAACAATCGGTGCCGGAACCTGTGGCGGAGCGAAGGGCTTCGCGTTGAGCGTGCTGTCGGATTGCCATGCGCCAACAGTCACCCAGACGACCACAAACAAGAGTGCCGCAATAGCGGACTGCCAATCGTTTTCCACAATCCGGTAACCGAGAACGCGATGGATGCGCTGCGTCAAGTTGCCTCCCGTCGCCGAGACCGCCAGTTCAGGACCCACCGTTCGGACCCGTTCCAGTTCCATCAGCGCCTGGGCATATACCGACCGGTCGCCGCATATCTGCACCGCAAGGTCATCGCAGCAGTGCTCCCGTTCGGAGCGGATTCGCGCAGAGAGCCACCAGACCGCCGGATGATAAAACAGAATGGATTCCACGCCGCGCTGGATCATGTTCACCAGGAAATCATGCCGGCGAATGTGCGCGAGTTCGTGCGCGAACACGGCGCGCAGCTGATTTTCGTCGAGTCCCGTGAGCGCCGTTATCGGAAGCAGGACGACGGGACGAAGCCACCCGATGGCGACCGGCGTGTCGATACGGAAGGTCGCCAGCAGGCGTACCGGCTTCGTCAACGCCAGCCGGTCCATCATTTCATTAAAGGACTGTTGAATCCCGGAAGGAACTACGGAGGTTCCCACTCTTGTAAGGGAACGCGAGATACGCCACCCGGCAATCAATCGAATCGAACAGATGAGGATCCCGATGAACCACAAGAGAACAATCCATTGGGTCCAGGCTGTCGTCGTCGCAGAATACGTGACCGGGGAAGTCGGTGCCGTTAGGCTGTTGTTGATGGTTCTCAGCAGCGCCAGGGTCGCTCTGCCGGTCTGTGTGTAAAAGGCGAATGTGACCAGTGGAGTGGCCAGCATGAAAAGAAGTGCCGCAATGGATACCGTGTAACGCAATTCCGCCGAACGATTCGACAGCGATTTCAAAACGATTGCCGCAACCATCGCGATGACCGCGCCCTGCCAGATGAAATGCAGCAGCGAACCTGCAAAGCGCTGCATGAGTTCAGGAGTGATCCAGAATTCCATCATCGCTTGCCGCCCTTACCATGGTCTTCAATGAATTTTCTAAGTTCGCTGATCTCTTTCTGCGAGGCGGGTTTCGCGCCGAGTGCCCCCATGAGGAGACTCCGCGCAGAACCGCCGAATGCCTGCTCCATCAAATGGCCGGCCAGCTGCCGCTGAGTCTGCTCGCGGCTGTTGCAGGGACGGTAGATGTGGACACGGTTGATGTCCTGCCGGTCGATGAGTCCCTTATCCGTCATGATCTGCATCAGCTTGAGAGTTGTCGTGTACTGCGACTGCTTGTCCTGCTGTAGTTCGTCGTGAACCGTACGAACCGAAGCCGGACCGCGGTCCCAAAGGATATTCAGGATGCGCAGCTCGGAATCCGTCGGTCTTGGAGTTTGTTTTTTTGCGGCCATGAGTGCTACGGCGGGGTTTTACTACGAAGGGTTACGTAGCGTCAACAGAATCTTTCCTTCAATACAATGAAGTTTGCTTACCGGGCCCCTTTGGACTCCGCTTCCGGTTCGTAAATCTCCGTGACGCCGGTAAACAAGGCCTTGCCTTTGCCATCCTTGACGGTGGTAGCGATGGCGATGTCCGGGTAATTCCGGGCTTGGGAGCCGGTCACTTTGATGCGGTCGCCGGGCTTCAACGAATCGCGTGTCCATCCCCGGCGCATCAGGGTATTGGGGCTCGGCAGTTCGAAATGCCAATTCACCTTTTCGCCCTTGTCGTTGGTTACGTCCACATGGATCCACGCGTGCGGGCTTTTCCATTCCACCTTGCTCACCGTGCCCTCCACTTCCACTTTTTTACGCGAATCGTACTCCGACTGCGAATGATGGGCCCAGGCGGCGGGCACCAGCGCAAGGAGGAGGACGATAAAGGCTACAAAGGCAGAGAGCGGAAACAGACGATTCTTCCAATTGGTATTTTTCATTTTTTGTAGAGCTTGACGTCCTGTTCGTTGTCGTTGCAAATCTCACCCAGCATCTGGGTGTCCACCTGGACGGCCATTTCGATGGTGACCGACCAGGGCTTGGTGTAGGCCTTGGGATCATCGACGGCAATCTCGATCTGCATGAGGCCAAAATTGACGCGCTTCAGCCGCTCGGTGACGCGGGCCGATTCGGTTACCGGACTGCCCTGGATGTCGAGCCACATGTCGTCACGAATGCCGTTGGTTTCGATGACCAGCGTATCGCCGTCCCAGTGCCCGGTGGAGTAGCCGTTCCAGGTCGGATTCGGATTCTTCGGTAATGGTCGGCCGTCCAGATACACTTCGCGGTAGGCCTCGTTGAATTCATGCAGGACCACCATCATGCCGGGCGTCTGCAGGATCCTCATGTACTGCGGCAATGTCCATGCGCGCGGGAAGTTCGGCGGCATGCAGTAGGTGTGCGGGTCTTCACGGCCGCCATTGGCGCGCCGTTCCTTCATTTGCTCCTTCGACCACTCGGTGTAGGGCAGACCGCCCGGCAGTTTGGTTCCCAGATTGATCTGCTCGCGCGCCATGCGCTCTTCCTGGATGCAATCTCCTGTCCGGCAGTTATCCCTCGATGGGACATTGGCGAACCACATGCCGGAAAAATCCGGCTTGCCATCGGGTGTACGCGGGGCCGGCGCCTTGAGGTCCGGTGCGCCGCTGGCCAGGCGCGGAATTCCCGGAGTGGGATAGTTCAGCCACTGAGCAAGGCCCGCAGCGGGTGTGGCCAACACGAACAGCAGCACTACCGAAAGCATTCTCCATGTCGGGTTGCTGTTGAATTGCGAGGGGTGTTTCATGGGGAGAATTCTAGGCGAGGCGGGATCCGAAAGAACAGGGAATATGAATCGTGACACTCGACGGCCATGCGACTAGAGTTTGTCGAGCCCTTCGGTCAATTCGATGGAGACGCCCCAGGGATCGACGATCATGGCGGTCGCAACGCCGTTCATCGCAGGGGTATTTCGAGTATACGGTCGAGAGAGTTTGATGCCCTTCGCTTCCAGGGCCTTGCAGAACGATTCGAGGTTCTTCACTTCAAACCCGACGTGATCGACGACGCGCCCCGCCGTAGGGACGTGAGTGATCGACTGATCGCCTTCCCAGCGAAAAAAGTTCAGGCTATATCCGACGAGTGGAAGATTTGCCCCGATGAAATAGTCGGTTTGACCGGGCCGCAGTGTGGCGTCGAATGCTTTCATGTACCACTGCTGCATTTCGACGTACTGCTTGTTGATGAAATGAATATGGTGACCCGCGATTGCCGGTGCGTTGGGCTCGGACGCTGTGACCAACTCGATCTTCACGCCATCAGGTCCAAGGAAATAAGCGAATCGGCCGTAGACGGTCGAGGTGCCGGTCGCAGGAGTTTGAGCCACTGGAGCACCCGGAGCGGGCTCGCGGCTGGTTGTTTCGCGGTAGCCAGCCGCTGCCAGTTTTGTCGCCATCGCGGGAACGTCTGGTGCGGCGAATCCAATGTGATCGAATGCCGTCCCGCGTGTGGGGCCGGTTGGCTTTTGCGCCGTCAGGAAAATCAGCGCGTCGGGAAACTTCACAACGTCCATAGCGCCGAACTTCATCGCCGTTCCGCCAAGGACGCCCACCCAGAATTTCTGGTGTTCCTCGATGCTGGTGACGTGCAGGTGATAGTGGCCGATCCGAACCGGCGCCTCGGGATGACTTACAAGTTGCGCGAATACCGGCACCGCCACGAAAACAAAAAGAGAACACGCTGCAAAAAGAAGTCGCTTCACGCCGGGATTATGCCAGATTTCATTCGGGGCCGTGCTACTCGAACCCCAAATTCTCGTTCGGAATTTTGGGGACGGGGTACTGATTCCCCCGTCCCCCGAATTCTCTTCAGAGCAAAGCGTAAGAGGAATACAGACCTGTCACGGGAACAGCTTATTCTGCCCATAGGTCGACTGATCAATGACACTGGAGGTAACGGCTACACTTGATGTTGCAAACTTTGGCCAGTCCTGTCGTGCTGCGTCTATCTTTCTTTTCCAGCGATTTTCTTTTGCTCGGATTTGAGCCGCTTCTTCTCCCTGCTTTGCACCTTTTTGATGCTTTCGGCAACGGGCAGGTTTTCCGGCATCGTGCCGCCCAACTCGTTGATGGTCTTGCGTACTTTGCGGCCCACTTCGTTATGAATGCGGTTCGCATGGTCTTTGTTGCGCACATTTTCTCGGCGCAACTTTTCCTCTGTCTGGGTGGCTCGAAAAAGATTGGCCGCAAGTTCACTGCTGCCCATATGGTCGAGGACGTGTTCTTTTTCTGTGAGCTGCATGCGCTCGCGGATGTCGCGCGTGCCCAGTCCGCCGTACAGTCCGCGATAGCCGTGGTCCATGAAGATGGCGTATTCCACCGGTTGGATGACGCCTGCCTGCTTCGCCACGCCCGCCAATATCTTGTTGTGCTTTTTCATCTCCTCACGGAGCAACAGGCGCGTCTTGCCTTCCTTCGACGCGTCCGCGTCAGCCATTTCCTGACGCCGTGTTTGCACGGCAAAATAACTTTGCCCCAATGCCACGAGGGGTTTGCTTGGATCGGCGTTTTGGATGACCAGATAGCAGGCATATCGGGAAAGTGACCAGTCTTCGATGGATCGCTGCGCGCCCGACCCAATGCCGACCATTTCGTTGATATCAACGAAATGGTCTGAAACCGTGTGGCCGCTGTTTGCGCACGCTTCGCGCGCTTTAGCAATAACGGCAGTGAAGTTGCGAAAGTCGGTGTATTCCAGCACACGGGCGAGTTCGCGCGCAGACCAGAATTCAGCGCCGGACTTGTTGACTCGTTTGATTCGTTCGAACGTGTTCTTGGGGATAGGAACGGGTAGTTCTTCAATCCGCTGAGAAGGCGAATCGCCCGAAACGGCTGTCCGCCACCTCTTCCTTTGCCACTCGCGAGACTCTCTGTTGTAATCTTCTCCCCTCGATGATTGACGAAATCCAGAAACTCATTACGAGCCTCCGTATTGGCGACTACGCAGATCCGGCGGAGAAAATCAGCCTGTTGAGCGCTTCGCTGATAGAGCACAACGCGGATCTTTCTCTCCTGTTGAGTCTCTTGCGCGCGCTGCAGGTACACCTGCGTCTGGCGGCAATGGATGCTGCAGCCGAACGGACTGAACCCGAGATTCTTTCCGAGATGACCGCTCTTGCCTCCCACCCGGAGGAGCGGGTGAGGCGCAAGCTTGCCGAACTCCTTGTCCATCGATCCGACGACGCGGCGACGGATGCCCTTGCAAAACTTGCAGGAGACCCGGAAGGCAGCGTCCGTGCTGCAACCGTCAGGTCGACTTCCAGCCGTCCGGCTTTCTGTGACTTCCATCAAAAGGCGCTTGCACACGACAACGACTGGACTGTCCGCCTTGCCGCCGCGGCTGCAGTGGATGTCACAGGGGGGCATGAGGGCGTGACGGCTCTTGCCACTGCACTGTGTATCGATGAGGATGCGGACACAAGACGCCGTTGCGCGGAGATCATCGAAAGACGCCTCGCCGAGTTTCCCTTCGAGACGGAGATTGCACTGCCCGTTGAGATTTCGGAACTCACAAAGCTCGACGAGCAGTTGAAGAGTCTTGGCGCTGCGCGTTTCCCGAGGTTCGTCGCATGGCTTGGACGCGCGACGGCCTCAATGGTGGATCCTGCCGTGCTGGCCCGGTTTGGAACCGACCTTACAACGCTTGCCCAAAATGGAACGCTCACGCGGGCTCATTTTGTCGACGAAGCGTGCCAGACGATTCTCAAACTTCTTCATCAAACTCCCGTACGCTCGATTGCCTTGCTGGGTCCGGCGGGCGTGGGAAAGAGTTCGGTGGTTCATGAGATTGTTTATCGGCTGGCTCTTCCTGAAAACGGCTGGCATGTGCTTCGCGTTTCGCCAGCGGACTTCATGTCGGGGACCAGGTATGTGGGGGAATGGGAAACGAAGGTGCGCGAGCTCGTTGCCGCCATACGCCTTCCGCGGCGTATATTGCTCTATATTCCCAACCTCAGCGAGCTCTCCGCTGCAGGAACATGGAGCAAGTCGGATTCAAGTGTCGCCACGGCCCTTGCCCCTTACATGGATGATGGATCGATAGTCGTGCTGGGCGAATCCACTCCCGATGAATTTGAACGAGGACTGGGAAAGACGCCATCGCTTCGTCGTCTGTTCGATCAGGTTCTGCTCTTCGAAGCGGACCTGGAACGCACTCAGGAGATCCTCACCGCGATCCGCGATGAGCAGGGCAGCCAGACATCGGACGAGGTGCTCGGTCAACTCATCGAAGTCAGCAGTCAGTTTCTCGGCCACATCAGCCGTCCAGGCAATGCCGCGGAACTCCTGCGCGCCGTTCTGAAGAGCGAGAAGGCCTCGGGCCGCCCTCTCGCGTTTCGCGACGTTCTGGACGCACTTTCGCGCTCGACGGGCATTCCCGCAGATCTTCTGGATGATTCCGTACCTTTGAAGCAGAACGAGACAGAGCTTTTCTTTGAATCCAAGATCCTTGGCCAGTCGAGAGCGGTTGAAGCTGTCGTCGATCTCGTCACGTTGATCAAGGCCGGAGTCACGGATCCCAACCGGCCATTCGGAGTGTTGATGTTTGTCGGTCCGACCGGCGTGGGCAAGACGGAACTTGCGCGCGCACTGGCGGAGTTCATATTTGGCGACGCCACTCGCTTGAAGCGTTTCGACATGAGCGAGTTTGCCAATCAGGACGGCTTCACCCGCTTGATCGGCAACCAGGTTGAGAATGGCTTGCTGACAGACGCGGTGCGGCAGCAGCCGTTTTCAGTCGTCTTGCTGGACGAAATCGAGAAAGCGCATCTCAACGTCTTCGATCTGTGTCTCCAGTTGTTCGATGCAGGCCGCCTGACGGATGGGCGCGGCCGGACCGTCGATTTCCGCAGAACAATCATTATTCTCACGTCCAACGTAGGCGCCACCACGGGATTGCTGGACTTCGGTGCAACGAGCTCCGATCGCAGCACCAAGCGGACGAAGGACGAGATGCCGACCGAACTTTCGCGATTCTTTCGTCCGGAATTTCTCAACCGTCTGGATCGGATTATCCAGTTTGCCCCTCTCTCGTTGGAAGTGGCGGAGCAGATCGCCCGCAAGGAAATCCAGGCCGTCCTGCAACGGTCTGGTATTCGTCGACGTGAGCTTGTTGTGGAGGTGGATTCGAACGTGGTTTCTCTGATTGTGAAGGAGGGCTACTCACCGCGGTTTGGGGCGCGGCCGCTCAAGAGGACCGTGGAACGACTTCTGTTGCTACCGGTCGCAAGGGCGATTTCGAGCGGTTCACTGCACCAGAGTTCCATGCTGCGGTTGAGCCTGCATTCCGGACGAATCCGGATTTCGACCGCCCCTCTGCATGAGCCCACGACTTCTCATGAGAAGACATCTGTCGCACAGACGCGAGCGTCAGAGAAACTGTCGGAGTTGCGCGCTCGTTACGCGCTGATGGAGGATGCAATCCAAACGATGGCGGCTCGCAAATCCAAACTCATCACTCAGACCCATGAGCCGGCCTTTCCTAAAAATGCAACTGTCCGGTCTTCCGTGCTGACTGAAATTCACAATATCGATGAATTCTTCAGGTTCTACGATTCGATCGGCAATTCTCTGAGAGACGACGTCGATGCGACGCATCGCGAAGAATTCGAGCGCTTGCAGCTTGAAGTGGATCACCTCACATTTGTTGCCCAATGCGGAGTTGCAAAATCTCTCGGAGATGCCCTCGTTACCGTGTCGCTGGTGAAGCGGAGCGGTGCGCCTCAGGATGCCGTCCGGAAGGTTGCCGGCATGTATGAGGCGCTGGCAGTGCGTCGTCGCCTGGCCGCGGAGATATTGGGAGAGATGTATTCGGCCGAACTGGATTGTGTTTACATTCTGGTGTCGGGACTTGGTGCTTACGGCTTGCTGAAAAATGAAGCGGGTTTGCACCAGGTGGACCGCCGGTACAAGCAGCGTCATGCAAAGTCCAGCCGCGAAGTAATAAGAGAAGATCGTGAACTGGTCCGCGTCAACGTCAGACCCGCGCCACTCGAGCCCTCATTGCAATTCCGGAAGCAGGTGAAGACAAGGGTTTCGGCTCTGAAACCGCCAAGGAAGCGTCTGCTGACAGCGGAATTTGTACTGAACCTGTTGCATGAGCCGACGCTGTGCGCTGTCGATCTCTGGACCCAGGGTCCAAAGAATGCCGCAGTGGAGAGGGGACTGATGATCCTGGCGGCGTCTGCGGAATTGAACAGCGAACCCGCTGGAAGTGATGGAATCGTTCGGCAGTATGATCTGGGGCTTGCTGCGAAGATCAAAGACACCCGGAGCGGCCGTGTGACGACCCGAGTCGAGCAAGTCTTCAAGGGCGACTTGAATACGCTGATGGATCCTTAGTGGACTTGTTCGCGGAGGTTGCAAGACATCATCTATTTGCCTATGCTCAACAGTCGAATTCGGATTCGATCGCGGTTTGAGCTGTGGAGGTTCTCTCATGAAACGAATATCAATCGCTTTCGTGGTGATTCTTGGTTTGACGTCCGCTCAGTCCGCTGCGCCTCGAACCGTTGTTGTGTCGGCGCTCGGGGATGGCAGCAAGCAGACTTCCGCAGTTCACGTGTTGCGTTATGCCACAAATAAGGAGGAGGCGCTGATACGCGTCGGCGACCGATTCGAAGCTGGAGACGAATTGACTGCCATATCGGATGTCACGATCGAGTTGACGTGTCCCGAAGGCTCGGCCGTAAAATTCTCAGGAAGGTTCCGCGCGTTTATCTCCGCGTCAAAGGACAAAGAGGACTGTGCCATCAATCTGCTTGCCGGACAGGCAGACATTATCACGAATCATCCGACGTCGATCGAATCCGGAGAAAGGGTCGCGGGATCGAAGGGAACCGTCTACTCGATCCGGGTCAATCGTGATGCCCAGGGCAGCACTTTGTGGTGCGCGGTTCTCGACGGTGAAGTCGAAGTGCGCGGCCAGTCGGGAGATCCGTCAGGCTTGAAAGGCGGCTCGAAGAAGGTCTGGTCTCCAGCGGGCATCCATGAGCAGAATCTGAGCTCGGACGACATTAAGGGAAGCTCGGTGCTGTACGCTCGTATGGACGCGGTCAAGGCCACTATGGCTGGAGTTAAGACCACAGCGTCCACGATTGCCGACCTCGAAACGTCGTACCGTCGCGTGTTTCAGGCACCGGCGGACGCCGAGGCCAGAATCGAGCTCGCCGCGATGCAAACCAATCTTAAGGTCGCTGCGGGCGCAATCTATCAACTCGATCGCGCCGAAAAACTCACTCCGTCCACAGACAAGGCGCAGCTGGCACGGGTCTCCGCGATCCGATCGGTCACCTATAAGGAGTCCGGAGACTCCAGCAAGGCGGCCGAGGAGGCAGCTAAAGCTCAAAAGATCGATCCGAACGTTTTCAAAAATGAGAATCTCTCCAGGTACAAAATCGATTTGTCTCGCATTCCTCCCGTGCCTCCTTTGGCTTCAATCCGGCCAAGTGACCCGATTGCCCCGCAGCAGCCCGGCACTGGCGCGCAACCTGCCCGATCCGGAACTACCGTCACGACTCCTTCAAATGCGGCAGCGACACTCGCGCCGCCGACACTTACGGTTACGGAGTCCGGCATCATCGTGGGTACGCCGGGTTTGGCCGTCGCCGCTCTTCCGGAATTCACTGCATTAATGGACATGATTTCGCGGAAGCAATACACAGAGGCTGCCGCGGGTTTCGTGAAGCGCCTGCAGCAGCTCGGAACCAACGCACGCGATGCATATGGCGCCGCGCTCGCGTACTCCAATCTGCAGCAAAAGGCAGAAGCCGTGCGCTATGCCAGCATGGCGATAGACGCAGACGGAAAGCAGAAGCAGCTAACCGACGCGGAACTTAAGACCTGCCGTGACATCCAGTCCGCCCGATAGTCCCGCGCCGCCGCCGCAGATCTCCACGGAAATTCGAGATCTGCGCAAGGAGCTGCTGCGTCTTCTGCTGTTGGCGATACCGACCGGCCTCGTGCAGTTTCTCATTAAGAGGTTTCAGGACGGACTGGCATGGCAACCCTGGCAGTCGGTGTGGATTCTCATTCCGCTGGTCGTCATCTCCTGGATACTTTGGCAGATCGTCAAAGGACGCCGCGAGTTCCGGCTTCATGGACCCTTTCTTGCGTTTTTTGTCTGCTATGTCCTGATATTCGATATTGCAGCATCCACGGGTCTGTTGGATTGGAAGCGCGTCCCTACGGGTTACGATCCGCACGCCGTGCCATCCAGCTTTTTGATTCCCGGCTTCTTCGGCGATTGGAGATACCGGCTTCTGCAGAAGGGTGCGGTGGGTCAGGATGTCAGTATCGTTCTCATGCCTCCGGCGGAAAGAGTTGCCGAACGCCGCGCCGATTTGCGGAGATTGATACGGATAGCCCAGATCAACCACGCCAAAGGACTGGCGTTCGATTTCTACTTTCCGGATGCCGCGCCGGCCCGGATCGTGGACGACCTCCTGTGCAGCGAAGTGAAGACTGCCGCGGAACAAGGGACAACGTCGGTGTTTGGCTATTCTTTTGACGTTGTCGTCCACGGAGAAATACGCCGTCAACCCACATCGCAGACGCTGCCTTGTATTGCGCCGGATATCAGCGGACACCTTGTGGTGCTTCAAGACGTCGATGATTCTGTTCGATACGTACCTTTGTATTTCCGGGGAAATCGAGACCAGCCTTCTTTGAGCCTTCGTGTCGCCAGTGCTCTGTCAAACCGGAGGACCAATGAACTCCCGGCTCCGGACAACGGCCTCCTCCAGTTTGTCGCGCCATCCAGACTGCCCGGTACGATCCGTTATGAGGAACTGACAGGCGATCCTCAGGCCGGTATCTTCCTGCGAGATCAATGGGTGTTTGTTGGCGAAAACTCGGACCAGGACACGTTCAAGACACCGTTCGGGAAAGTGCCCGGAGTGATGATACATGCGTTTGCCGCGGAGTCGCTGGCTCACGGCCTCTATATTCAGCACCTGCCGCCGTGGCAGATCTTCGTTCTGATTTTTGGTTTCTGCTACATCCTGGCGGTATTTGCCGCTCAAGGTGTAACCGTCCGCGGGATGCTGCGATTTGCGGCGGTATCCACGATTTCGCTGATCGCCCTGGCCGCGGCTTCGATGTGGCTGTGGCGCATTTGGGTCGACACGATCTATTTCGCCTCGGCCATCTGGATACTGCTGCCGCTGCTTCTTGCCTGGCGAAAATTGCGATCGTGAAAAGGCCTGGCGACTTCGGTGTTCAACGCTTCATTTCGCACGGAAATGTCGGGTATAGTTCGCCTCAGTTCGCAACGAAGGAGACACTCATGAAGACTCCGCGATTGTTCCGCATTATGTGCGCCGCCGCGGCTGTGTTTCTTCTGCCAGGAATCGCCATCGCCCAGACCCCGCGTGGTGGTGACGCCGCTTCGCTTGCGGCACGACTCCA
>Ga0134121_10003070_pt1 | contig 14095 bp, 19 predicted proteins | sample KB301_FD_96463 | JGI IMG/M metagenome (GOLD analysis project Ga0134121, IMG submission 96463) | Terrestrial soil microbial communities without Nitrogen fertilizer from Kellogg Biological Station, Michigan, USA - KB3-0-1 | ecosystem: Environmental > Terrestrial > Soil > Unclassified ...
AGCCGAAGTGGCGCCGGCAGCTCGCGCCGGGCGTGCCCGAGCCGGGCTATGGCGTGTTCCCCATTCCGCTGACTCCGGTCACGGCCAACGGCGTCTTTACGGGCGGCGTGGCCAACATCGAATATCGAGCGGTGGCGCAGATTCCGTTTCGTGGCGAGCGCTTGGTTTCAGGCATCGCACGCAACGGCGCAACTGCACTCGGCGCGCTGGCGTTCATGAACAACGGCGTCCATATCGGCATCCGGCCCCAGGTCGGCGTGTTGGGCCCGGTCAACCTCGAGACGTTCGCTCGAGACTCGTTCGGCGTCCGCATGGTCATGCAGCCTGCGACGCAGGGTGCTGAAATCCGAGTGTTCGCGTTCGTCAACCCGCCGCTGACGGGAACCGACACGCTAGCGCTCTCGCTCGAAATCCTCGGCCGCGTCGCAACCTGAGAGGCTGATAACCCATGCGGATTAGACTTGGAGTCCCGGACGAGCTTGACGACAAGGACCGAAAATCGGCCCTCGACGCCGCGCTTGAATCGGTCACCCGAACTGTCTCGAGTCTGGTCCGCAACGGGCACGCCCCGCCCGCGGCCGGCGCCATCAAAGCCGGTCGCGTCAAATGGAAGCCCGAGCCCCCCGGCGACGAACATTTTGATTTGCCGGGGACGATTCTCGGGCGCGGCTGGGGCGACTGCGACGATTTGGCGCCTTGGCACGCGGGCTCACTACGCGCCGCGGGGATTGACCCCGGCGCGCGGGCCATCGTGAAGAAGTCCGGCCCGGCGCGGTGGCATGCCGTCGTTCGGCGCTCGGACGGTTCGATCGAAGACCCGAGCCTTGCGGCCGGCATGGGTCACGCTGTGAGCGGCCGCGACGGCGTTGGAAGTGCCGGCGCGATTGCGCCGCCGATGTCGGCCGACGGGCGCATGTGCCTGGCCATCGCTCCGGGCCGAGACCCGAGGCACCCCAACATTTGGTTTGCACGTTGCGACGTGCCCGACCGCGCCGAGCCTTGGGACTGGTCGGCCACGTCGGCCGCTCGAGACCCAAAGCGCGCCGTGATTCATGCCGTGCGCGGCTGCCAGCAAGTCGCGGGCGAAGACATGGACCCGGAAGACGCCGCGCGCCTCGGCGCGTTTCACGATCTGATTTTGGGCGCCGACCCGGTGGAGGTGGCCGACTACCTGGACGCGGTCATGGGCGACGAGGTGGACGTGGACGGGTGCATGGAAGATGCAACGCACTCCGTTGGCTGGTTCGGCTCCAACATCCTCAAGGCGGCCATTTCGCCAGTCACCAGCGCTGTCAACTTCGTTAAGCACCCGTCGCTAAAAAACCTCTCGCGTATCGCGACCGACCCGATCACCGCGCATATGCGAGCGGCGCAGCCCTTTGCAAAGGTCGCGAACATGGCCATGCCGTTCGCGAAATTCGTGCCCGGCTTCGGACCGCTCGCGGCGGCCGGCGTCGATTTCTTGGCGCACGGCCCGCCGAAGAATTTTGGCGACTTCGCTAAGCAGGCGATGCACGCGGCCGCGTCCGGCATTCCGATCCCCGGACTACCGCCACAGCTCGCGCAAATGCTGCCCGGCATGATTCCGGGATTCGGCGGCGGCGGCGGCGGCGGCGGCGGCGGCGGCGGCGGCGGCGGCGGCCTACCTCCGCAGCTCGCGCAGCTCGCGCAAATGTTCGGCGGCGGTGGCATGCCCCGGTTCGGTTCCGAGCAGGGGCAAGTGATGCGGCCTTGGGGCGCGAACGGCCCCGCGGTAATGAGGTTTTAAGATGGCCCGCCCCCGTTCGACGATGACCGACATTCGCGTGAGTCCGCGCAACCGGCTTTTGTTGCACTGGCTCAAGCGGAAGCCGATGCCGGCCCGCATCGTCGGCGAGACGTTGGACGGGGACGAAGTAAAAGCAGCCGTCAACCAAACCGGCCCGGCGCAGTGGAGTGATTTGGTGGGCGTGCTGCGCGGTTGCATCAAGGTGCAAGCGCTCGACAAGGACGATCAGGTTTTGCGCGTGCTCGAACTCGACCCCGACGACCCCGAGCTTCGCGCCGAAACCGAAACGGAAGCGTCCTTACGCGGCCTCGCTCGCGCCAACGTCGGCGCATCGGTCCCCATCATCAGCGTGGATATTCCGAAGCTCGTCGACAACATCGCCCGCAACATGCGGGAGGTAGCGAGCGAGGCCGCGCGCCAACAAAGCGGCGCGTTCAAAGAAGGCTTCGGCGCCATGGTGTCGGTGGTCAACGTGTGCCTCGGCTTGCTCGTTCGAGTTGAGAACCGGCTAGCCGAAGTGGAGGACCAGGCGGCGCAGCACCAAGAGGAAACGGAAGGCAACGGCCCGCAGACGCGCGAGCAGCTCGCGGCGATGGCGTTGCAGCGCGCGATGGGTGGCGGCGCTCCAACCAACGGCGGCGGGAAATTCGACCCGTCGGAATTGCTGAAGCTCGTAGCGAGCTTGCAGCAGCAGCAGCAACAACCAAACGGCGGTTCCGATGCTCACGAGTGATCTGCTTTTAGGCTTCGTGATTTCGAAGCTGTTCGACAACAAAGGCGAGACGCGCTCGCCTGCGGTGACGTTTCCGCCGGCACCGGGCGCGCCTGCTGCGCCCGCGCCCGCTGCGCCCGCGCCCGCTGCGCCCGCTGCGCCTGGTCCGGAGCCGACGTTTCCGATCCAAGTCACTGTTCCGCCGCCCACCACGACCCCGGCCCCCGCTCCCGCCGGCTTCAAAAAGGGCGTGGAAATTTGGATCGTCAAGCCGAGCATCGCGCAGCAGGCAAACTCGGTGCTCGTGGGCGCGCCTCCCGACGTGGCGGCCGTGGGAGCGGCGCTCACCCTCCAAGCGCTCGAAAACCAGTTTCCGAGCGGCTGGCAGGGCGCCAAGAGCGCCACGGCGGCCGAAGCCGCCAAAGCAAAAGGTTTGTTGGCTCACTGGAAAGAGGGCCAAGTCATTTTTGACGGCCCCTCGACGCTCACCGGCCGGCGCGCCTACCGCATGACGAAGCACCCGGCGGCGGCGGTTCCGGGCGCCGCTCCGCCGGCCCCTGTGGCGCCTGCTGCTGCGCCGCCTGCTGCGACCGTGCCGGCGAGCTTCCCCACGTCAGCGCCAGCGCCAGCGGCCGCGCCAGCGCCCGCCGCAGCTCCCTCACGCCCTGGGGTCGTGACGACGCTTCCCGAGGTGCTGATCACCGCGGACGCTCCCACGGCGGCCGCTAAACCCGGGCTGCAGGTGACCGCCGTTCGGAAGGGCGAGGGCTTGGCGAACGTCGCAAAGCGGCTCGGTCGGCCCGCGACGGCGGCAAGCGCTCTCGAGCTGAGCGCCGCGAACGTGCCCGCCGGCCCTGACGCCATGTGGAAAAAAACCGACCTGTCAAAGGGCGGCTTAGCGAAGCAGGGCCGAGCCGGCGGCCTGCAACCGGGCGATCGGCTTTTCGTGCCGGCCCTGTGGAGCCCGGTGGATGTTTCGCGGCTCTGACTTGCTTCCGCTCGGGCTCGCGCTGTTCGTACTCAGCGCGGCCAAGAGCGACACGCCAGCGCAGGCCAAGGCGCCAGCGCTACCGAGCGGCCGCGGTGCGAACGAAGTGCCGCGCACCAAAACGGGCGGCCAGCCGCTTGCGCAGTGGTTTGGCGACCGCTACCGGCTCGCGCTCGAGGTGCTGGGCCCCAACGTGCCGCCCGAGCGCTTGCGACAAATCGCGCTAGCTGTCGTCGCACAGTGGGCGCACGAGACGGGACGCGGCCGCGCGGAATTCAACTTCAACCTCGGGGGTTGGCGGGCTCGAAAAAGCGATCCGTATTTCGTCGCCCGCGACGTTCAGACGGGCGCCGAGCTTTACCGGTGGACAGCCTACGCCGATTTGCCGAACGCCGTTCACGACCAGCTGAGGCGGCTCCATGACCGTTTCTCGAGCGCGTGGAAGCTTCTGCTTGCCGAGCCCAACACGTCGCGCTGGATCGAAGAGCTAGGCCGGAAGGGGTACTACGTCGAGCCGAAGGGCACGACGCAAGCCCAGCACATCCAAAATTACGCGCGGGCTTGGGCAACCAACCGCGCCGAGCTGGGAGCACTCGCAGCATGAGCAGCGGACCCGTCGGCCTCGACTCGCGAGAGTACGGCTACAGCTATTATTTTTACGTCGTCCCGGACGGCAACTCGCATTTCCTCACCACGCACAATCAGTGGATGGTGACGAAAATTCAACTCTTCGCGGCCGCCGCCGAGCCGGCAACGTTCGTGCTCGGGAGCATCAGCAACGGCGCCGACGTTGCGGCCGGCGGGTGCCTCGAACTCGAGCCCAACGGCGCCTACCGCGGCGGCATGAGCATCAGCGGGGAAGGGGCCGTGCTCGTCGTTGAGTTTTGGTACCAGGCCGCTCCCAATGGCTCGCCAACCGTCTCGGTGACCCCATGACCATGCAGGGCAGCAATAGCAGCAGCAACGTTTCCCCCTCTTGGACCTGGGGCAGTAGCGCGACGATCAATTTTGACCTGTCGCAACCGGGAACCACGGTCCTCAATTCGGCGCAGCTCGCGCAAGTGTCCCTGCCCGAGCCGGCGGTTTGTTCGATCTACATTCAAGCCGGCTTCCTCACAAACAACCCCGGCAACGTAATTCGAACCTTCACGCTCAACCTGACGGAAGGCGTCGGCCGCGTCGCGGTGCCGCGCCAAATCACCTTTCAGTTTCAGCCGGCCATCAACGCGCCGCTGGAATTCACGTTGCCCTTTGTGCCCGTGCATGCGCTCCAGGTGAACGCCGAGGCGACGCTTGACGTTCTCAGCGAAGAGCCGACCGATACGGCCGTGCTCGAAATGTATTTCGTGCTTTCGCCGCTGACGCGCATTCCGCAGAAGATCCAAAAGCTCCAATTCGGCATGGCCATGCCGGGCGAAGCTGACGACCTCGACGACGAGCTAAGCGGCGAGCTGGAAGCCGAGGGGCCGAGCGTCGTGGAAGCGATGCGAGAGGGACGGCAGCAGGTGGACGGCTCGTCACCCGAGGAGGTGGACCCGTACGCCCAGCCGGACGAAGCCTCGCAAGTCCAAGAGGCTCCCGCTTGGTTGATGACGCTGATTGACCGCATGACGCGCACGCTCGGGCGCCAGCCGACGCGGCCCGAGCTTGCCCGAGCTGTGCAGCGCGTTCGCCAGCGCGTCGCTAGGAGGGCCGGCCGATGAGTCCCGTTCTTGGTTTGCTTGCTCTGATCATGCTCGCGAAGCCGAGCAGCTCGACGACGACGACGGGACCCGCGTCCCCAGCGTCGGCGCCTTCCCAGCCGGGCGTGCGCGTCGTCGGCCAGGTGTTGCAGATTCCGCTTAGCGACGGAACCGCGGCCATCGTTGCCAAGCTCGACCTTTCCAAGGTGCAAGGCAACGACCAAACGATCGACGCGATCGTGATTGCCCGCGGCACCGTCTACGGCTCGCGCAAGGGCGTTGCGGCCGTGCTCCGGTGCGGAAGCGAGTCCGACGCGCAAGCCATCGCCGCCGAAATCCGGGGCAAGTTTTGAGCTGCTGCGCGTGCTCGCCGCTCGGTCCCGGCCCCGGCTCATCGGGCGGCGGCGCAGTAGCCATGCCGCTTGCGCTCCCGGAAGGGTCGCACATGCGGGAATGGACGCTGCTGCCCGACCTGCTGCCACCGGCGGCGGCGGCGGTGCTGCCACTCGCTTATTTCGGCGCCGGCTCCGACGGCAACCTAGTTGCGGCCGCCGGTACCACCACGCTCACCAAGCCGACGTTTTACGACGTGGTGACGCTCACGGGCACCGCTAAAATCGACGTGAACGGCTGGCCGCTTCGTATCCGAACGTTCGACGGTAGCAACGCGCCGAACCGCGCGATTTTCGGCAAGGGCCTGGACAACACCACGACGACAAACCAGGCCGTCGGCATTGCGCCCAAAATCGGCTCCAACCTCGGCGGCTCCGGTCCGGGCTCGCAGGGCGGCACGGGCGGCAACCCCAACCTAGTTGGAAATCCCGGCACCGCTTTTCCCTCAACGCTAGCGGTCGCGTCAGGCGGTCAAGGCGGCTCTGGTGGCACGGGCGGCGCTGGCAACGGCGGCAAGGTAGGCGGCACGGGAACGGCCGGCGTAGGGCCCACGCTGCGCCTCGCAAATCAAGACGTGGCTTCGTTCTGTCCGATTTGCAACAACACGAGCGGCGCTAGCTTCCAAGTCTTGTACGGCGGCACCGGCGGCGGCGGCGGCGGCGGCGGCGGCGGTAGCAACGCGGCCAACTCGGGCGCGAGCGGCAACGGCGGGCCGAGCGGCGGCCCACTGCTCGAGGTTTGGATCGGCGAGCTGGTGACGGGCGCCAGCACACCCGCCGGGCTTATCGACTGCTACGGCGGAAGCGGTGGAACGCCTGCCGGCGTGCCACCCGGCGGCGGCGCTGGCGGCGGTCCTGGCGGCGGCGGCGGCGGCGTCGTCAAGTGCATCATCGGCAAACGCACCGGGGCCGCTGTCACAAATCTTGTCTGCGCCAACGGAGCCGACGGAGCCGCGGGCGGTCCTGCGACCGGCGGCGGCGGCGCTGGCAACGGCGGGCAGGCCGGCGGCGGCGGTGAAGTGTTCGCGGCGGTGCTCGCGGCCGGCGCGACCTTTTACAAGGCGTTCGAGCCCGGCGGCGGGCCGGCCGCAGTCGGCGCAGTCGGCGGCGTTCACACGACGTGGGGCGTCACCGTCTAGCCCCAAAACGAAAGGCCTCGCATGTCTGGTTTCGTCTCTAAGCGCTTCACTGGCCCCGCCGTTCTCACGGGCGCCGCTGCCACCAAATACACGTGCCCCGCGAACCGCACCGCGCGAGTGCGGCACATCCACGTCAGCAACCCCACGGCCGGCGCGCTCACCTTCACCATGAGCATCGGCGCCGACGCGGCCGGCACGCGCATCTTTGACGTGTTCTCCGTGGCCGCAAATTCGGTTTACGACCATTTCGGGATTTACGTCCTGCAAGCCGGCGAGCTTTTGCAGGCGTTCGGCGGCGTCGCGCTGGTTCTGACCATCGACGGCGACGAAGAAGTTTTGAGCTAGCGCGGCTCGTCGTCGGAGCGGTTGACCGACCACGCCGGATCGTAGGCCTCGCCGCGAGCGGGCTCGGGCATGTCGCGCGGCGTAGCCGGCGCGTCGTCGCCTTCGAGCACGGGCGGCAACGCCGGCACGCTCTCGAGCGGCCGCCCACTGATGGCGGCGAGCCGGAAGCGCTCGGACGCCGCAAAGGCCTCTGCTAGCTCGCCGTCCAAGTTTTCGGGCACGATGATCGGCGCGTCGGCGTCCAGGAGCGCCGTCGTGGGCGCGTCGTCATTCACGCCCGTGAACGAGCGCCCCTTACAACGCGGGCAGCGCTTCGGCTGCGCGGGGTACTGCGCCCGACACCCACAGCAATAATAAATCAGCATGGGCCGTCACTCTACCACCGGGGCCGGCCCGTCGGCGTTGCACCTTCCGCAGAACGGCGGAAAGTTGTCCACCTTCACCAGCTCGGAGTGACAGACCGCGCACAGCGGCAAGGTGTCGCCCCGATAGAAGCGCTCGGGGATCGGAATGTGGGGGAAGTCGTCCAGGCGCTCGAGACGGAGTTTTTGGCCGGCGTGGTCGGTCACGCCCGAGCACAGCGCTTCGATCCGAACGTGACGCGGCACGCGCGCAAAGAAAGCGTAGTCGTCTCGGTACCAGTAGCCGTTGCGGATGAACTCGCAGAACACGCCGATCCGAATTTGGTTGTCGTCGTCGATGTACTGCAAATCACGCCAGTGGCCGGCAATCTCGAGCACAGCGGCGCGCGACATGGCCACCATACCGAACCCGCCGTAAAGCGCGCGACGTAGCCGGGCCTCGGTCTTGGTGACGCGCTCTAGCTTCGAGTCAGGGTCTAGGGTGATGTTCACGACCGGCCGGTCTTGGCGCAGCAGGCACGGCACGATCACGATTTGGGGCGTCTCGGGGTCGAGCGCTCCCACCAAATGCGAAACGGTTTCGTCCGAGGCTTCTAAGTCGTCGTCGATCGAAATGTAGGAATCAAGCTTGCCCTCTTGGGCTGCGCGCAGCGCGACCGAGAAGCCACGCGACCGGGCGTGACCTATCGAAGTGCCGCCCGCGTCGTGCAGCTTGGCCACGTCAGCGAAGCGGCGAAACTTCCGAACCGTTCGCGCCGCCGGCAAGTGGTCCGGCTCGTCCATCAGCGCGTTGCACTGCCTCGAAAATTCAACCTCGGCCTCGGCCGAGCCGATGCGCTTCGCGAGCGCGTAAGTGATGACGTTGATCAGAATCATTTTTCAACCTTTGCGGCAGTGCGGGCAGTGCTTGGCGTACTCGTCCGGCACCGCGCTTGCCAGCAAGTCGAGCACGCGGGCGAGGAACGAGGGCGAGGTTTCGGCAGCTTGCAGCAGCATCGCCACGGCGTCGGTTTTCCCAGCTTCGGCCAGCGGCATCACTGCAAGGTCGAAGCCCATCGCGTGCGCTATCGCAACGGCTTTCGTTGCACACGGCGTGCATGCGTGGCGCTCGGCTTCGCCTGGCCACGTGAAGCGCCAGCGCGCCGGGTTCTCGCACTTCTCTTGCTCGCAAGTCACGGCCGAGCACTCCGGAGGGTTGACGCTCCGAAAATCAGCGGCTGCGCTCGCGTGATGGCCATTGCGTCGAAATGCGAGCATGGCACGGCCTGTTGGGGGTGAGTCCAGCGGCCTCCCAGCTCCCGCACCCAACCGTAGGCCCTAAGCCAATCGTCCTGCGCTCGCTCAAGCTTGCGCGTCGCGTCCTGCTGCTCTTTGGTAATTGCCACGCCCGGCCCCTTTCGTTAGTGCCCCCCCGCCCGGCGGCGGCCGGGGGGAGGCACGTCAACGCCGAGCGGGGGGACCCTTCGAAGCTAGCCGGCCCTGACCCAAAAGCAACCTTTCGGGTCACCCCCACGGCCCGAAAGCCGTAGTACCTTTTCCAGCCAGCTTTTGGGGGGTGGATTCGGGGGGTTTTTGGGTCACCCTCCGGCATGGTCAGAACGCCATGGTGGACCGCCGCTTTCGCTGGCGCTGGAATTGGCGCGCTCCTTGTGGCCGGCTACCGCTCCCACCCCAAGGCACCGGCGGCGCTCGACGCGGCCGCCACGTGCTCGGCGCTCCTACGCGCCGCCTGTGAGCGCCAGCAGGCCTGCCCCGGCTGCGCTCCCGTCCGCGACGGCTGCGCCGCCGTGGTGGCGCTGCAACTGCCCCTCTGCACGGCCCGCGCAGCTCCCGGCGAGACGTTCAACGCGGTTGCGGTGGATCGGTGCGTCCAGGCCTTTGCCGGCCAGCCCTGCCCGATGGCCTGCGAAAGCTACACGGACCCCGAGGGGTGCAGCGTGCTCCAAGGCCTCTCGCCTCGCTGAAAAGCCGCGGGCTCGGGGCCACGCCGAAACCCACAGAGAAACGCCGCGGTTCTCTGTGGGTTTCGGCGTGGGCACGAACCCGCGGGTTTTGCGAGCAACCTTTCGGGGTGCCCCAAAAGGTGCTTTCGCTCCGTCCCGATTTCGGGGACGGACGGCCAGAGCAAAATCGGGGGTGGGCGCCAGCGAGCTCATTTTTCGGACCCCCCCTCTTATCTAATTAGTTAAGATGGGGTATGGCCGCAGAAAGGACCAACGACGCGAACCGTCACCACATGGAGCGCGGCGCTAGCGGGCTCATGCACTCGGTGACCTACGAGCTGCGCCCGGTGCTGTGCGGCAAGCCGCACTGCGGGAAGCTCCACGGGCCGTACTGGTACGCCTTCTGGACCAGCGGCCGCAAGGTGCGAACGCTCTACATCGGGCGCGCGTTCAAGCTCGTGAGCGACAAGGCGCCCGACAAGCTGCGCTAGCTCAGAACGGCACCGCGGTGCGTCGCTTCATCTGTCGCTCTGTCTGCCGTTGCTCGGCGAGCAGTTGCGCGAGGTACTTGTCCGCGTCGTGTTGCAGCAGCGTGAAGACCTCTTCCGGATTTTCTTCCGCCCACTGCAAAAAAGCCTCTGTTCGCGATTTGCGCGCGTTGCCCTTGATGTGTTTTTTTACGGCGTCGAACACTCGAACCATGCTCGGCTCCAGGTTCGAGCGCACTTCATCGTCCGACTCTTGGCGCCGCTCACCAGCAGTCGAGCGCAGGCCTCGCGGGCGCTCGACGTTGCGCATTTTTTTTTCAAAGCCCGACTCTTCCAAGAGCTTCGATTTGCGGCGCGCGACTTCTTGCGCGCCGCTCGTCTTGGCGTGCAACGCGCGCAGCTGGCAATTGCTGCGCGCTTCGATCCGCTTCTGCGCGCAGTCGAGCTTGACGCCGCGGATCGCTTCGCGACGCGCGACGCGCGCCGCCTTGATCAGCTCGCGCAGCTCGCCGAGCCGGAACTTGAACGCCTGCCGGTGCGCCGCCTGGATTTCCCGCCGGAGCTTCGTTTTGTTGAGCGCCACGCCTCACAGATTGCCGGGGTTTTCGCGCGGTTTCAAGCTCCTTATCTAATTAGATAACCCTACCCCCGCCGCTAAAACCGCGGTCGGCGCATGGCCTGGCGGGCTCGGTCCGCGAGGTGGTTCCGGCGCAGCGGCCGCACCGTTTCGGAGACTAGCCGGCCGCTGACCTCGACGACGACGGCCGGCGCCCAAAACCTCGCCCCGCAGTTGTCGCAAGCGTAGGCCATCCGAGCGCCAACACGCTTGCCGGGGGCGTCCCAGCCGCATTTCGGGCACTCCCGATAGCTGTGCGCCCGAAGCACTTTCATTTCTTTCCGTCTTGACGGTCGCCCGATATGATGCGTTGCGCGGTGCCGTAACTCAAACCGGCTTCTTTTGCGGCCTTTCGTAAAGTCAAGCCGTTTTCTAGCAGCTGGCGCAGCTGCGCCCGCTGGTCTACTTCGCCGGCCCGCGGCCGGCCCCACGTTTTCCCGGCGCGTTTCGCCTTGGCTTGCGCCGCCGCCGTGCGTTCTCGGATGGCTTCCAGCTCGATTTCCGCGGCCGTCCCGAGGACTGCGAGGATCGGAACCGCCCAAGGCCCTTCCAAATCCACGCCTTCGCTCACGCTCACGATTTTGCAGCCGTTTTTCCGCAGCTCGTGAACCACGTTCAGCAGGAAATGCGCCCCCCGGGCCAATCTATCGAGGCGAAACACCCAAAGCGCGGAAAGCTCTCCCCGCCGCGCCAAAGCTCTCACCGCGTCAAGCTCCGGGCGATCGGAAGCCTTCCCGCCCACGACCTCAGAAAACCACAGCTCGACCGGCTCGCCGCGCGCCGCCGCCGCCCGTTGGATGGCTTCTCGCTGTAGCGATTCGTTCTGCTGAGCCGTACTGACTCGCAAATAGGCCGCCTGCCGCCGCACCGCCCCATTATGGGGCCTCTCGTGTGCCGAAGGCACGCGAACGTGACTGGCGCCCGTCGGGCGCGCTGTAGGGCCCGCCGCGGGGCGCTGTGCGTGCCTGGCGACCGAGAGCGCCGCCCTTCCCCGTCGCTTAGCGGGCGTCCGCCTGAAATGCCTGGGAACGGGGCTGGGGCTCGCGCTGGAAACTAGGAGCTAGCCAGTAGTTTTAGTTCTAATGGCTTGGAAATCTCTGCAAAGCCACAGGGTAGGACAGTCAGAACAGTGGGCCGGCTCCAAATCGGTCGGTTATCCACAGCTGCGCAGCCAGTCAGTAACGTTTCGCGCGTTCAGTGGACCCGGAAGCAGCCCCAAAACATGCCGGCCCGCGGTTCAGTTCAGGGTGCGGGCGCACCTTCGCACCGCCAAACCCCTTAAATTGTGCTGTGACCTATGGGCGCAGCGCGCGAAACTCTGAGATGGCTTCGCGTATCTCTGGCTTTTCTTGCCGGTTCTGTGCGGCTCGCATGCGCCGGAAGGCGTCGGCCTCGGCATAACGGGCACAAACACCGCGTATCCTGCGCAGGGAGCGCAGGCCCCAAGCTGTAAACGTTCGCATGGCAAAGCCACACTTGAGCAATCCCCGGCCATTGTGGGGGATTTCGCCGCGTCTCGAGCGTCGCGAGCGGATGATTCCCAGCGTTTTCGCCTCGTTCATGGCGCGCTGAACCGTCCTAACGCTGCATTTGGCCCATTCTGCGATGCGTTTTTGGAACGCCCAGCAGTTTTCCCCGTAGCTCGCGGCCACTGCGAGCGCGTGAGCGCGTTTCCAGCTCATTTGCTCGTGTAGCGCGTACCGGAACACGGCTAGGGCCTCGCGACGATGCACGCCGGGCACCGGTGGCAGGAAATAAGCGGGGTTCAATGCCGCGCCCCCCTGCCGCCGAAACCCCCTGAAAACCTCATGACCGGCGCTTTCGGATCATTTTGAGCGCCTCGAAGCGCATCCGGCACGCCGAAACATGCGCCAGCGACTCGGCTAGCGACTCAACGGCGAGCAGTGCAACGGTCCGGCTGAGCTTCGCGCCAGCAACGGCGGCCGCTAAATCGCGGCGGGACTGACGCAAAATGTCCGCGGGGCCCTTGCCGGCCTTGCGTCTCACTCCGCGGTATGGTGTTTTGGATCTGGGCACGTCCGAACCGTGCCCCTCCCAGAAACGCCCGAGGTGTTAGCAGCCGCGGGCGTTTCGCCAATTTTGGCGCAAAAGGGGGGGGTCTGGGGGTTATGGAAGTCCGGATCCGGGGCCGATGTCCACGGGTATTTTCAGCCCTGCTAAGGCGTTCAGTGCTTTGCGGCTCCCAAAATCGGCGTAGCGTGGTGGGTGCCATGAGCGATTTGGCGCTGAAGCAAGCGATCCTATTTTTCGGGATTGTGTCGTTTTTTCTCGGCAAAAAGGCCCTGGAAGGCGACGACGACGGATCCACCGTGGATCCATTGCTGGCCGGGCTCCGCCGCGCTGGGGTGGTCTGATGGCCCAGCAAACCGAAGTCAGCCCCATTCCCGCGGGCCGCTATTGGATCACGGTGCTCGGCCGCGACAACATGGCCGATTTCGACGCCTGGATTCGAGACATGCACGGCGCGGTGAAAATCGAGGCCAGCTCGCTCGACCAGGAGGCAAATCCTCCGGTGCAGTTCGTGATTTTCAACGTGCCGGCGGGGCGAATGCCGTTCTTAAACGCGCACCAATTCGGCTTTCCGTCGTTTGCTCCGCCCAACGTCACGAGCATTCAAGACGTCGAGCAGTCGCCCATTGTGCCGGGCACGCTCGACCGGCTCGAAGCGGCGGCCGGCAAGGTGACGGAGTTTGGTACGGAAGCTGTGTTGCTCGTGCTGGCCGTGCTGCTGCTGTCGAAGCACTGACCCAAAGCTGACGGGGATTTTTTGGGTCAGTGAGGCGTGCTGCCATGGGCGGTATGGCCAAAGGTCGCAAAAAAAATGGGCAGTTCACGAAAGGGGGAGGCGGGCGCTCTAAGGCGCGTCGTGCCTCCACCGCAAAATCAACTTCGATCACGGTGCGCGCTGCGCCGTCGGTCGCACGCGTGCGACGCGCCCCGGTGCGTCGTCGTCGTTCGAGCGGCGGCAAGAGCGCGCTCGGCTCCGTCGGTAACTTCCTAGGCGGGCGCGGCGGCCATCGCACTGCGATCGTCGTCGGCTCTCTCGCGCTCGGCTTCGCTTCGAAAAAGGGCTGGCTTGCGAAGCTGCCCGTCGTCGGCAAAGCGGGCCCGATCACTTCCTTCGGTCTGCTCGGTTGGGGCGCCGAAGAGTTTCTGAAAATCAAGCTCCCGCCGATCGTGCAAGACATGATCACAAGCTCGCTCGCCCTCTCGGCGTTCAACATCGGCTTCAGCGGCGGGGAAACCATCGTGGGCGATGCGTACCAAATGCCCGGCGGCGCTGTGTTCTTCGACTGAACGCAGCAACGCCAGCACAACGAAAAAAGGCAGGAGAAAACAAAATGGATCTCATGGGCGATGACGAATTGGACGGAGACGAGCTGGACACCTTCGAGCTGTCCGGTACTTACGGCGTGGGCGATGACGTGCTCGGCGACGACATTCTCGGCGCTGCGCTCGTAGGCGCTGCGCGTCGGCGTCGCGCGATTGCGCGTCACCGCGGCGGCGCGGCTCCCAAGCCGAAGTGGCGCCGGCAGCTCGCGCCGGGCGTGCCCGAGCCGGGCTATGGCGTGTTCCCCATTCCGCTGACTCCGGTCACGGCCAACGGCGTCTTTACGGGCGGCGTGGCCAACATCGAAT
>Ga0134121_10003071_pt1 | contig 14089 bp, 11 predicted proteins | sample KB301_FD_96463 | JGI IMG/M metagenome (GOLD analysis project Ga0134121, IMG submission 96463) | Terrestrial soil microbial communities without Nitrogen fertilizer from Kellogg Biological Station, Michigan, USA - KB3-0-1 | ecosystem: Environmental > Terrestrial > Soil > Unclassified ...
CCTTGACCGGCTAGCTGCGCTGCCGAGGCACGACCAGCTCGATGACGACGGGCAGGTGATCCGATCCGACATCGAACTCGATGTGCCGATCGCGCACCCCGATCGAGCACGACGCCAGCACATGATCGATCGGGATCCGCACGATCGCGGATATCGAGGGAAAGCTGGGCTCTATGCCAAACCCGCGCCGGGTGTCACACAGCCCACTGCCGGCCAGCACGCGCCGGAATGGCCTCGACCACGGCGAGGCATTGAAGTCGCCCATGATCACCACGGGACCACCCAGTTGCCGCGCGCGATCGGCGACGGCGTCGAGTTCCTCGATCTGCGTGGCGATCGCAGCTTCGCTGATCGGCGGCGGCGGGTGCGTGAGCAGGATGCCGAGTCGAGCGCCGTCGAGGGTCACGCTCGCGACCACGTTCGGCAACGAGTTGCCGAGTTCCTCGATTGCTCCTACGAGCGGCGCGCGCGCATAGAGCGCGACCCCGAAGTTGTCACCGCGCGGCCTCTCGAGGTGACCTGGATACCCGGCGACGGCCGGCGCGAGCGCGGCCAGCCATCGCTGATCCACTTCGACGAGGCCGATCACATCGGGGCTCACGTCTTCGATTAGCCGGCGAACCTGGTCGAAGCCCGAGCTTTCGGTGTGGACGTTCAGCAGGAGCACGCGGATCGGCGCGCCATCGCTCGGGATCGGCCGCGGCGAGCCGCACAGGTCCGGCGCAATCCACAGCATGTTGACGAGCGTCGCGATCACAGCGGCGTCGAAGTAGCCGCGCATGCCAAACGCTGCTGAACACGCGACGACGGCGAGCCCGACGGCCGCGTACTGCACGCGGAAGTGCTCAAACAGCATGCACGGCCAGATCGGCACGAGCGGCACGACGCACGCGCCGGCGAGCGCAACGGCCGCCAGCGCGGTCGCCGCGATGCCGAGCCGCTTCGGCCAGCCTCCTCGTACATTGGAACCTACATCAGCAGGGGAGTTCGGCTTCATTCGCACGCCCGAGGAGGGGCGGTAATAGTCGCACAGGGTGTCGCGATCCGCCGCGGCCGGCTGCCATTGCCTACGCCGACCCCATCCGGCGGCGGCCCAGCTGCAATTGCCCGGGCCGCCTGGCGGCATCGATCGGCGCGGTCGCGTCCTTCTTCGGACGACACCCCGAACGAGGCCGACGTCTGCGACGATGGCGCCGTCCGCCTGGAGGCCGCCTGGAGCCGCACGGCGCGCGGGGCCGCGCTGGACCACGTCGCCACGCTCGGCCGCTACGGCCAGTCGCTCCGATCACACCTCGAGCACGACCTCGACGCTCACGACCGCCGCTGGATGACCGAATACCGTGCCGCCTGCCACGACCGCCGGCGCGGGGCCGAAACCGACACGATGTCCGACCGCCGAGCGGCATGTCTCCGGCGCGGCAGCGACGCCCTCGCTGCCGTCGGCGAGCTCATCAGCCGTGCGGAGCCGGCGAACCTCGTCGAGCTTCCACGCGCCGTGCAGTCGATGCCCGACCCGGCGGCCTGTTCGGATCTCAACGTACTCACATCGGATGTTGCGCCGCCACCTCCGGCGCTCGCACCACGGGCGGGCTATTCTATATCATCGCCCAGAATGGCAATCGCGTCAGGATGTACAGACCAATTGGCTCGACCTGATCAAGCCGATTGCCGACACGCACGACTGGGGAACCGGCGATCTGTTTCCGAGCTTTGGCCTGGCGTCGCTGCCCGCTGCGGCAGCGCGGGCAGCAATGAAGCTGGTATCGTTCAAGATCCCGCCGGTGCTGACGCTGCATCAGGTTGCAAATTCGCTGGCCCGCGCGCTGCCGGCAACGATGCGCCGCGGCTGAGCAAGCGGATCTTCGACGCACGCGATGAACCAGAGGGCGTCATCGAGTTCGAAGTCGCGCGGATGCGCTCGCTAAACAGATCCCGCCGTGCGCCTCGTGCCACGCATTTTGCTGGCGCGCAGGTTTTGCACCGGCGCCGGGATCGCCGCGCATTACTTGCGCCTGCCTTGTGCCGTAACGAGTTTAAATTGCATCGATTTTCCCTGAAGGCGGCGCTCCGCGGCTCGGCACGCAATGTGTTTATGCAGGAGGTGCATGAGGATCGCTCTGCTGGTGTCCATGGTCGTCGTTGCCGCATGTGAGGGGCCTGCCGGACCCACGGGTGCCCCCGGGAACAGCGGCTCGACCGGTTCGCCCGGCTCCCCCGGTGATCCGGGGACGCCCGCCAGCCCCTCGCCGTGGCTCACCGGCCCCGGCGTCACGGTCACCGTCACGGGCGCGACCATCGATGCTACCGGCGCCACCGTGGCGTTCAAGCTTGCCGACGGCGCCGGGGTTGCGCTCGATCGGACCGGGCGGCTCACCGCGGGCAAGGTCAACGTGAGTTTCGTGCTCGCGCAGCTCGCCGAGAACCCCGATGGCTCGCCGGCGCAGTACACGGCCTACACTACGAACGCGGTCCATCAGGCTGCGACCGAGGCAGTCGAGGCGAACTTCTCGGTGGTCGATGTCACCGCCGGCACGTACAAGTACAAGCTGGCCGCGCCGCTGACCGGCGTCGATCTCGGCAAGACCCAGACGGTGCTGGCGGTCGTCGACCGCACCTTCGAGGGCACGCGCACGTTCGATCGCCAGACGTTCTCGGTTCGCCCGAGCGGTGGCGCGCCGATCGCGCGCGAGCTGGTGACCGACGCGGCGTGCGATGGCTGCCACAAGTCGCTGGCACTGCACGGCGGGCGCTACACCAGCCCCAAGCAGTGCGTGCTGTGTCACCAGCCGCAGTCGATCGATCCGGAGAGCGGCAACACCGTCGACTTCAAGGTGATGATCCACAAGATCCACCGCGGCGAGGCGCTGCCCAGCGTGGCCGTCAACCACACGCCGTACCAGATCATCGGGTTCGGCGGCTCGGTCAATGACTTCTCCACGGTCGCGTTCCCGCAGAACATTGCGCGCTGCGAGTCGTGCCACGCGGGTGCGCAGGGCGACCGCTGGCAGACGTCGCAGTCGAAGGCGGCGTGCGTCTCGTGCCACGACACCACGGTGTTCACCACCGCCGAGGTGACGGCCGGCAAGGTGCTGCATAAAGGCGGGAGCCAGCCGAGCGAGACGACCTGCACGGTCTGCCACGCACCGAACGCGGTGGTCGCGCCGGTTCCAGCGGTGCACTACACCGGCCTGCTCGACCCGGCGGCCACCACCGTGGCGCTCCAGATCCAGTCGATCACCAGCACGGCGCCGGGGCAGACACCGGTGATCACGTTCCGCGTCCTGGTCAATGGCGCGCCGCGCGACATCCTGGCGGCGCCGCTCACTCGGCTGACCGCGACGATCGCGGGCCCGACGACAGACATCGCGACGTTCTGGCAGGCACGGATCCAGGGCAGCTCCGCGGTGGGCTTGCTCGCCGCGGTTGACCCGGTCAACGGCGTGTTCGCGTACACCTTCCCGCCCACCGCCGCGATCCCGGCGGCGGCGACGGGGAGCTACCAGGTCGGCCTCGAAGGGTACATCCAGCCCGCGCCCGTGCCGCCTGCGACGACGGCGCCGCGCTACGCGGCTTTCAACCCCGTGCTGACGTTCGCGGTCACCGACGCGACCCCGAAGGAGCGCCGGTCGATCGTCGAGGCCGCGAAGTGCAATACCTGCCACAACGCGCTGGCACTCCACGGCGGGTCGCGCACCAATCCTCAGTACTGCGTGTTCTGCCACAACACCGCTGGCGTCAACGACCGCACGCCCCGGTTCCAGAGCTCGAGCTCGCTCGAGGAGCCGCTCGACTTCCGCGTGATGATCCACAAGATCCACCGCGGCGAGCAACTGGCGCAGTTCTATGCGATCGGTGGGGCGGCGGGGACCGCGACCAACCCGGCGGGCGCCCCGAACAGCTTCAACGAGGTTCGCTACCCGCGGTCGACGGGCGATTGCGAGGCGTGCCACAAGACGAGCACCAAGAAGAACTGGACGCTGCCGCTGCAAGCGTCGACGGCCTACGCGCCGAGCACCGCGCAGGAGATGACCTGCTTGCCGCAGGGCGGCAATGACCCCACCGCGTTCTGCGCCGATCCGTTCTGGGTCCTCTCGGCGACCACCAAGATCCCGCCGGAGACCTCGGTGTGCACGAGCTGCCACGACGCGCCGGCCACCGCCGCGCACGCCGCGACCAACACGACGGCCACGGGGGCCGAGGCCTGCGCGACCTGCCACGGCGCCGGGGCCCTGTACGATGTATCGCTGTTCCACGGGCTACCGTGACGCATCCCCTCGTAGCTCGTCGCAGTGTTTTTGACTGGTTGCAGCGGTCCTGGACGTGGCGACAACGCGCAGCGCCGCGACGCGGGCAGGGTCCCGAGCGGAGATAGCTTCCACCGGTGGTCCTTCGAGGGTAGGCCGAGTTGAGTATTAGGTATGGAAGTAAGTTCTCACGCCGGTGGTTCGCTTTCCCTCGAAGCGAGGGGCCCTGACCGCGTCGCTAGCGCGCGTGTTCGCGGTCTTCCGGGAGCCACGAACCGGTCAAATCACTGCGGTGAGGTACTAGTCTGCTTTGATGTTGCCGGCGAGTCTCATGATCGGCTCGTACAGGCCGACGTAGCTCACAACGACGACAAGCGCCGCGAAGATCCCGAGCGCGAAGATCGCGTAGCCGTAGCGCGGCCTTCGCACGAGCGCGGCGACGAAGATCGCGGCGAGGGCGAGCGGCAACCCGATCCGCCACGCTGGGTGGAGCACGATCCGGGTGAGCACGGGCAACCCGGTCTCCGGCGCCATCTCCCGGTACATGCCGGCGAACGCACCTCCATCGCTCGCGATCTTGAGCAGCGGCAGGGCCGCCATCGCCGCGATGCCGACGCCGATGCCATCGACGAAGCCGAGCGGCCGTGGGGATCGCGGCGGCGTCATTCGACCGGCGGCGGGGGTGGCGGGCCCTTGCGGACGCGCAGCGGCACGAGCGGCGCACCGCCGGAGCGATTGGCGAGCTGGCCGCAGGCGGCGTCGATGTCATCGCCGCGCGGCGTGCGCAGATACGTGGGCATGCCGAGCCGGCGGCACTCGTCCTGGAACGCGGTGACCGCCGCGTGCGACGGCCGCGCGTACGGCGCCTCGGGGTGCGGGTTGAACGGGATGATGTTGACCTTGCACTTGATGCCGCGCAGGAGCTTCGACAGCTGGCCGGCATCGCCGAGCGAGTCGTTCACGCCGGCGAGCAGGACGTACTCGAAGGTGATCCGCCGGCGCTGCTCGAGCGGATACGCGCGCAGCGCGGCGAGCAGCTTGGCGATGTTCCACTTGCGGTTGATCGGCATGATCGCGTCGCGGATCGCATCGTTGGGCGCGTTGAGCGAGACGGCGAGGTTGGGCCGGACGTCCTCGCCGCCGAGCCGCTCGAGCTTGGGCACCAGGCCCGAGGTCGACACCGTGATCCGGCGCTGAGACAACCCCACGCCCTTGTCGTGGGTCAGGATCCGCAGCGAGCGTACGAGGTTGTCGTAGTTGTGGAGCGGCTCGCCCATGCCCATGTAGACGAGGTTGGAGATCCGCCGGCCCGGATCGACCTCGGCGAGCAGTCGCCGCGCGAGATAGACCTGGTCGACGATCTCTCCGGCATCGAGGTTGCGGTGGAGGCCCATCTTGGCGGTCGCGCAGAACTGACAGTCGACCGCGCAGCCGATCTGCGACGAGATGCACTGCGTCGTCTTGTCGCCGTCGGGGATCAGCACGCTCTCGATCGACTTGCCGTCGCGGGTGACCAGCCGCAGCTTGCGCGTGCCGTCGTGCGAGGTCTGCACCTCGGCGACCTCGAGGCCGCCGATCACCGCGGTCTCGGCGAGCCGGGCGCGGGTTTCCCGGCCGAGATTGGTCATGTCGTCGAAGCTGCGCGCCGCCTTGTCGTGGACCCAGCGCCAGATCTGCTCGCCGCGAAACCGCGGCCAGCCCTGCGCCACGGCGAACGCCTCGGCCTCGTCGAGCGTGACCGTCCGCAGGTCGAGCTTTGGCGCTTCGTCCACGACGCCCTAGCTACCACGCCTGCCGGCCCGAGCCTACTGGCGGCTAAGTGGCCCGGCTACCGGGGCTACTTGATGGTCACGGCGAGCTTGGTCGCGAACGCGTCGGTGAGCTTCAGCCCCTTGAACGCCGGCTCGAGGACCTGGCGAGCGCAGGCATCGGCCGCGGCCTCGAGGCTGCCCGCAGGCAGCGGGGCCGGGGGATCAAGCTTGGTGACGAACGTGCCGGCCTCGTCCTCATACTCCGACGCGATATAGGCCGACTTGAGCCCGATCGTGACGGTCAGGGTGTCCTTCTTGCTCGCGGTGCTGTAGGCCTCCCAGCAGGCGACCAGCGCGGTGTGGATGTCGGCCTCGTTGAGCTTGTCGGGGATCAGCGAGTAGCTCTTGGCGGTGGTGGCCGGGGTCGGCGTGACCGTGATGGTGAGCTTGTCGGTCGCGGGGCGCGCGGGGCCTTTGGTGAGGTAGATGTCGGCGAGCTTGTTCGCGCCGAGCAGCACCGGATCGAGGCCGGCGTCGGCCAGCGCCGCGAGTTCGGCGATCGCCTGCTCGCGCAGCCGGCTGGCGGAGGGGACCGCGAGCACGCAGCGGTGCAGCACCTTGGCGCCAAGCTCGGCGTGCTCCTTCTTGGCCTTCGCGGCGGCGAGCGCCGTGCCGTACGCGCAATCGACGTCGGGGGGCAGCGCGACCTTCTCGGCGTCGTAGTGGGCGAGAGCCTGGGCGTAGTCGGCGATCGCGCCCTCGAGATCGCCCTTGCCGCGGGCGAGCGCACCGGCGGCGGCGTAGTAATCGCCGACCGTCGAGCGCGCGCTGCGGCGGCACATGTGGTCGAAGCAGCGCAGATCGTCCTGGCATTGCGCGCTCGCGCCGCAGGTCTCGTACTCGCGAGACTTCTGATCGGCGCGGCCGGCCGCCGGATCAGACGCGGTGGCGCGTGAATCACAACCGACAAGAAGGAACGCGACGGCGAGCAATTGCCTCATCGCCCGGAGGATATCACTGCCAGTCGCAATCGGTGGCGGCTGAGCGCAACCGCTCGTCGGCGTCACGAAGTTGCCGGATTCGGCGCCCCCGCCGCCCCCTGGCCCCACCGTGCGATCTCGGCGTCGCCCGGCCACGGCAGCTGCCGCAGGTAGTCGCGAAAGTCGGTGCGATCCCACGCCTCGAGCGCGACCAGCACCATCCGCGGCAGCACGCCGAGGTAGCGCCGGCCAACCTTCTTGCGCAACGACAGCCGGTCGCGGAACGCCTCCTCGAGCTGGATCGCCGCCGCGAGTTCCTCCTGCGGCACGTAGCCTCGGATCTCGCCCGCGAGCGTCGTGCACCACTGGGGGTCGCTATAGACGTGAAGGTTGCCGCACGGCGTCGGCCGGACGTCGTAGATCGTGCAGCGCTCACGCGCATCGAGGAACAGGCACGGCGTCCGCCAGTCCCGCGGTGACGCGGCCTCCATCGCCTCGGCGCGCGCCTGCAGCTCGTCGCGCAGCGCGGGCGTGTCGCGGCTGGTGCGCCGGAGCCGATCGGCGATGATCACGCCCTCGTAGAGCCGCGCGACCACCATCGACCAGCAGCACGTCTTGGTCGCCGCGCAGCGGGTGCACGACACGGCGAGCCCCAGCGACTTGCCGGCCGCCTTCGCCTGGCGGGTGGCGAACTGATGGATCTCGGCGACCGCGCCGGAGATCCAGGCGACGATCTGCTCGTCGTCGACAAACTGGCCGAGGGTCCGGATCGCCTGCACGCGCGCATGGTAACGCCACGGCGCCCGTCATGGGTGTTCTTGCCGGCGTTCCGTCTCCACCGTGCCCGTCATGACGCCGAGCAGCCCGAGCACGCTGGCAGCCAACCATCCGGCTACGTTCCTTCGGCTACTTCGTGATCATGCCGTGACGATGGAGGATCGCGAGGATCGCATCGGCGGCCAGCTTGGTGCGCTCGCCCTCGAGGATCAGGAACATCACGCGACGATCGCCGATCCACCAGTTTGGTACCATCGGCTGCGTGTTGATCTGCGACATTGCGTCGGGACCGTTCGGATCATAGACGCCGAGGTAGAACCAGATGCCGTCGGGGTCAGGTTGTGGCACCGCGGAGCTCCAGCCGCCGCGGCTCGTCGGCTTGTGCGTGTGAAACGCGTAGCTCATCGTGCAGTCGGATTGCCGCGCAGCGGACGCGCGAAACTCGACGAACTGCGCATACCCGCCGCGAATGCGCTCGATGTCATCGGCGATCGCGCGGCACGTCGCCGCATAATCCTGTACGGGTGGTTGTGGCATCTCGGGTGATGGCTCGGTTGCAACCTGTGGTGGCGATGCGTTCCGAGGCGAGCACGCCACCAGCATCACGCAAAGCAAACGGTGCATGCCGCGTCGTAGCATGGCACGTTCGCTGTCACCATCACGCAAGGTGCACCGGTGCTATCGACTTGCCACGCTCGACAGCGTCGGGTCAGCGCGTCACCTGCCGCGTCCTCGAGCCTGCGATCCAAGCCACCAGGTCGCGCACCGCTTCGGATATCCCGCAAGTCACGACCGCTTTCTTGACCGCTTGCGCGCTTTGCGTCGGCCGGACGGGACTGAGAGCTCACGCAGTCGGGCGGCCAAAGTGGCACGACCTGGATGATCGAGCGGCAGCTTCTTCAACCACGACTCGAGCAGGCGGTACGCCGAGTCAGGGCGATCGAAGCGCAGCCATTTATCCACCACCACGAGCACTGTATCGAGTGTCCTTGAATGCCCAGGCCCGTGCACCGTGGCAAGAATGTCGAGCGCGCGCCGCGCGTGCTCGAGTGCGAGTTTGTGACGACCGAGACAGGTCCCTACCGCGCTTACATTCTCGAACGAACTCGCGGTATCCGGATGGTTCTCACCCAAGACGTTACGCCGGATGTCGAGCGAACGCTGCGCGAACATGAGCGCGGTCTCGTAATCTCCGAGATCCTTATGGGTGCCACCGAGGTTGTTCAGCACCGTCGCGGTCTTGGGGTGAATCTCACCGAACACGCGAATGTGGACATCCAGCGCCTGCTCTTTGAGCGCGAGCGCCTTCGTGTGATCACCGAGCGCGCCGTAGACTCCCGCGACGTTGATGAGCGCCACCCCGGTGGCCGGGTGGTCGATGCCGAACATCTCAAGCCGTGTCTTGAGGGCTCCTTCGGCGTGATCCTTCGCCAGATGAAGCTCTCTTAGCCGCAGGTAGGTGAGACCGAGGTTATTGAGCGCCGTCGCGGTATTAGGATGTTCGTCACCGAACGCCTTCTGCGCGATCTCGAACGCTTGTCGCTGGAGCGTCAGCGCGGTCTGGTTATCGCCGAATTCGCCGTACGTGCCGCCGAGGTTACCAAGGAGTGGGGCGAGGTCGGGATGAAACGCTCCCAAAAGTTCTTGCTTGAGCTGGAGCGCGCGCGATAGGAAGTCGAGCGCCTTCCGGTAGTCGCCGAGATCCGCGTGCGCCAAACCGACCTCGTTCAAGGCCGACGCGATCGCACTGTGCCGCGGTCCATACACTGCGAGCGACATGGCGAGCGCCTGCTCGCTGAGTTCTAGGGCCTGCTTGCAATCGCCGAGATCGCGGTATGCCGTCGCTACGTTGCGCAATGCCAGCGCCGTTTCCACATGACCGTCGCCATGGCGTTGCCGGCACAACTCCAGCGCGCGTTGATAGTATCCGAGCGAAGCACGAAGGTTGCCGAGCTTGTACTCAAGTTGGCCCATATCGGCCGCGAGCAGCGCATCGAGATCGTCGCCCGCTGGGGTCTCTCGATGGTAGCGCTCGGCGGCCTCCAACCACTCGTGCGCTTCCCGAAAGCGACCGCGGTGGTAATGCGGATAGCCCTGCAGCCACGCCAGTCGCGCGCGCACCGGCCAGTGACCGTCAAGCGCGTGCTGCTGCCACGCGCGCAGATGATCGATCTCGGCCTCGAACGCCGGCAGGTCCGCGAACTCTACGCGTCGGTGCTCGAACCAAGCGGCGAGCCGGCGACTCACATCTTGTGCCCACGCCTTTCGTTGCTCGATCGCGATCTCGTCGCGGCGCACTTCCTGGACCAGCCGATGGATGCGGTATCGATGGCTACCACCGCTGATCGGAGCGTCCTCTGTTCCGAGCAGGCGCAGCTTCACTGCGAGCGACAGCGGTCCGATGAGCGTCGTCTCGTTGACGTCGAGGAGTGCAGCGAGCAAGGACGTGCTCATGGACGCCGAGCCACTCACGGTCAATACGTCCAACACATCGCGGAGTCGGGGCTCGTCTCCGAGCATGGCCTCGCTCACGCGCAGGGTCGCGTACAGGTCCTTGTCATGTGTCGTGAGGCTCTGCAGGAACGACCCAGCCAGCGCCTGCTTGAGGCTTTCGTCGAGAAGGCGTCGGTAATCGCGCCAGGACACCGGTGCGCGATGCCTGATGTAGGCGCCCGCGATCTCGAGCGCGAGGGGTAGCCCGGCGAGGCGTGCAGAGATCGCTTGCGCTGCCGCGCGCTCGTCGTCGTTCGCCGGAACGCGCCCCGCCTCCTGCACCAGCAGTTCGAGCGATTGAGCGGAGTCGAGTACATCGAGCGCGATCGGATCGAAGCCGGGCTGCTCGGCGCGGCTAGTGACCAGGATCTGCGCGGCAGCAGCGGGGACTGGAAGATAGCGCTCGATCGTTGCCGGCTCATTCACGTTGTCGAAGACAATGAGGCAGCGCGTATGCGTGCGAAGGCGGTGCAGCGCGACCTCGAGCTTGACTTGGTGCTCGGAGCGCGGATCGATCCACCGCGCCTCGTCAGAGATCTTTACCAACTGCGCGTCGAGGTCGCGATCAGCGTCGAGCCAGATGACGCCGCCCGCGTACGTCTCGCCGTAGCGATCGGCGTACTCGACGGCAAGCTGGGTCTTACCGAGCCCGCCGATGCCCTGGAAAGACGCGGTATGGCCGATCGCGGTCGGGCGTCCGGAGGTGAGTTGGTGGCGCACCTGCTCCAGCACCCCGGCCCGGCCGATCACTCGTTCGCGCTTTGCCTGGTAGGGCACACTGTGAACGCGGTTGCCGGGGCTGAATGGTCCACCGTGCGCCGGAGTTGATACCGCACCGACGCCGGGCACTGCCCGAGCGTCGGCAAGCCATTCGCTCGTCCACAGCGGCGTCCGGGTCTGATCGAGCGTGTTGCGTGCACGGAGTTCGGCGCGGCAAACCGAGGCAAGCTTCGGAAAACAGGCGTCGAATGCTGGCTCCGTTCCGTGACGAAGCACCACTTCGTCGAACTCCCCGCCGTTCCCATCGACAGTCACTCGCCACGCTGCGCCAGCGCGGGCAAGCGATCCCTCAATGAGTGGGCCGCTCCAGTAGGTGACGTTTCCAACTTCGATTATGCGAGACGTGAGGTATCGGTTGAGCACCGACGCTTGCAGCGAAAGTGGGTAGTGGTCGCGACCGTGAAGCGTTACCTTGCGATCGGTCAAGCGATCGCGAAGTCTGGCATCGACGAAGCCTGACAGAGGACCAAGTTTCTTGTAGGCGAGCGTCACATGCGCGGCGGCATCGTCCTCGTTCTCGATGCGCAGTGCTTCGGTTTCAATCGTTTGCAGCCGGTCCGCGAGCCGCCGCGCGTCGGCACTACGCTCCGGATCGAGGTCGAAGTCTCGCACCATTTCTTCATGGCGGAAGCGCCGGATGGTAGCCCGCAAGAAGTCGGTGAGGCCGCCGTCACCGGTACCCGAGATCAGGTAACGCCTCGCCGGCACGAGATCGGCCTGCGCCAGGCGGTCGTCGTGCCAGTACGAGTGTGCTGGGACGGGTGTGATTGTCTTCTCCACGCCGAACCCGACTGCTACGATCACGGCGTCGAAATCGCCGTAGTGATTGCCCGGGTTCCACGAAAGTCGGCGCCGCTCCGCGGTCGGGGGAAGCAGCGTTACGCGTTCGATCGAGGTCAGCACGCGAATGCGATCAGCGCGCACGGCAACCGTGTCATCCCACGCCCGGCGCAGCTGATCGGCAACACTGGCCGCAGTTCCCGCGGTCCAGCCCAGCACCGGAAGGCGCGCCTCTGTCGCCAGGGACCCCAGCGCGGGCCAGTCGTAGATATGGGGATGAACGAACCGCTTCTCGCAGCCCCACTGGAGCGGCAGGAGGTCGGGCTGCTTCTCCAAGAGCGTGATATTGAGTCCGAGGCGCAACAGCGCGGCGGCCGCGGTCAACCCGGCGGCGCCGCCGCCGATCACTGCGACGTGCTGCCCGGCGGTGAGGTGGCCTGCTGCAGTCAACTCGTACACCAGGTTTAGAGCGCGTACCTGCTGCGAGTAGAGCGTGATACGCCGCTCGAACGAGCCCAGAACGTACATCGCTCGCTCGCCAGGCGCGCGCATATGCGGCAGCACAATCGACGTCGCGTCCGCCATGCTCCTACCCGGTCGCAATACTCGCAGCGATCACATCGAGCCCGACACAGGTCGCGCCGGCCAGGTACGCGACATCGACCCTTTCAAACATGTCGTTCAACCGGTGATAGTGCGCGGAGCGATCATTCGTCACGACCTTCTCCCCGAGGCCCCCCACCGGCAGGTCGCGCTCGCTGACTGTCTGGTTCCTCCGTATGAATCACAGACCTGACCATACCAGAGGCTAGCGCGCTGCGGCCGCTATCCGAGCAGGCCATCTTCCAAGCGATCGGCCGGTTCGGGCCCGAAGCCCGCAAGCAGGTGCTGCGCGCCGGCCTACGGCGGCGATCCGGCGCGCCACGCGACCCTGGGCCTGGTCACCTGCGATCAGGACGAGGCGATGTACGTCGCGCTCGACGAGGCGACCAAGCACGCGCCGATCGACGCCATGTTCGCCAAGAGCTTCTACGCCGGCCGCGCGCATGCCAGCGGGCGGCTGTCGGGCGAGATCCTCGGCGTCCTCGCCGCCAGCGAGCCCGAGGTGATCGAGCACGGCCTCGCGGCGCTGCTCGGATGCCTCGTGCACGACGCCTGCTTCTACGGCGTCGACGGCAAGCGCACCACCACGGTGTTCCCGCACGTGATCACCTCGCTCGGCGACTACCTGTCGCGCCAGACCGGCCTTCTGCCGGGCGCGCCCATGGCGTACCTCGTCGCGCCGCCGCTCGAGGCGACGATTGGCCTCGACGCCGCGCGGAAGGCCACCATCTTGGCGAATGCTACATAGGAACCATGACGCTCCCGCGGTAGCGTCGAGCCGTCATGCCCGGGACCGATGACGACGCACGTGAAGCGCCACGCAAGGTTCTGTTCGTCTGCAGTCGCAATCGCATTCGCAGCCTGACCGCTGAGCGAGTCTTCGCGTGCGAGCCCGGTCTGCAAGTGCGCTCGGCTGGCACCGAACGCGAGGCACGGATGCGCGTCACCGCCGGTCACCTTGGCTGGGCCGATCTCGTGGTGGTCATGGAGAAGCGGCACCACGACCGGCTCCGGCAGAAGTTCCCCGAAGAGATGCGCAATGTCGCTGTTGCCTGCCTCTTCATCCCCGACGACTTCGCCCTCATGGAGAAAGCGCTGGTCGACCTGCTGCGCGCGCGAATGGCCGCGGTGCTGGCGCCCGCCGGCGACGGCTAAGCCCAGGGCGACCGCACCCGCATTCCACACAGTGTGTGAGCTGTTCATCGGCTTGACCAACGTACCGAGGATTCGATGCGATAGCCGATTAGTTCATGCCTGCTGCATTCATGCGTCGGGCTTGTGTTATGCCGTTGACTAAAATATCGGCGAAATCTATTGACTGAATACCGATCAGTGACTATCAAGGTGGCGTGAAGAACGGCAAGCCAACTGCGGCTCGCGCATCGAGGCGGCGTTCCGAGTCCGAGCAACTCGTGCTGTTCAAATCGCGCGGCGGCAAGCGGCGCGGCGCCGGCCGCAAACCGAAGGGGCGGCGAGCCGGTTCGCGGCACAAGACCCGCCCGGAGCTCAACGCACGGTATCCGGTGCACGTGGTGTTGCGGGTCATTGGCGAAGTCGGCAACCTGCGCCGCCGGTTCACCTATCGCGCGATCCGCGAAGCAACACTCACCAGCGCTCGACGCGAAGACTTCCGGATCGTGCACGTCAGCATCCAGCGCACGCACGTCCACTTGCTCGTGGA
>Ga0134121_10003072_pt1 | contig 14087 bp, 16 predicted proteins | sample KB301_FD_96463 | JGI IMG/M metagenome (GOLD analysis project Ga0134121, IMG submission 96463) | Terrestrial soil microbial communities without Nitrogen fertilizer from Kellogg Biological Station, Michigan, USA - KB3-0-1 | ecosystem: Environmental > Terrestrial > Soil > Unclassified ...
CCGCTCCTCGAACTCGCCGCGGTATTTCGCGCCGGCGAGCAGCGAGGCCATGTCGAGCACCAGCACGCGCTTGTTCTTGAGCGACTCGGGCACTTCGCCGTTGACGATGCGCTGCGCGAGGCCCTCGACGATCGCGGTCTTGCCCACGCCCGGCTCGCCGATCAGCACCGGGTTGTTCTTGGTGCGCCGCTGCAGGATCTGGATGCAGCGCCGGATCTCGTCGTCGCGGCCGATGACCGGGTCGAGCTTCCCCTGCTTTGCCCTTTCGGTCAGGTCCAGGGTGTATTTGGCGAGCGCCTGGCGCTGGCCTTCGTCCGCTTGTCCGGTCACGTTCTCACCGCCTCTCACTTCCTCGATCGCCTTCTCCAGGGTCGCCTTGGGCAGCCCGAGCAGCTTCGCCGCCGCCAGCAGGAACATCTCGGAAGCGATGTACTGGTCGCCGCGCTTCTGCGCTTCCTTGTCGGCGACGTTGAGGAGCTGCGTGAGCTCGCGCGAGAGGTGGACCTCGCCCGGGGTGCCTTCGACCTTGGGCAGTTTCTCGACTTGTTGAGAAAAACCCTTCTTGAGCGCAGCGGGATTTCCGCCCGCCTTGGCGAGGAGGCCGGCAATGCCCGGGTCCTCGAGCAGCGCAACCAGCAGGTGCTGGGGCTCGATGTACTGGTGGTCGTGCCCGAGCGCGGCGCTTTGCGCCTCGGCGAGGGCTTCCTGGAGCTTGGTGGTGAACTTTTCAAAGCGCATGCGTGGTCCCTAACTCTTTGGTTCCTTTGGCAGATGGGGCTTGGACAGCGCGTTTCAAGTCTGATTCTTGCTTGGAAACAGGGATGTCGTCCCCACGTTGGCCGTAAATGGAAAAAAGCACCCGCTTCAATATCGCCTACCTGGTCTTCGCCCTGCTGGCGATCCTGATCGTCCAGCAATGGTGGCAGCAGGCCCAGACCGTCGAGGTGGTGCCCTACAGCGCGTTCGAGAAGCTGCTCGCCGAGGGCAAGGTGGACGAAGTGGTGGTCTCGGACAACCGCATCACCGGCAAGCTCAAGGGCAACGGCTCGGGCAAGAAAGTCGCGGTCGCCAACCTGGTCCAGCCGGACCTGGCCGAGCGGCTGTCGAAGTTCGGCGTCAGCTATACGCAGGTGCACGAGAGCACGTTCCTGCGCGACATCCTCTCGTGGATCGTGCCGGCGCTGGTGTTCTTCGGCGTCTGGTACCTGCTGGTGCGGCGCATGGCCGGCCAGCAGGGCGGCCTGGGCGGCGGCTTCATGAGCATCGGCAAGAGCCGCGCCAAGGTCTACGTGGAGAAGAAGACCGGCGTGACGTTCAACGACGTCGCCGGGGTCGACGAATCCAAGACCGAGCTGCAAGAGGTTGTGGAGTTCCTCAAGAACCCGAAGCGCTACGGGCGGCTCGGCGCGCGCGTTCCCAAGGGCGTGCTGCTGGTCGGCCCGCCCGGAACCGGCAAGACGCTGCTCGCGCGCGCGGTCGCGGGCGAGGCCGGCGTGTCCTTCTTCTCCATCTCCGGCTCGGAGTTCGTCGAGATGTTCGTCGGCGTCGGCGCGGCGCGCGTGCGCGATCTTTTCGAGCAGGCGCGGCAGAAGGCGCCCGCCATCATCTTCATCGACGAGCTCGACGCGCTCGGCCGCGCGCGCGGCGCGGGCGGCTACGGCGGCCACGACGAGAAGGAGCAGACGCTGAACCAGCTGCTGGTCGAGCTCGACGGCTTCGACCCGAGCACCGGCCTGGTGCTGCTCGCCGCCACCAACCGGCCCGAGATCCTCGATCCGGCGCTGCTGCGCGCCGGGCGCTTCGACCGCGTGGTGCTGGTCGACCGGCCGGACAAGAAAGGCCGTCTGCAGATCCTCCAGGTGCATGCAAAGAAGGTGAAGCTCGCCCCCGACGTCGAGCTCGAGAAGATCGCCGCCAGCACGCCCGGCTTCTCCGGCGCCGACCTCGCCAACCTGATCAACGAGGCCGCGCTGCTCGCCACGCGGCGCAGCGCCGAGGCGGTGGCGCAGGCCGACTTCAACGAGGCGATCGAGCGCCTGATCGCCGGCCTGGAGAAGCGCAACCGCGTGCTGAGCGAGCAGGAGCGCCGCGTGGTCGCGCACCACGAGCTCGGCCACGCGCTGGTGGCGATGGCGCTGCCCGGCAGCGACCCGGTGCACAAGATCTCGATCATCCCGCGCGGCGTGGCCGCGCTCGGCTACACGCTGCAGCGCCCGACCGAGGACCGCTTCCTGATGACGCGCGAGGAGCTCGAGAACAAGATGGCGGTGCTGCTCGGCGGGCGCGCGGCCGAGGAAGTGATGTTCCATCACCTCTCCACCGGCGCGGCCAACGACCTCGCCAAGGTGACCGAGATCGGGCGCAGCATGGTGATGCGCTACGGCATGGTGAAGAACCTCGGCCACGTCGCCTACGAGAACGAGCCGACGGGTTTCCTCAACAACAACATTACGCAGAAGCAGTTCAGCGAGGAAACCGCGCGAGAGATCGACGTCGCGGTGCGCGACATCGTCAAGGACAGCTACGACAAGGCGCTCGCCATCCTGTCGCGGGAAAAGGCGCTGCTCGCGCGCTGGGCGGAGAAACTGCTGGAAAAGGAAACCCTGGTCGAGGCCGAGCTCGAGGAGCTCAAGGCTTCAATAGGCGCGCCTGCGTCTGCTTCAGCTTCCGCCAGCGCTCGGCGGCCTGATCGTCCGAGTCCAGCGCGTTGACCCAGCGCGCCCCCTCGGGGTGATGCTCCTTCTTCCAGAACGGCGCCTGGGTCTTGAGGAAGTCCATGATGAACTGGCACGCGGCGAACGCGTCGGCGCGATGGCTGCTCGCGATCGCCACCAGCACGATCTGGTCGTTCGGCTGCAGGTCGCCGTAGCGATGGATCACCGTGTAATCCATGATCTGCCACTGCGCGCGCGCCTCCTCGACGATCTTCTTGATCGCGTTCTCGGTCATGCCGGGGTAATGCTCGAGCGTCATCGGCACCTCGCGCACCTGGCCGACGAAGCTCGCCACCGCGCCGATGCGGTTGTCCTGCTGGATCTCCAGCACCTCGAGGCCGAGGTCGAAGTCTTCCTGCTGAACCGAAATCTTCATCCGCCGGTCACCGGAGGAAAGAACGCAATTTCGTCGCCGGGATTGAGCGGAGCGGTCGCGGCGGCCATGTCCTGATTCACCGCGACGCGCACCACTTTCATGTCGGCGAGCGCGTTCTGCCAGGCGCCGCCGCGCTTCATGAGATGCAGGCGCAGCCCGGCCACGGTGCTGGCCGAATCCGGCAGATCGATCACCTCGGCGTTGGTGCCGATCTGCTCGCGCAGGTTCGCGAACCAGAGGACTTTGACTTTCATCCGTAGAGCTCCGAATAGGGCAGAAAGCGCACCGTGTCGCCCTTTTGTATCGCTTGTCCGGCGGGGTTGTCTACCAGGCCGCTGGCCCAGGAGGTCGAGGTGAGCACCGCCGAGTCCTGCGTAGGGTAGAGATCCAGCCCGCCGTGCGCGTTCCATTTTACGCGCAGGAACTCGCGCCGCGCGTCGGGCTCCGGCCAGTCGAAATCCGCGCGCGCGGCGATGCTGTTCGGCTGCACGGCGCTCAGCCCCTGGGTGCGCAGCAGGAACGGCCGCACGAAGATCAGGAAGGTGACGAAGCTCGACACGGGGTTGCCAGGCAGTCCGATGAAAAATGCTTTTTTCACCGTGCCAAAGGCCAGCGGCCGCCCCGGCTTCATGGCGATGCGCCACATCATCAGCTTGCCCTCGGCCTCGACCGCCGGCTTCACGTAGTCGGCATCGCCGACCGAGACGCCGCCCGAGGTGACGATCAGGTCGCACTCGGCGGCCGCGCGCCGCAGCACTTCGCGCGTCGCCTCCAGGCTGTCGGGCACGATGCCGTAGTCGCGCAGCTCGCAGCCGAACAGCTCGCCCAGCCCGCGCAGCGTGAAGCGGTTGGAGTTGTAGATGCGCCCGGGCGCGAGCGGCTCGCCCGGCATCACAAGCTCGTCCCCCGTGAAGAACAAACCCAATCTGATTCTTCTAAAAACGGGCAAGGCTTTTATTCCCACCGAGGCGGCCAGGCCGGTGTCCTGCGGCAGCAGGCGCTTGCCCGCGGGCAGGATCTCGCCGCCCTTCTTCACGTCGCTGCCCACGAGGCGAATCCAGTCGCCGGGCTTGGGGGTCTTTTTCAACACCACAAAATCTTTTTCTAGCGAGCAGTGCTCCTGCATCACCACCGCGTCGGCGCCCGGCGGAATCGGCGCACCGGTAAAGATGCGCGCCGCCGTTCCCTTCTCGAGCGGCCTGCCGACCGAGCCGGCCATGATCTTCTGGGCGACTTTCAACCGGGAAGAATCTCTCGTGGAAACCGCGTAGCCGTCCATCGCGCTGTTGTCCATCGGCGGCACGTCCATGCTCGAAGTCTGCGCGCGCGCGAGGACGCGGTTGGTGGCCTCGATCGCCGGCACTTCCTCGATGTCGGCGACCGGCTTTGCTTCCGCGAGCAGGCGCGCCAGCGCCTCGTCGACGCTGAGCAGTCCCTGGTTCATGCGAGTTTCAGATGGGCGAGGATGAAGCGCGCCACGCCGTCCACGTCGTTGAGGTCGAGCAGCGGCAATTTTGTCTCCACCCTGGCGTCGCTCGCCACCGCGACGATGTGCGGGTCGTTCGGATGCAGCAGCGCCTCGCCGGTTTGCGCGCGCCACACCTCGAGCTTGGGGATCGGCGCGAACTTGAAGCCCTCGACCAGCAGCAGGTCGCACGGCGAGACGCGCTTCACCTGCTCGTCGAACGACGGCTCGTGCGCGCCGCGCAGCTCGTGCATCAGCACCCAGCGGCGCGACGAGGTCACCAGGATCTCGGCGGCGCCGGCGTGGCGGTGGCGGTACGAATCCTTGCCCGGCTGGTCGACGTCGAAGGTATGGTGCGCGTGCTTGATCAGCGAGACCCGCAGCCCGTGCCTCACGAAGCGCGGGATGAGCTGCTCGATGAGGGTCGTCTTCCCGCTGCCGGACCACCCTGCGAAGCCGAAGGTCTTCATCTAAGATAGCGCCGTCAGGGAGCCAAAGGGGGGCAAGCCATGACGCGACGGGCGAAGATCCTGATCGTCGACGACGACGAGCTGGCGCTGGAGATCGTCACCGCCAAGCTCTCCGAGCGATACGATATTGTGTCCACCCAGGACCCCGGCAGCGTGCTCAGGCTCGCGCGCGAGACCGCGCCCGACCTGGTCATCTGCGACTTCGACATGCCGGAGATGGACGGCGGCGAAGTGTCGGCGGCGCTGCTCGCCGACGAGGAGCTGAAGTACATCCCGCTGCTCTTCCTCACCGGCATCGCCACCTCGGGCGACCTCAACCGCATGCGCAAGCAGCTCGCCGGGCGCCGCGCGGTGTCGAAGGACGCGCCGCTCGCGCAACTCGTCGCGCGCATAGAGGAGCTGCTGAAGGTCGAGTAGTCGCTGCACCGGTTCGATTCTAGCCGCGCCTATATATGAACTCCCGGCTGCCCTGTTACAGGCAATCCCCTGATTTTGCAAGGGCTCGGTTAATATGAGCCGATGGTCGAGATCGATATTCGCCCGGTCTGGCGTTTCCGCGCGAAGGGCGAGCGCGAGTTCGATTTCCTGCTGCTGAAGCTGCTCGAGGCGCTGGAGGAGACCGGCAAGCTCACCGTGGCCGCGCAGCGCGCCGAGGTCTCGTACCGGCATGCGTGGAACGTGATCGAGAAGTGGGCCGCCATCCTCGGCGCCCCCCTGGTGCAGATGCAGCGCGGCCGCGGCACCCGGCTCTCGCCGCTGGGCGCCAAGCTGCTCTGGGCGGGCAAGCGCGTGCAGGCGCGCCTCACCCCCCAGCTCGACAGCCTGGCGTCCGAATTCGCCAGCGCCCTGAATGAGGCGCTCGACCAGGGCGGCCCCGCCCTGCGGGTGCAGGCGAGCCACGATTTCGCCGTGGCCGCTTTGCGCGAGCTCGGACCGAAGGCGGGCGTCACGCTCGACGTGCAATATCGCGGCAGCTTCGACGCCCTCGGCTCCCTCGCCCGCGGCGAATGCGAGCTGGCCGGCTTCCACATCGTCGACGGCCCCTTCGGACAGCGCATGGCCGAGCGCTACGCGCAGTGGCTCAAGCCGCGCGCGCATCGTCTGATCTCGATCGCCACGCGCACGCAGGGCCTGATCGTCGCGAACGGCAATCCGAAGGCCATCCGCAGCGTCGCCGACCTCGCGCGCAAGGGCGTGCGCCTGATCAACCGGCAGAAAGGCTCCGGCACCCGCGCGCTGACGGAATACCTGCTTTCGGAGGCACAGATCGACCGTAATCGCGTGAATGGCTACCAGAACGAGGAATTCACCCATGCCGCGGTGGCGGCGCTGATCGCGGGCGGCCAGGCCGATGCCGGCTTCGGCGTCGAGGCCGCGGCGGCACAGTTTCGCCTCGGATTCGTGCCGCTCGCGACCGAGCGCTACTTTCTGGTGTGCCGCCAGGAACATCTGGCGCGGCCGGAGGTCGAGACCCTGCTCGCCGTCCTGCGCGGTCCGGCGTTTCGCAGCGTGATCCAGTCGCTCGCCGGATACACCGCGCCGTGCGCCGGGGAGGTCACGGCAGTCGCGGACGCCGTTAAAATGGCGGAACAGACGGTCAGCCTCTAGGAGATCCCCCCAATGCAACGACGTACCTTCCTCCAGGGCAGCGCCGCCGCCGCCATCGGCAGCGCACTGCCGCGCTTCGCATTCTCGCAATCCGGCTTCGACCCGCGCCCCGGCTCCTGGCGCACGTTCGAGACCGTGACGCGCATCGAGCTGCAATTTGCGGAAGGCACGTCGCGCGTGTGGGTCCCGGTCCCGTCGGTGGAGAGCGACTACCAGAAGGTGCTGGGCAACAGCTGGTCGGCCAACGGCTCGGCGCGCGTCGTCAGCGACGGCAAGTACGGCGCCAACATGGTGATGGCCGAGTGGGCCCCGTCGCAGAAGGACCCGGTGCTCGAGGTGGTGAGCACCTTCGCCACGCGCAATCGCGCCGTGGACCTGAGCCGGCCCGACCCCTCGATCCGCCAGCTCGATGCGCCCAGCTTCGCCTTCTTCACCGCGTCGACCGAGCTGATCCCCACCGACGGCATCGTGCGCCAGACCGCGCGCGACATCACGAAAGGCAAGTTCTCCGACGTCGACAAGGCGCGCGCCATCTACGAGTGGATCGTCGACAACACCGCGCGCGATCCGAAGACGCGCGGCTGCGGCGTAGGCGACGTGAAGAGCATGCTCGAGACCGGCAACCTGAAAGGCAAGTGCGCGGACCTGAACGCGCTCTACGTGGGTCTCGCGCGCGCGTCCGGCCTGCCCGCGCGCGACGTGTACGGCTTGCGCGTGGCGAAGAGCGAGTTCGGCTACCGCAGCCTGGGCGCGGGTACCCCGAACGTCACGCGTGCGCAGCATTGCCGCGCCGAGGTCTACCTGGTCGGCTTCGGCTGGGTGCCGGTCGACCCGGCGGACGTACGCAAGGTGGTGCTGGAGGAAAAGACCCAGCCGACCACGCTGGCCGATCCCTTGGTGCCGCCGGTGCGCGCCAAGCTGTTCGGCGCGTGGGAAATGAACTGGCTCGCGTACAACGAGGCGCACGACGTGAAGCTGCCGGGCTCGAAGGGGCCGGCGATCGGCTTCCTCATGTATCCGCAGGCCGAGACCGGGAAAGAGCGCCTCGACAGCCTCGACCCGGACAACTTCAAGTACACCATCACCGCCCGGGAAATCAAAGCCTAGCTAGGCGGTCGCGCCACCGCAGGAGCTGCCCGCTCCTGCGGTGCAGCCCAGGCAGTGCTCGCCGAAGCGGATGCGGCGGCCGAGCGCGCGCTCGAAATCGAAGTCGAAGATGCTGAGCGGCTTGCCGTCGCGGTCCGCCGCGTCCATCTCCAGCATCTGGTTGAAGTCGCAGTCATAGATGCGGCCGTCGTGGCCGACGCTGATCAGGCTGCGGCACATGACGCCTTCGGCCGCCGCCGGATTGAACGCCGCCAGCAGCTTGTCCATGTAGGGCTCGAGCTGCCCGGTCTTCTGCAGGTGCAGGCGGAAACGGTTGATCGGCATGTTGGTGATCGTGAACAGGCCGTTGAACAGCACGCCGAACTTCGCCTTCAGCTCGCGCTTGTAGTCGGCCTCCAATGCCGCCTGCGCCGGGGGCAGATACGGTCCCACCGGGTTGTAGACCAGGTTGAGCGCGAGACCGCTGCCTTCGACGCCGTAGCCCTGCGCATTCAGGCGCTTCATCGCCTCGATGCTCTTGCCGAACACGCCGTTACCGCGCTGCGCGTCGGTGAAGTATTGCTGGTAGTACGGCAGCGAGGAAATCACCTCGACGCGCCGGCGCGCGAAGAATTCGGGCAGGTACTCCATGCTCGCGCCGGTCTGCGGATGCGGATCGAGCTGCACCGTCAGGTTGTGGCGCACCATCACATGCCTGCCGAGCGCGCGGGCGCGCTCGACGAAGCCACGGAATCCCGGATGCAGCTCGGGCGCGCCGCCGGTGATATCCAGCTTGGCGATTCCGGGATGGCGCTCGAGGATCTCCAGGCACTTCGCGATGCCCTCGGGCGACATCATCTCGCTTCGCGCCGGCGACGCGTCCACGTGGCAGTGCCGGCACTGCTGATTGCAGAGCTTGGTGATGTTGACCTGCAGCGTCTCGACGGCGAGCGGCGGCAGCTCGATGCCGGCCTTGCGCAGCTGGGTTTCGAAATCGTGGTTCAAAGCACCAGCTTGTCCAGGTGGTTCTGCATCTGCACCGAGTGCACCAGCGTGATCCCGGCCTGCATCACCGCCGCCACATGCACCGCTTCCATCATCTGCTCGGGATTGGCGCCGTTCTCCAGGCACTGCGTGGTATAGGCGTCGATGCAGTAGGGGCATTTCTGGGCGTGCGACACGGCCAGCGCGATCAGCGCCTTCTCGCGCCTGGTCAGCGCGCCGTCGGTGCCCGTGACGTTGCCGTAGTACTTGAAGAAGTCGTCGGCGAGGCCCTTGGCGTGCTTGCCGATGGCGCCGAACTTCTTCAGGTCATTCGATTCGTAGTAATTGCTCATTGGAGCTCCGGTCCGATAGTCGTGGACGAAGCGCCAACATTACAGCAGGCGGAGCTATTCCTTGCTGACCTCGGCGAGCGCGCCGCGCTACTTTCGGGCGTTCGGGAAGAAGAGCTGCTCGCCGCCGATCTTGTACTCGGCGATGGTCTTCTGCCCCGCCGGGGAAATCACCCAGTCGACGAATGCCTGCCCCATTTCCTTCTTCACGTGAGGATGCTTGGCCGGATTGACGAGCATCACGCCGTACTGGTTGAACAGCCTCTGGTCGCCTTCGACCACGATCACCAGGTCGCCGCGGTTCTTGAACGAGAGCCAGGTGCCCCGGTCGGTGAGCGAATAGGCGTTCATGCCGGAGGCGGTGTTGAGCGTCGGGCCCATGCCGGAGCCGGTCTCGCGGTACCACGGCCCTTTGTCCCTGGCGATGTCGACGCCGGCGGCCTTCCACAGCTCGACCTCGGCGAAGTGCGTGCCGCTCTTGTCGCCGCGGGATGCAAACGGCGAGCCCGTCTTCATGATTTTCTTGAGGGCTTCCACCGCGTCCTTGCCGCCGGCGATCTTCGCCGGGTCGGATTTCGGCCCGACGATGACGAAATCGTTGTACATCACCTCGAAGCGCCGCACGCCGAAGCCCTCGGCGACGAACTTCTCCTCCAGCGGCCTGGCGTGCACGAATACCACGTCGGCGTCGCCGCGCCTGCCCATGTCGAGCGCCTGGCCGGTGCCGAGCGCGACCACGCGCACCTGGATGCCGGTCTTTTTCTCGAACACCGGCAGCAGGTGCTTGAACAAGCCCGACTGCTCGGTGGAGGTGGTCGAGGCAACGGTTATGAACTTCTCCTGCGCATGCGCCGGCAGCGCAAACGCCAGGACGAGAAGGATTCTGGAAATCAGACCCACGGTAATTCTCCTTTGATGAAAGCGGCGGCTTCGGCCGAGGCCGGTTGCCGGAAAAACTGCTCCACCGGCGAGCGCTCGACCAGCCGCCCCTGGTGGATGAAGAGCACCTCGTCGCCCAGGCGCCGCGCCTGGCCGAGGTTGTGCGTGGTCATGACGATCTTGGTGCCGCCGGCATGCACCGCGGCGATCGCGCTCTCGATCTCGCGCGTCGCGGTCGGATCGAGGTTGGCGGTGGGCTCGTCGAGAAAAAGAACCTGCGGGCGCAGCGACCACGCGCGCGCCAGCGCGAGGCGCTGCTGCTCGCCGCCGGAAAGCACCCGCGCCGGCCGCTGCGCCAGCCGGGCGAGGCCGACGGCCTCGAGCGCGGCAAGGGCGATCTTCTCGGCATCGGCGACGCGCGCCAGCTTCAGCGCATAGACCACGTTGGCGAGCGCCGAGCGGCGCAGCATCACCGGCCGCTGGAACACCATCGCCTGCCGTTGGCGCAGACGATCAGGATCCCTTTCGCCCCAGACGATCTCACCCGAAGTCGGCCGCAGCAGCCCGTGCATCAGGCGCATCAGCACGCTCTTGCCCGCGCCGTTGGCGCCGAGGATCACGGTGCGCGGGCCGGGGGCAAGCTCGAACGAAACGCGGTCGACGACGTTGCGCCCGCCGGCCGCGTAGCTCACTTCATGCAGCACCAGGGGCAGGATCGAGCTCGGCGCGCGCATCCCGCTCATCCGTACCGGCGTTGCGCCGCTTCCTTCAGGCCGAACGCGGCGGCGTTCAGCAGCAGGACCAGCGTGATCAGCACGATGCCGAGCGACAGCGCGAGCGGCAGGTCGCCCTTCGAGGTCTCCAGCGCGATGGCGGTGGTCATCACGCGCGTGACGCCGTCGATGTTGCCGCCGACGATCATCACCGCGCCCACCTCGGCGGAAGCGCGGCCGAGGCCGGCCAGCACCGCGGTGAGCAGCGAAAAGCGGATATCCCAGATCAGCGTCAGCGCGGCGCGAACGCCTTGCGCGCCGAGCGAGCGCAGCTGCTCCTGGTATTCGATCCAGGCGTCCTCGACGGCCTGGCGGCAGAGCGCAGCGATGATCGGCAGGATGAGGATGGTCTGCGCGATGACCATCGCCGGCGGCGAGAACAGCAGCCCGAGCTCACCGAGCGGTCCGGCGCGCGACAGCAGCAGATAGACCACCAGGCCCACCACCACCGGCGGCAGGCCCATCAGCGCATTCAGCAGCACGACGATCGTGTGCCGGCCGGGAAAGCGTCCGACCGCGATCGCCGCGCCGACCGGCAAGCCGAGCAGCGTGGCGAACACCACCGCCGAGAGGCTGACCTTGAGGCTGAGCAGCACGATGCCACCCAGCACCGGATCGGCCGAGAAGATGAGCGCGACCGCGCCGCGCAGGCTTTCGAGAATGTCTTGCATGGGATTGAAGCGCCCTGCATCCTAAGTGCCGCGATGGCCCAGCCAAATATGCATCCATGTTCATAAATCGCTGGCTTGCGGGCGCTCTGCTCGCGTTGGCCGTCCAGGCGCACGCGCAAGCGCAGACCATCTTCGCGGCCGCCAGCCTGAAGAATGCGCTCGACGAAATCGCCGCGCGCTACACCGCGCGGCCCACGCTGGTCTACGGCGCGAGCTCCGCGCTCGCAAAGCAGATCGAGAACGGCGCGCCGGCCGACCTGTTCATCTCCGCCGACATCGACTGGATGGACTATGTCGAGAAGAAGGGATTGCTCGCGCCGGGCACGCGCAAGAACCTGCTCGGCAACCGGCTGGTGCTGATCGCGCCGGCGAAGCAACCGGTCAAGCTTCAGCCGGCGCCCGGTTTTCCGATTTCCTCGTTCCTGAAAAACGGCAGGATCGCGCTGGCCGAGCCGGCCACCGTCCCGGCCGGCAAATATGCGAAGGCCGCGCTGGAGAAATATGGCGTGTGGCAACAGGTCGCCGGCCGCGTCGCCGCGGCGGAGAATGTGCGCGCGGCGCTGGGGCTCGTGGCGCGCGGCGAGGCACCGCTCGGCGTGGTCTACCAGACCGACGCCAGCGCCGAGCCGGCGGTGATGGTGGCGGGCGTATTTCCCGCCGACTCGCATCCGCCCATCGTTTACCCGGCTGCAGTGCTCAAATCGGCGCGACGCGGAGCGGTGAGCTTCATGGAACACCTCGCCTCGCCCGCGTCGCAGCGCGTTTTCGAGAAGCACGGCTTCACCGTAAACTGAGGGCGTGTGGAGCCTGTCGCCGGCCGAAACCGAAGCTCTCGTTCTCAGCCTCAAAGTCGCCTTCTGGAGCGTCGCCGCCAGCGTGCCGGTGGCGCTGGCGCTGGCCTGGCTGCTGGCGCGGCGTGATTTCCCGGGCAAGACACTGCTCGACGCGGTGGTTCACCTGCCGCTGGTCCTGCCGCCGGTGGTGGTCGGCTATTTCCTGCTGATCCTTTTCGGCAAGCGCGGGGCGATCGGCTCGTTTCTCGATGAGTACCTGGGAGTGAGCTTCGCGTTCCGCTGGACCGGCGCCGCGCTCGCCTGCGCCGTGATGGGCCTGCCGCTCCTGGTGCGCGCGATCCGGCAGTCGATCGACGCCGTGGATCGCGGCCTGGAAGCGGCGGCGGCCACCCTGGGCGCGCCGCCCTTCATGGTGTTCGCGAGCGTTACCCTGCCGCTCATCCTGCCCGGCATTCTCACCGGCATGCTGCTTTCCTTCGCGCGCAGCCTCGGCGAGTTCGGAGCGACGATCACGTTCGTCTCCAACATCCCCGGCGAGACGCAGACGCTGCCGCTCGCCATCTACACCTTCACCCAGGTGCCCGGCGGCGACGCGCAGGCGCTGCGCCTGTGCATCCTGTCGATCGTGCTTTCGCTCGCCGCGCTGATGGCCTCCGAGGTCCTGGTGCGGCGTGCCACCGTGCGCGCCGCAGGCCGCGATGCTTGATTTCGACGTGCGCTGCCGCCTCGGCAGTTTCGCGCTCGACGCGCAATTCACCTCCGCGAGCGGCGTCACCGCGCTGTTCGGCCGCTCCGGCGCCGGCAAAAGCACGGTCCTCAACCTGATCGCGGGCCTCGCCCGGCCCGCCTCGGGACGCATCGCGGTCGGCGGGCGCACGCTCTACGACAGCGCCGCTCGCGTCGACCTGCCGCCGCACGCGCGCCGCGTCGGCTACGTGTTCCAGGAAGGCAGGCTGCTGCCTCACCTCACGGTGCTCCACAACCTGATGTACGGGCGCTTCTTCGCCAACAGCCGCAGCGGGACGCTGACCCTCGACCATGCCGTCGAGCTGCTGGGCATCGGCGCGCTGCTCGAGCGCCGCCCGGGCGCGCTGTCCGGGGGCGAGAAGCAGCGCGTCGCCATCGGCCGCGCGCTGCTGGCGGATTCGGAGGTCCTGCTGCTGGACGAGCCGCTCGCCTCGCTCGACACGCCGCGCAAGGCCGAGATCCTCTACTACATCGAGCGCCTGCGCGACGAAGTGCGCATCCCGATCGTGTACGTCAGCCATTCGCTGGACGAAGTGGTGCGCCTCGCCGACGGCGTGGTGGTGCTGTCGGAGGGCCGCGTGCTCGGCAGCGGGCCGGTGCGCGAGATGATGAGCAGCGTCGAATTGCGGCCCTACCTCGGGCGGCACGAGGGCGGTGCGGTGATCGAGGCGCAGGTCGCCAGCCAGGACCTGGAGAGCGGCCTCGCGCGCCTCGAATTCGGCGGCGGCGCGCTCGAGATCCCCGATGTCGAGGCGCTTCCCGGCGAGCAGGTGCGCGTGCGCATCCGCGCGCGCGACGTTTCGATCGCGCTCGCGCCGCCTTCCGGGCTGAGCATCCGCAACGTCCTTGCCGGCACCGTGGTCGAGCTCGGCGAGCAGGAGGGTTCCAGCGTCGACGTGCGCCTCGATCTCAAGGGAACCGCGCTCCTCGCGCGCATCACGCGCAAGTCGGCCAGCGAGCTGGGATTGCGGCCGGGATTGCCGGTCTACGCGCTGATCAAGTCGATCTCCATCGACCGGCGCAGCGTGGGATATGCATGAATCGCTTTCTTCTTCTCGCCCTCGCCTTCTCTTCAGCGTGTCTTTCGCAAACTCCCGTCATCGACGCGGCCGGGCGGGAAATCCGGCCGCCGGCGAAAGTCGAACGCGTCTACGCGGCCGGCCCGCCGGC
>Ga0134121_10003073_pt1 | contig 14087 bp, 5 predicted proteins | sample KB301_FD_96463 | JGI IMG/M metagenome (GOLD analysis project Ga0134121, IMG submission 96463) | Terrestrial soil microbial communities without Nitrogen fertilizer from Kellogg Biological Station, Michigan, USA - KB3-0-1 | ecosystem: Environmental > Terrestrial > Soil > Unclassified ...
CAGTCGGCCAACTGGACCTGCGTGGGCCTGTGCGCCCATCAATCCGCCCTCCAGGGCGGCGCCCTCGTGAAACTGCCGCAGTTTACTCTGTAGCTTCGGTTGAAGCCTGCGAGAGACCGGATCGTCGCGCACTATTCCGTCGCGTAACATCCCTCTCCAAATCCGACTGGTGGCAGACGCCACACAGTCCCCTGTATCGAGCCAATCTCAGGGAGCAGGAAAACTGGTGTCCGTTGCGGAACCTCTGACCCAAACTCCTTGCCGCTTTCGCAGTTGGAACTGGAGGCGGAGGCCGGAATCGGCCATTTTTCGCCGCGATTGCAGCGCAAATATGCCTGATTTTATTGGCTAATCAAGCTTACTCTTTCACTACTCGTCACTGCCGTTTTCCGCTCGTTTGGTGTCCGTTTTGGTGTCCGCACACGATGCCGCGCGTTCAATTGTCGATGGCGAAAACACATTCGTTGCACTCCTAGCAACCTGCTCCAGAATTCGGACTCGAACTGACTACTCCTGAATTTCCAAACGAATTGAGATGATTATGGCCGCTCTTCCATGCTACTCAACGCAAATCCAACCGACCTAAGCCTGCTGTCTGATGCCGAATCGATGTCAGTTTCTGTGTCAGTCGGAGTTACGGAAAAAACAATATGCGGCTAGTCAGAGTCCTGATCCTCCTGCCTGCCCCACGACGCCATAACTTGGAAAACATTCGTTCAAGCTGTTGAAATCCACGCCCGCCAGTCTTGTTCTATCTTCTGGAGCCCGCCCGGATAAAGTTCGCCGAGTAATTTCACGGAATCGACATTGCCGTGCTTCTCCGCGAGGCGGCCGACGTATTTCTGGAGCACCTGCTTTCGTGCTGGACTGCTGGTCAGAAACTGCACGACGGACCAGGACGTGGCGTAAATCTCGTGCTGTTTGCTATCGGGCCAGTCGCTATCGGTGTATTTCAGGATTGTCTCCAGGCTGGGCAGCCGGTTCTCTCGCAGCATGGTTTTGCATGGAAACAAACCTTCACGCCATACCTCATTGCCAATCCGGCTCCGAGCCACCATGAGCTTGGCGAAGTACTCAGCACTGCCTTCCTTAAACCACAGGGGTGTGCCGCCGATTGTTTGGTGGAGGATGGCATGTGACGCTTCGTGATAGATGGTTTTCAAGACACGTTCAGGCTTGGAATCCCAGCTCGTCACGATTTCTTTCTTGTCCGCGATATACACGCCGCCCGACCAGATGTGAAATCCTTTGCCACTCGCAGCGTGATAGACTTTGAAATCTTCGAACCGGCGGAACAGACGAATGTTAAACGTGATTGTCGGCAAATTGGTCATGCCGAAAACCGATTTGTGGAGCGCGATAACCTGACCGACGCCACTGTTGATGGAGGCTTCCATCTGAGGCGACACAGCAATGTCATGCAGCGAAAACCGGCAGAGACCAGCTCCCTTGAATTCGTTGGTGTTTACATGCCTCGATCCCGCACTATGGGCTTCGCAAGCTAGGGCGCAAAATGACGCGACTAAGGCAACGCTTATGATACGTGTGACGAAGCGTTCCGATGTGAAGCCGGAGCCTCGGAACGATTGTTCGGACGTTGCTTGAGGGAGTGGACGACTCATTTGTCCGGCGGGGAGCCACGAAGCTGCGATCAAGAGGTGGAACCTCCGCTGAAAAACGTTGAAAGCTGGTACGGAGCTAGGACGTTGAGCCAGAAGACCGCCTGCACGTATGTGCCTACCAGCCACGCGAGGACGGGCACAACACTGAACACTCCGGAGCGAACACGACGCCAAGAACTGAATACGTGCGCCATTCCCACTACGGTCAACGCTAAGCCGCAAACAAGCCAGAGTGTTCTCTCATAGAACACTCTCTCTGCGAGAATAGCACCAACGAAGAATGTCGCCGATAAACCAATATCCAACCTTCTAAGTTTGCAAGAATACGCACAAATCGAAAGGATCGCCAAAAGCAGAATCACAAAGTTTCCAGGACGGCTCGACCACTTAATGCCAACATCTACGACACCCCGCTCTATTTCGAACGCGAGTGTGTATGAGGCAAGGCAACTGCTCAAGACGAACATCCCCAATCCTAGAACTCTTTGTTTCTCTGTTTTGTCGACTGGTTCCATAACTTGTCGATCGTTTTACTTCTTCTTCTCGGGTTTATTAATGCAACATTCGCAAGCATATTTATCGAGAAGCGTCCGGATGGTCCAACCTCCATTCTTGCAGACTTCATTTAGTCGGGTCTTGCTAGCCTTGTCCTTCGCCTCGTCAACCCGTTTGTCGACTCGTGCATAAGCTTCAGCTTCTGAGGACCCGGTGAAGTAGTGATCGGCTTCATGCGCGACAGTTTTCCCGAGTTCGATCAAACCTGCCATCGTCAGGGTTTCTTCGGAGGGGAATTGGTCGTGTTTTATTGCAGACCATCTTTCCCCCTTCTTGGGTGCTGGGCTTGGGAATGGCGTAATTGTCAAAGTCCCCTTCGGTTCGTATTCGAACGTGAAGCCATTCGCGCCCTGTTTAGCGACATAAAAGTCATGGTAAAAAGGGGTGTAAATGCGACCAATGAGCTTTCGAACCATACAAAGCCCCTTGCCAGCAAGTTCCTTGTCGGCTTCGTTGAACTGCCGAATCGTTGTCGACGTCGCATTCCCGCCGTCCTTAAGCGGCTGCGAAAGCACCGTGCCGTCAACAAGCAGAGCTGAATTGCCCAAAGCATCCATGTACGTAAGTGGGTTATTCCGTACGTACGCAAATTCGTTCATGCCACCTTCTTCGCCGATAGAATCCCGGTTGAGCCACCTCCCTGTCGAGGTGTTCAGATGCCGCCGCCCGTAATAAACCAAATCCGATTCGTCGTCCCCATATTTCGTGGAAAAGCGAAACGGGAATTGATTGATCGGGTTAGGCGAGAGGCGGATTGTTTCACCGAAGGGACCGTACTCAAAACTGCCGGTCGTCGTCCCAGTAGTCGCGTCAATCAACCCGGTCACGTTCCCATTGCCATCGTATGCAGCGACGAGCGCGCCGCCGCTCGCTGGTTTAATCGCGAGCAACCCACCCACGCCGCCAGCGCCCTGTTCGCTCCCGCTCAGATCGAGCCCCCAAACGTAACTCCGAATCACGCCATTCGTGTTATTCAATTCCGCGATCAGATTCCAGCCGTCATACACGAACTTGTTGGTGGACTGCGCCACGTAACTCGATCCGTTCCAGGTTGAGACGATCTTCTGAATCCTCCGGCCCCGATGATCGTAGGTGAAATCCAGTTTCCGCCGGGAGTTCGGCGGCCCGCTTGAAAGACTCGTCATGTTGACGAGTCGGTTCTCCGCGTCCCAAGTGAAATTCCAGCGGCCATCGTTGGTCATGTTGCCGTCGAGATCGTAGCCGTAGCTCTCGGTCGCCGTGGGCACGAACACGTTCCCAGTGTTGGTTGAGCTCGATCCGCCTCCGCTGGCGATCACGCTCACACTCTGCCACACACTCGTCGAACTGTTGTTCACGCCCATCAGTTCCTGAAAGTATTCGCTTCGGCGATAGTCCGCCGACGAGCCATTCACCGTCACGTTCGCACTCGCGGTGGCAATGCCCAAGACATCGAACGCGTTCGGCACACCGCGACTTGTATATTGATTGAGATTGTTCGCGGTGTAGGTCGCTGAGCGAAGATTCGTTCCGTTGGCATCACCGCCTGCCTTCGTGCTCGTGCGGTTGCCGATGTCATCATGCCCGTATTCAAATTGTTGGCCCGCTACCGGTGTGCTGTCCGACCAATACTTCTTGCCACTCCTGACCTGCCCCAAAGCATCATACCCGTAAATCCAGAATGAACCATCGGTCAGAGTCACGCGCGTGCGCTGGTTGGCGTCGTTGTATTGATACACGTAGGAGAGCGGCAATTGGTTTGCAGCGCCGGGCGCGGACGAGATGCTTTGCAGGCGATTCAGAAAGTCGTAGGCCTTGGTCGTCGTCATCCGTGTGGTAGTGTTCGACTTGAGCGTAATCTGACTTACCAGAGGCGAGTTAGCAAGGTAGACATAGCCGGCCGAGTAAGTACCATCGGCTATGTTGGTCAACCGAGAGGCGTTGTCATAACCATAGCCGTTCGTTGAAAGGACAGAGGACCCGTTCAGCGACACCAGATTGCTTCGTCGCAGCAGAGTGTCATAACCATTGGTGACGCTGAGTCCGCTCAAAACGCCGCCACTATAACTCTCGATCAGGGCTTGATTGGCATCATTGTAGGCCAACGTCGTCACCATGGTCCCGTTGGTAACGGTCGTCTGCCGGCCGCGCCGATCGTATCCGAAACTCTCATCCGCTGTACTGTCCGAGTAGTCGGTCTTGCTCAATTCGCCGGCGTTGTTGTAAAAATTCGTCGTGGCGGTGCGTGGTGTGCCCCGCGCCCAAAGACGCGTCCACAGCCGCCCGCTCGGCTTGTAGGTGTAGGAAGGGCCTTGAACGCTTCCGTCGTAGAGTTTGTTCGTCAGAAAGCCGCGGTAACCGTCATACTGCCAGGTAGTCACTCGCACGCCTGTCCCACCACTGAAACCACTCCAATTGGTCATCTTGGTCAATCGCCCCTGTGCATCGTAGGCGTACCCAACTGGATAGGAGCGCGAACCGTAATTCCGTTTCAGCTCTCCAGTCAGGTAGTATTCGTTCGTCACGCTGGTGCTGTCCGGCAGCACCTGTTTCCATACCCGGCCCCTATTGTCGTAGTAACTCGCCGTGCTCTGAGGTGCCTGCCCGGTGCCGGGCGGTGGGGTCGTTACGCTTGTCACCTGATCCGCGTCGTCGAACGCATAAGTCGTCGCCCCGTTCCGCGCATCGGTAACTGCCGATTGTCGCCCATGCGCATCGTAGCCGTAAGTCGTCCTGCCAATCTGGCTTCCGGAAGAATTGTAACGCGTGACTGAGCTGATACGACCGCTAGAATAAACGCTGATCACATAGGAACCGTCAGGTGCTGTGTTCGTCACGTTGCGCGTGCCGCCACCGGCGTAATAAATCTGTGTCTTGTTCGTCAGTCCAAGACGTGTCGTCCAGGTCTTAAGACCGTCCACCGAGATCTCCACTGTCGAGGCCAGCAACGAGTTCGTGGAACTGTCCGTTGGAAAAATGTAAGTCCGGGTTCTTCGCACGTTGGCGGCCATTGTGGAGTTGGAAACGACATCTGACACCGTAGCGGTAACGCGGTCTGGCCCGCTCCAATCGAAGAGGCTGTTCGCGTTCATGTCCACGAGAGCATAGTTGGTCGTATAGTTGATATTTGTGGACAGCGTGCTAAGGCCGTCAGGATCGGTCTGTTTCCAAAGTTGACCCAGGCCGTTGTAAAACGACTGGCTTGTAGCGCCGTCAGAATAAACGGTCTTGTAGGCGCGCCCAAGCATATCCGTGTAGGTTTTGGTCCATTCCGACGTATCAGCGAAGCTGGCATCGAGTTTGATTTCCTTCGTGTAAGCGCGCCAGATGCCGCCGTCCTGTTCCACTCCGTAGTCGTAACGCAAAGGATGCACACCAGTGCCTGTGATTTTTAGCAAGGCGCCGTCTTTGGCGGATGTCTGGATACGCGCGCTTCCATCCGGGAACCAGTTCGTAACCACCAGTTGGCCTGAGCCGTCGATCCAATACTGATTCGTCGAAACGTATCCGAGCGAGTTCGTCGATTTCTCCAGTTGTCCCCAGGCATCGTATCCAGTGCTGCCGAGTACGATTTGTGAACTATTGGTGCCCGTACGGACGGCCGAGGAATAGGAACCCTGACTGGTGTAGCCATAACTGAATGTCGTCGTAATGCCGAGACGAGTGACTGTCTTTCGACGTTTCAATTCGTCATAGGTATAGCTGGTCGTCACTCCATCGCGGTCTGTCGTCGATTGAAGACCGCAGCAGTCGTAGCTGAGCGTCGTGGTTGTGCTGTCCAGATAAGTCACAAGCCGGTGACGAACCTGTTCATCAAAGTTTCCGTAAGTCGTCTGGTCAGTGAGGATGAGGGACGGATAGTCGTAAGTCGTCGTGGAAGTTGTCATGCCCGCCTTGTTTGAAATCGTCACCGTTTTCCGGCCGACGGTGATATGATCGCCCGTGCCGTTCGCCTTGCCGTAAAAGTTCGTGGTAGTGCTGTCGGTGGCCGTCGAACCATACTCGTACCGCGTGAGCGTTCCGTCAGGATACTGGACGATTTCGGGTTGGTTCTCGAAGGCGCCGCTCTGGACGCGCTTCGTAATTGTCACGAGATTGTCGCTGGCGTTCCACGCCGCGGCGGCGGTTTGGCACTGCCGGAGTTGGGACTCGTAGGTCTTCTCCACCCGGTAGATGCGTCGAATCTCCTTCCCCAGTAAAGACTCGACCTCCGTCCTGGACGTAAACTTCCTCACATTCGAGTCATCGCCTGACCCGGCGGGCAAGGTCGTGTAGTCCTTGAAAACGGCACGGCACAGATTCGTATCCGTCGTAAAGCCCTGGCTAAGGAAGCCGGACAGCTGTTTTATTTCACGCGCTTGCGAGTCATACTCGTAGTAACTCCATTGCCCATCCCAACGAATGACCTTTTTCAATCTGCCGTAGCCATTGTCGGTTTGATTGGTCCAATACTCGTAAGTCGTGACACGTGAGGCGGACGATACAGTGGTTCGTTTCTCAATGATGGTCGGTCCCCAGTCGAAGTATTGGAATTTGGTTGCGGTCGTCTGGATGGGCTGCCCGGAGGCGGGATCAAGAAGTTCCAGAGTTTCCGTTTTGACCGTTCCCGAACCGTCCCAGGAAGTGCTGACTCTTTCAGCGCGGGCGTTGTTCGGGTGCGTTAGTTTCCAACGCATGTTTGCGCTCTCCCACACGTAGTCATTCGTCAGCGCGAGACCCCCACGATCTTCGATAACGTACAGCCGATCACCCGCGACGTTGGTGCTCGGATTCTGAATCGTCCAGATCACCGCCGGCAAATTGGTAGTTTGATAAAGACCGCCAACCTTGCTCAGAACATTCGAGGCACCGAAGAACTTGATTTGATATTTGTACGCGTCGACAACGATGACGTCCGCCAACCCTTGAGGCGCCTTGACCTGACGAAGGTAGCCCGTAGTCGAGTCGCGAATGGACTCGGTTTGACTGTTGGTCGCCGTTTGACGCAACATATCGGGAGTACTCAGGAATCGACTCGGAAAAGCTGAACCAAACGCCAGGCGTCCTGCGGTTGCCCCGCCGTCCACGGTTCCAAGCGCAAACTCCGCCTGCAACGATTGATCCTGAAAGCCCGTCGCTCCGTTTCCAAATCCGGTGCTGCATTCCTTCCCGCCTTTGCACGCTTCGCAATCATCATCGCCGCCTCCACCTCCGCCCGGATTGCAGTCTTCGTCGATTTCGCCATCCCCATCGTTATCCTGTCCGTCGCAGCCGTCGCAGTCCTCATCCACCTGTCCGTCGCCATCGTCATCTTCGCCGTCGCAGTCGTCATCCTTCGCGTTGTTGCCATCCCCATTTCCTCCGCCGCCCACGGTCGAAACTCCAGCCGGCTCGCACCCGTCTCCACAGCAAACCCAAAAGTCAGAGATTGTGATTGTGGTGCCGTCTCCCGGCATCTGGGCCTCATCTTCGATTGTGACCGTGCCGCCGTTGCCCTCAACCTCCTTGGTGATGAAGGCCGATGAACTATTCGTTGTTCGCACGTCCGCGCAGTCGGTGTTGTCGTAATCAGTCTTCTGCGTCCATCTGATCGTGTAATGGCAGTTGGTCTTGGTTTGAAACGAAAGCTTGAATTTGAACTTGCTGCCGCTCGTAGTCGTTTCGTCGGCGCTCAAATCGAATGCGGCAGACAGTGCGGTACTGCCCGCATCTCCCGACGTCCAAGTGCCTGAGTAGGTCAATTTGGATTTAAGGTGGTCGATTAGTTGTTCCGTCGTGTATTCGTCCGCAAGGACATACCATTCCTTATTCGTCGAGCTCCCTGTGACGCCTTCGCAGTCCAAAGACGCTTCAATGTCGTGACGCCACGACTCGGTGTCGGTAAAAGGCATGGGGCCTTCGCTTGATGATTCGCAGGACGGGTCGTGATCCGAGAACGAGTCCCACGTGAAGGAAAAGTTCAATTGGAGGTCGGCATGGTGAGTTAGACAGTCCGAATAGTCACCGGTGTACGTTTCTTCCAGTATCTGCTGGTCAAGCGTCTCCAGATAATAACTGCCCGAGCACCACGAAGAGGTGCAGTCATCTGTGTAGATTCTGTGTATTAACCCGGTGTCATCATCGTAAGTTAGAGCATCCTTGATGTTTCGATCAGACGAACCGGAATCAGGCACGCCGCTTAAAGAAACCGGCGTTTTGTTTTCATAAGTCCATTTCCGATAAATCTTCTTTGGACAATGGGAGATGAACGACTCGAAGTTGCCCTTGGCATCTCCAGCGGAAGCCGTTTGGTAGTCCAGGCTCGGTCGGAAGCAAACGGTTGGAATCCCCCTGCTGTCGCTGGCCATGGCGCCAAATTGAATCATGAGAATGATAGCGAGCAACCAGCCGTGAATGACTCGAACACCGATCTTGGATTTCATAGTGTCTCCCTGGCGTGAAAGTTTAGGTTCCACGTAGGTCCTCGCTTCATTTCAGTGGAGTAAAGACCTGCAAACCGGCGGCGCCGCTGATGCCGCTGTTGGAACTCTGCCAATCGGTTTCACCCGAATCGACGCTGCCATCGCCGTCGCGGTCTTCGTAGTAATCAGGCGAGCCGTCGCCGTCGTAATCAAGCGCCGTGCTGAACATACTGTTGCGCGTGTAAATCCAGACCTCGTTGGCGTTGGCATAGCCGGGATCCGTCCCTCCCGGCCCGCGATAGCCATCGGCGGTGATGCGCCGGAAGATCACGTATCGGCCTGACGTCGGACAGAACTCCACGTCGCGCCGTTCCTGCCCGTTTTGCCAGAGCCATTGGCCGGCGGCGACTTCGGTGCCCCAGTTCGCCGAGTTGGTGGAACTGCTGTCGGTGACGTAAATCTTGTAGTCGCGATAAACGCCATTACCGTTGCCCACTCCCTGACCTGTTCCCTGCCGGCCAGTGTAACCGACCCGGCTGACGTTCTTGGAGCTGCCCAGGTCGAGACGCAGCCACGCGGGCTCCTCCGTGTACGACGCGTTGTGCCAACCAGGATCGGTGGTCACGCCATTGGTGGCTTTGTCGGGCGTCCAGGTTCCGTCGTAGGAGGAACTGGCGTCGGGATACAGTGGGCTGACCTTGGCAACTTCGGATTCAGCAGGATTAACCGCCACGTAATGGAATCCAATGTCCAGAACGCTGTTGGTCTCTTTCGTTTGATCCACCAGTGTGGTGTGGTGGTAGAGACCGACCAGGCCGGCGTTTGTCTTGCTGCCGGAGTTGATCAACTGGCTCAAGTGACCACCGCTGGTCGGGTAGTAATAGCCGCCAAGTGGCCCGATTTGATAATCCACGTTGGTGACGGTCTTGTCGTTGCCTGAGGAACCCGGCAGTTTGGTTACGTTCGTGGCGTAACCGTTGTAGGAACTGGTTGGGTTGTTCGTCGTGGACACCGTCAAGCTCACGCTATCGAACAAATTGTCGTGAATCGCCGACGTGGTTTTCCCCGGATAAGAATACAAGGTCAGTGTACCGCCTCGAAACAGGTTGTTACGAAGGTAATACGTGCCCGGATAGGAACCTCCTGAATACCCCTGTACGAAACCGAACGTGACCCGTTCGAAGGTGTTGTTGGTCAGGGCGAGCGTCGGCTGATAAGAAACCGAGTCGTTGTAGATGTTGAGGTAAGCGCCCAACAACCGGCAATCTGTCAGCGCCAGGGTGTAGGCGTTTGGGCTGCTCGCAACAAACGTCCGCCTTCCAGAGATTTCACTGGGCAGCACAATATCAGTGAAGCGCAGGCGCACTTCGGGCTGGGGCGAGTATTGCCCCCCAACCTGCAACAAGGTCATGTTGCCGCTGGTCGATCCCCAAACGTAGGACTGTTCCTGCACGGCCTGATAACGCACCAGCCGGTTCAGATTGACCGGACCGCCTTCGCTGCAAAACTTCACGCCGTTGCGCAACGTCGTGCCGGTGATCCCGTAAATGCCCACGGCCACGCCGTTGGTCAGGGTCAGGGTGGAACTGTTCGTCAGGTTGAGTCCGCTCCAGCAATAGTCCAGTGGCGGATAATGGTATCCCAAATCCGGCGTATCCGAATCTCTCTGCGCCTGCGGAGATAACGTGGTTGAGGTCGTGAAATCGTTGGTCAAGACGATGGGTGGATAGGTGGTCATCACAGCGAGGTCCGCTTTGAGCGTGTCGCAAATGTTGGTCGTGCCCGCATTGCGGTAGCCGCTGCCGCTGGCCAGGTAGTGGTTGCCGGCCCCCACGGTCTGAAACACGCCGCTGCCGCTTGAGTTGGTGGCGTTGGAACTGCCCGAGATCGTGCCGATGTTCGTCACCGCCACCAACAGACTGTTCGTCACGTTCAACGTGATGTTGGCGGAGCCATTGAGCACATTGGCGATGTTGGCGGTCAGATGGTGGACATATCCGGTCGCGTTGTAGGTGGTGTTGTAGAAGTTGGTCAGCACGTCGTTCATCAACACGTTGCGCACGTAGAACGCGGTGTTGTGCGGCAGGATGCCTTTCTTGCAGTGAACGATCTGGGCGTGAGTCAGGAAATGGGGATAGCCGGTGTCGGAATCGTAGTAGATCGCCTGGTCCGCGTGCGCCACACGGATATACTTGAGATCGCTCTGGTTGTTGTCGAAGTAGAGGGCGGTCGAAGCGGGATAGTTCGTGGAAGGGTTACCGGTGCTGCCGGAGATGGTCTCACCGACGCTGTCGTCGTCTTTGCTGGTGAAAACAGCCGGGCGATACGCTGAAGTCTGGCACTTGACGATGCCCTGAAACTTGAGCTGCGCGCCATTCGTATATTTGACCACTGTGCCCCCTTCAATTTGGGTCACACCACTGAGGATCGCCGTGTTGGTCACGTAGTAAGTCGTGTCCGATTTCAGCGTGGTGCTGGCGATGGTGTTCAGGATCACGTAATCCACGACGAACCCTTTGCGGGCTGCGCGCCCCGTTTGAGCCAGTTGAATTGACTTCCCTGTGTCGGGTGAGACGGCAGCTACGCGCCGGCCACGCTCACGAACCAGTTCAGCGAGGCGTCCTGTTTTTCGTTTCGGCTTCGTGGCGTCGGCCCTTGGCGCCGCCGGCAGAGCCTCCAAAGCAGGAAGAATCGAGGCGTAATTGACCGACTCGATCAGGAAAGTCCGGCCCGGTGCCAGTTCCTTCCACGTCTTGCCCACGGGAACAGCTTTGTCATCGCTGACATCGAAGCTCTCGTCCACGCTGAACGCCTTGCCCTGACCAATGATCATGGCGCCGAACTCCAGACGTTCATCCGTAAGATTCGGAGCGATGAAAAACCGGTTCGGCTCCGCGTTGGTAGTTGAGGCACGGTCCAGTGGCGCCGGCGGATCGATAAACTCCGTCAGGATCTGCAGCTGAAGGGCGGCCGGATCGGAACCGGCCACTTCCGGCGACGGCGGCGGCGGCCGTTCCCGCAAAATCACGTCCGCTTCAATGCCGAACTTACCGTAAGTCACCCGCAGGTCGGCCGAGAAATCCGTGAAGGCATCGGGGTAAACAACCTGGTTGGTCGCGACGAGTTCACCGATGGTATCCTTCACCTCAGCGATCAATTCGCTCTGGCCCGTCACCGGGTTGAAGTAGGAGATGCCGAACACGTGACTGCGGAAACGCTGGCCGTCGGAGGTCAGCAAATCCACCGCTCCCGACGTAGCGACGTTGGGAGCGAGAATCAGTTTATGCGGCCCGCGTTGCGCCACGGCGTAACCGTCGCGCGTGATCTCGAATTTTTCCTGAGTCTCCTCGTAGGCCTGCGTTTGGGGATTGAACCAGTTCAGCCCCGGCGTCAGTTGCGCGAAGGAATTGGTCAGCGTCGCCAGCAATCCTTGTTCATCCCGGGTGAGCGTCACACTCTGCACGACCTGATGATGCGGGCCGCGCTCGACGACGATCGGCGGGAATGACTGCGCGGTCTGACTGAGCAGGACCGCGAACGAGGACAACGAGCCGAGAACAGTGAGCATCGATTTCATGTGATTCCTGCCCGCGCAATCCGCAGGCTCATGGAGATTGGTTTGAAAGTTGTTTTGGAACTGATGGTGCGCACTCGCGCGGCATCCGCTTTGCGACTTTCTCCGGCCTGACCATTTCGTTGGCTCCTTCTTCTCGCTGGTGAACCGCGCTGTCGAACCCTGCGTTTCCATGACCACATCAGTCAGGGAACCCTTCGTTGGGGAGATTTAGGCGAGTTCCGAAAACCTGTATAGGGGACGAAACGGTCCCCCTCCTTCTGTCAAGAAACTGGCGTGAATGGCCTGTGGCCTGCTATTGACCGCGACTCGTCCACTTCAGAACCGCTTCCGTTCGATTCATCACTCCAAGCTTGAAGTAAATCCGATGTTGAATTTTATGAACCCGGGAGAGACTGATTCCCAGCCGTTCGGCGACCTCCTTGTAGAGTAATCCCCGCGCCAGCTCATTCATGACCTCCGTTTCGCGCCGGGTCAGCGGCGTCCGGTCAGCCAGCGCTTCAACCCGGACTGTCAGCCTGATTCCGGTTCGCCGCAGCGCACAACGGATGGCGGTCAAACACTGGGTGGCGGAAAAGGGTTTGGTGACATACCCGTCGCCGCCGGCGCGCAAGGATTCCTCGACGGTTTGCGGGTCGGACATCGCGCTCACCATCACCACCTTCACTCCGGGCACCATCCGTTTCAACTCGCGGGTGCATTCCACCCCGGACATGCCCGGCATCCGAATGTCCATCAGCACAACCTGGGGTGTAGCCAGGGAAACTCCAGCAACGCATTCCGCCGCCGTGGCGTATGAACCCACGCAGCGGAATTCACCCGACCCCTCCAGCATATCCTGCAACAACAAGCGAATCTCCGGCTCGTCGTCTACAACCGCCACACCGATCTTTTCTGTCTGCGGTGTTTCGGGCGCCGATCGAGAGACGAGTAGAGCCGTCTTAAGACCTGTTGCAGACGAGAAAACCGGCGAGTTTTTCAACTGATGAATCGGAGAGGTCCTCAAACGTCGGGCAAGGAACGTTGCTGGCGGACAGGCGGGCGCAGACCGGAAACGAAGGGTTCTGCAATGCTGATCCATCGACCTTGAAGAATAAGCCTCCGAAACGCACGTGAGAATACCACGTTTGTGGTATGCCCTGATTGAAAGGAAAACGTGGGGGGCGCGAAATTTTGCCGCGAAGTTATTCGAAATTATAAAGAAAAGGGGACAAAAAGGATACAAGCTCCGCGGGATCATTGGCCCTTTTTGTACCTTTTTCCGCAAAGCTTAAATATTTAAACCTTGTGGTTATCGGCATGACGTTGAAACAACGCTATGCCAGAGCCAAAGCGAAACTGCTTAATGATATGTTCATCTGCCGAGAGAATCGGCAGTTGTTCGAAGAGTTCTTGAAGTTCGAGGAGTACAAGCTCAAGCGCGTCAATGGACGCCCCTCTCTCGATGACAATTCCTTCAAAACTCTCCTGGCTTATACGACTCGACTGCGAGTTGTGAATCGGTGGTTTCAAGACAAAAGTTGGCGTGCACTAACGAAAGCTGACATCCAAAAAATGTACGACGACCTGGAAGACGGACGCATCAAGGCCAACAACGGCCGGCCGCTCAGAGACAAGCGCACCTACTACAAACTGATCATTCGAGGCAAGCCGTTCGAAATGGCCGGCAAGAAAGAGCTCGTCAAAGAGGTGATGCAATTCATTCCGAGTCACAGTCCCGAAGCCGTCCGCTTCATCAGAGAAGGAGACTTTCGCAAATTGCTTGAGGCAGCATCGAAGATCGAACACAGAACCTTCCTTTGGCTGTGCTGGGACATTGGTGAGAACGCGACGTCGATCCTTAGGTTGAAGAGGCAGGACTGCGTTCGACAAACCAACGAGCATACCGGCGAAGCCGAATACCTCGTCAATCTTCGCAAAGAGATACTGAAACGAAGTCGCCGGCCCCGTAGCGAGTTGACGAACTACAAAGAGACC
>Ga0134121_10003074_pt1 | contig 14082 bp, 15 predicted proteins | sample KB301_FD_96463 | JGI IMG/M metagenome (GOLD analysis project Ga0134121, IMG submission 96463) | Terrestrial soil microbial communities without Nitrogen fertilizer from Kellogg Biological Station, Michigan, USA - KB3-0-1 | ecosystem: Environmental > Terrestrial > Soil > Unclassified ...
CGGCGTCAACCTGGACCAGGTGTGGCTGACGACTACCGCTGATCTCCCAGATCTCAAGGAAGCCGTCAAGGACATTTTTGCCATCATAGCCAATCGAGACTCCTGAACGAGACAGATCCTTCTCGACGGCGAGCGCCTGCGCCGCGGCACCCGCCTCCGGACCCGGAAGGGCATTGACTGCCCTCGGCCCGGCCTTCCCTGTAGCTCTCCGGACCCAGAAGGGTACCGGCTGCCCTTTTGAGTCGAGCCTCCTGCTTCAGAAGATCGATAACGGTGTTCCCGCGGCGAGCGACCTGCGCCGCACAGCGCGCCGTCGGCTCCAGGAGGGCAGCGGCTGCTCTCTTGGAGCGAGCGTCGGGCTCCGGGGAGCGGCTCAGCTGGCTCAGAAGGGCACTGGCTGCCCTTTCGAGTCGCGAGGCGTGCGGACGGATGGTCCCCGGTGCTTCGGGTCTCGCGAAATCGTGCGTTTGAATTCCCGCGCCCGGGATCGGACGATTTGCTGTAGGCACTCAGAGATCTCAGAGGTAGCTCACAACGCGCGCAGGGCAGCGGCGAATGCCGTTCCGGCTACAAGGCCAGTGTATGCCTCAGAGCCTGTCCCCAGGTCGTCCGCTTGGACGACGAGGACCGCGGCTCGCGAGGAGAGCCGCTGCGCTCGCCCCTCTGTCTGCGTCAGGCTCGCGGTAGCCGTTGACTTTCGGCGCCTGGGGCTGTACAGTTTCCTGTACGTACTCAGAGGAAGCTCACGATGGATACGATCTCCTACACCAAAGCGCGCGCAGAGCTGGCGAAGACCATGGACCATGTCTGCGAGAGCCATGAGCCCATCATCATCACCCGAAGCGGTGAGGCGGCGGTGGTGCTGCTCTCGCTTGAAGATTACAAGTCCCTCGAGGAGACGGCGTATCTTCTGCGCAGCCCCAAGAACGCAAGGCGTCTGATCGAAGCGATCGCCGAGCTTGAACGGGGCGGTGGGACCGAACGAGAGCTGGCCGAGTGAAGCTCGTCTTCTCCGAGAGGGCTTGGGAAGACTACCTGCATTGGCAGGAGACCGACCGCAATCTGGTTGTCAGGATCAATCGCCTCATTCGCGAGATTCAGCGCGAGCCGTTCAGCGGGCTCGGAAAGCCCGAGCCGCTGAAGCATGCCTTTCAGGGTTATTGGTCCCGCCGCATCAACGACGAGCACAGGATCGTCTACAAAATCCAGGACGACTCGGTTCTCATCGCTCAGCTTCGTTACCACTACTGACCGACGAAGCCGTTCCACATCGTCGGTGGCAGCGGCAGGAGGATCGCTTTCGTGATAAGACCATGATACCTGCCGACGGCAAGTTGCTAAGTGTCCCCGGCCCCGGCCCTGTTCAGGCGCCAACCAAAAAGCAGGACCGCACAGCCCCGGGCCATGCTAACCTCTTGGTAGCACGCAGCTCATTGCGCGTTGCGCAATAACAAGAGCATAAGAATCACAACGCCGAGGAACGAGAGAAACAGCACGAATGCCTGAATATAATCCGCCGTACTGGGTGGCGCAGGCTGCGTCGCCCCGCTCGAAGGTGCTTCAATTGTCGGGGACATGCCCTCAGTTCCGCCTGCCGGATCGTGCTGGAGTGGAGAGTCGAGTTCCGTGCCACTAACATCCGTGATGGATTGGGTAATTAGTGGATCGCTTGGCGGCGTGGCCTCTCCGGATCTGTCCTCCAACTGAGCGGAGGGCGCTTCCTGAGCTCGCAGAGACTCTTGGTCAAGCTTCTTTTCCTCCGTGTTGAGCGGGGAAGACGTCTCGCCCAAAGAAGCTTGATCGGTCATTGGGAGCGCGCCCTTGCCCCCGCCTTTCGGATGATGAGGATCTCCCTTTGGCGGAGAGCCGAGCTTCACGCCCCCTAGGCCGACGTCGGTCGAGCTGGGCTGGGTCATTTTCGGTTCGCTCGGTGTTGAAGGCTCGGTCCGCGCAGCCTCGTCGGATCTGCCCTCCGGCTGAGTCAAGGGGCTCCCTCGGCGCTCCTCTTTGGTCTTGCGAAAGTCCGCCAGTACCGCGGCGGCCAGCCGCTGGACCTTGCGGCTGTCATCCTCGGCGCCGATCTTTTCCAGCGTCTGCTCGGCAGCCTTGGTCAGCCCGACCTGAGGACCATGGAGGTAGCGCTCAAGCTCTCGGATCGCGCCCTCCCGCGTGGACGGGAAATCGCTCTCCAGCGCTTTCTGGAGCTGATCAGGAAGGCTTGCTATCTTGCGGCCTGGATACGGATTGCGAGCGATGGCTAGGTTACCCTGCTGCTTGTACGACCACTTGCCAGGTGTCTGCTGGGGTGTCTCACTGAGCACTTGGCGGTAGACATATTCGTATAGCTCGTCGAGCGAAATCTGTCCATCATCATCATCGTCTGCCGCGCCTGTGCGCAGGCCCTCGATCAGATGGCGGGTGAAGACTGAGGACGGAGAATCGCCCCCTCCAACCACCTTGTCTCCGTCCCAGGCATACTGGGTTGAATCGGTGGCTGTCAAAACCCAGCGCCCGAAGCCGTTGCCCTCGAAGGCTGCAGCTGTACTAACACTCGCGCCAAGCGCTCCCTTGGTGCCGCGGGCGAATGCCCCGCTGTGACAGCAGTCCAGGATTAACACCTGCCGCCGAGACAGGCTGTTGTTCATCACCTTCGTGACGAAGGCGGCTTCAACGGAGGTGGCGTCGAGCAGGTCGCGCTGGGTATCGCGGGTGGCGAGGAACAGGAGTCCGTTCTCGTCCAGGAGGCCATGTGTCGAGAAATAGAGCAGCAGCAGATCGTCGGGCTTCTTGCGCGCGAAGAGAGAAGCGATGCCCCTGCGCACCCGCACCTCCGGCTCGTTGACGAGCGCCGTTACGTCGTCAAAACCGCCGATCTCTGGATCCTTGAGGATATCGGCCAGAGCACGGGCCTCGGAGGCAGGCGAGACCAGGCACGCCAAGCTCGAGTCCTCGAACTCGTTGTTGCCGATGATCAGTGCGAACTTCCCTTCCATGCCTCACCCTCCTACGCGTTTTCCAGTCGCTTGACGATCGAGGTCACTAGGCGCTTCATCTCTGCTGGTGAGACGGTCGTTGGGTCGAACTCCATCTCGACGGAGCGATCCTCGAACACGGTCTTAACTCTGACCGTCCGCCCGCTGCGGCGGAGTGTCCAGGATTTGAGGAACTCAATCAGCGGCATGATCGCATTCGGAAGCACCTCCATCAGCAAGCTCCCCAAGGCGACGCCTTCTCCAGCCTTGGCACCTGAAGGAGCTTCTACGGTTCTCAGCTCCACGGAACCGAGCTCGAGCTCCCGCAGCTCGGCCCTGAGTTGCCGGGTCTCGCGGTCGACCTGATCCGCATCCGCGCCCGGATCGCCTTGAACGGACAACTCCAACCTCGCGGTCTTCGGGTCGGCCATCAACATCTCCTTGATGAAGGTCTAAGTATACTCCGGTCCAGGCGCCCTGCTACTTGGAGATGCTCCGTAGACCCGGCGCTTGCCCAAGCCTTCGCGCCCCGGGCAGAGAACCCTGAAATTCCCCCAACATCCGGTGGATTTTCAGGGTAAACTGTCGCCGCCATGATCCACCGTGGCCGCCACCTCGACCGCATCGCCTGGCTCTTTCGGACGTTTCCGATTGTCGCGATTCTGGGTGCCCGCCAGGTCGGCAAAACGACGCTCGCCCGCGCCTTTGGGGAGAGCTGGAATGGCCCGGTGACACACTTTGACCTGGAGAGCGCCGCTGACCTCGCATTGCTCGGCGATCCGGAGCTGGCCCTCGGTCCGCTGCAAGGGCTCGTGATTCTCGACGAGATTCAGCGCCGCCCGGAGCTCTTCCCCGTGCTCCGGGTCCTGGTGGACCGGCCGGGCTCGGACACGAAGTTCCTGGTCCTGGGAAGCGCCTCTCCCGACCTCCTGCGTCAGACATCTGAATCGCTCGCCGGCCGAATCGGCTATCACCGCCTCCACGGTCTCGCCCTCGATGAGGTCGGGCCCGCCGCGCTGGACCGTCTCTGGTTGCGCGGCGGTTTCCCGCGATCGTTCCTCGCGCCCGGCGAGGCGGAGAGCGTCGAGTGGCGCCGCTTCTTCCTGCAAACCTTCCTGGAGCGGGACCTGCCACAGCTCGGAATCCGGACTCCGGCCGAGACGCTGCGCCGCTTCTGGTCGATGGTGGCCCACTACCATGCTCAGACGTGGAATGGCGCCGAGCTTGCCCGTGCCTTCGGTGTGGGAGAGAGCAGCGTCCGTCGCTATCTCGACCTCCTGACCGACGCCCTGGTCCTGCGCCAGCTTCCTCCCTGGCACGCCAACCTGTCGAAACGCCAGGTGCGGTCGCCCAAGGTCTTCGTCGACGACTCGGGCCTTCTCCACGCCCTTCTCGGAATCGAGGACGGTGAGGATCTCGCGGGCCATCCCAAAGTCGGTGCCTCGTGGGAAGGCTTCCTCATCAAGGAGATCATCGAGCGGCTGAACGCACGGGTCGAGGAGTGCTTCTTCTGGGCGACGCATACGGGGGCCGAGCTCGACCTGCTCATCGTCTCGGGCCGGAGGCGGCTCGGGTTCGAGATCAAAAGGACGACAGCGCCTCACCTGACGCGCTCCATGGCCTCGGTGCTCCAGGACCTCGATTTGGAACGGATCGACGTGGTGCACGCGGGCGAGGCGACCTTCCCGATCGCCGGAAAGGTGCGAGCCGTTGCCGCGCACTCCTTGCTCGACCAGCTCGAGCCGCTGCGGAGCCCTTGACCCAGATAGAGACTTTCGTGCGCGCCGCCGTTGACTTTCCGCGCCTGAGTACGTCAGCTTCCACGCCGCGGCCGGGAGGGCCTGGATCGCCAAGGAGATCGAAAAATGGCGGCGGGCGGCCCAGGACGAAGGAGGAGGAGCCGGCCGGCAGCGGGCGCCGCATCTTCGAGAGCGGCCGGATCCGTCGCAGCTCGCGCGAGGTGCTCCTGCGCCTCCCGAGGCATCGGCTCGTCCTCCTCGGCGGACCCCGGAGGAGGCGGCCGTGATCTATGGTTTCGGCCAGCCGGACCTGGAGCCCGTGATCCTCGCCTCGATCCTCAAAGCCTGGCGCGAGACCGCGGGAGCCGAGCTCGCTGCATTCACCAGAGACACCCTGGCTCTCGTGCTCCCTCAGCCGATCGAAGACGAAGCCGAGATCCGCCTCTGAGTGGTATCTCCTCTCGACGGCGCGTATACTGGCCGATGTGGAGAGTTGATGTCACGAGGGAGGATGAAATGTTTCTGATGAGATTTCCGGGCAGACTAGATTCGACTAGAGGACAAAGTCATTGCCCTCCGTGCGGGAGCCACTCCCCCCGCGAGGGCCGTCACTCCCCCCGGGAGGGGCGCCGTGCCCCTGGCCAGGGCCGTCATTCCCCCCGGGAGGGGCGCCGTGCCCCCCGCGAGGGCTGTCATTCCCTCCAGGAGGGGCGTCGCGCCCCCCGCGAGGGCCGTCGCGCCCCTGGCGAGGGGCGTCCTTCCCCCCGCGAGGGGCATCATCGCCCCGGCCAGGGGGATCGCGCCCCCCGGGAGGGGCGCCGCGGCCCTCGCGAGGGGAATGGCGTACGCGGTGGGGATGGTGATCGCCGTGCCGAGCGGGACCTCACCGCCCGCGGGGATGGTTGCCGCGGTCACCACGGCGGTGACGCCGCTCCGGCCGGCCCAGACCATGACCGGTTGTCCCCAGCCGACATGCATTTGGCCCCCAAGGACCGGTGTTACGCCCCAGCCCACCGGTGGCAGGCCCCAATCCTGGGGAGTCTCGTCGTTCGTCGGGAGCCAACCTCCAGTGCCTTGGGGGGAGTGCCAGATGCGCGGGGCTCCGGCGGAGCTCGCTTGGGGAGGCACGTCTGGGTCCTGGGGCCTTACGCTGTTCTCCCGGGGGACACCAGAGGTCGCCTGGGCGCTCCCGCAGACCGCCAGGGGCGGCGCGGCCTTGCTTCGCGGCGGCGAAGAGGGACCGCGGGGAAGGACTGCGGGGGCAAGGGCGCTTGCCCCCGAGTCGATGCGGCGGTTCGCCGGGAACGAGGCCTCGCTCGGCCTAGCTCGCCAGGGCGTAGCCCAGCCGCCACTCCATAGTTCCCCGGCCCTCGCAGTCTGACTGGTTCGACGCGAAGTGCGTCTTCAGGGCCGAGCTGTAGCAGCGGTAGACCGGCACGGTCCCGGTCTCCGCGTTCTGATACACCCAGCCCAGCGTCCGCAGCAGCGTCTGGCTCGCAGCCAGGGCCATGGACTTGTGGGTCTGGCCGACCGAGTAGTCGCAGGACTTCTCGGCATGGACCGAGCACACGTCGCATGAGGTACCTCCATGCCGTGCAAAGGCCTGAGTCAGGTTGGCGGCCGAGACGCGTACAGATCGCTCAGGCCGTTCGCGGGAAGGGCCTGGGACAGGCCCGGCGGATGCAGCGGGTCCTCCGGGACCCATTTATTTGCTTGTGCAAATATGTTGCCGCTCCGGCTACAGGGCCAGTGTATGCCGCAGAGCTTGCTCCACCTTGTCCATCGGCAAGCTGCCCACAACCCGGTGGATCTCGGTATGGGTGACCGTGGCGAGGTTGTCGGTCATCACGACGGAGTCGGTGAGCAGCCCGGACTGCCGTCCTTCGGCGGCTGCGCGGAGAATCTCTACGCGGCTCGCATGGCCGGCCCGCGAGAGGTTACTGGTGATCATCGCGACGATGACCTGCGAAAGGTCTGTCCTCAGGTCGTCCGCTTGGACGACCAGGACCGGTCGGAGCTTGGCAGTTCGCAGGTTGGAATCCGGAAAGAGGACAAGGGCCACGTCACCCCGCCTGCAGCCTGGCCCTAGCGGTGTCGTAGTCGTCATAGACATCCATCTCCGCACCATCCCAGTCCGTGGCGAAAGTCGAGAGCCGGGCTCTCAGCTCAGCCGCGTGCGCCTCGTCGATCCCATGTGCCCTGAGGTCGAGGCGGTGTGATTCCAGGAAGGTCACCAGAACCGGCACTTCCTCACCCACATCGTTCGGCCGCTCGGTCAACTCGACCTTACCCTCTCTGTAGACTCCTTCGATCGTCCTCAACATACCCCCAGGATGCTACCACCCTTGCCCGGCGAAAGGGCGCTGTCTGCTGCGGAACTCCGGCGCCTTCGTCATGGCTCGCCGCATCCTCACCATGGCCGCATCGCGGCAGTGGTCGTTCTGGTGGGACTGAGCCTTCCCCCTGGGCCGGCCCGATCATTGCACTCTCTCCGCATCCATGAGGACGACGGCCGCGGAGGACGCGATGGGAACCGGAACCGACGAGGAGATCCGGGAGTACTACCACAGCATTCTTCCGTTCTACGAAGCCGAGCTCGAAGCTCGGGGCGATGAGGATTTCTGGACCTGGGCGGCGAGCGAGCCGGCCGGTTGCCGGGTGCTGGAGATCGGCGCCGGAACGGGCCGGGCGACGCAGTTTCTCGCCCGGACGGCCGCGCGCGTGGTGGCCTTCGACCTCGCGCCGGAGATGATCGCCGTCGCGCGGCGCCGTTTCGCAAGCCAATCCCACGTCTCGTGTCTGGTCGCCGACCTGCGGACCCTCGAGCTCGCGGAGCGCTTCGATCTAATCGCGGCCGTAGATGATCCCTTCGTCCATCTGACGAAGAAGGAGGACCGGGAGCGCGCCTTCGCCCGCGCGGCCGGGTATCTGGCCCCGGACGGGCGGTTTCTTCTGGATGCGGCCTGGTTCCCTCCCGAGCGCCGTCGCAGGGCGCAGACCGGCGGCCTGGTGGAGGAGCGGGAGGGCGGCGGCGGCCTCGCCGTGCGGGAGCTCTGGCAGTGCGACGCCAGCCGGTCCTGCACCACCCGCTTCGAATACCGGGTGGACGGCCGCCTCGAAGCCGGAGCCTCGTTCCCTTCCCGTCTCTGGTCTCTCGACGAGCTCGCGGAACGGGCTCAGGCCGCCGGTCTGGAGATCACCCGCACGTGGGGCGATTTCGACCGCCGGCCCTGGGACCGCTCCACGTCGCCCCGGCTGATCGCCGAGATGCGGCGAGTCAGTCCCCCCTAGCTCCGGCCGCCTCCTTCCGTTCCCATCTCTCTGCAGGCGCCCAGGGCAACGTGAGGGCGGTCGCCCGGCCATTCGCGAGCTGGAAGTCCACGAAGGTGCTGAAGCCCATGCCCTCGACCCGGAAGCGGGTGGGCGAGGTCGCCATCAGGATCGTCGGCGGATACTCTCCCTGCAGGAGCTTCAGGCGGTTGCCCACGGTCTCGATCCTCATTTCGAGCCCGCTCGCATGTTCTTTGTAAGTCCCAGTCAGCCGGGCGAGCTGATCGGCCGGCAGCTCGACCTCCGGGTCCCACCGCAGCGCGAACTCCGGCCGTTTCGTCCGCGCCAGGCAGGAGGTGTCGAGCCCCTTCACCGTGCCGGTCTCGATGAGCCGGGCCATCAGACCGTCGGTGCACTCCATGGCGCCCTCGACGCCGAAGGAGCCATGGCCGCCGTCCGGCACCACCACGGAAAGGCTGTTCTCGAGCGTCCGGGCGGCCCGCTCGGCGCTGACCGGGGGTGTCACCGGATCGCGCTCGCCGGAGAGCAGGAGCGTCGGCACGTCGGAGACCACCGGGTCCAGGAACTTGCGGTCCACCGGGCGCACCGGCCAGGCCGCGCAGGCCGCCTGCTGCTTGCGGATGCGGAAGTCTCCCAGGAAGGTGCCCTGGACGACCGCCGGGATCTCGTCCTCACGGATGAAGGGGACGTCCTCGGAGCAGGTGAGGGAGAGATAGTAGCCGTCGGCGAGCCCGCCGAAATCGCGGCCGGAGGCGAAGTGGGCGCCGGTCTCGGCCAGGAGCTTCCAGTCGCCCTGCGCCGCCAGGTGGATGCTCAGGGGGAGGATGGACGCCGCGAGAGGCCTGTAGAGCATGTAGCGCAGCGTCTGCGCCACGCCGCTGCGGGTCAGCCGCACCGCGACGGATTGGCCGGTCTCGCCATCGATCACCGGAACGGTGACCGGATCGTTCTCGGCGCGCTGGAGCACGGCGGCCACCTCGTCGCGGAGCCTGGGGAACGCGCCCCGGCAGGCCGCGTCCGTCTCACACTCGGCGATCAGGCCGTCGAGCGCCCGCTGGGCGTGCTGCGCCATGAAGAAGGGACCCCGCTCGTCGGGAGGCGCGACGCCTCCGACCGTCGCCGTGCGCACCTTGTCCGGATGGCGGCGCAGATAGACCAGCACCGTCCGGCTGCCGCCGGACCCGCCGTACATGTCGAGCTGTGGATAGCCCAGGGCGGCCCGCACCTCGTCGACGTCGTCGACGCTGGTGTCGTTGGTGTACTGGTTGAAATCGGCGGTCTTCGCCAGGCGCTCGGCGCAGGCCTTCACCTTCTCCGGCGGGTAGTAGGAGTCCAGGAGCCCCTGCACTCCCGCGCTCCCCTGCATCTCGGGACAGAAGAGGCCTCCCGACCCGCCGGTGCCCCGGAAGTCCACCAGCAGGATGTCCCGCCGCCGGCGGAGAGACCCGAACATCTCGAGGGCTTCGGGAGCTGCCGCCACATTGGATTCTCCCGGCCCGCCGGTGAAGAGGGTGAGGGCGTCGGGCAGCCGGTCGGGTCCCTGAGCCGGGATGACCAGGACGCGCAGCGGGATTTTCCGGCCGGACTTCGCCGCCCGGTTCTCCCAGACCTCGTAGGTGCCGCAGCGGGACCCCGGAGGCACGCCGGGGATGGTGGTGCAGGGCTCGAGCTCCAGCTTCGGCGCCGATGCGGCGACCTCGTCTTCGAACAGCGCGATTCCCTCCTTCGGCAGCTCGAACAGGAACGGCTTCGGCTTCACCTGGGCGAGGCAGGAGGCGGTGTCGAGCCCCTTGGTCGTCCCCCTACGGATGAAGTCATCCGTGAGGGCGATCACGCACGGATACGCGTCCTCGTGGCTCGCCCCGGGCTCCACGATGTGAAGGCTGTGGGTGAAAAACCGGGAGGCGCGGCGGGCGAAATCGGGCGGCGTCACCGGATCGCGCTCGCCGCTGATCAACAGCACGGGGACGTCCGAATGGATGGCCTCCCGCTCCTGCGGATCGATGCGGGCGTGCGGCCAGAGTGCGCAGGCCGCGGTCTGCTGGCGCACCCGGTAATCCCCGAGGAAGCTCCCGGCCGTACGAGCGGAAACCTCGGCGGGATCGATGAACGGGATGTCCTGCGAGCAGGTCACGGAGAAGAAGAGCCCTCTCGTGATGATCTTTTCGATCTCGGCTTTCGCGTTGACCACGGTCTGGGCGAGAGGCCTCCAGTCGCCCGCCGCGGCCTGATGGAGGAGGAGAGGCAGCCCCGCCGACGCTTTGCTCGAATAGAGGACGAAGCGGATGCCCTCGGCGACCATCTCCCGCGAGAACCGCGCCCGGATCTCCCGGCCGGTCTCCGGATCGGAGACCTCGACGTCCACGGGTCCCTGGGACAGCCGGTCCATCACCGCCTGGAAGTCCTTCCGCGCCTCCGGAAACTTCGCACGGCAGGCGGCGTCGTCCTCGCACGCGGCGAGCACCAGGTCGAGCGAGCGCTGCCCGCCGGCCGCGTGCGAGAGCGCGACCGGCTCGTCCATCGGAATGACGCCCCAGAGGACGGCCGAGCGCACCGACTTCGGGTGCCGCTGCAGATAGACCTGCGCCGTCCGCGTGCCGTAGGAGCCGCTGAAGAGATTGACCTTGAGGTAGCCGAGCCAGCGGACGATCTCGTCGAAGTCATCCACGGCAGCGTCCACGGTGTAGAGGGACAGATCGTATTTCTTCCCGAGCTCGTCGCGGCAGCGGCGCACGGCGTCCAGCGGGAACATCTCCCCGAGCCGGCTCTGCAGGTCGCCGCCGCCGAGAGGGCAGTCCAGCCGGTCGGGCTCCCCGGTCCCGCGTTGATCGATGAAGACGAGGTCGCGCTCCTGGAGCAAGGGGCTGTCGGCGACGGTTCCGGCGATCGGAGTATCCGCCTCGCCGGGCCCGCCCGCGAGATCGAGGACCGCATCGGGGAGAGGGTTCGCAGACCGGGCAGGGAGCACCACGATCTTCAGGCCGATCTTGCGGCCTGCCTTGGCCTCCCGGTTCTCCCAGACCTCATAGGTGCCGCAGAGAGCGTCCACTTGCTCGCCCCTGTTCCCGGGCACCTTGCAAGGGGTGAGCTTGGAGCGGGACGGAGGGGCGGGCTGGGCCGCGAAGGAAGAGAGAGCTGTGAGAAACGCCAGGACAAAGAGGGAGACGAGTCGCATGAGATCCTCCGCTTATCGGGTCATGCCTAGAAAAACATAGCCTAGATAGACATAGCTCGCAAGCGGCTCATGCTGGACGCGCGCGTCCTTGAAGAAGAGGAAGGCGCCTCAGCAGGCGCCGGGCTGGGACAAAGCCGACTGCAGCTGCAGGCGGAGAGCCATGAGGTCGGATGCCGCGGCTTCTTGTTTTTCCTTCGGCGCCGGATACTCCGTGCACGCGGGGCATCTATCCGTCACACCTGGTTCCTTCTTGGGCGGACGCTGACGCTCAACCGAGCAATTGGGAAAATCCGTGCACCCGTCGCACGCCTCCGTCGGTGCCATGGAGTCAGGGCATTTCTTGGGGGATGGATCTTCGTTCGCGAGCCTGAGCGCCAATTCCCTGGAGTCGAACATCCTGAGCCTCCTTTGCTCCGACAGCGAGCGACCAGTGATGACGGCCTCGACTGATGTTTCGCGAAGCTTACATCAAGGACTCTTCCCGCTCAAGCTGAGCGCCCAGACATCCCCCGACTCCTGGAGCTGGACGGCGAAGAGAGTCCGGTCATCCGGGCTCACGTCCACGCCGTAGAATTCCGCGCGTGTCGCGGGCCGGAGGAGAATCCGGCTCACTCCGGTCCGGCTGTCGACGACGCAGATCCGGTGCTGCGGATCGATGTAGAGGAGCCTCCAGTCATCGCTCATCCAGACCGGAGAGAAGCCGTTGGCCAGCCGCTCATAGCGGCCGGTCGCGAACGAGTAGACCAGGATGCCTGCTTTGCCGGTTCCCGCGAGTCGAAAGCCGTCTCGCGACCAGGCGCCTGGTGTGAAAGATCCGCCGTCTGGAGGTTCCGGGAACCTCAGCAAACGCCTGCGCTCCGGGGGAGATCTCAGATCCACCCGGGCCGCGCCCGAGGTCCTGAGCCCGAAGGCGAGAAACCTGCCGTCCGGCGAGATGACTGGATTGCGAGCCTTGCCCTGAGTATCCGTGAGCTTCTCCAGGCCGCCCCCGTCCGGCCGGATCGCCCAGGCTTCATAGCGGCCGCTCCGGTTCGAGAGGAAGACGAGGCGCCCATCGGGCGCCCATCGCGGAACGCGGTCCCGGAAGAGATCGTTCGTGAGCCGCCGCAGCCCGCTGCCGTCGGGCTGGACCAGGAAGAGGTCTTCCTGCTCCTCCCAGGTATTGAACGCGATCCAGCGGCCGTCCGGCGAGATCCTGCTGAACGAGATCAGCATCGAGCCCCGGGTCACGGGGATCGGGGTGCCCACGATCGAAGGGCCGGCCGGATCGAGAGCGACCCGCTCGATGTTCGAGCTCATCTCGCGGGCGAAGTACAAGAGGCGCTTCCCGTCCCTGGAGAAGCTCAGCATGCCGACCCAGGGCGCCGGGATGGTGATCGGTTCCGGCTCTCCGCGCACCTCTCCGGTCGCTTCGTCGATCTCCACCCGCCACACGTTCATGCTGCCGCTGCGGTCGCTGACAAAGTAGAGGAATCGGCCATCGGGCGACCAGACCGGGTTCCAATTGAGCCGCCCGTCGTCGATCACTGGAATTGCCTCGGCTCCGCCGGCCGGAATGGTCCACAGAACGCGCCTGCCGGTACCGGAGAGAATGCCCCAGTAGGCGATCCTCCGTCCCTGGGGAGACCAGGACGGCTGGACGCCGTCGCCGAGGGTCACCCGCCGGCGGCGTCCCGTGGAGATGTCGATCCGCCAGATCCGGCTCTCGCGGTTCCGCGAGGCCGGGCTATCCACGCGCTCCGTGGCAAAGGCGATCTCCCGTCCGTCCGGCGACCAGGCGGGCTGGAAGCCGAAATCCGTGAGCCGGCGCACGGACTCTCCGGTCGCTCCCATCAGGAAGATGCCTCCGCCCGCCCGGTCGGAGCGGAAGGCGATCGAGGAGCCATCCGGTGAGAAGGCCGGCTGTGTGTCATCGCCCGGAGAGTCAGCCGTCAGGTTGATCGGCTCGGACCCGCCCACGCGCTGGAGAAAGATGTCGAGGTCTCCCCCGTCTTCGTGGACGTAGGCGAAGAAGTCTCCCGACGGGGAGAGACTGGGAAACGATTCGATGCCTTCCTGGTTGGTGAGCCGCGTCACGGTGAGCGGGACCGGAGCCGCGCCCGGGGACAGGAGCAGCCAACCGGCGCCACCGGCCAAAGCCAGGACCACGAGGGCTCCCGCCACCCAGAGGTTCCACCGCGGGTGCCATGCCGTCGAAATCTGTGCCACAGGCACCGGCTCGGGCAGCGCCGGGTTCTGCTGCAGGCTCCCGGAGCTCGCGGAGCGGCGCTCTTTGCTCGGCTTCTCGCCGGTGATCCCCCAAACCAGACGCGAGATCTCCTTCTCGCTGATCCCCTCGCGGAAATCGATCCAGGTGTTCTCCCGCAGCCAGAGGCCGATCTCGGGTTTCTCGGGAGCACCGGGCAGAAGGACCGGAATCACCGGCTGGCTCCGCTCCACCATCAGGTTCAGGCAGGCGCGGATCTCGGGGCGTTGCCACGAGCCGAGCCCATGGCCGCCGACGAAGACGGCCGCCGCGCGGGTCGACCGCATCGCCTCCTCGAGACCGTCCTGGAAGGGAAACCCGGGCCGCAGATCCTTCTCGTCGAGCCAGGGCGTCAGCCCGTATTTCTCCAGGCGCTTCGCGATCTTGCGGACGAGCGGCTTGTCCTTGCTGTTGTGACTCAGAAAGACGTCGAAGCTCTCGGTCATGTGTGGAGAGAGTCTACGCGCGTTTGCGGAGACTGCCATGACCGATCGAGCCGGCCGAGGTCAACCCCTCCTTACTCTGCGGAGAGCTGAGAGCCTTCAGGAATTGCCAGGGAAGCCGCCGGCCGCGGGGTGAGCCACCGTCCCGCCAGATAGGTGACGAAGGCCACGGCAAAACCGACGAACCAGGCGTAGTGGTAGAGCTCGGCGAGCGGCC
>Ga0134121_10003078_pt1 | contig 14070 bp, 10 predicted proteins | sample KB301_FD_96463 | JGI IMG/M metagenome (GOLD analysis project Ga0134121, IMG submission 96463) | Terrestrial soil microbial communities without Nitrogen fertilizer from Kellogg Biological Station, Michigan, USA - KB3-0-1 | ecosystem: Environmental > Terrestrial > Soil > Unclassified ...
GGTCGGTCAAGTGGCCACCATACTTACGGGGTGGACTGCGGCGTGCTCTACCGTTACCATTTCTAGCACGAACGGCTGGGACACGAACTTCGACAACCTCGTCTTGCAGTAGCGCTCAGGCAGCAGTTTCTCGCGAAGAAAGCGGTCTTGCACATTCCTTCATCCACAGTTCAGGAAACGATAACCAACCATGTGCGGAATCGCAGGCATCGTCCATCTCAAAAATGAACCAGTCTCGGCGCAGGCCTTGCAGGCCATGAACCGAGCCATAGTGCATCGCGGGCCGGACGACGAAGGGTACGTCCTGATCGACCCGTCCGGTTCGCAGTGCTATGAGTATTCCGGTGCATCAAGTCCGAAGGACGTTCGGGATCGCATCCCGAGATTCTCTGCAAATGCGCCGAATCAGCGAGCGTCAATCGGATTGTGCCATCGGCGCTTTTCGATTATTGACCTGACCGGCGGAGCACATCAGCCCTTCTTTGACTCACAGCGATCTTGCTGCGTTGTCTTTAACGGCGAAATCTACAACTACGTTGAATTGCGAGACCTTCTTAGCGGCGTTGGAGTGTCCTTTCGAACGCAATCTGACACCGAGGTTTTGCTTGAGGCTTACAAACACTGGGGCACCAGCTGTTTCTCACGACTCAATGGCTTCTGGGCAATCGCGTTGTACGACTTTCGGACCAAACAGCTGATTTTGAGCCGCGATCGCATCGGCAAGAGGCCACTGTTTTGGACGATTGCAGGATCGCAGTTGTTCTTCGCTTCGGAGATCAAAGCACTATTGCAAATTCCCGCCGTGGCTGCCGGTCGAAAAATAAACGACGTCGCCATCTATCGTTGGTTGGTTACCGGGCAAAAAGACCTCAATAATTCAACGTGCTTCGATGGCATCTATTCCCTGCCGGCAGGTTCCTGGGCCGTCGCTAACTCCAGTTTTCCCAACAACGCCAGGACATTTTGGAGCGTTCCTCAGACTCGTCTACCCGAGAGCGAAATCTCAACGAAAGAAGCAGCATCTCGCTTGCGAAGCCTCTTGGACGATGCCGTCCGGATCAGGTTGCGCGCGGATGTGCCACTCAGCGTCGAACTGAGCGGAGGTATGGACTCATCCACACTGGTGGCACTGGCGGCGAGGCACTACCCCGGCAAGATCACCACCTACACGGTTCGTTTTCCGGAAAAGGAGTCAAACGAAGAGCCGTTTGCCCGGTCGGTTGCGTCTTTCTACAAGACTAACTATCAGGTTCTGCAATCTCCAATCGCTTCGTTCTGGCAGGACATCTTGTCTTTCACATATCTGGAAGAAGAGCCGTACCATTCGCCGAATCTTCAGACCAATCAGGTCATCTGGTCCCAGATGCGCGCGATGGGCACGAAAGTCTCGCTAAATGGTGCGGGTGGCGACGAGAATTTTGCGGGTTACAGCCGCTACTATCTGCCGTTTCAGGTCGAGAATCTTCAGGAAGGCCGATACCGCACATATGTAGGTAATGCGCTGCGGTATTCCCAGGGTCGGACCAACATTCGCGGGCTGTATCAACCGATGTCGCGTTTTCTTAAGATGTCCGCGGCTTCGCCCACGAGCCTTTCGTACTATTTGGGCACAATTCACCTCGATCGACTCCCGGAATGCGAGACGCTGGACAAGGTTCTGTTCGGCGACATGACCGACACGCTGATGCCCTACTGGCTCCGATCGGGAGACCGGGGATATATGGGCATTCCGCTGGAAGTTCGTGCTCCATTTCTGGATTACCGGGTTATCGAACTCGCCTTTCAACTACCGGTCACCTATCTCATCCGCGATGGGTGGCATAAGTGGATTCTGCGCAAGGCCGTGGAAGACATTCTTCCGGCCGACGTTGTGTGGCGGCGGCAGAAAATGGGTTTCCCGTTTCCATTCGCACGCTTCTACGATCAAAACAAGAAGATTATCGATTTGATACTTAATGAATCTAGAAACCCGCTAGTGGATCTCTCCCAGAGCGAGCGTTTTCGGTCCGACTGGAAAACGTTGAGCTTCATTCTCTGGTACGAATTGTTCTTCAACCAGAACTTCGACCTTTTCCATCGCATCCAGACTTTGGCGCACGAGTTGCACCCAGTCCAGCCCCGAGAGTACACGCCGGAATTTGTCCAAGCTGAGGTCTGCTATCCGTGCAATTGACAGGTCTCGCGGCCAAGGGTGCTCGATGGACAACAGTTTCTGCCGCTTTCGCAGCGATGATTCAGGTGCTTCGGCTGGTCGTTCTGGCGCGGCTCCTTAGTCCAAACGATTTTGGATTGATGGCGATGGCCATGATTGTCATCGACACGTGCCAGGCATATATTGACCTCGGAATCAGCGCCGCTATCATTCATCGACAGGATGCAACCAAGAAGCAGCTTTCGAGCCTGTACTGGTTGAATGTGTTCGCCGGTTGGGCGATGTTTGCTCTGGTCTGGCTCTGCGTCCCGCTGATCGTGATGTTGTTCAAGGAACAGAGAGTGCTCCCGCTGCTTCATGTAATCACTCTCGTATTACTGATCGCGCCATTGGGACAACAATTTGAATGTCTTCTGCAGAAGGAATTGAAGTTCGACACACTCGCCAAACAAGAAATTGTTTCCTCAATTCTTGGCTTCGTCACCGCCGTCGTGCTCGCAGTGCGAGGCTTTGGTGTTTGGGCGCTGGTTTTCAGTGTACTCACCACCGTTTCTGTCAAGGCGCTGCTCTTGGTCGGCGTTGGACTCATGCGTTTTCGGCCTTCCCTGCACTTCGAGACTTCTGATTTGAAGGGCTTCTTGAGCTTTGGCCTGTTTCAGATGGGCGAGCGTGTGATCAACTTCTTCAGCGAGCGGCTGGATCAACTTTTGATCGGGAGCATGCTCGGAGCAAACGCTTTGGGCTACTACACGTTTGCATTCAATCTGACGGCGCAACCAATCACGCGAATCAACCCGATCATCACACGAGTTGCATTCCCGGTGTTCTCGAAGGTTCAAAACGACCTCGACAGACTTCGGAGGGGTTATCTTCGTGTTCTCAGCTTCCTGACGACGATTAACGCGCCTCTTTTGGTAGGCCTAGGCGCGGTCGCGCCGGTCGCCATTCCAATGATATTCGGAACCAAGTGGGTGGGAAGTATTCTCCTCGTTCAACTTCTGAGCACTGTCAGCCTGATTCGCAGCACCTGCAATCCAATTGGCAGCCTGCAATTGGCTCGGGGACGCGCCGACCTCGGGTTCCACTGGAATCTGTTTCTGCTGATCGCGAGCGTTCCTACCATCTACATAGGAGGAAGGGTCGCCCAGGCGACAGGCGTGGCCTCCGCCCTGCTGCTTCTTCAAGTGGTTCTCGTGGTGCCGGTGTATTTCTTCCTGGTGAAGCCGTTGATCGGAGAATGTGGCAGAGCGTACGCCGCGGCCATTCTCAAACCGACTGCGGCAGCGCTCGCCATGGGAGGGATTCTGTTGCTGTTGCAATCCACGCACGGCGGGTTGGCTCCGGCCCTGGAGTTAGTGTTTCTCGTAACTTCTGGCATCGGGATTTACTTCCTGCTGGTTCGTGTCATTGATCGAACGATGCTCTACGAATTCCGTACCGTTCTGCTCGGCACTGCCGGATAACGCAAGTTGCTGTTCTTTTGGTTCTTTTAGTCGTCCATTGTCACTGTTCAAGAGTTCCCTGCGAACACAAAGGCTGAGGAATGAAGCGAGCCATTCTGTTCATGCTCTTATTGTGTCTGACCCTACTCGCCACCAACGGCGCTGCGCAGACGGGTATGGTCGCTGGATACGGGTTCAGTGAAGGGAGTGGCACAACTACGGCGGATGCGTCGGGCAACAACAACACCGCTACGCTGGGCACCGGCGCCTCCTGGTCTACCGCGGGCAAGTTCGGCAATGCTGTCAGCTTCAACGGCACCAGCGGCTTCCTCACCGTCCTCGACTCCAATTCCCTCGATCTCGGTGCCACCGGCACCATCGAAGCCTGGGTCAACATAGCCGCCGGCAGCCGCTGGCACGGCATCGTTGCCAAAGGCAACACCAACTCCAACCCCGCCATGAACTACGCCCTCGAGATCTCCAACTCCAACAAGGTTGAGTGCACCGTTGGCAGCGGCACCAACGCCGACATCGTCGACTCCACCGCCTCGGTCACCGTCGGCTCGTTCACCCACATCGCTTGCACCTGGGACGGCACCAACGTCGCCGCCTTCGTCAACGGAACCCAAAGCGGCTCTAAAGCCCAGAGCCTCACTCCCGTCGCCAACACTTCCCCTCTCTACATCGGCCAGTTCGGCGGCGGTGTCGATCGTACCAGCGGCATCATCGATGAGATCCGCATCTACAACCGCGCCCTAACCGCCGCTCAGATTCAAACCGATATGACCATCCCGGTCCGCAACGCTACCCAGACCGGCCTCACCGTCACACCGGTCAGCTTCAGCTTGTCTACCGTGGGCGCCACGCAACAGCTCACCGTAATCGCCACCTTCTCTGACGGCTCCACGCAGAACGTCACCAGCAACCCTTCCACCACCTATCTCTCCAACAACACTGCCGTTGCTTCGGTGAATGCCACTGGCCTGGTGCAAGCCACCGGTAACGGCACCACCACAGTTAAGGCGACCTACGGAGGCTTCTCGGCTTCTTCCACCGTTACCATCTCTCTGCCCACGCAAAGCGGCCTCTCGGTCACTCCCGGCAGCTTCTCTCTCACTTCCGTGGGGGGCACCCAGCAGCTGGTGGTAACCGCCATCTTCTCCGACGGCTCCATGGTCAATGTCACCAACAACAGTGCGACCACCTATCTGTCCAACAACACCGCGGTGGTCACCGTTGGTACCACCGGCCTGGTGACTGCGGTGGGTAACGGCAGCACCACGGTTAAGGCCAGCTATGGCGGGTTCTCGGCCACTGCCAATGCATCGGTCACTCTGCCCACGCAGACCGGCTTGACCGTTGCGCCTACCACTTTCAATCTCACCGTCGGCGCGACTCAGCAGCTGACCGTCACTGCCACGTACTCCAACGGTTCCACACAGAATGTAACCAACAGCGGCTCGACTGCCTATCTGTCTAACAACACCGCGGTGGTCACCGTCAATGCCACCGGCTTGGTCGCTGCTTCCGGCACCGGTTCTACTACCGTGAGTGCTTCGTTCGGAGCCTTCTCCGCCTCCTCCACCGTCACCGTCGCTCAGGGCTCTCCGGGCCTCGTCGCAGCGTACAACTTCGACGAAACAATGGGATCGACCGCAAATGATCTTTCGGGCAGTGGAAATACGGGAATCATCTCGGGCGCTACCCGCGTTACGAACGGGCATTTTGCCGGCGCGCTCTCCTTCGACGGAGTCAGCGATTGGGTAACCGTCCCAGATTCCCCGTCGCTGGATCTGACCACCGCCATGACCCTGGAAGCGTGGGTTTATCCTCGACTGCCTCTCGGATGGCAGGCTGCGATCATCAAGGAGCAGCCGAATGACTTCGTCTATGGCCTATACGTGAACACGACGCAAAACGAGCCCTCAGGGGTAGCAAACATCGCCGGTAACGACGTCGCAGCCCAAGAGAACGTCGAGGACACGATGATACCCGCATATAGATGGAGTCATTTGGCCGTCACCTACGATGGCGCGGCCCTCAAACTCTATCTGAACGGCGCCCAGGTAAGCAGCGTGCCAGCTAGCGGGAGAATGCCCGTTTCTACCGGTGCTTTGCGAATCGGCGGCGACTCGATCTGGGGCGAGTATTTCAATGGCCTGATTGACGACGTTCGCATCTACAATCGCGCGCTCACGGCAGCGCAAGTCCAAGCAGATATGTATATGCCAGTAAGCGCCCCCGCGCTGACGAACATCGTGATGACACCCGGATCCTTCACCATGCCAGCCGTGGGCGCGCTCCAACAGCTCACTGTTACCGGCACGTACTCCACCGGCATTCAACAAAATGTCACGCTGAACACCGGGATGACATACGGCTCGAGCAACCCGGCAGTCGCCACGGTCAGCTCTGCAGGTTTGGTCAAGGCGCTCGGGAACGGGACAACGACGATTACAGCCTCGTATGCCGGCCAGACTAGCTCGGTGACAGGCACTGTTTCCATCACTACGGACCCATCGAAGGTCGGCCAGTGGACCTCGCCGTTCGATTTGGGTGTGGTGGCGGTCAACATGGCCCTTCTCCGCACGGGAAAAGTGCTTGTGTACGGCGGCCCATTGCTGAGCGGAAAGGATGCGAAGCTGTTCGATCCCGCTACCGGAAATATCGTCGCGGTTCCATACAATCCCACAGATTTTTTCTGTTCCGGTCACTCCATGCTCCCGGATGGACGTCTGCTTGTGATTGGCGGCTATGACGCCACAAATAACATTGTTGGCACCGCCGACAGCAATATTTTCGACCCCGCGACGCAGTCATGGCTCTCTGTGAGGCCGATGAACTATCGTCGCTGGTATCCGACCGCTACCACGATGCCAGACGGTCGCATTTTGTCCATATCCGGCGCCACAACCTGCTTCGGATACGATTGTCTGGCCGACGCTCCCGAAATCTACGACGTTAAAACGAACATTTGGACGGAATTGGAAGGCGCCGAGCTACCAGTGTGGTATTACCCGTATTCCTTCCTGATGCCGGATGGACGAGTGCTTGTTGCCGGAACGAGCGAACAGCCGAGCCCAACTCGTGCGCTTGATGTTAACTCTCAGACTTGGACAACGATTGACCCGAACGTAGTAGACGGCGGCAGTGCGACGATGTTCGCCCTTAATAAATACATGAAGTCGGGAACGGCATCGGATGCGGGACAAACCAACACTCCGGCGTCGAATACCACCTACGTGCTCGACATGACCAAGCCGAGCCCCGCGTGGCAGCAGAGCGCGCCGATGGCCGCTCCTCGCGCCTATCACAATCTGACGGTGCTTCCCGATGGCAGCGTGCTCACCACCGGAGGCGAACTCACCATGGACGGGATCAGCGTCTCGCAAGCGGTGAACCAGGCAGAGCTTTGGTCGCCATCCACGCAAACATGGTCTACGATGGCTCTGGGCAGCGTTCCTCGCTTGTACCATTCCACCGCCGTGCTCATGCCCGATGCTCGGGTACTCATCGGAGGTGGCGGCAGTGTGTATCCCGCGCCGGACGAAACCACCGGTGAATACTATTCGCCGCCTTACCTGTTCAAAGGCGCTCGGCCGACCATTACGTCCGGACCCTCGACGCTACAATATGCCGGCCAGTTCACGGTTCAATCACCGGATGCTGCCAATATCGCTTCCGTAGCATTCATTCGCCTTGGAGCAACAACGCACCAGTTCAACCAGGACGCTCGTTACCTGAATCTGCCGTTCAGTTCTTCCGGGACGTCTGTGAGCATTCAAGCTCCCTCCAGTGCCAATATCGCACCGCCGGGCTACTACATGCTCTTCCTGGTCAACGCGAACGGCGTTCCGTCGGTCGCATCGATCGTAAACATCCACTAGACCTAGAAAGCCAGCTGCTGACAGATCGCCGATGCCAAACGCACGAAACAATACAAGTGTCGTTCATTTTGTGGAAACCTGGCTTCCAATGACACAAACGTGGCTTTTCAACCATGTGTCGTTACTTCCGCCGGAAATCGAATCGGACGTTGTTTGCCGGTGGACTCAGAACCTCGAAGGCTTTCCCGCCGAACGCCTTTGGTCTTCCAATGCTCCGCCGAAGCCTCTCAACATTGCGCAACGAGCCTTTCGAAAACTCGGCTTGTGGTCCGATGACCACGTGCATCTCCCCTTGCTCGAGCAAGTGCTTCGAACGAAGCGTCCTCAAATCTTGCACTCGCATTTTGGGAATTGTGGTTGGGTCAATGCACGGCTCGCTCGAAAGTACGATGTTCGCCACGTCGTGAGCTTCTACGGACTCGATCTCAGCTATTTGCCAAAGATCGATCCTCATTGGCGGTCCCGATACCAGGAGATGTCCGATCTAGTGGATCGCGTACTCTGCGAAGGGCCGCACATGGCTCGCTGCATCGCGGACCTGGGTGTCGACTCGCAAAAAATCGAAGTTTTTCGCCTGGGCATCGATACGGCAAAAATCCCTTACCAACCTCGGCAGAATCCCAAGGACCGGACGAAACGCTTTCTCGTAGCCGGATCCTTCCGGGAGAAGAAAGGGATCCCGTATGCTATTCACGCGCTTGGCCTCTTTGCGAAGCAGTGCCCGGACATCGAAGTAACCGTGATCGGCGACGGGGGGTCAAGCAGTCGCGAGCAACACGAGAAGAAAAAGATCATGGACTCTGTGGATCAAGCGGGCATCCGCGATCGCGTGCGATTCCTCGGTTACCAATCCCATGATGTGCTGATCCGTGAGTTTTACCGAAACGATGTCTTTGTCTCCCCGAGCGTGACCTCGGACGACGGCGATACCGAAGGGGGCGCGCCCGTGACCATCATCGAGGCCGCTGCCAGTGGTATGCCGGTCGCAAGCACAACGCATTGCGATATTCCCTTCGTGCTTTCGCCTGAAAACCGCCAGTATCTTGCACCCGAGCGAGATTCGGAAGCTCTGGCCAGGGCCATATGGTCTCTATTCGAGTCTTCGGACTGGAGTACGTTGCTGGATGCCAATCGAAGTCTGGTGGAACGCGAACTGATGTTGATCACCCAAGCGAATCGTCTCGCCCAGATCTACCGACGAGTGGCAACCGAAACGGATGCCCTCGGAATGGCGGCCGTGGCATGAACGCCGCGACGAATGTCCAAGCGGCCGCGAGCGCGTCCGTTGAACAAACCTCGATGGCCCGCAAGCTTGTTGGAAGGACCTGCCTGGCGGGATACCAGACGTGGTTGAGAGGCAGGTCAAAACTACTCTCGCTTCTCATCTCAGGGAGCTTCGCCAGCTTCGGCAAGCGAACGGTGTTAACGCACCCGATTCGCCTAGGGGGCACCGAGCGCATCTCCATCGGCACCGGGGTGTTTATGGGCGCCGACTGCTGGCTGCAAGCGCTTCCAGACGGCGACTGCCAGGATGTAGCAATATCGATTGGTGACGGCTGCAGCGTGGCGGGAGGCTGCGTTATTTCTGCGGTTCGGCAAATTGTCCTCGAAGACCATGTGCTCCTGGCTCGCAATGTCTATATCGCTGACCACATGCACGAATATCGTCGGCCCAATATCCCGATCCTCGTGCAAGGAGTTACCAAGATGCAGCCGGTTCGGATCAGCCAAGGCGCATGGCTGGGCCAGAACGTCGTCGTTTGCCCCGGAGTGACGGTTGGAAAAAGAGCAGTTGTCGGAGCGAATTCCGTCGTCAACACCGACATACCGGATTTCTGCGTGGCTGCAGGGTCCCCCGCACGCGTCATCAAAACGATCGACTTTAGGGAACCCTGAACTATGGAAAAAGTAATCTTCATCGCGTACTACTTTCCACCCATTGGCGGGGCTGGTGTCCAACGATCTCAGAAATTCGTTCAGTACTTGCCCGCCGAAGGGTACTTGCCGGTCGTAGTTACCGGGCCACGCGTCCCTGACGATCGGTGGACTCCTAAAGACGCGTCTCTGCTCCAGCAGATTCCGCGGGAAATTCCTGTGTATCGAACCGAGGAGCCGGTCCCAGGTCCGGGCAGCAAGCTTCATCGACGGCTTGAATCATGGCTAGGATTCCGTAGTGACTTTTCCAGATGGTGGACCGAATCGGCGACTCGCGTGGCGTGCCGCGTGGGCAAAGACGCGAGCCTTATTTTCGCGACGATGTCGCCATTCGAATCCGCCGAAGTCGCCGGCCAAGTGGCGCGTCAGCTAGGAATACCATGGGTGGCCGATCTCAGGGATCCTTGGGCACTGGACGAAATGATGATCTATCCCTCTGCGCTCCACCGGAAGATCGCCATTCAGAGAATGGAACGGCTTTTGTCCAGCGCAGGGCTTATCGTGATGAATACGCCAGAAGCGGTGGCCGCCATCCGCGCAAATCTGCCGCTCCTCGGCAATAAGAAAATCATTTCCGTGACAAATGGCTTCGATCGAGAGGACTTCGCCGGCGTTGTGAAACAAAGATCGGACAAGAAGTTCCGCATCGTGCACAGCGGCTACCTTCACACCGAGGCCGGACTACAACTCCGCCAGCGACGATACGCCAGTTTGCTGGGAGGCGTGGAAAAAGGCGTTGATATTCTCACCCGCTCGCACAGTGTCCTTCTTCAGGCACTGGAGCGGTGGTCTGCGAAACGTCCGGAAGTGCGCGATGACCTGGAGCTAGTGTTGGCCGGTAAGACGTCAACCGGGGACCAGGCGGTCGTGAGTAAGTCGCCATTAGCCGTACAGACCCGCTTCACTGGTTATTTGTCCCACGCAAAGAGTTTGGAATTGGTGCGAACGGCCGACCTCTTATTCCTACCTATGCACAACCTGCCCGAAGGCAAGCGGTCACGAATCGTTCCAGGCAAGACGTACGAGTACATTGCCTCGGAACGTCCAATTTTGGCTGCCGTGCCGGACGGAGACGCGCGAGATTTCCTGGCTCAAACCGGTACATCGCTCCTATGCCGGCCCGATGACCTCGCGACCATGGCTGAGCTGATCGATCTGGCGTACACAAGCTGGAAGCAAGGCAAATGCATAACACGACACAACAAGGCTTTTTGCGCTGCATTCGAGCGTAGGAGCCTGACATCGACATTGGCCCGGGCCTTCGACACGGTACTTGCTGAGAGGACATCGCTCGCTCCAGTTTCCGTGCCGAGCAAGCAGAACGCTCATGCTACAGTCTGAGTTGGGAACTTGATCAGCCAGACCAGTAGCGACTACGCCTTACAACAACGTCCTGCAAGTTTGTGTGACGCTGCTCCCGGTACAAAAGCCAAAGGAGCAACTGATTGACGGGTTCGATTGGTCGCCTCGCCCTAGTCGCGATAGCAGGACTTCTTGGTTGCCTGTCTGGTCGCCTGCAAGCACATCAGCGCGATACAGGCCAAATGAGGCTCTATTTTATCGCGGCCGATGACGTGAACTGGGACTACGCCCCGTGGGGGCCGAACGTGACGGGATCTCCGACACCCGAGGGGGGCCTCGAAGACGAGAGTGCCAGGCCACAACGAAGGTACTTGAAGGCTGTGTATCACGAATATACGGATGGTACCTTTAAACAACGGAAGGGCAGAAGATCGGATCAGGAATATCTGGGCGTCCTTGGACCGTTGATTCGCGCCGAAGTCGGAGACACGGTTAAGGTAGTTTTCAAGAACAATACAAAGATCTTTTGCACTTTGCATCCTCACGGACTGGAATACGACAAAGCGTCGGAAGGCGCATTGTACGATGACGGCACTTCTGGAAACGACAAGAAGGACGATGCAATACCACCTGGCGGGACCTACACCTACTTGTGGACGGTGCCGGAACGTGCGGGCCCAGGCCCGGGGGATTCCAGTTCAGTGCTCTGGATGTACCATTCGCACTTTGTCGAGTCCCGCGAGATCAATACGGGACTGATCGGTCCCATTATCGTAACGGCTCGAGGTTCAGCTAAGCCAGATGGGTCACCCAAAGACGTTGATCGCGAATTTGTGACCGCGTTTGCGGTGTTCGATGAAACGGAAAGCTGGTATTTCGAAAGCAACGCGGGCAACAGAAAATACGCGCCGAACCTGCGATTTACAGATCCCGCGTTTCGCAATCTTCATTTGCTGTACAGCATCAACGGATTTGTCGATGGCAATCTACCCAAGTTGACCATGAAAAAGGGCGAAAGGGTGCGATGGTATTTGTTCGCCAATGGCAACGAGGACGACGTTCACACGCCGCACTGGCACGGTCAGACGGCAATGGTCGAACACATGCGTACGGACATGGTGCATCTAGAACCGATGATGATGATGGTCGCCGACATGATCCCCGACAATATCGGCACATGGCTTTTTCATTGCCACGTCAACGAACACATCAAAGGTGGCATGCAAGGCCTGTTCACGGTAACGCCATAAGTTTTCGTACCGTTATCTAATCCAGTTTCGCTCCTCAATCAATTCGCCCCACGCGGACGGATCTGTAACGCGTTATCGAGGCCAAGCACCCGCACTTGGCTCTGCGTAGTCCGATTCTTGTGCCAATTTCAGATACAGAAGCTCAATCGACAGCCACAACGGAGGAACAGTTATGAAAGGCATAGTATTGGCAGGGGGAACGGGCAGCCGGCTTTTTCCGCTCACTAAAATCACAAACAAGCACCTGTTGCCGGTTTACGACAAGCCGATGATCTACTATCCGATCAAGACCCTGGTGGACGCCGGCATTCATGAAATTCTGTTGGTCACCGGTGGCCGCAATGCAGGCGATTTCCTCCGCCTGCTCGGCAACGGCCGCGACTTCGGGCTAAGACACCTCAATTACACCTACCAGGAAGGTGAAGGCGGCATCGCGCAAGCTCTTTCCCTGGCCGAGTACTTCGCGGCGGGCGACAAACTTTGCGTAATCCTAGGTGACAATATCCTCGAACACGACATTGCGCACGCCGCGCGGTCCTTTGAAAAGCAGGAACAGGGTGCACACATTCTCTTGAAGGAGGTGGCGAGCCCCGAGCGATTCGGTGTACCGGTATTTGCATCCGGTAAGATCGTCACCATCGAAGAGAAGCCACGGAAGCCCGCTAGCCAATATGCCGTCACAGGCGTGTATTTTTACGACCAGTCGGTCTTCGAGAAGATCGGGCGGCTCAAGCCATCCGGCCGCGGTGAACTGGAGATCACCGACGTCAACAACGCCTATCTCAGCGAAGGCACCATGCAATACAGCTTCGTTAAGGGCTGGTGGACAGATGCTGGCACTTTCGAATCTTTGAGGACGGCGACGAACCTCGTTGCCGAAACAGCCGCCAAATCTCGACAAGAGGACGAGTCCACGATTATTTCGATATCCGCGGCCTAATCTTTTGAGCAGCCCGCACGCGTTGCCCTGTCCCTGCTCCCCGCCCTGGTTTTCGGTCTCCCCGCATTAATGGAGCACGTGGCCCTCAACAGTCGTGCCCACTTGGCTCTCGGATGCTCTGCGCTCATCAGTGCGATCAGCAATTTCATCTTAATGCAAAAGAAACGGACGGAGGTTCCCATGCTCGTCGTTGCGAAGATTCCCGAAGTTAGGCTAATGAAGCTTCAAAAGTTCGGCGATCATCGCGGGTTTTTCTCGGAGACCTACAACAAGAGACAACTCGCGGAGGCTGGAATCGACCTTGATTTCGTTCAGGACAACCACTCTTTGTCAGTAGAGAAGGGCGTAGTGCGAGGACTGCACTACCAGATCTCGCCGTTTGCACAGGACAAGTTGCTGCGTGTCGTCCGGGGAGCAGTTTTCGACGTCGCCGTCGATTTGCGAAAGGGATCGCCGTCCTTTGGACGTCACGTCTCGGCGATTTTGAGCGCGGAGGAGTGGAATCAGATTCTCATTCCGAAGGGCTTCGCGCACGGGTTCTGCACGCTCGAACCGAACACCGAGGTCATCTACAAAGTCACCGACTACTACTCGCCTAAGAGTGAGCGTGGTGTGCTTTGGAACGATCCTCAGCTGGGTATTGGGTGGCCCGTGAAGGACAGTGAAGCGATTCTCTCGGAAAAAGACACAAAGCTTCCATGTTTTGTAGACGTTCTGGATTTCTTCGATTAGGTCAAAAGGGAGACGACAATGGCAAAAGTTCTAGTTACCGGTGCAGGTGGTTACATTGGAACCACGCTCGTGCCAATGCTGCTTAGGCAGGGCTTTGAGGTGCGCGCGATCGATCGTTACTTCTTCGGGAAAACGCTGCTCCCGGAGAATCGGATGATCGAGATCGTAAAAGAGGACACCCGTCGGCTTCAGTTGGAGCATTTCGCTGGCATCGACCACGTCATCGACTTGGCGGCCATCTCGAACGATCCTAGCGGCGAGCTGTTCCAGAAGCCGACGTGGGAGATCAACGAATCAGCCCGGATTCGGGCCGCTCAGTTGGCCAAGCAAGCGGGCGTGAAACGCTACATTCTTCCCTCCTCTTGCAGCATCTATGGCTTCCACGAAGGCGACGTAGTGGTTAACGAGAGCAGTCCGACTAATCCGCTCA
>Ga0134121_10003079_pt1 | contig 14067 bp, 11 predicted proteins | sample KB301_FD_96463 | JGI IMG/M metagenome (GOLD analysis project Ga0134121, IMG submission 96463) | Terrestrial soil microbial communities without Nitrogen fertilizer from Kellogg Biological Station, Michigan, USA - KB3-0-1 | ecosystem: Environmental > Terrestrial > Soil > Unclassified ...
CTGCATTTACGTCGCGATCGGCCAGAAGGCGTCAACGGTGGCCCAGGTGGTCAGGACGCTTCAGGACTACGGCGCGATGGATTACACGATCGTGATCAAAGCCACCGCGTCTGACCCCGCTGCGATGCAGTTCCTGGCCCCTTATTCCGGTGCGGCCATGGGCGAGTACTTCCGCGATAACGGTCGACACGCATTAACGATCTACGACGATCTGTCGAAACAAGCCGCGGCGTATCGCGAAATTTCTTTGCTGCTGCGACGTCCCCCCGGCCGCGAAGCGTATCCCGGCGACGTGTTCTACCTGCACTCACGCTTGCTCGAACGAGCGGCGAAAGTTTCTGACCTCAAGGGCGGTGGCTCACTGACGAGTCTGCCAATCATCGAGACGCAGGCCGGCGATATCTCGGCTTACATTCCGACGAACGTCATCTCGATCACTGACGGCCAGATCTTTCTCGAAGCCGACCTATTCAACAGCGGCTTTCGTCCCGCGATCAACGTTGGCAACAGCGTTTCGCGCGTAGGCGGATCGGCGCAGATCAAAGCCATGAAGCAAGTGGCCGGAACGCTGCGTCTCGACCTGGCCCAGTTCCGCGAGCTGCAGGCGTTTGCACAGTTCGGTTCGGACCTCGATAAAGCAACGCAGGCACAGCTCGCGCGTGGTCAGCGTCTCACTGAAATTCTGAAACAGCCGCAGTATCAACCGATGGACGTCGAGAAGCAGGTGCTCGTGATCTGGGCCGCGACGAACGGCTACACAGACGACGTCGCAATTGAAGACGTCCGGCGCTTCGAAACCGGCCTGCTCAAGTTTGTCGAGAATTCACACCCGGGCCTGCTCTCTGCAATTGCAGAAAAGAAATCGTTGACTGACGAGATCAAAGAGGGATTGAAGCAGGTGCTGGAAGACTTCAAACACGACTGGTCCAAAGAGGGAACAGAAACAAACTTCGCTGCGACTCCAGCGCGAAATGCAACGCCGGCTGCAACCGCCGAAGCCGTAGCTTAACAACGTAACGCGATGCCTAATCTTCTCGACATCCGCCGGCGCATCAAGTCGGTCAAGAACACGCAGCAGATCACCAAGGCCATGAAGATGGTGTCGGCGGCGAAGCTCAAACGCGCGCAGGACCGCGTCGTCACGGCGCGTCCGTTTGCAAACAAGATGGCGGAGGTTTTAGGCGAGCTCGCGAAGCGTACTGACGAAGACTTTCATCATCCACTACTCGATTATCGCGGCGATCAGCGTTACCTGCTGGTCCTGATCACTGCCGACAAAGGTTTGTGCGGCGCTTTCAACACCAACCTCACGAAAGCAGCGCAGGCTTTCATGCGTGAGAACGCTGACAAACAGATCGAGATCATGGCGATCGGTCGCAAGGGTCGCGACTTCTTCCGCAATCGCCGCGCAACGATTTCGAGTGAATACATCGGCTTGACGGGGAAAGGCCGCGTTGAGTTCTCGGAAGCGCTCGAAGTCGCGCGCGCTCTCATCAAGCAATACACGGAAGACACCGGCATCGATAAGGTCTACATCATCTACAACGAGTTCAAGTCGGTGCTGTCACAGCGCGTCGTGTTGGAACAGTTACTGCCTGTCGCGCACGAGAAGCAGGACGAGCCGGAAGCGAAGTCGCAACAGCCGGTGAACCTGGTCGATTACATCTACGAGCAGCCACCGGCGGAGATGTTTGGTCAGCTTCTGCCGCGGCTGGTCGAGACGCAGATCTTTCGCGCGTTGCTCGAGTCGATTGCGTCTGAACAGGGCGCACGCATGACCGCGATGGATTCGGCGTCGAAGAATGCGAGCGAGCTCATCGAGAGTTTGACGCTCAACATGAATCGTGTCCGCCAGGCGGCGATCACAAACGAGATCATCGAAGTCGTCTCGGGTGCTGCCGCGCTCTAAAACCTTAGACAGGATTTACAAAATTTTCAGGATTACAAGATGTATCTTGTGAATTTTGAAAATCTTGTAAATCCTGTCTAACAAAACAGGATCGCCGTGGCCAGGTTACCCAGGTTTGTTAGTCATTACCTTCCGCTCATTGTCTGGCTCGCATTCATTTTTTTCGCTTCCACTGACGACTTCAACGCTGGAAATACGTCGCGCATCATTGGACCACTGATCCTCTGGTTGTTTCCGCACACGAGTCCCGACACGCTCGCCGTTGTTCATGCCATGACGCGTAAGCTTGCGCACTTCACCGAGTACGCCATTCTCGGATTTCTGGCGGCGCGCGCGTTTCGCACAAATCGAAGATGGTTTTTGATATGCCTCGCGCTCGTGGTGGTCTATGCGTTGCTGGATGAGTATCACCAGAGCTTTGTGCCGAGCCGCACCGCCTCGATTCACGACAGCCTGATTGACATCGCCGGCGGGCTTACGGCGTTGATTTTTATTCGCTCCCGCAAAGGCGCAAAGGGCAAAGGTAGGCCAACCAGATAAGGTTCCTTTGCGTCTTTGCGCCTTTGCGGGAGATAATCTCTTTCGGTTTGAATCTGCTCAGAATGAGGTTTGCTAAATGGGAATACTTGATCGACTCAGCCCCAGCGCACAGTTTATCGAAGTTATCGAGTGGCTCGACGACTCCACAAACACTCTCCTGTACCGCTTTCCGGTCAAGGATCAGGAAATCAAAAACGGCGCGCAGCTAATCGTTCGCGAATCGCAGGCCGCGGTTTTTGTTCACGAGGGCCAGATCGCCGATCAGTTTCCTCCCGGCCGCTACACAATTGATGGCGGCAACACGCCAATCCTTTCGAAGTTGGGCGCCTGGAAGTACGGCTTCAACTCGCCGTTCAAAGCCGAGGTTTACTTTGTAAACACGAAACAGTTCACCGACCTGAAGTGGGGCACGCCGAACCCGATCATGATGCGCGACACTGATTTCGGCATGGTCCGGCTGCGTGCGTTTGGCATCTACTCGATTCGTGTTTCGGATCCACAGGCGTTTATTAAAGAAGTTGCGGGCACGAATGCGCGCTTCGTCACTGAAGACGTCGAAGGACAACTGAAGCGCACGCTAGTTGGTGGTTTTAGTGACGCGCTTGGCGAGTCGAAAATCGCTGCACTCGATCTCGCATCGAATTACGACGAGCTCGCCAAGTTCACGCGCGTCAAGCTCAATGAAGAATTCAAGACGTTCGGACTCGAGTTGACGAAGTTCGTCATCGAGAACATCTCGCTGCCGCAGGAAGTCGAAGCGGCGATGGACAAGCGCACTTCGATGGGCGTGATTGGCGACGTCGGACGTTACGCGCAGTTTCAGGCAGCAGACGCGATGCGCGATGCGGCGCAGAATCCGGGCGGTGGCGCCGGCACTGGAGTTGGTCTTGGCGCGGGATTCGCGATGGGCAATGCGATGGCCGGCGCGATGAACAATGCGATGCAGCAGTCGAATCAGGGCCAGAGCGGTGCGCAGGGTGCAGCCGCGCAGGCAGGCGTCGCGTGTTCGAAGTGCGGTCACCAGAACGCGCCTGGCGCGAAGTTCTGTATGGAGTGCGGCGCGAAGCAAGGCCCGGCCACTTGCGCGAATTGTCAGGCGGAATTGACACCCGGCGCGAAATTCTGCAACGAGTGCGGTCAAAAAGTTTAGAGCCACGGATTGACGCGGATAAACGCGGATAATGTTCAAAGGGTTGACACGTCCACGCCGGGTTGTGATAACCGGGATGGGGTGTGTCACGCCGCTGGGCATCGGCCGTGAAGCGTTCTGGAGTGGCCTGGTATCCGGCAAAAGCGGCGTTCGCAGAATCAAGGCTTTCGATCCGTCGAGTTTCCCGGTTCAGATCGCCGCTGAAGTTCCTTCATTCGACTGGCAGTCGCAACTCAATCCAAAAGATCGCAAACATGTTCCCCGCACGGTTCCACTCGCGCTCGCGGCCGCACGCGAGGCGCTCGAAGATGCGCGAATCTTTCCAAATGATCTGTCACTCGAAGACCGCCGCGCCTTTGGCGTAGAACTCGGCACGGGCGGCGGCGGTCTTGCCTTCACTGAACAGCAGTACGAATACTGGTACGTTGGTCCAACCAGCAAAGCGAGCGTCTACACGATTCCGTCTTCCACGCACGGCGGACTCTCGAGCGAGTTGTCGATGGCGTTCGGCCTGCGCGGTTTGTCGCACATCGTTTCGACCGGTTGCACGAGCTCCACTGACGCGATGGCTTACGCCGCGCAACACATCGTGCTCGGTCGCCAGGATGTGATGCTGACGGGCGGCGTTGACGCGCCGATTGCTCCAGGCATTCTCGCCGGATTCAATCTGATGACGGTGTTGACCAACGAGTGGAACGACGAGCCGCATCGTGCTTCGCGGCCGTTCTCGCGCAATCGATCCGGAATCGTTCTCGGCGAAGGATCGTGGATTTATGTTTTTGAAGAACTCACGCATGCGCTCGCTCGCGGCGCGCAGATCTACGCGGAAGTGATTGGCTACGGCTCGACGTGTGACGCGTATCATCGTGTGCGACTCGCTGAAGATGGCGACGAGCCGGCGCGTGCGATGAGCCTCGCGCTCGCAGACGCCGGCTGCACTCCGAAAGATATTGATTACGTGAACCTCCACGGCACGTCCACTTTGCTCAACGATCGAATTGAGACGAGCGCCTTGAAGCTTGCGTTTGACGGGCAAGCGGCGCGGATTCCGATGTCGGCAACGAAGTCGCAGATCGGACATCCGCAGGGTGCGAGCGGCGCCGCCGGATTGTCTGCCGCGCTCTGCGCGATGCACACAAACAAGATCCCGCCAACGATCAACCTCGATGAGCCTGACCCTGATTGTGATCTCGATTACGTCCCCAATGAAGCGCGCGAAGCGCGAGTAAGGACCGCGCTCTGCAATTGTATCGGCTTCGGCTCGAAGAACAGTGCACTGGTGGTCCAACAACACGGCAATTAGTCAGACGCATTGATCAGTCATGCTCGAGAAATTCAAGCAACGCAGCCATAGGCTCGAACACATCGACACCGGTAACTACACGGCAGCCGAGTATGAAGACTGCATTAGCGAGCTTCAGTTCGTGAACCGTTGGATGGGCGACGCGCATAGTCTGAAGGCGACCCTCCTGCGCGAGGTTGAAGCGCAGTCGCTGGCTAGTTTCTCGATGCTCGACATCGGCGCGGGTTCGGGTGAGTTGTTGCGTGTAGCGGCGACGTGGGCCAGGCAAACGAAGCGGCAGTTTAGCGGAGTCGGCCTCGAGCTGAGTGAGCGTATGGCGGAGTCGATCCTCGAAGAGTCAGAGAGTTTCGACGAAATCTCATCGGTGCGCGGCGATGCGTTGAAGCTTCCGTTTGCTGACGCGGAGTTTGATTATGTGATGTGCTCGCTGTTTACGCATCATCTTCTCGACGAGCAGGTGGTCCAGGTTCTTTGTGAGATGAGTCGTGTAGCGAAGCGACGGATCTTCGTGATCGATCTGCATCGTCATCCGGTGCCGTATTTTCTATACACAACTCTGGGCAAGCTCGTCTTGCATAATCGCTTGGTGCGACATGACGGTGCATTGTCGATCTTGCGCGGTTTCAAGAGCGATGAGTTGCGTGGATTGGCCCAACGAGCGGGGCTGCGGGATATTTGGATCGAGCATCATTTTCCATCCCGCCTTGTGCTAAGCGCCGCTGGTAGCCACAAAAAGGCACAGAATGCACAAATCGCCGCATAACTTCGACGTGATCATCGCGGGTGCCGGGCCGGCGGGGTCGAGTGCGGCGATACATCTGGCGCGCAATAAATTTCGCGTGCTTCTCGTCGAGCAGAAAAAATTTCCGCGTCCGAAACTCTGCGGCGAATTCATCTCTCCCGAATGCCGTCGACACTTCGAAACACTCGGCGTCGCGGACGCGATGACAGACTCAGATCCCGCATCGATCACGGAAACAGTCTTCTACTCATCCCGCGGACACAACGTCACGATCCCGAGCAGTTGGTTTGGCGGTCCTGCCGCCCTCGGGTTGAGCCGTGCCGTGATGGACAACGTTCTGCTGCGACGAGCGCGGGAATGCGGCGTCACGGTTATCGAAGGCGCAACAATCACAGAACCAATCATCGACAAAGACACAGTCCGAGGCATCAAGCTCAAACTCAACAGCGACGAACAACATCACACCGCGCCATTAACGATCGACGCCACCGGACGCGCGCGCATACTTACTCGAAAACTCAACACGCACGAGCCCGGAAAAAAACCAAAACTGATCGCCTTCAAAGTACACCTGCGAAACACACGCGTCGCGCCCGGCGCCTGTGAGATCTACTTTTACCCTGACGGTTACGGCGGTCTCAGCAGCGTCGAAGGCGACACGAGCAATCTCTGCTTCATCATCTCCGCGGAACACGTAAAACGTCACCACTCAAACCCCGACCTCGTCATGCGCGACCTCGTGATGAAGAACCGTCGCGCCGCTTACACACTCGAGCACGCACAACCCGAATCCGTATGGCTGAGTGCTTCGTGGGAACGTTTCGGCCGCCAACAGCCAAGTCCGTCGAAAGGCTTGCTCGCAATCGGCGACTCCGCGGCGTTCATCGATCCATTTACCGGCAGCGGAATGTTGATGGCCTTCGAAAGCGGCGAGCTGGTAGCAAATGTGATCAATCGCAGCGAGTTGGAGGCAGTAGAAGCTGACTACACCGCCGAGTATTTGCGAAAGTTTGACTCTCGACTGCGAATTTCCGGATGGCTACGTCGCGCCGCGTTCAAACCCCGTCTCGCCGGACTGGGCATCGCGCTCTGCGGCGCAAGCAAACACTTCCGCAGCCGCCTCGTCCGCGCCACCCGTTCTTCCTTCAATCCCGCGTAAATCTTTGTTAACTAAACTCCTTGCCACCTTCTCGCTTTTAGAGTAAAAAGGCTGAGCCGATGGTGGTCTCTCAGTTAGCGTTGCTATCCCAGAGCACGTGACCCACGGCGAGCGTACTCCCACTATTTAGATTGACCGCGCGAATTCCAGAGCCGCGAAAACTAAAGGAGAAACGACGATGTTGGTATCGTTAATGTCCCGGCTTAACGGATCCTTTCAGATCCCCTGTTTGTTGTTGCTCTTACTTCTTTCCGCCACCGCCGCCTTCGGACAGGCGCAGTCAAACGCTGCCGATCTGCAAGGCACTGTAAGAGACGCGACAAACGCCGTCGTAGCGAATGCTGCGGTGACGGCTCGCAATCCGGGCACGAATTTCTCGCGCTCTGCAACCACCAACGATGAGGGTTTCTATCGCATCATCAATCTGCCGCCCGGCGATTATGAAGTAACCGTCGAAGCGCCGAATTTCAAAAAAGCGGTCTTACCAAAAGTGACTGTAACCGTGGGGCAGGCCGCATCGCTCGACGTTCAGCTCGAGCCCGGACAAATCAGTGAGAGCGTCACGATTTCCGATGCCACCTCCGAAGTGGTAGAGCAAGACAAGACTGCGGTCGCAACCACGATCGATCAGCAGCGCATCAACAATCTTCCGATCAACGAACGTAACTACCTCGCGTTCGCCCTCACCACTTCGACAGTCGGACGTGACAATGGTCGTCCAATCGGACCGGCGCCCACGACGGGTTTGAACTTCGGCGGCCAGCGTGGTCGCTCAAATCTGGTGCAGGTTGACGGCGCTGACAACACGGATAACTCCGTCAACGCGTCGCGGTCGACAGTTAGTCAGGAAGCAGTGCAGGAGTTTCAGGTCGTCACTAATTCGTTTGCGCCTGAGTTTGGCCGATCCGCCGGCGGCGTCGTGAACGTTGTCACCAAGTCAGGCACGAACGAGCTGCACGGAAATGTGTTTGGCTTCCTGCGACACAAGAGCTTCCAGGCGCGCAACGCTTTTGCGCCGATCGAGGATCCGCCGTTCACGCGCGCGCAATACGGATTCACGCTCGGTGGTCCGTTGGATAAGGGCCGCACGTTCTTTTTCTTCGCTTTCGAACAGCGACGACGAAACGAGTCAGGCTTCTTCACCAGCGACGTGCAGGGTAACCTGACGTCCAGCGTCACGATCCTCGGGCAGACGTTTCGAAACATCTCGCCGCAGCAGGCAAGTTACATCAACTCGCTGCTGGGCATTGGCGCCACCGCGCTCGCCGTTCCGTATGCGTTTCTCGCTTCGAGCGGCGGCTCAACCGCGCTTACCGGCACTAATCCGCTCGTCGTGTTTCCGGGTCTTGGTGCGCTGACACCGATTGGGGCAGGTTCCACAGTCGGTCCGCGCTTCCTGCTTTCAAGTGCGCCGGTTCCGACCGGAACAACCAACGCCGCGGGGCAGTTCATCGCGTTTAGACCTTTGAACAATCTGCAGCGGATCTTTCCGGTAACTGAGCGAACGACATTCAACTCGTTTCGCCTGGACCACCTGATCACGCAGAATCACCAGTTTAGTTTCCGCTTCGGCTACAACCCGAGCGAGCTCACCGGCATTCAGGTCGAATCGCAAAACCAGTCGCTGGGCCAGAATGATTTCTCGCGCACCGGCATCCAGACGCTGAAGGATTACTCGGCAGTCACCACGTTGACTTCGACACTTTCCAACACGATCGTGAACGAAGCACGTTTCAACTTCGGCGAGCGTCGCGCGACATTCAAATCGCAGAATGGTGATGCGGTGGCGTTCAACATTTCGGGAACAGCCTTCATCGGCCGCGAGCTCTTCTCCCCCGTTCTCCGCACGGAAACGCGATATGAATTCACGGACAACGTCAACGTCGTTCACGGAACTCACAGCTTCAAGTTTGGCGGCGACGCCGCCTTCGTCAACATTCCCGAGGCGATCTTTCAATTGAACTTTGCCGGTCTCTTCAATTTCGGCGGATTGGGCGCCTGCACTTTGGTGTCAGCGCTCTGTTCGACGCCCGGCGTCACGATCTTGCCGCCGGACTTTACTCCCGTTCAGCAGTACGGACTCGGCTTCCCGGGTAACTTTATTCAGGGCTTCGGCAATCCCGTCAGCAGCATCGGCAACAAACCGATGGCCTTCTTCGCGCAGGATTCGTGGAAGATTCGTCCTAACCTGACGCTCAACTACGGCGTTCGCTACGACTACGAATTGACCGATCAGATTCCGACCTTGCCGCTGCGCGATCCGCTGTCTGGAATCCAGCTAACAGCCGAGCAAGTGCAGGCCGCGCAGGATGCGATGGGCGTGCAACAAGGCTTCCCGCGTGACAAGAACAACTGGGCGCCGCGACTGGCGGTCGCATGGGATCCGTGGGGCGATGGCAAGACCTCGATTCGCGCCGCGTTCGGCCTCTTCTACGATCACCCATTGCTAGCGATCGCGTTCAACTCTGACATCGCCGACGCAGTGCAACAGCAACAAGGCATTCTGACGCCGGGCAGTCCCGCGCAAACCGCGCTGCTCAACGCCGTGCAGGTGTTTCAAGGAACGGTTTGCCCGCCGGGTGGACCAGTAACACCGATTTGTCCTGCCGGTGTCGTGACGCCTGGCGTGGCCGCGGGCTCGCAGTATCAATTCGGTCGCCAGCGGTTCAATGATCAGACGTTCCCGGGCTTTGGTCCAGTGCTTCCGTTCACGCTCCACGTGCAGAAGGACTTCGAATACGCGTACGCGAACCAGGGCAACTTCACGATCGAGCGCGAGCTGACGAAAGACATGACGATAACGGGTAGTTACATATTCGTCGGCGCGCATCACCTGCCGCACCCGCTCGACATCAACGCGCCGCGCACCGAGCTGCAGATCCAGAACTTCCGTCGTCTCGCGGGACGCAATCCCACCAACACGACGGAAGCGATTGCATTTTCGATCCCGACTTCCGGCGCGGCGTGTCCATTTGGTGTCCCGCTCCAGTGCTTCACTTTGGCGACTCCGGCCGGAGCAACTCCGTATCCGAATGCCGGACAAACGTTCGCCATCATCGTGCCGGGAATGATTACCGCGCCGATAACGAATCTCGGCAGCCGCGTAGTCAACGCCGCAGTGGCAAACTTCTTCCGCCCGAGTGCGCCAAACTACTTCCTGGCCCAGGCGCTTTCGGGTGGTCTCGTAACTCCAGCGGTGCTGAACGGAGCGCTTGCCGGATCGCTGCGAACGCCGGGCACGATCTCGCCGTTCGGCTCGATCAACGCGCAAACGTCGGATGGCAATTCGCTCTACAACGCGTTGAACGTCGACGTGAAAAAGCGCTTCTCGAACAACTTCCAGTTCCTCGCGTCATACACGTGGTCACACTCGATCGACGACTCGTCTGACCTGCAAACGCTCCTGCTGCCGCAGGACAATCGAAACTTCGACGCCGAGCGTGCTGACTCGCTCTTCGATCAGCGTCATCGCTTCGTGTTTAGTGGCGTGCTTGTTTCGCCGAGCAGTTGGGCCAAGGAGGGTGGTTTTTACCGCGCGCTCTCGAGGTTCACGGTCGCGCCGATCTTCGAGATCTCATCAGGACGACCATTCAACATCCTAAGCAACCAGGACACGAATAACGACCAGTCGAACCAGACCGATCGTCCGTCAGTGCTCGACGATGGAACGTTGTGCGTGCCGGGCACGCCAGGTTGCGCGCCGTTGATTACGAACGGGCAGTTTACGAGTGGCAGCCTGGCCCGCAATTTCGGTCTGACGCACCGTTACGTCTCGCTCGATCTCCGCGTCGCGAAACTGGTGCCGATCGGTGAGCGTATCCGGCTGGAGTTGATTGCGGAGGGCTTCAATCTATTCAACCGCTTCAACGAGGCTGCGGCGTCGCCGTTCATCGACGACGTGCGGGCGTTCAACCTGCGCGCCAGCAATGGCCGCTACTACAGCCGCCCCACCGCTGCGTTCGACTCGCGGCAGTTCCAGTTTGGGTTGAAACTGAATTTCTGATCCTTGCTCAAGCCATCCACAGATTACGCAGATTCTGTGTAATCTGTGGATAAGGGGCACAACTCAAATCCTCTTCCCGGCATCCGAAGGGCTTAGTCTGTAGTTAGTCTGGTAGTCTGAGCTTTCAAACTGTCCCTCTCCCGCATACAATCATCGCACTATGTCCAGATCTATTACCGTCGTCGCTTTATTTTTGCTGGCAAGTTTATCGATCCAGGCCCAGACAACGCGGCCGAGACGCACCAACAGGCAGCCCGCGCAGACGACCAAAACCCCTGCGGACGATCCGCTCCTCAAACCCGAGCCGCAGCCCTCGCCGACGGCGCGACGAACCAGCTCGAACGATTCGTTGCTCGATGTGCAGCCGGTTCGACCAGTCGCCAACACCGTGGCCCCGGCTGACACGAAGCACGCCTATCTTCTGCTCGAACAGAAACAATTTGCAGCCGCTGCGAAGGAAGCCAGGGAGCTCGCGGAGTCGCATCCCAACGACCCGGAGGCGTACAAGATCGCGGGATTTGCGGAGTTGAACCTCAAGCAGTATGCGGAGGCGGCAAAGGATCTCGAGAAGGCGGTCGAGCTACAGCGCAATGCGAAGCAGGATGACCCAAACACGGAGAGCGCGCTCGGGCAGGCATACGTTCTTTCCGAGAAATATCAGGAAGCCCTCCCGCTTTTGACTGCCGCGATCAATCGCAATCCGAATCAGCCCGATTAGATGTTGATTTACTACCGCGGAATCTCAGAATACAAAACGGGCAAGACCGCGGATGCAGAGAAGAGTTTCAACCAGGTCATCAAACTCAATCCGAAAGACTCGTTGTCGCTCTTCTATCTCGCGCAAATCTCGCTCGCCAAGAACGACCTTGACGGTGCGATCGCAAATCTCAATCGGGCGACGGTTAATGACGCGCGACTGACAGGCGCCTGGACCTTGCTGACGTCTGCTTACCTGCGTCGTGCAGCGACGAGCACTGATCCCGCGAAAGCCGATGCTGACTACATCAGCGCCGTGCGTGCGGGCGAGGGTTTGATCAAACTGCGAACTGACGCCGAAGCAGTCACGCTTTTCGGACAAGCTTTGATCGGCTCGAAACAGTATCAACGCGCAGCAGGCGTGCTCGAACGCGCGACCACCGCTCCGGATGCGACTGGCGTGACGTTCTACTTACTCGGCGTGGCCCATTCGCGCGCGCAGAATTTTCCGAAGGCGATCGCGGCCCTCGAATCAGCCGCGAAGAAATCGCCTGACGACGTGAATGTCTATCGCGAGCTTGGCTACGCGTATGAGGTGACGAAGAATTACACGAAGGCGCTGGCGGCATACCAGAAAGGCTCCAGCCTGGCGCCGTCAGATCCTGATCTGAAGGAATCAATCGAACGCGTCAAACCGTTCGCGAAATAAACGCCAATGTGGGCAAATCAATTCTGATCGTTTAAGGAGAATGCAATGAAAATCATTTCCACGCTGCTCCTGCTGGGAGCTTTGCTCACGGGCGCGTATGCGCAGCGTCCACGCTCGGCGGATCCGCAACCATCGACGCAGCCGACGGCCGTCAAACCGGCGCCCAAAACCGTCAGCGCGAAATATGAGGGCGGCGTGTTTGGCTACACGAAGACGATGCAAGGCACGTTGACGTTCGACGATGCCAACAATCGCCTGATCTTCAAAGACAAGAAACCACCAAAAGAGATCTCGATTCCTTACGGTGCGATCACCTCGGCTTTCGCCGATTCAAAAAAGGTGCAGCCAGCCGCCGCTACCGTCGCCAGCAACGTGCCGTCGATCTACTCTTTGCCGGCGCACTTTATCAAACACAAGGTTCGCTATCTGACCTTGCAATACAGCGATCCGGATTCGAACGTCTCGGGAATCACGAGCTTCAAGATCGACAATAAAGATCTGCTTCAATCAGTGTTAGTAACACTCGCCGAGAAAGCCAACATGACACTTCGTGGGGACGTTTACATTAAGAAGAAGAACGAAGACTCCAGCAAAGCCACCCCAAACAAGTAAGAAATATTAGCCACAAAAAGGCACAAAAACACAAAATGTTTATTGAAAGGGCGACGCTCCATCAATAAGCATTTTGTGCTTTTTGTGCCTTTTTGTGGCTAAACTCCGTTCCAGACCATGCGGTGGAAGAGCTCGTCCATCTGCTCCGGCGGTTCGCGCATGCCGTGATCGAGCCACCACGCGAGCAACGATAGCAAAGCACCTGCGTGGGTGAATGCGATGGCTGAGCGTTCGTTTGCGGGAATCGATTTGCCGCGCGGTAGCTCAGCGAGCCGTCGCTCGATGCCACGTGCGAAGTGCCCGCGCGCGAGCTCCATATTTTCCTGAAACTTGCCCGACTTGACGAGCGCTTTGAAGAAAGGCTGCACGTCCGAAAGATGCTTGAAGAACTCCTTCACCGGAAACACCCGATCCGATATATCACCGTGCTCCGAGAGCGCCATCGAGAGCGCTTCAAAAAACTCCTCCGCGTCGCTCATCAACAGGTCGTCCTTGTCGCTGTAATGCGTGTAGAAAGTTGAACGACTGACGTGCGCACGGTCCAAAACCTGTTGGACCGTGATCGTCTCGAACGGTTTCTCCTGCATCAGCGCGACGAGGGCATCGCCCAGCGCGTCGCGCGTTCGCCGCACGCGAGCATCAGTCTTCTTGTTCGATCCGGCAAGAGGCAGGTGCTGGTTCTTGGACATTCGTCACCTCTTTGTTCGATTACGACCCGCGCGGCCATCATACCGCTGGACAGAACTGTTCCGATCTGAAAAATACACGCGAATGATTTCCTTAAATCACGTCTTCAAAACTTACGAAACACCGGCGGGCAAGTTCGCGGCGCTGAAAAGTATCGATCTCGAGATCAGACCAGGCGAGTTTGTCGGCGTCGTCGGCAAGTCAGGCAGCGGCAAGTCGACGTTGCTCAACCTCGTCGCCGGCATCGATCGTCCTTCGGCGGGCACGGTTGCTGTCGCGGGCACGGAGATACACGCGTTATCGGAAAACAAACTCGCTGCGTGGCGCGGTCGAAATGTCGGTTTCGTGTTCCAGTTCTTTCAACTGCTCCCCACGCTCACCGCGGTCGAGAACGTTATGCTGCCGATGGACTTCTCGAAAACCATTCCGCTGCGCGAGCGTCGCAAACGCGCGATCGAGCTGCTCGAACGTGTGGCTGTCAGTGGTCATGCTGATAAGTTACCGGCGACGCTTTCCGGCGGCGAACAGCAGCGCGTCGCCATCGCTCGCGCGCTCGC
>Ga0134121_10003080_pt1 | contig 14064 bp, 11 predicted proteins | sample KB301_FD_96463 | JGI IMG/M metagenome (GOLD analysis project Ga0134121, IMG submission 96463) | Terrestrial soil microbial communities without Nitrogen fertilizer from Kellogg Biological Station, Michigan, USA - KB3-0-1 | ecosystem: Environmental > Terrestrial > Soil > Unclassified ...
GCGGAGGAAGCTTTTGAGATGGCGACGATTCGCGGTGCGCGCGCGTTGCACCTCGATAAGGAAATCGGATCGATTGAAAAAGGGAAGCGGGCTGACCTGGTGATTGTCGATCTCGATGATCTGAATCAAACGCCCTGGTACAACATCTATTCTGATTTGGTTTACGCGACGAAAGCTGACGATGTGCGGACGGTAATCATTGAAGGCCGCGTCGTCATGCGCGATCGCCGGCTGCTGACTCTGAATGAAGAGACTATCAAAGCCGACGCCCGGCGCTACCGGGAAAGAGTCGTTCAGTCGGTTGGCATCAAGACGCTTCCCGAAGATTAGATCCTAGTGAACAGATTTCTTGCCGTTACTCGCGCCGGGCTTTTCGTTCCGTTGGCCATTCCCACTCCGCTTATCAAGTCCCAGGTGATAGGGCACACTGATCACGATCACGTTGGGTTTAAAGAGCAGCGCTCCCTTGAGCATGAGTGAGCTCTGGTTGTGCAGCAGGTGATGCCACCATTTCGCCGGGACAAATTCCGGCAACACGACCGTCACCACTTCCTCGGGATGTAAGACCAGCCGGCGATCGATGTATCGCGTCAGCGGGCCGACCAGCGAACGATAAGGCGAAGCGATCACGACCAGCTCGACTCCTTCGACAAAGCCGCTCCACTTTTCTCGTAGTTTCTGGGTGGCCTCATCGTCGACGTTGATGTAAATCGCGGTCACGTGACCGCCTCCGGCAATTGCTTTCGCGTACTCGAGCGCCTGCAACACGCCGCGGTGAATTCCCGAGATGGGCACGACAACTTCATGCCGGACCGGCTGAACTTTTTGGGCGCCTTCGGTCGTGAGCTGCGTCGCCACATCCATGTAGTGCCGATGAATGGCGCGAAACAGCGCGACCAGTAAAGGAATCAGCACGACAACGATCCAGGCGCCGTGAATGAACTTGGTGAGGACGAGTACGACCAGAACGATCAACGTGGCAATTGCGCCGAGCCCATTGACGACAATCGATTTCTTCCAGTGTTTTGCCTGCTTCAGTTCTTCCCGTTCAGCCGCGCTTGGTTCTGCGCCGGATTGTGCGGTCTCCAGCGCGCGTCCCGCTCGCCGCCAGTGAAGCACCATCCCACTTTGCGACAGCGTGAACGACAGGAATACGCCGACGGCATACAGAGGAATCAAGCGGCTGGTGTCGCCGCCGAAGCCAATCACGAGCACTGCCGCGAACAGGGCGAGAATGATGATGCCGTTTGAGAAGACGAGTTTGTCGCCACGCGTGGCGAACTGCCGCGGCAGAAATCGATCGCGCGCGAGCAGGCTGGCCAGGCGAGGAAAGTCTGCAAACGACGTGTTCGCCGCCAGGATCAGGATTAGCGCCGTCGTGGTTTGAATGACGTAGTAGAACCAACTCATCGGGCCGGCGAAGATCGTGCGGGCGAATTGCGAAATGACGGTTTCACTTTCACGCGGATGCACCTGATAGAGATAGGCCATCACGCTAGTGCCGATGAACATGGTCGCCAGCAGCGCGGCCATCCACGCGAGCGTCGTCGCTGCATTCCTTGACTCAGGTTGTTTGAATGCGGGGATGCCGTTTGAGATTGCTTCGGTTCCGGTCAACGCGACGCAACCGTTCGAGAATGCTCCTAACAACAAGAACCAGGTCAGCGGTTGCAGATGGTACCCTTCGGCTAATTTCAGATCGGCCGGTGCCGGCGCGACCGTCGGCTGGAAGTAGTAATGAATCAGGCCATAACCAACCATGAAGAGAAAACTGATGACGAACGAATACGTTGGACCGGCGAAGAGCGCGCCTGATTCGCGCACGCCGCGCAGGTTAGCCACCGCAATAAATGCGATTAGGATCAGACAAATAAATACTCGGTGGTCATTAATCCAGGCCCAGTTCGTTCCTTGCGCGGCCGAGGTGATCGCTGCGACGCCGGCTGAGATCGACACTGAAACTGTGAGTACGTAATCAACCAACAAAGCCGCCGCGGCAATCAATCCGGGCGTCGTGCCCAGATTGTCTTTTGCCACGATGTAAGCGCCGCCGCCCGAAGGGTAAGCAAAGATCGTTTGGCGATAACTGATCGCGACGATAACGAGGACCGCCACGATCGCGAACGTGATCGGTACGACATAATGGAAAGCGTATCCCTGGCCGTACGCGAAGGCGACCGCAAGCACGAGCAGAATTTCTTCTGTTGCGTACGCAGTTGAAGACAACGCGTCCGACGCGAAGACCGCCAGGCCCGTCTTCTTGGTCAAGCGCTCATGGACCGCCATCGCGGTCCTCTTTGCCTTGCCAACTAATAAGCGCTTTAACGTGTAAGCCATAACAACGGGAGCCGGGATTTAGGAGTCGGGAGTCAGAGTTAATTAGCCTCTTTTCCCGGCTCCCAAATCCTGACTCCCGGCTCCTGATTTATTCAGACTTCCCCCAACGAATCGCCAGCAGGAGGTCTTCGCGGTCCAAATCATTAACAATGATTTCCTTCGCTTCGGGGAAGCAGTCGTGTGCTTCGAGGTAATCTGCCAGGCGCCTTTCCGCGCAACAGATCCAAAACTCACTCGACTGATCTATGCGACCGCTCGTCTGAATAGCCGTGGCGGTCATTAACTCTCTGGAAATTCTTACGGCGGCGGTTCGTTCATTCCCGTTCGGGTCGCTGACGGCGAATCGGCAATCGCCATCGGTCGGCGCCGGCGAGCCGTCTATTTCCCACGGCCGTACGATTACAAACCCGTTGTCAGTCAGAAATTCGATCGGGCTCGACGAATCGTCCGCGCCGAGCAGAGTAGGTTCGGGCTGCGGATGAGCTCGGCCATTGCCGCGCACTACTTCGACTAAGTCGAGGCGGCGCGTGAGCTCGGCGACTCGCGCGGTTAACTCCGCGATGCGCTGGGTCAACTCTTCGGAGACTGTTGGTTTGCTCGCCGCGCGCATTTCACTGGCGCCCCTGGATCGCCAGCGTCAGGTTAGGCGCTCCGGCGTAAGGATGGAGTAAGAGGTTTGTAAAAAGTTCGTAAAGAGCGGGACCTAAGCCCTGCGACGCGGTCTTGTTAATCGACGTCGTTGCCGCCTTTCGCTGGCGGAGGCTCGAAGCGTTTCAGAACCATTCAAGGCGCGAATGAATTGCAGGACGCGATGGCGGCTATCGCTATGTAGCTCGTCTGCGAGGTGAACCAAAGCGGCGATGACGATATGTTTGTGCCGCACATTGTCCAGGTCTTTTTCGTGACTTACGTCAAGCCATAGCTTGTGAATGAAATCGATCTCTTCATCGGTCAGATCGGGCGCGTGTGCTCCCAGATAATAATCCTGAATTTGATCATGCGGCCCAATTACATGAAAGCGAATTCGCTGTTGCGGCGTCGTTAATAATCGCTCCCATGCTTCTCCCAATAATTTCGCCTGGTGTTCGGGCGACAAGACTGAGGATCGCCCAGCAATGATGTCTGACGACTGCAATCGCGCAGCCGTCATAGCGATGGCCTGGAAGATGTCTGACGATGGGACTACGAGGAGATGAACGGTCTTGCCGGCTTTTTCCGCCAGCGCCACCACTTTGCTGAACAAGTATTGTTCGTATCGGCTGAAGAGGCGGTCCTCAGCAATGTCCTCGTAACCAGTATCAGGCCCGCGCATGACGTGCACAGTCATAACGACCAGATCTTTCTTGCCGGTATGAGTAATTTCGAGCGCTTTCTTCAAATGATCCAGCGTGTTGTGGTCGCGCACCAGACAGATCGTATTGCCCGGACGGACAGTGACCGTCTGAGCCGATACCTCGTCACTTGCGCTCAGACGAAATTGATCCATCGCTGTGGTGGTATGAATGTCTTCCGCGTGCCGACGTTCGTTTATCTTTTCTGAAATGGAGAAGATGGTGAAGAAAACGATCGTAAAGGCAATCCCGCTGACCGTGGCGACTTCCTTGGTGACTAAGTTAACGCCGGCGATGGAAAAGAGAAGCGCCGTGATCACGCCTAGCCCGATCGGCAGTTCATTTCTATCCAGACTTAGATTGAAGGGCACCTTCCATTCACGTTTCGACTTGTCCTTGAAACGCAGGACTAACACGGCCAGCCCTTTGAAAGCGAACGACCAGATGACGCCGAACGCGTACGCTTCACCCAGAGTATATGTGTTGCCGCGCGAAGCGACGATCGCCACGAGCTGCAGCACCACGATCAGATTGATCATGCGATAGGTCGTTCCGAACCTGCGATGCGGAGCGCGAAACCAATCGGTCATGACGCCATCTTCGCTGACGCGATTTAGGACCCCGTTGGCGCCGACAATGGCCGTGTTGATTGCGCCGGCCAGCATCAAGAATCCAACAATTACTATGAATGCCTGAAAGGCGAGCTTCAGTGTTGTCGGTCCCGCTAAGTTGATCGCAATGCCGCTGATCAAATTGTCGAAGTACTGTGGGCGCACATTGTCTGGAATGATCGCGTAGGCGAAGAACGATACCAGCGACGTGAACAGCATCGAATAGAGAAAGATGATCAAACCGGCTCGCATCAGGTTCTTGTGCTTGGGGTATTCGAGTTCACGATTGACTTGCGCCAAAGACTCTTCGCCAGACATCGCCAGGAACGAATGGCCAAACGCCATCAGAATTCCAATCAAACCGATAAGCGCGCCGGCATTCGCCACGAGACTGAAGTGCGCCTCTCCCGTCCCTTCAGCTTTTGCACTTGCGGCCGGTTCAGTGCGCGCAGTGTGAAACGTGCCTGGCAGCAACTTCGGCATCCAGCCGACAGCATCATTATTGAAGACGAGATTGTGTGGCGCGGGCGGCGGCGGCAGGCGCTGCATACCTGGCTTAATTAAGATCGTAAACAGACTCCACCCGATCAGCAGCACGACCATGACCGTCGTTACGTACATAATGCGCAGTGCGTCGTCCGACGATTCGTGAATGCCGCGCGTGTTGCGCCGCCAAAAATAGATCGTGATGAGGGCGGCGATTCCGGCGGCCAGGTAGTTTACCGTCTCAATTGACGGTGTCCATGGATGGCCGACATAGATCGTTACCTGCGAGACCAATCCAACGATATACTGTCCGGCCGACACGCCTGAGATTGGGCCCGTCAGCATGTAATCGAACATCAATGCTGAGACCGAAAGCTTCGCCAGCGTGCCACCCATCGCTTCCTTGACGACCCTATAGACACCGCCGCGCGTAAACATGGCGCAGGATTCGATATAGATCGCGCGGACCGCATACGAGAACAACATCACGCCGAAGATGAACCACGGTGCTGCGCGCCCCACGGCTTTCTCGGCGATGCCGCCAACGTAGTAAGCCGATGAGCCGAGATCATTCAACACAATCGCTGCGGCCCGCCAGAACGAAATGAACGACAGCATGACTGAGGTCGCGATGATGACCTGCGTTCGGCCATTAGCTGCGGTTTGATTGGTTGGTAATTCGATCGTCTGGGCCATCATCACTCTCGATCGCGCCAGTGCAACGCGAGCATCAATTCCTCCGGCGCTAATTCGTCAATTGCGAGAGAATGGTTTGGTGGAAGTTGGTCGTACTCCCAAAGATAGTTCGCCAGACAGGTCTCAGCGCAGACCAGCCAGAAGATACTTGCTTCGGAAAGCGGACGCCTTCTGCGGATCTTCAGCTCGATGATCAACCGCGTGGAAAAGCTCACGTGAATCTCATGTGGCGTTTCGTCATCGTGTTGTACGAGAAACCGGCAATCGCTCGGCGAATTGTGCACCGAATGATCGACGTCGGACTCTCGCACAATGCTGAAGCCGTTCTCAGTAAGGTATTTGATCGGCGCTACCGTGCTGCGCAGAGTCTGAGGCCATACTTCTTTGCGGCTGATTGCCATCATCTTTGTTCGCAGCCGTTTGCTGAGAACGGATCGATGCTAATCAAGCCCCGATAAAAAGTGGCTTAAAGGTTCATTAAAAGTTCGTAAAAACCGGCGCAAATTATTAATTTGCGTTGCCGGGAAGGAATCGATATCCCACCCAGGGTTCAGTCAGGATGTAGCGGGGCTTGGCGGGATCGGGTTCGATTTTCTTGCGGAGATGACGAACGAACACGCGCAGGTATTCAGTTTGATCGGTGTAGTTTCCACCCCAGATGTTTGCGAGCAGCTTCCGATGTGTGAGCACTTTTCCCGAGTTGCGAATGAAGAAAATCAGAAGATCGAATTCCTTCGGCGATAAGCGAATCTCTTTTCCGCCGACCTTCACTTCACGCGATTCGAGATCGACGCAAAAGTCACCTTCTTCAAGCACCGTGGTTTCGGAACTGGGTGCGGGTGAGCGCCGTAGTGTCGCGCGAACTCTCGCGAGCAACTCTCCCATACCAAACGGCTTGGTTACATAATCGTCTGCGCCAAGATCCAATGCTTCGACTTTCGTTACTTCATCATTCTTGACGGACAGGACGATGATGGGAACCGAAGACTTGGCCCGCAATTCATGGCAGAGCTTTAGCCCATTCATGTTCGGCATCGCCAGATCAGTGATGACGAGATCGGGAGTCCAGGCGTCAAAAAGTTCCAGCGCGGCCTGGCCTTCATTCGCGACGCGCACGTCGTAGCCGTGTTTGGTTAACCCGCTGCGCAGTACGACCGTAATCTGTTGCTCGTCGTCAACGATGAGAATGCGCTTGCGAGTTTCCATAGCTAATAGACCTCGGGGTGAGGAGGTCAGAACGGCCTGCGGTAGCGGGCCGTTAGTCTAAATTTCAAAGTTGCGTCAAGGAGTGATCAACCGCCCGCTACCGCAGGCGGTTCTGACTTCTTGCGCAGATCCCCTCACCCTAACCCTCTCCCAGCGGGAGAGGGAACTTCCTCTGTATCGGCCACCGGCACCGTAAAAACGATCTTAGCTCCCGAGCCTCTTGATGCATCCTCAATCCAGATTCGACCTCCGTGTGCCTCAACGATCCCTTTCGCAATGGCCAGCCCCACCCCGAATCCACCGGGGTGTTCCTTCGCGAGTCCGTTGTCGGCGATGCGATAGAACCTTTCAAACACGCGCTCCCGATATCTCAAGGGAATACCCGGGCCTTGATCTTCAACGGATATCTCTATGACATCATCACCATTGGTGCGCGCGCTGATCGTAATTTGCGTTCGCTGAGGCGTGTACTTGCGAGCATTGTCCAGCAGCGTGTAGATCACTTCCGTCACCGCGCGTCCGTCGACGCGCACAATCGGGAGTTCATCCGGTATCCGAAGGTTGACCCGGTGGTTGTGCATGAGCGGCTCGGCCTGGGCCAGCGCCACTTCTATCAGGTCGTCCACCGAGCGCCAATTGCGATGCAGGTTCAAGTCGCCGGCTTCAATGCGCGCCAGATCGACGATCCCTTCGACGAATCGATCCAGACGATCGGCGCCACGCGTGATGACTTCCAACATCGCATGTTGTTCCTCAGGGCTTAGTTTCGTCGCCGATTTCGTTTCTTCGCGATCTTCAAGCAGCAGAGTTGCTGATGCCTTAATCGAAGTGAGCGGCGTGCGAATGTCGTGCGTCACCGCATCCAGCAATGCCGATTTCAATTGTTCGCTGCGCTTGATTGCCTCCGCTTCGCTGGCTCGATCGAACGCATCGCGCAATTCATCGTAGAGCCGGCGAATCTCGCTTTTGCCGGCCTCTGATTCTTCCGCCCGTTGCTTTGCTCTCGCGGAGAGTTGGCCGACCGCCAGCGCTGTGATGAAGAAGGCCGCCAACGCAATCCAGTTTTGCGGATCGGCAATCGTGAATGTGTGATACGGCGGGAGGAAAAAGAAATTGAAACCCAGCATCGCCAAGACGGATGCGAGCAGAGCAGGCTTGCTGCCAAAGCCGATCGCGACAAACAGGACCGCCAAGAGCAACGCAAGCGCGACGGTGGTTGCGTTGATGCTCGAGCGAAACGGCAACAGCCCGGTTGCCGCGCCGACAACTACCAGCAAGGCGCCGCCATAACGAGTCAGCTTTGAACTCGCGAGGGTTCTCACCAACTGCCAGCATAGTGAGGTGGTTGTAAAAAGCGGCTAAGGATTTTATTAAAAGTTCGTAAAGGGAATACGAGTTCTGTTACAGCGTTGGTATTCCACGAGCCGAATGCCAGATGCGAGCAATTTCGCACGCCCCTTGGTCATGATTAACTCGATAGACAATCCGATAAGGCCGAAAAATGATTTCGCGGATGTTTGGATTTTGGTATTCGGGAACAGTGCGACCGAACTCGGGAAAGCTTTGAAGGCGATCGATCTCTGAGATGAGTTCGTATCCGAAAGACATCGCGCGGTCAGGATTATCGCGCGCAATAAACACGACGATATCGTGGAGATCGTCGAGAGCTGCGGGAGCCCAGATTAGCTTGTAAGCCATGAGGCCAAGTGTCGTTTGACATCTTCGTGAGGAATACCCTTACCTGCGTCCAGTTGGTCGAGACCTTTCTGAACTGCAGCCATAAATTCGACGCGCTCGGCGATTTCTTCTAACGAGCAGTTGTCGGGCAAGGCCCGAATAGTCTCAAGTACGATTTCTTTCTCAGTCATGGGACAATTATGAGATTGGGGACGCCATTTCGCAAGAGCAATCCGCTTCGTAGATTGATTGCTGCCGCCGCTACTCTGCGTTGAATCGATAGCCGATCCAGGGCTCAGTCAGAATAAAGCGGGGCTTGGAAGGATCGGATTCAATCTTCTTGCGCAGTTGCCCGATAAAGACCCGCAGGTATTCATTCTGCTGAGTGTAATCTCCGCCCCAAACCGCGCCGAGCAGCGCGCGATGTGTGAGCACCTTGCCCGAATTCCGGATGAGGAAGGCTAGCAGATCGAATTCTTTCGGCGTTAGTCGTAACTCTTCGCCGCCGCGCGTGACGATGTGTGCGTTGAGATCGACGCGGAATTCGCCGGCTTCGAGATTGTTATTCTGCGAGCCGGTCGGAGGTTGGCGGCGCAGGGCGGCGCGGATGCGGGCTAATAACTCGTCCATGCCGAAAGGCTTCGTCACATAGTCGTCAGCTCCAGCGTCGAGCGCTTCGACCTTTGTCTTCTCTTCGCCACGAACTGAGAGGACGATGATGGGAAGGTCCGAAATCTCACGAAGCTTGCGACACAACTCGAGCCCGCCCATGTTCGGCATCGCCAGATCGGTGATCACCAATGAAGGTGGCCAGTCACGAAACGTCTGCAAAGCGAACTCTCCATCACCGGCGATGCGCACGTCATAGCCTTTGGACGTGAGGCTGCGCAGCAGCACTCTCGTAAGCTGCGGCTCGTCGTCTACTACCAGGATACGTGATTTGTCTGACATCGTTCTTCGGTTCAGTTATCCGCCGTTTTGAATCCGCCCTCTGCCCCAGTCGCTGCTGAGTCGACCGGCAGCTCGATTACAAACTTGGCTCCCGTTCCGCCTTCAGCATCCTCCACCCAAACGCGGCCATGGTGCGCTTCGACGATGCCGCGCGCGATTGCCAGTCCCATGCCGCTGCCGGGCACGCGACGATCGGAAACATCGCCGTCCCGCATGGCGCGGAAAAATTTTTCGAAAACCCGATCGCGAACATCAGCACGAATCCCTGGCCCGCGATCTTCGACGCTGATCTCGATCGAATCTCCCTTCGACTGTCTGGCGCGGACAATGATGGGCGATTCAGGCGGAGAGTATTTCGCGGCGTTGTCGATCAGCGTGTAGATCGCTTCCGAGACTGCATGTTCGTCAACTGTTACGAGCGGCAAGTCTTCAATCCATACTTCCATTTGATGAGTGCGAGTTCGTGGCTCAGCCCGTTTCAAGGCGGTCGTGACAATCTCGTCAACTGAGGCTGGTTGCAGTTGCAAACGCATATCGCCGGCATCGATGCGCGCAAGTTTCGTCAGACTCTCGACAAAACGATCGAGACGATCAGCCTCTTCGTCGATCACCTGCAGCATCTCTTTGCGCGCCTCTTTGTCGAGCACTGGCTCAGTCTTGTCGCGTTCGGTGCCGTAAATGTCGTCGAGCATCGCGGTTGCGGATGCCTTGATCGAAGTCAGCGGCGTGCGAAAATCGTGTGTGACCGCGTCGAGCAGGGCGGACTTGAGACGTTCACTCTGCTTCAAGGCCTTCGCCTGACTCGATCGCTCAAACGAGTCTTGTAATTCATAGTACAGCCGCTCCACTTCACCTTTCGCGGATTCAGCTTCTTCAGCTCGTTGCTTCGCGCTGCCGGAAAGTTGGCCTACAGTGATCGCGGTGACCATGAACGCGATGAAGGCAATCCAATTGTCCGGATCGCGGATCGCGAAGGTTCCATACGGAGGCAGGAAAAGAAAATTGAAGCTGAGGATTCCGACCAGCGCCGCCGCCACAGCCGGACCGGAACCCCAGGTTCGCGCCGCGACGAGTATGATCAAGAGGAAGGCCAGCGCGACCGTCGTCGGATTGATGTGGGGTCCGAGCAACTTCAGAGCGCTCGTCACCGCGGCGATGATGAATACCGACAGCGAATACCCGAACCACCGCTGACGATAAAACTGCGCCGATTCCGCGACGTGGTCAACCATGCGCCGCGAATTGTAATCGAGTCTGTGTCTGCCCGCACTGCCCCGACCAGGAGTAGACGCGAGCAGTCGTCGCGCGAGCGCTCGCCTCCAAACTTGATAAAAAAGTAAGGAATGCTATAATCAGGCCGAATTCGGAAGAAATCGACCAAATGAAGATTTCCGCGCATGAAGAATACGGCCTCCGATGTCTGGTGCAATTGGCTCGCGCCGAGGCCGATGCTGAATCGCTAACGCTGAACCAGATTGCCGATCGCGAGGGTCTGTCAGTCGCGAACGCCGGCAAGTTGATGTGGATTCTGGTGAAGGCGGGGTTGGTGCAATCGCAACGCGGCGCGAATGGCGGATACACTTTGGCGCGACCCGCAGCCGACATTCGTTTGAATGAGGTGATTCGCATTCTGGATGAAGATACAGTCGATGGTTTTTGCAAGACACACACCGGCGTGCTCGATGCATGTATTCACACCAGTGAGTGTGGCATTCGTCCGGTAATCGTCGGTCTGCACGAGATTGTGCAGAATGCTCTGTCGGAAATCACTCTGGCTGAGTTGATTGGATCGGAAGAGAAAGTTGATGCACGGCTGCATCAGATTCAGAAAATGCAGAGTCCCTTACGAACTGCGCGTAGCGCAAACTGAGAAATAAAATGAGCACTGCTGAGATACTCGCAAATCGCGAATACAAATACGGCTGGGTCACAGACATCGAGGCTGAGACGATCCCGCGCGGCCTGAGCGAAGATACGGTGCGCCTGATTTCGGCGAAGAAAGACGAGCCGGAGTGGCTGCTCGAGTTTCGCCTCAAGGCCTATCGCAATTGGCTCACGATGGCCGAGCCGCGCAACTGGCCCAACATCGTGTTTCCTGAAGTCGATTATCAGGACATGATTTACTACAGCGCTCCCAAGCAGAAGGCCAAGAAGGCGAGCCTGGATGAAGTTGATCCCGAGTTGCTGCGTACGTTCGAGAAGCTCGGCATTCCTTTGTCAGAGCAGAAGCAGCTGGCGGGGGTCGCGGTCGATGCGGTGTTCGATTCAGTTTCAGTGGCGACGACTTACAAAGAGAAGCTCAGGAAGCACGGAGTGATCTTCTGCTCGTTCAGCGAAGCTGTAAAAGAACACCCCGAGATCGTGAAGAAGTATCTCGGCTCAGTCGTGCCCACCAACGATAATTTTTATGCGGCTTTAAACAGCGCGGTTTTCTCGGATGGAAGTTTCTGCTTCATTCCGAAAGGCGTGCGTTGTCCGATGGAGCTGTCGACGTACTTCCGCATCAACAATTCAGAATCAGGACAATTCGAGCGCACGTTGATCGTCGCCGAAGAAGGCGCGTACGTGTCCTATCTCGAAGGTTGCACCGCACCGCAGTTCGACAAGAACCAGTTGCACGCGGCAGTGGTCGAGTTGATCGCGCTCGACGACGCCGAAATCAAATACTCGACGGTGCAGAACTGGTACGCAGGTGATGAAACCGGCAAGGGCGGCATTTACAACTTCGTGACGAAGCGCGGGAAGTGCGCCGGCCGCAATTCGAAGATTTCCTGGACGCAGGTGGAAACCGGCTCGGCGATTACCTGGAAATATCCTTCGTGCATTTTGATGGGGGATAACTCGATCGGTGAGTTTTATTCAGTGGCGCTCACTAATCACGCGCAGGAAGCCGACACCGGAACGAAGATGATTCATCTGGGCAAGAACACGCGTTCGACGATCATCTCGAAGGGTATCGCCGCGGGCAAAGCAAACAACAGCTATCGCGGTCTGGTGAAGATTATGCCGAAGGCTGAGAACGCACGGAACTACACTCAATGCGATTCGATGCTGATTGGCAGCAACTGTAACGCGAACACTTTCCCGTACATCGAGGTGATGAATAACACTTCGAGCGTCGAGCACGAAGCCTCGACGTCGAAGATCAGCGAAGAGCAATTGTTCTATCTAATGCAGCGCGGCATCTCGCAAGAGGACGCGGTGAGTTTGATCATTAATGGCTTTTGTAAAGACGTATTCCTGCAACTCCCGATGGAGTTTGCCGTAGAAGCGACGCGTCTGTTGGGATTGAAGTTGGAAGGCTCCGTTGGATAGGACACGAATGATTGGAGAATCGATTGTTAGAGATTAAGAATTTACATGCATCGGTTGATGGCAACGAGATTCTGAAAGGCATCAACCTGAAAATTAATAAAGGCGAAGTGCACGCCATCATGGGCCCGAACGGATCGGGCAAATCGACTCTGGCGAAAGTGCTCGCCGGTCACCCTGCCTATGAAGTCACCGCCGGTGAAGTGATTTACAACGGCAAGAACCTGCTGGAAATGACGCCCGATGAACGTGCGCGATCAGGCGTCTTCATGGCGTTTCAATACCCGGTTGAAGTGCCGGGCGTTTCGAATGCGCAATTCCTCCGGCTCGCTTATAACGAGAAGCAGAAGCATCTCGGCGGTGAGGAGCTTGATCCGTTGGAATTCAAGGACCTGCTGAAAGAAAAGGCCGCGATCGTCGAAATGGATGCGAGCTTCATGTCGCGTTCGGTGAACGAAGGATTCTCCGGCGGCGAGAAAAAGCGCAACGAAATTCTGCAGATGGCTGTATTGGATCCGGACCTCGCCGTCCTCGATGAAACTGATTCAGGTCTCGATATTGATGCGCTGCGGATTGTCGCCGAGGGCGTCAATAAACTTCACAGTCCTGAGAAGGCAGCGATCGTCGTCACGCACTATCAGCGCTTGCTCAACTACATCATTCCGGATTTTGTGCACGTGCTCTCGGGCGGGCGAATCGTAAAAGAAGGCGGTAAGGAACTCGCGCTGGAACTGGAAGAGAAGGGTTACGACTGGTTGAAGACCGCGAACGGAGCGAACGCCACCGCTGCACCGCAGGCTGGTTAAGAAGTGAATTAATGATGACACCTGAACTAGTCACTGAAGCAACCCGTTATCAGGAGGCGTTTCGCGAGGCCACGCAAACCCGTGCCGCGGACGAACCCGCCTGGCTACAGACTCTGCGCGAAAGCTCTTTCGCGGAATTCGAGCGAGCCGGTTTTCCGAACGTCAAACAGGAGGAGTGGAAGTACACCAACGTCACTCCAATTACCAGGACAAGTTTTGTCCCGGTCCTGACGGCGAACGGAACCGCCTTGAGTAAAGGCGCAGATCACTCCGGGCTGGCACCTTTTATCTATGACGAAGCGCGCGACAGCCGGCTGGTGTTCGTGAACGGAATGTTTCGCGAAGAACTCTCGTCGCAGTCGGCCTTGCCCGCCGGCGTCGTAGCGATGGATCTGCGTGCAGCGCTCCGCGATGGCGAGCACGAAAAGACGGTGCGCGAGTATCTCGAGCATCCGGTTTTAGCCAATGGATTTGCGGCGCTCAACACCGCTCTGTTTACCAGCGGGCTGTTTCTCAAGATACCTCGAGGAGTTAGCGTCGCCGCGCCTATCCATCTGTTGTTCGTGGGTGAAGGCGCCACTGAGGCCGCGCCCCCGGCGGCGTTTCCCCGCGTGATGATCGTCGCCGAAGAGAACAGCGCGGCCACGATAA
>Ga0134121_10003081_pt1 | contig 14061 bp, 10 predicted proteins | sample KB301_FD_96463 | JGI IMG/M metagenome (GOLD analysis project Ga0134121, IMG submission 96463) | Terrestrial soil microbial communities without Nitrogen fertilizer from Kellogg Biological Station, Michigan, USA - KB3-0-1 | ecosystem: Environmental > Terrestrial > Soil > Unclassified ...
AAGAGCTCTTCGTGGGCGAATTACGTGGCAGGTGGCTGGGATTTGACTTGGAATATGTTCGCCAAATCCGGGACCGGCATCACGCCTTTTTGGGTATGCAACAACTGCGGCCCAGTTTACCCCGGGAATATTGGGAGCGGCTTTGTGGATGCAGTTGGTGACTTCAATGGTCCGTCCTTTCGCCCGACTCTCGTCGGAAACCCATACCAGGGCCTGTCGGGTGACCAATTCTTCAATCCAGCAGCGTTTGGGTTGCCGCCCACAGGAGCCGATGTTTTCGATAACGCAAAGATTGCCAGGCGTAATTCCCTCATTGGGCCAGGCTCGTGGGGTGTCAACCTCGGCATTCACAAAGACATCAAGTTTTCAGAACGCACAAACCTCCAGATAGGTGCGGATTTTAACAACATATTCAACCATCCTCTTTTCTCGCCGCCTGGAGCATCGGGAGATGCTGGTGATGGCGCCGCCGGAACTTTCGCGAATCTCGGGGACTTCGGAGTTGGCCTGAACGCTGCCGGCCAGCCCGTGATTGACAACGTCAACTTGAATCCGAGCTTCGGCCGTAATACCGTCAGTTACACCCAAGAGGGAATAGATAATCGGCGCTCAGTTCGTATCCGGTTGCGACTTACTTTTTAATCAGGTGATTTGCATATAGCGGAGGCAAAAGGTAGAAATTCGCTTTGTAGGGTTTTCTCCTTTTGCCTCTCTTCTTTGATCCGCTCGTTTCCACCTGACATCCGGCGGAGAAAAAGGGCGGTTAGAATTGGCAACAATCATGGCCACTCCGTCGCGTCATCACTTTACGCGTAAACCTAACCTGGCCAATGTCAGAGCTGCTGGACATGACATGCTCCGGCTTGTCAACCGTCGTATCCTGCTCAACATTCTTTCGGATCGACAACCGATCTCTCGGGCCGAGATTGCAAAAATCAGCGGTCTCAACAAGGCCACGATCTCAACCATCACGAGTGAATTACTTAAGGATCGCTGCATCGTCGAAGAGGGTTTTGGAAAAACCACTCCGATCGGCGGCAAGCCGCCGACGCCGTTGCGACTTAACGCCATGCGGTTTGGTTTGTTCGGTGTCGATATTCGAGCCGAAGAAACGATTCTGGCTTTGTGCGACTTTAACAATCGTCTGATCGCGCGGCTCAGTTTCGAGACGTCAAACAATGCCGGCACTTTTCTCGCAAAAATCGGTAAGGAGATCTCGAAGTTGCGTGCCAAGCACAACAACTTCATTGAGTTTGCAGGTATTGGGGTTAGTCTCCCTGGCCTGGTTGATAGCCATAGCGGGAAATTCCTGATCTCGGTGGTTCTTCCCTGGCGCGATGTGCCGGTGGTCGAGTTGTTGGAAAAGTCGACGCAACTCCCGGTTGTCATCGACAACTCCGCGCGTTGCGCCGCGCTCGCCGAAATCTGGCACGGCAAAGCTCAATACGCGCACCTTCGGAATTTACTCTACGTCGGTGTTAGCACCGGTCTCGCTTGCGGGATAGTTATCGACGGAGGCCTCTATCGCGGCGGCAATAATAGTGCCGGCCAGTTTGGTCATATTTCGATAGATCTCAGCGGTCCTGAATGTCGCTGCGGGCAGCGCGGCTGCTGGGATCTTTACGCATCCGACAAGGCCACCATAGCGCGTTACCACATGTTGCGCAGGGGCACGGGAAAACGCTTGTCCACCATGCGTAAACTGGTTGAGTTAGTGGAATCTGGTGATGGAGCCGCGACACAAGCCGTGCGCGAAACAGCACGCTACCTGGGTATCGGAATCACTGGCTTAATCAACGGGCTGGATCCGGAAGTGGTTGTAATCGGAGGAGAGATCACGAAAGCGTGGGGACTGATAGAGCCCATCATTATTGAAGAAACTAAACGAAGCTTGCTGGCGCCGGGTGCGTACGGTGTCGCTATCCGGCGTTCAGCTTTCGAAGTGCGTCCGAGTCTGAAGGGTGCACTCACACTGATCCAAAAAGACTTGTTATCAGTGCCGAATGTCGGTTGAACGAACAAACGCAAGGTGCTGGCTCAGAATTTCGCTAATGCGAAATGCCGACCATGAACAGTTTCCAGCCTGTTAGCAAAACGCAAGACCTACGTCAGCGATTGGCAAATGGATTGATCGCTGCAACGCCGGTTCCTTTTGACGTCAACGGTAAGCTGCACGAAGCCGGCCACGAATCGTATTTGCGTTATATGTGCGGCCAACCTATTTCGGGAGTCGCAGTCTGGGCGCATACCGGGCGTGGGCTAAGGCTGGACAAAGAGACCGGGCAACGCGTTCTGCAGGGCTGGCGCGACGCTTTACCCGAGACTGTGATTGTCGCCGGAATCGGTTCCCTCGATGCAAACTTCGAGCAGGCCATGGCCGGCACGTTAGCAATGGCGGAAAGTGCCGCTCACATGGGTGCGGACGCGCTACTCATTTACCCTCCGACGTGGTTGCGCGGACACGCTCGCGCGAACAAGTTAATTGCAGAGCATCACGCGCAGGTAGCCCGCGTGGGCTTGCCGCTCATTCTTTTTTATCTCTATGAGGACGCCGGCGGCATTGCCTACAGCCCGCAGATGCTCGATGAATTGCTGGCGCTGCCTGACGTGGTGGGAATCAAAATGGCGACGCTTGACAGCGTGATGACTTACCAGGATGTCGCGCGGCAAATGCGAGAGCGGCACCCGGAGAAGCTGTTTATCACCGGCGAGGATCGGTTTCTTGGCTACAGCCTTCAGCGCGGTGCGCGGGCGGCCTTAATCGGGATGGGCGCGATATGCTGCGATCTGCAAGCGGAATTAATACGGGCTCATGCCGTCGGTGACAGCGCTCGTTTTCTGGCATTGTCCGACGCGGTGGATTTGCTCGCCGAAACTATTTTCGTCAAACCGATGGAGGGCTATGTCAGACGACTGCTTTGGGCTCTGGTCCACCTCGGTGTGATTCCGTTTGAGGCGGCCCACGATCCCTGGGGACCGCAATTGAGTAGTGATGAGTTTGAGAACGTCGGTAAAACGCTAAACGCCCTGGCGCTTATAGCCCAGGAATGTTGAGGTCGTGCGCATTGTTGTCATCCGTAATACTAAAAGAACTGGAAATCGATTCTGCCGCGCGGTCGGCGCTCGCCGGAGACTACGAACGGTTTGCGAATGGGCTGCCGCCGTCGCTTGAAGATTACGTCCGTGATCGCTACGCGATTAATTTGAGCAGTGAGTACGGTGGCTTGCCTATCAAGAACCCTTTCGGCAAGGCGTCCGGCCAGCTGTCCCTCAATGTTTCTCAGGTACGCAACGATGCCGAGGCGGGCCTGGGATTCGTCGTTCTCAAGACAATTATCGCCGAAGACGAGCACGGTGCTCAGTCGATGAGTGAGTGGGCCATTCACGAAACCCGAATGATTGTTGAGCGCATCACGGGAGCGAGCGGCCGCGAAGGATGGACCGTCACCTGGAAGGGTCGGGGATGGTACGACACGTTTGAAAAATATCTGGAGTTTTTCGGCGAGGCCTTGCGAATCGGTCAGGACGTGGACATGCCGGTAGTGCCTTCGTGTAAGTATCACCTGCCGCGGAGCGATGAGGTCGAATGGAAACTAGGGGAATACGAATACACGACGCGCCGCCTGCTTGATGTCTGGCAACGGCACGGTCCGCCAGGATTCGATATGCCAATCGAGAAAGATTTCAGCCCCACTCTGGCTGGTTCGGACCGTGCGGCCCAGAAGCACATCATTCTCCAGTGGCTGACGCGGGTAACTGGATTCATGCGTCGAGCTACTCCGATTCGGATCAAAGTTGGGTTAAAACTTTTCAACGCCGTGGTAGACGATGCCTTTCAATTGGAAATGTTGCGCGCGATTAATGAAGGTTGCGAGGCTGAAGACGTGCCGGACTTCCTGGTCTATGGCAACCGTCTTTTCGATCCGGAGCGGGTGTTCGAGGGTGTCAGTGGCGTCGCTTACGGCGGGCCTGATTTGAGTGAGCGCAATCTTGACGTCCTGGGTAACATGCGGGCTCTCGAACAAATCGGGCAGATTCCAATCTGCCCATGCCCCATAAGCGCTACGGGAAACATCGTGAGTGGACGGATTGCAGCCGAGTATCTCTTGCGCGGCGCCAGCAGTTTCCAGATGCACACCTATTTTCAACTGCCGAGCAGTGAGTACAAGATGACGACCGGGAGCAAGACTGCGCGAGCTCTGCACGAATTATATTTCCAGCCACAGGAGGGGCTGCTCGCGTGGCTATTGCACTTGCGGCGGACGTTTGATTGGCCAGCTGACTGGAACATTAAGCAGATGGCCGAATTTTGCGTAGACCCGGCAAATCATGTCTGGGCTTCGGCCACCGATGCGGTCCTCCGCTGAATGATGCAGATTGAAGTTCGTTTGCTTCGAGAGTCGGATATTCCGGCTGCGCTGCGGCTGAATGAGTTGGCCCGGTGGAATCAAACTGAGAATGATTGGCTGCGCCTGCTTCGTCTGGAGCCGAATGGCTGCTTCTGCGCGACGATGGATGGCGACGTGGTCGGGACCACAACGACTACGACTTACAGACCAGAGCTGGCGTGGATCGGTATGGTTCTCGTCGATCCTGAACGCCGCCAACTTGGAATCGCGACGAAGTTAATGAACGTTGCAATGGTGTACTTAACTAAAACCGAGGTCACGACGATTAAACTCGACGCCACGGGTGTTGGCTTACCGCTTTATCAGAAGCTTGGTTTCAAGGAGGAGTCGCTAATCGAGCGTTGGGCGGGCGCTGCCGGCCTGGAGTCCGTTGCTGGTTTGCCACTTGACACTGAAGCTCACCGACAAGCGTTAGTCCTGGATCGCGAGGCGTTCGGCGCAGACAGATCGAAGCTGGTCGAAATGCTAATCGATGACTATTACATCAAACCTCTTATCGTAAAGAACCTCGAGGGGCGGCTGACGGGATACGGGCTCGCCCGACATGGCACCGCCGCCGTTTACATCGGTCCGCTGCTGGCAACGGAGAGGGAAGGAGCCGCGACGCTTTTGGATGGACTGCTCAGTCAAATGCCGGGCCAGCGTGTTTACATTGATTTGAATACGGAATTTGATGGCTGTCGGCAACTATTAGCCGACAGAGGTTTTGTAAAGCAGAGAGATCTAATTCGCATGTCTTATGGCAAACAAAGTAAGGCCGGGTCCTCTCCGTCAATCTTCGCCATTGCGGGTCCGGAGGTTGGCTGAGAGTTGGGATTGGCAATTGAACTTGGAGTCCAAAAGTGATCGCGTTCGATTAAAGATGGACGGTAACGATGTCGAAAGACAAACGCACACTGCTCAGGAGCACGCAATGGAAGCATCAGCCGGCATGACAATCAAGACAGACGGGCTTATCGATAGTTTTCGCGCTGATAAGCTCAATGTATATGTGTACGAATCAAGACCGAAAATGGGTGCTGCTGCTGCCGCCATCGTAGCGGAGGAAATGCGTAGGCAGATTGAATCGCGCGGCCGGACAGTCGGTATATTGGCATCCGCGCCTTCGCAGAATGAATTTCTGTCAGCGCTTGTTGAAACTCCCGGGATTGATTGGTCGCGCGTTGTGGCTTTCCATCTCGATGAGTATCTCGGGATGAACGATCAGGCGCCCCAATCCTTCCGCCGTTTTCTCATCGATCGTTTGGTCAGCAAAGTAGCGCTCGGCAAATTTAACGGTCTCCGGGGCGACATGGATGATGGAACTGCTGAAAGCGAACGGTATAGCGAACTGCTCGCGTTTAACCCTCCCGACTTCGCCGTGCTGGGCATCGGCGAGAATGGTCATCTTGCTTTCATTGATCCGCCGTTCTGCGATTTCGACGATCCGCAGCGTGTGAAGGTAGTTGAGCTTGACGAGATATGTCGCGCACAGCAAGTAAATGACGGTGCGTTTGCATCGATTGACGAGGTGCCGCGTCACGCTCTGTCTCTGACGATTCCCACGATTATGGATCGTCCAAGGCTATTTGCCATTGCGCCGGGACCAGCTAAACGTCAGGCAATCAAGAGCACTGTTGAGGGTCCGGTCGCGACCACCTGTCCGGCTTCAATTTTACGCCGACATCCTGACGCGCATCTCTTTATCGATCGCGATTCAGCATCGCTGCTGTTACCCCGCTGAACCAGCAAGGAGAACTGCATGCGCTCTTCAGTACAGGCGATAGACTACATCGTTTTGGTCTGCTATCTGCTCTTGATGGCAGGAGTCGGCGCGTTCTTCATGAGCTTCATGCGGGTGGGAACTGATTTTCTCAAAGGCGGAAACCGGGTCGAGTGGTGGGTCGCGGGAATGGCGTCTTTCATGTCCGGCTTCTCGGTCTGGACCTTCACGGGTGGCGCCGGTTTCGCTTACCGTGAGGGCGTAATCGGAGTGTTCTTGATGGGGTTGGCCGTGCCGGCGTTTTTCTTCGGCTACATTGTCTTTGCGCAATGCTGGCGTCGCTCGCGGGTTACAACCGTAGTTGAGTACATCCGCAGTCGCTTCGGTGATGGCACGCATAAAACATTCTCATGGTTGACTGGCCCAAGTCAGCTGATGTTCGGCTCAGTCAGGCTTTTCGCGCTTTCGAGTTTTATGTCTGTCGCGTTGGGCGTGCCAGTGGAGTACCTGGTGATTATTTGCGGGTTGGTGGTGCTCGTCTACACCTCGCTCGGCGGTTATTGGGCGGTCTGCTTCACGGACATGTTCCAGTTCATGTTTCTTTTTCCGATCGCCTGCATGTTGATGGTGCTATCGCTGGCGAATGTCGGCGGCTTTAGTAACTTTGTGGCGCACGCCCCGCCGGGATTCTTCAATCCACTGGCGGGACACTATGGCTGGTTGTTTCTGATCGTCTATACGGTCTCGCAGACGACTGGCTACAACAATTTTGGTAACGCACAACGATATTTCTGCGCCGACACTGAGCAGTCCGCAAAAAGAATCGCCATTCTTTGCATGATCCTGTTCACTATCGGGAGCGTCATCTTTTACCTGCCGCCACTAATCGCCCGAGTTGCCTTGCCCGAACTCGGTACGGCCGCCAACGGTCTGAAGCAACCGTCGGAAGCCGCGTACATCGCAATGGGTATACGCGTGCTGCCTCCCGGGATGATCGGAGTGCTTCTGGCCGCGATGTTGGCTTCATCGATGGCGTCTTTGTCGGCCCACAACCACATCATCACCGGCATTTTCGCCAAGGACCTGTATCAAGGATACCTTCGCAAAGATGCATCGGACCGTCACATGCTAACCGCCAGCCGGCTTACTTCCTTTGGTGTGGGGATCGTAATGATTGGCGTGGCGCTTCTGTTTGCTCAGGGTGCGACCGGCATCTTCACGCTGTTGTTCATCCTCGAATCGATGTTCCTGATTCCATTGGGCCTCCCGCTGCTCTACGGCTTTTTGGTCAAGCGTGGCCCGTGGTGGTCTGCCGTCTGTGCTTACGTCGTGGGAGCGATTACTTCGCTATTCGTTAATCTCTATCTGAACCGTTACCTTGGTATGGACCTAAACGAGACTTACCTGATTGGCATCCCGGCAATTACGACGACCGTGGCATTCTTTGTGCCGGTCCTGTTGTTCAAACCAGTGGGCGAGCAAGCTGAGCGCGTTCAGGCGTTCTTCAAGAAACTCGAAACGCCGATAGATACCACCAGTGAGTTAGGAGCCACGGGTTTTTCCGGGCGTGGCCAACTGGCACTGGTTGGCAAGGTTACGACCGGGATCGGGCTCGCCTGTTTCTTAATTGTGATTGCAAGTTCACCGGGACGTGACCGGATGATCACAGCGATTTATGCCGTCGTCACAACACTCGTTGGCTTGGCATTCGTTGCGGCTGGACGTTCGACTCCAGCCTCCCCGCCGGTATCGCCGGAAGCTGAGCCTGAGTTTGAGGTGGAATGAGAGAGGGCGCGATCGGGATCGGCTAAAGAGAGTGTGTGGATGCAAGGTGTCTCTTCGTCCTAATGCCCCAACGGAAGCCCCGTCGGGCCACTGAATCACGACCGACTATGACACTTGGAGATTTGGTTTTGACGAACCTCGCGAAGACCAGAGCCCTGGCGGCGCTGCTCCTTATTACATACTTGCTTTTGCCGGTAACCACGTCGGCTTCTGTAGCACACCTGTGGGCGGTCAATGATGGTGAGAAGGTGAAGCGAGACGACCTCAGTAATCCCAACAAAAATTCCAATTCCGCATGGGATGGTCATCAGGTAAAAATCTTCGGCGCGCGAAACGAAATTATCGCCTTCCAGTTGATTGTCGAGGCTGGATTGGACGGAATAAAACGGTTGACTGTGTCCTTGCCCACACTTCGTCAACAAGGCGGCCAGGCCAGGATTACATACGTGCCACCGGCGCTCGATCCGACGAACTATGTGGGCCGGCAAATTCAGCTATTCTCCCTTAATTATATGAACGTTGAGGCTGCCTCTCACGCCGACTGGGTCTTTAAACCAGACTCTCCGGCGGCGCCAAAAGACCCCACCGGGTGGAAGCCGGTGCAGCTGGTTCCCGAGAACGCCAAGGTTGGCCGTGGCGGGTTTCCGCTACAAGTCGCACCGTCGCAGAACCAGGGGGTCTGGATCGAAATCTATACGGAAAAAAACCTTCCCGCCGGCATTTATCGTGGGCAAATCAATGTCAACGCTGATGGGCAGAAGCAGACGATCCCCATTGAGTTGGAACTCTTTGATTTTACGTTGCCTGATAAGAACAGCATGGACGCAATGGTTTACTACGAAAGTTTGCAACCAACCATGTATCAAGGCCGCAATCTGGATGCGGAGTACAACCGGTTTGCACATCGCCAGCGGATTGAACTTGTTCATGAATACAACATTAAGAGTGCAACAGCGGCCATGGGGCTTTTTACCGGCCAGAATTTCACCAAAGCACGCGGATATGAGGGCCCTGGAGAAGGAGTCGGAAACCAAATAATCCCGCGCACCTTTTACGGACCAGGCAAAGAGTTTGATGAACGCGCCAGTGCTTGGCAGCAGGCTGACGAATGGATGAAATTCATCACGCAAACTTTCCCTCACGCAGTCACGTTCCTCTACCTACCTGATGAGCCCGGAAGATCCGAGTATGGGTATATTCGCAAACTCGCCGACAACCTTCACTCCAATCCCGGACCGGGAAAAGCGCTGCCGGCGTTCGTAACCAAACGCTATGTTAAAGAGCTTGATGGTGCGATCGACATCTGGGACACGGGACCGCTTGGCTATGACATCGAGCGGGCATGGGAGGAGCGGTCAAAGGGTCACAAATATTGGATCTATAACGGCGGACGGCCCGCCGCCGGCGCTATTGTGATCGACGCCCCGGCTACGGACCCGCGCGCCACGATGTGGGCCTGCTTCAAGCATGGCGTCGATAATTATTTCTTTTGGAACGGCGTTCACTGGCAACACAATCGACAGAAGACTGGCGAGCGCCGGCAGGACGTCTGGGCCAACCCGATCACCTTTGACAATCGTGGGCAGCCAAACAAACCCGTAGCTGATCAGGGCTACATTAACGGCGACGGAGTACTCATGTACCCCGGCGAAGAAAAATTGCATCCCAATCAAGACCGGGGTATCGCCGGACCTGTCAGCACGATTCAGCTCGCAAACTTTCGCCGCGGCCTGCAAGACCATATGTACCTGACGCTCGCGCGCAAGCTCGGTTTGAACTCGCTGATTAATGATGAACTGCAAGCGATTGTGCCGCGTGTATTCTCCGATGCCAAAGGTACGGTCGGTTTCGCCGAGACGGGCAATGAGTATGAGCAAGCGCGTTACCGTCTGGCGCAGGCTATCGCGCAGCACAAACAGCGCACAAAGTAACCCCCTGGATAGGCGTCGGATCACGACGCCGAACACCGTCAGTCACACCGCTCAGCGGGGAAGGAGCAAACTTATGAAACGCCTCATCGTTACGTTGTTCATCGTGGCCGTCTGCGTTAGCAGCGCATCCGCGATTACTTATCAGGTGGGACCGAGCAGAACATATAAAAAACTACAGGACGTGCAAGCCCTGCTGGCGCCGGGTGATCTCGTCGAGGTTGACGGAAACGCGACCTATCCCGGCGATATTATCCTGACCAGTCCGGGCACGATCGTCAACAAGATTACCATTCGGGGTCTTCGAGTAAATGGGCTGCGTCCTGTTCTCTCGGGTGGGACCAACACCATCGAGTTTCGTCTGTCTGATCATTATGTCTTCGAAGGCTTCGATGTAACTGGCGGCAGTTTCCGAGGCATTTACCACCACGCCGATGACATCACGATTCGCGATACGGTCGTCCATGATTGTCCGGCTCATGGCATCCTCGGCGCTGACACCGATTCCGGTTCGCTGACGCTTGAGTATGTCGAGATTTACCACTGCGGCAACGGGACGGGCCAGCACCCGCTCTACATGGCTACCGATGAATTTGCGCACCCTGGCTCGGTGTTTCGCATGCAGTATTGTTACCTGCACGATCAGAATGGCGGCAACAACATCAAGAGCCGAGCTGAGCGTAATGAGATTTATTACAACTGGGTGTCCGGGGGCTTCTACGGCGAGATCGAGTTGATTGGTCCAGATCCACATGGCAACAAGAAGGTTAACACCGACACAGCGCGCGAAGATTCCGACGTAGTCGGCAACGTTTTTCAGCATATTGCCACGCAAGGCACACGCATGGCGCGAGTGGGAAGTGACGGCACGGGAGAAACCAACGGGCGCTACCGCTTCGTTAATAACACCTTCATCCTGCGGCAAGGCCAGACCAGTCCGGCCGTTGAGACCTTCGAAGGAATAGAGAGCCTTGAGATGCACAACAACGTCTTCTTCCGCGTGGGTGGCGCGCCGATTGACAAGATGGTGCTTGAGACTCGCACAAGGTGGGTGGCAGGTAGAGTAAGCACCGGTTCCAACAACTGGATTCCCACCGGCTCGGCGCTGGTTCCCACTGCCTGGACCGGCACCATTACCGGCACGGACCCAGGCTTCACCAACATCAGCACCTACGATGTGCGTCCGATTGCGACTAGCGCGCTGGTCAACGCGGGCGACAATGCGCCCGCGAGTCCTCCAGGACATCCTTTTATCAGCCCACTGTTTCCGCCTGCTTTCCTTCCGCCGCTGCACACAGCGCTGGCTGTTGGAACGGCGAGTTCCAGACCCGTTTACGGTTCAATTGACATCGGTGCGTACGAATGGACGCCGTAATTTTGTTTAGTTCGAGATGAAGTTAGCGTTCTCAACTCTGGGGTGTCCGCATTGGGAGCTTGAGCGGATTGCGCACGCCGCCCGCGCCTACGGCTATCAGGCAGTTGAACTGCGCGCCATCGGCGGCGATCTCGATCTGCTCAAGCGGCCCGAGTTTCAACCAGACGCGATGGCGGCGACCCGTTGTTGGCTGGCTGACCAGATTCTCCCAATCTGCTGTGTTGACACGTCGTGCAGCTTTGATTCCCGTGACGAGGCTGAGCGGCGCAAGCAGGTTGAGTTAGCCCTTAGACACGCTGAACTTGCTGCCGCTCTCGGCGCGTCACTTATCCGCATCTTCCCCGACAAGATCCCGTCGGGGGCGACGCGCGCTGACACGCGCGATAACATCGCCGCGGGTCTGCGGGCCGTGGCGCGGCGCGCACCCGAGGGCGTCAGGGTGGGGCTTGAGACGCACGGCGACTTCGCGCGCGGCCAAGCCGCGAGCGAGATCATTAGACTCGCCGATCATCCAAACGTAGTCCTTATCTGGGACGTAGCCAATTCGCTGACGGCGGGAGATTCGATTAAAGAAGCCGCCTCTGAAGTGGGGCCACATCTCGCGCATGTCCACCTGCGAGACGCGCGCCCGGTTGGGGGCCAAGAGCACTGGTTGCCAGTTTTGGCCGGACGGGGCACCGTGTCATTCGACGACGCTGTCAGTGCCCTACAAGGTTTGGGGTATGACGGGTACGTCAGTTTTGAGTGGGAAAAATACTGGCACCCGGAAATCGAAGAACCGGAAATTGCGTTGCCGGATTTCGTTAAGGCCATGAAAGTGGCGTCAGGTTGTTCCGACGCGTAGCGTCAGTCCGGCAGTGTATTCGACGCGTCGCTTCGATACGAATTTAGCCCGGCCTTTCAAGGCCGGGGGATTAGGTTGTGGTCCGTTCACGTCGCGTAGCGACGATTGAGTTCACCAGCTTCAGGCGTCGCTACGCGACGCAAACACTTCATTCGCCTTTCCCCGGCCTTGAAAGGCCGGGCTAAAAGTCATGCCGGCGCTACGCGTCGGAGACTAGTGATTGGATTGTCCTTCGATTAGCGATGAGGAACAACGAAGCACAAAGTTCAAGCACGAAGACACCCGGTCTCGTCCGTCCGCGTGTGTTGGTGCTCGCCAGCGATGTGCTCTTCTCACACTTCTTTTCCGAAACTGCACGCGCTCGTTTGAGTGAAGTAGCTCAGTGGTCTCAATATGCCGGGCGCGACGATTCAGCACAGTTGCGTGCGGAAATGGCGCAGGTCGATGTGCTAATGACGACCTGGCATTCGCCCTTCCTACGCACGGAAATGTTGGGCAAGGAGACGCGAGTGCGTCTGATCGCGCATTGTGGCGGAGAAGTAAAATCAAGAATGGAGGAAGAGGTATTCGATCGCGTTACAGTGACGAATGCTGCGGAGCCTATGGCGTTACCGGTGGCCGAAATGGCGCTGACCTTGATGCTGACGTTGGTCCGCAGACTTCCCGACTACGCCGCTGAGATGCGAGCGGGAGTGGTAAGAACGAATGAATACATAAGTCGTGGCGAGAGCGCGCGTGGCAGGAAGGTTGGTTTGATCGGTTTCGGTCGCATCGGCCGAGCTTTCGCGCGCCTCGTTGAGCCGTTGGGCGTCGATCTATTCGTCAACGATCCTTACTGCGATGCCGAAATGGTCGCTGCGCACAAGGGAAAGTTACTGGATTTGGATGGACTCCTGAGTTCATGCTCGGTCGTTGTTTTGGCAGCGGGACTGACGCCCGAGACTCGGAATCTTTTGGACCAGCGCCGGCTCAGCCTAATGCCCGATGGCGCTTATCTCATCAACGTTGCCCGCGGTGGACTCGTCGATATGAATGCACTCTTAGCGGAGTTGCGTAAATCCCGAATCACCGTCGCGCTCGACGTTACGGATCCGTTGGAGCCGCTGCCGCCCGATCACGAGCTTCGTCGTCTTCCAAATGTATTGCTCACTCCGCACATTGCTGCGGGCGGAATCGAAATGCGGCAAGCCATTGGCGCACTGGCCGTGGAAGAAGTGGTGCGTTTCTGCAAAGGCGAGCAAGTGGAGAACGTGGTAACGCGAGACATGCTAGCGATGATGACGTAATTGATCATAGTACTTTGAGCTTTGAACTTTGCTTTTTATCTGTAAGGTCGAGTCAAAGAGTGAATCTTGATGACATCGAAGTACAAAGTTCAAAGTTCAAGCACCTGCGGAGACTGAGATCTTGACGCTTACCGTTAAAACCAGCGCGCATACAATCAGCATCAAGAGCATCGCGCTGCATCACGTCCGCGTACCCCTGATTGAGCCCTTTCGCATCAGCAACGGCGTCATAGCTGAGAAGGACGCGATTCTCATCGAGGTAATTACCGGCGACGAAGTCGTAGGGTGGGGCGAAGCGTCGCCTATGTCGGGCGCGTTTTATTCGCAGGACACGCCGGAGAGCGCATGGGCGGCGCTAAGCAGTTCGCTGATTCCGGCAGTGTTCAATGCAGGCGCGATTGATGTCAGAAGTTTTTACAAACTTATGCGAGCGCAACCGGGCGACGCCTTCGCCAAGGCAGGCCTTGAGGGCGCGCTATGGGACGCCTGCGCAAAAACCCTGCGCCTGCCACTTTGCGAGTTTCTAGGCGCGCGAGCGCGACCCATCCCGTCAGGCGTCGCGATTGGCATTTACGATCGGGTTGAAGACTTGCTTGAGAGAGTTACCCGGTTCACCGCCCAGGGTTATCGGCGCGTCAAAATCAAGATAGAACCGGGCTGGGACGTTGAGCCGGTGTCCACTATCCGCGCGAGATTCCCGGACTTGCCGCTGATGGTGGATGCCAATGCCGC
>Ga0134121_10003083_pt1 | contig 14058 bp, 6 predicted proteins | sample KB301_FD_96463 | JGI IMG/M metagenome (GOLD analysis project Ga0134121, IMG submission 96463) | Terrestrial soil microbial communities without Nitrogen fertilizer from Kellogg Biological Station, Michigan, USA - KB3-0-1 | ecosystem: Environmental > Terrestrial > Soil > Unclassified ...
CTGTGTAAATATTTACCATTAGAACGTACCATTCCCCTGCAACAGCGTTGACTGTTTCAACGAATGCATCTCCACTACCACCTTCCGTAAAATCTCCTGCACCTGTTTCTAATCCTGTAGAATACGGAGGCAGGCCATACGAATTGGAAGAATAAGCAATAGCACGTGAACATCGCAATGGAGTCGTATTCATTGGGCAGTTCAATCCCGACATCGGCCCCCATAATACAAAATCATTATCCATGTATGATGAACCTGAAAGGGCACTAACGGTGAACCCAAATGTCCCTGATGTTGCAATTTGAAAGTAGTACCAGGCAGAACGAATTTCACCAGACACGTCACATCCCCAATACTGGCTGTTGTATTCCTGCGAACCAAAATCAGGATAACCTAGCGCAGTGTGAGTAAGCATGTTTGTATTGCACACTTGGATTGCACCTTCACAATCTGTCGAAGATTGTCCGGCGACACAAACATTGAAAGTGTGATTGACGTTGGTAGTCCCCACATCGTAAACTCTCACATAGTAAACAGTACCTACCGTTAGACCTGTAGCATTAATTGTTTCAGTTCCCCCGGCTCCCGTGGCATTCACACAATACAAAGATGTGAATGCACCACATGTTCCGCTAAACAATTGGACTACCGGATCCATTGAGCCATCCGTGGCTGCAACAGTGATCTGTGAAATAGCATTACTGCAAGTAAACCTATACCAGACATCATCATTGGCAGTGTTAGCGCCGGTGCATGTTGGAGCTAAAAAGGGATTTGCATTACTGTTGCTTACGCTAACTGAGCTCGCAAGGGGGTTACAAGAAGCTCCGGGAGATAACACAATAGCATTAGCACAATCATTATTAATTGAAGCAGCAGGGCAATTTACACAAGCTAAATTTATCTGCCAACCCTTCGTGTGATTGCTATTGTCGGCAAAAAATTGAAAGGTTGCGGTACTGCCAAGTGTCGAAAATGTAGGGGGATCAGCCCAGGTATTGGTATACACCGCTGTACCTCCATTCGCAATTGGTGAGAGGATAGAAGGTCCATCAAATACTTTTAATGTATCAAGGGAGCAAATGCCAAAGGCACCTGGAAACGGAGTGATAGAGATACACTGTCCGTTACTGGTGGAAAAAGACTCTATCATGCTTATATTATCCTGATAGTTTTTTGTATTGCCCGCTGCCACACATGTGGCATCTCCTCCGGGGCCACCAGAATTTGGCTGTTGTGGATCTAAGAACGTATATGTTCCCGGACAAGAAAAACTAAAGCCTCCGGGTTGCATAAAGTAATAGGCTGCAACTGTCGCTTGCCATCCTTTACAGGTATTGGTCGCATCGGAGACAAAACGAAATGTTATGCTATTGGTGCTGGTGGACCCAATTACTGCAGGTATTGGGTTCGTTGTATTTGTATAAGTTGCCAAAACCGGAGATGCTGTTGATGGTCCGTCATAGACATATAAGAAGTCGCCTGTAGAAAGTCCAAAAAGCCCACCTGACCAGGTAACGACTATTCTTTGTCCCGCATTTGCGTTGATAGTTTCTGTAATGTCCAGATTGTTTGCGTAGTTTCCTGAAACAGCGCTTGGGCAAGATCCTCCTCCTACTCCACCCGGGTCATAATAGGTAATTGAACCTATCAGGGCGAAATTTCCGCCAGCCATAGTATGGGTTTGGGCTTTTACAGAGACGACGATCATCATCAGAGCACAAACAATAATCGTGAACCATCTCAGCTTCAATTGTCGGTGAGTTAATGTTGATGTTTCAGCACGCGGGAATGCGAGAGTAATATGTGTTGATGTGTTTCTCATCGGAGAAATTTCTTTTTAGTAAACTATAATTTGCCCTCATTCTGCAACATGAAAGGGAACCATGTAAATATAACTTAACTTCCTTCCGAACTCAGGGGAAATTTTTCAATTCAAATGAAGTTGAACCAATAGAAATGCGCAGGGACACCGAATGGATGTCCCTGCAAAAAAATTCTTAAGAAAAATATTTTCAAAGATTCTTCACCAGCTTAATCACCTGCAGCGCTTGATTATTTGTTGCAATCTTTAAGAAGTAAACTCCGTTCGAAAGTGCTGCGCCTACTTTCATTTCGCTTCCACTTACTTCATGACTTTCTACGAGTCGCCCTGTGAGATCATAAATGTAAATCACACTTTTAGCATCAAGTGAAGTGCTGATGTTAAAGTAATCTGCTGTGGGGTTGGGATAAACAATCACCTCGTTATCATTCACCACTTCACCCGACCTGCACGTGATGGTCACCTTCGATCCGCCTGAAAGTTTGGTGCAACCGGTTGCAGTGATAGTTGCGAGGCATTTGTAGGTTCCCTTTGAGGTAGCGCTGTATGTTGAATTGGTAGCGCCGCTTATATCCGTGGTTCCTTTTCTCCACTGAAGAGTTACTCCGCTCGATGGAGTAAAAGTACAGGTCAGCAATACCGCCCCGCCGCTGCATGGCGACTGGGAAACGGAAGATGTAGGAAGCGGATTTTGAGTAACGGAAATCGTATTGGACGTAGTGGTTCCGCAACTGTTGCTGACATTGCATTTGTAACTGCCGGAATTTTTAGGTGTAAAGCTTTGCAGGGTAGCGCCCGATTGAACGGTGTTCCCCTTCTTCCACTGATATGTTAATCCCGGGGTAGCAACCGTGAGCACAGGAGCACTTCCCTTGCAATATGTCGTCGGTCCGCTGGCAGTAATTGCAGCTTCTTCAGCAGTAGGCGGCGAACAGCCTACAGAAAATGATCCGGTCATGCCAAGACCGACATGAATACTGCATTCGTAATTGTAAGTACCGTTAACCGAAGGAACATAAATGAATGAACCGTTGCCATCCTGGGAATTTAAAGGATGATCCCAGGGTGTGGCTCCCCCCGGTATAGTAAGGGATGTGGTGGTGTGACTTCCTGTTATCCAATCCCATTGTATGGTGTCGCCAAGAGAGGCTGTAACACTATTGGGTGTGAATACAAAATCTGATGCAGTGATATGGTGTGTGGTGGCATTAGCTGTTGCTCCAATCACGATAAGTGAAAGTGTAGCAAAAATTTTCAGAAATCGCGAATGTGTGTAATGATGTTTCATGACAGAAATTTTTTCGTGAGTGAATCAGGATTGCCAAAGGTAAAATTCCAACCCACATTACAAAATTAATTTTGAGCAAGGAGGGATATTCTTCGACTAAAGGTTTCATGAAAAATATTTTCATGGGTACACCAAAAGAAAAAGGGACTCGAAGCCCCTTTTTCTTTTCATTATGAAAGATGAAAGCAAAAACTATTGCGGCTCGCTTGCTGGAATTGGAAATTCAAGCCATACATCTTCATCAGGATTGTCTGTTTGGATTTGATCGAGACGATTTAAGCGGCGCATATCAACCCAGCGATGTCCTTCGCCAAAGAGCGAATAGCGGCGCTGCGTTACAATTTCATCTCTCAGGCTCGCAACATCCGTTGGACCTGCATAGTCGGTTAATCCTGCCGCTTCACGAATCTTGTTGATGCATTCTACAGCACTTGCGGAATTTGCTGTTTCATTGTATGCTTCGGCAGCAATCAATAGCAACTCTTCATTGCGAATGATAGAGACCGGAGCATTTTGAGAAGTCCAGATATTCACGGCATAATTGGATGAAAGTTCTCCCTGAACTATTGTCGCCGAATCAAACACCACTTTCGATAAACGCAAATCATCGGTGTCTGCCTGCTGAACCCATAGGTTTTGAGCTACCCTCGCATCAGCAGGTGTGTTGGGTAATGGAACAAACAGGTTGTTTGCAAAATCACCACTGCCGGTGGAGTAAGCAATGTAACATCCGGTATTGAGATCACCATTCAAATTATAAAATGAAGTGTTCAAATCGGCCAGTGCATCCGAATAATTTGTCCGGTAAAGGTCTATTCTTGCTTTCAGCGCACGATTAAATGTTGCGAATGATGCAGGAGTGTCGAAGCCGGCAAATCCACTGCTGAGTTGCAAAACGAATTCATCGCCGGCATTCATCAGGTCATTATTTGCCTCATCAAGCAGGCCCGCAATATCCGATAAGCTTTCCTGCCATGATGTGGTAAGTGGTCCAAGGTTATCAGGGTCTTCAACTTCAAAGCGAATTCCATTGTCATAAGTCATGTTGGAGATATAAATAAACTCCAATGCCTGGATAGTTTTTGCAACCCCGAGATATCCATTCTTTTGTTCATCGGTGAGTGGTGCTGAAGTGTTTGCAATAGCATGCCTTACCACCCATCCATTGCGAATCACCCTATAAAAATTTGTCCATGGATTTACAGTATAGAAGGTGTTGTTGTCAATGGTAGATTCCTGGGTGCCCGGAAGGTCCTGCACGAATCGGGGGTCTGCGCTGGTGAAGCGATAATAATCCCGCCCAATAATGGAGACATCATCATTATAAGTATCGAAGGAATTACGCATGCCGGCCAGCATTCCGGTAATTACATTGTTCAGCTCGCTGATAGAAGCATTCGTTTCAATTCCATCAACACTGGGGAAGTTGAGATCTGTTTGCTTATCAATGTTGCACGATGATGATCCCGCAAGTATGAAGGCGAAGATCCCGAATCCTGCAGTCGTTAATTTGATCCATTTATTTTTCATGATTAGAATTTTTTAGTGGTTTAAAAATTAAGCGTTACAGTTGCATAGAATTGTTTTGCCGACGGAAAAGGATTTACCTCGACACCGGTTGACAACCCGTTATTCACAAAGTTGGATACTTCGGGATCGTAACTATTGTACTTAAACCAGTTGAGAGGATTACGCGCAGCAACTCCAATGCGTGCTCCTTTCAAAGCGTTGTGTGTAGAGCCGGCTAATTTCTTTTCATCGAAATTATAATACAAGCCAACTTCACGAACTCTCACATAAGCGGAGCTCTCGACAAAAGGCGCTGCTGATACACCCAATTGAGAAATGCGATAGGGAGCGTTTCCAAGTTGGCCTGATGGATCCAGGTCAATCTCATCATAATCATGCGAAGTTCCTCCGAGATCGGTGAGAAGGGCTGTGAGATTTACATTCTCGCCTCCCTTTTTCCAGTGAATAAGAAAATCAAGTTCCCATCCTTTATATCTAAACTCTTCATAAAACGACATTTGAAAATCAGGTTCTACATCACCGAATACCTGGTAAGGTTGACCGGCCTCTTTCAAGCTATCGTAGCCAATACCCACAATTTGTGTAGCACTCTGGTTCGTGTCAATATAGAAAGTGCCAAGTGTTGCGCCGAACGATCCAATGATAAATGCCGGTACTTTGAGTTCTGTAATTTCTGATCTGTTTTTCCACCATTGAATAGAACTGAACCATTCAAAATCACCGGCCTTCACAACATCAGCGTTCAACCCTATTTCAACTCCGCGATTTCTTAGTGATCCACCATTTATCAGCTCACTTGTGAAGCCTGTGGATGGAGGTAATTGTGCAAGGAAGATCAGGTCTTTCACGTCTTTTGTATAGAACGTTGCTTCAAGCGTTACACGGTCCTGTATAATTCCGAGATCAGCTCCAACCTCAAATTCTTTTTGACGTTCCGGATTTATATCTGGGTTTCCGCGACGAACATTGACGAGAGAACCCGCAAGTCCGTCAATTATATTGCTTCCTAAATTAGTGAAGAGAGCTCCTGTCGGCGGAAAGTTACTTGACTCACCATAAGCAGCACGCAGCTTGAGTGTGTTTACTTTTTCAACCTTCCAGAAATCAAACTTTGCAATATTAATTGCCAGCGATGCTTTCGGATAATAGAAGAGTTCATTGGGATCAGCATCGTTAGATGATTTATCAGCACGTAAACCAAGCGTGACAATAACCTGGTCATTCCAGTTCACTTCTTCCTGCCCAAATCCTCCCAAGTCTAATTGATTCGTACGATTTTGATATGTTGCTACTGATCCGGCCTGGTTAATATTTGTTTGCGATCCAATCAACTGAGTCGCCGTAACGATAATCGAGTTGCGCTTGAAGCTTTCACGTGTTAAACCAAACTGAGTCCTGAAGGTGAGTTTTGAAGCATAATAAGTATGTACTAAGAATGCGCTTTCATTGTTGTTGAAGCTTCCTGTTGTTCCCTGTATCGAAGCGCCATTGGTTCCATGCCCATTACTCTCAAACTGAAGTTCTTTCGGGAAGATGGCGGTAGTATGGAGCGTATAATCATCCAATCCTCCCTGAAGAATAAGCTTCAAAGAATTATTTGCAGTGTTAATGATTTTTGCTGTTACAGTTCCGCCTACAATAAAACGGTCTACTGCTTCATTGTTGGTGATGAGTGCCCCGGTCTGTAAAAAGTTAGAAGCTGCATAGGGCGCAGCACTCGGGTATGAACCATCAGGCAACTGATCGAGCTGTGCCCAGGGCGGTGTTGACGATAGTGCAATGCTCATCGTAGTTCCGGTGTTATCGTTATTGAAGAATCCACGATCAGCACTTGTCTTGAGATAATTGGATGACAGATTCACTTCAAGCATTTTTGAAACCACATGATCTACGTTCAGTCTCAATCCTGTTTTAGTGTAGCCGGTATTTTCCACGATGCCTTCTTCATCACGATGAAATCCGCTGGCAAAAATTCCTGTCTTTTCATTTCCGCTGGAAACAGAAAGGCGTGAGTCAGAAATTATACCGTGGTTTCCAAACAACTCATCCTCATAGTCATGAAGAGTACCGTTTTGCTGTGCGGTATGGAAGAGATCAATTTGTGCTTGTGCTGCAGCTTCTGCGTCTGCAATTGCTTCAGGGGTGGTGTCAGAAGGCTGAAAATAAAAGTCGTGAATCTTGGTTTCATCCCATTGACGCACGCCGAGGGGATTAAGTATTTGCTGCCATCCCAGGGATTGTGAAAAAGATATTTGTGGTCCGCCGGGATTTTCTTTTCCACGCTTCGTGTTAATGATTACAACGCCTCCCGAAGCACGGGCCCCATAAATAGCAGCTGCCGATGCTCCTTTCAGAATTTCTACCGATTGAAAATCTCCGGGATCCAAATCTGCAATACGGTTTGATGGATTGTCCTGATCAAATACGGCAGTATTGCCTCCCGCAGCAGCATTGGAGACCACATTAAGCCCTGCGGATATGGAGGAGTTGTCAATGTACACACCATCAATAATAAACAGTGGCTGTGCCGGTGAGCCAATTGAAGTAAGGCCGCGCATCCTGATGTTGATGCCTCCACCCGGTGCTCCCGTGTTACTTGTGATTTGTACTCCCGGAAATTTTCCCTGGAGCGCACCATCAAAAGTTGATTGCGTTGTTATGCCCGTAAGCTCTTTGGCACTAATCTGTGCTACTGCATTGGCAGCATTCGTTCGTTTTACAGTAGTAGCCAATCCTGATACAATGACTTCTTCAAGATTTGAAGTGGTTTCAGTCAAGGTGACATCCACGGCACCGGCGGAAGTAACCGGCTTCTCGACGGTGCTATATCCTACATAAGAGAATATGAGCGTTCCGGAGGAAGAAAAGACATGAATGATGTACTTACCATCCATATCCGTTGTGGAACCTGTGTTTGTGTTTTTCACGGCCACCGTCACACCGATCAAAGGTTCACCTTTGTCGCTCTTGACGGTTCCTGAAACATCAAACTGTGCTAATGCGGCACTCATGAGTGCAGGCACCAGAAGCAGCGTGATGGTGAGCATGCGGATTAGTTGCTTCATAAGCGGAGAGTTTTTTTGTGAAACAATTTTAAAGAAAAAATTTGAGTTGGTTGACTCAGAAAAGAAAGTTATCAGCAGGTTGGTCTGAAGGTGTCCTTTCTGCTTTTTGAGTAGATGGATTCATAATCAGAATGGTTGCAATTGTTGAGGATGGTCCCGATTAATCGGGACCATTTATCAATTTAGCAATTCAAAAATATCTTTCACTACTTTTCCCACATGCACCTTCCAACTTCATTCACAATCCGCGTGTATGGAATTTTAATGGATAAAGAGAAAGGAATTTTAATCACTGATGAATTTGAAAATGGAAAACGCTTCTCGAAATTTCCGGGAGGTGGTTTGGAATTGGGAGAAGGAATTCGGGATTGTCTTCTTCGTGAATGGAAAGAAGAACTGGGGCAAACCATTGAGATCATCGAACATTTCTATACTACTGACTTCTTACAGATATCAGCTTTCAATCCGGAGCAACAAGTGATCAGCATTTATTTTTTGGTGAAAGCGTTGAATGAAGCCCACGTAAAAATTTCTGACGTGCCGTTTGATTTTGCTGAAGGAGTTGAAGGTGCTCAATCTTTCAGATGGGTTGCGATGAAAAATTTTTCGGAAGAAGTGATGACGTTTCCGATTGATAAGATGGTTGCAGGAATGATTGCTGATGGTGAATGGTGAATGAGTGAGTGAGCGAGTTGACAAATAGTGAAACGCAATGCGTGGATGAGGATCGGGTTACAGATATCTTATAGGGTGCTTAAGCGAATCACTTTATTTCCGAAAACGGAATATCCAGAATACGGTATGACTTCCAATCATTAAAATCAAAATGCCACCATTCATTTTCATAAATCGTGAAACCATTGGCTTCCATTTTACTCCGCAGCAGGTCTCTCATCTTGCGTTGTTCTTCCGTACCTCCGCTATAATCAGGATGAGAACGCTCGCTGTGCTCATCATATTCCCCTGTCATGCTGACTTCTTTTCCTGTAGCGATTTCATATAAGGTTACATCTATTGCACATCCCCTGTTATGGCGTGAGCCACGTCTCGGGTTAGCTACAAATTCTCTGTTCTCTTTTGGTGTGATGTCCCAGAATATTTTAGTAACACTCCACGGACGATAGCCATCGAAAATTACCAACCCAAAACCAAGCAACCGTAAATCGCTGTTTACTTGTACCAATGCTTCTGCTGCGGGACGTTGCAGAAACGCCCGTGCTTCCGAATAGACGGGTCTTCCTGCAAAGTTGTTACTCGTGGCATATCTTATATCCAATTTAAAAGTTGAATCCAGCTTGATTAATTCTACTAAGTCCGGCTCCTTAAAATGGCCTTTCTCAGTTGGCGGCTTGGTTGCACAACTGTGGAGAGACAGGAAATAAAAAATTGAAAGGAGCCAAAAAATCCTGGTAATTTTTTTGAAGGGTTCGTCGCGAAGCATGGACTATAGTTTCAAAACACAAGGATCACTGTGCAATCAATTTTCCCCGCTTCAATATTTCTTTATCACCTATAACGTAATACCAATAAATCCCTTTCGGTAACTCATGAACATCAATCTTCATCGCTTCATTTTTCAATCGCCGTTCCAAAACTTTTTTTCCTGAAACATCATGCAACTCAAATAAAACTTCTGCTGGTGCTCCATGAATTTCTACCATAAAAAATTCCGCAGAAGGATTCGGATATACCGAACAGGAGAAATCTTTAACGTCGTTCACCACAACATTGCAAGGCGTATATGGAAGTCCCGGAGAACCGCCGTAGCATCCGGCGAAATAGTTGTTTCCGTCGCAGAGAGGTCCGAGCGGATCAGAAAGCTCTAAGGTGTATCCGCCTCCGTCGGCATCGGGTGTCCAGGGTGCATGATCATCATACACAATCGAGTTGTACAATTTTCCATTCTCATCAAACAAGCGCAGCGGCTCACCATGTGCATCCAATCCGAAAGCAAAGGGACCATTCATGTTTGTAACATTTGGAAAGAGCGAAGAAAATTTCGTGAGATCATTGTACAATACCAACCGCTCATCAGGGCCAAGCACAGTTCCGGAGGGAATTGAAAATGCATCGCCGAAATGATCATCGCAAAATTTCCAATTTGAAATATCTATCGGTGATGATCCATAGTTATATAACTCGATCCAGTCACCCGAATCGAAGTTAAGATCGGGGTGATAATTTATTTCGCCGAAAACAATTTGCTGCGGACATGGCGAATAAGAAATTCCGGGTGAACCTCCTGTGCATCCGTCAAACCAGCTTGCGGGATCATTTTCATCGGCACCGTTGGCGGCGAGTTCTAAACTTCTTCCCCAGCCGTCAGCGCATTTTCTCCATGGCAAAGTATCATGATAGGTAAGTGACGAATACAACTGGTTCTTTGCATCATATAATTCAATCACATCACTGTTGTTGTTCAGTCCAAAATTCATCGAGCCAATAACATTCACGACATCCGGATACGCCTGCTGAAAAGAATTGATATCATCGGCAAGAACCAAATAATCATCTGCCGGAATCACCGTGCCCGTCGGAATTTTGAATTCATGATACCACTCGCTGTCTTTCACTTTCCAATCTGAAACATCAAGCGCAGTGCTTCCATAGTTATGCAGCTCAAACCAATCACCGCCGCCCATAGTGGAGTCAGGATTGTACATGATCTCACTTACATCAAGTTGTGTGTTCTCTGCCGTGCCGGTGAATACTGCTGTGAAAGTGGTGCTTGATGAAGGATCAAACTCAATCGCTTGTTCGTAGGTAAGAGGAATAATGCTATTCGGGTTCCAATGATCAAACGTAAAACCCGCATTCGGAATCGCTGTCACCTTCACCGGGTTTCCGTAAAAATAAACTCCCGTCCACGGCAATACGTCCGGGATGATGGTACTGATCTTAATCAATCCTGCACCCACAGGTGAAGTTTGGAGTGTGATGTTGTTCTGACCCTGCAAAGAAAAATCCGACTGTACAAAATCGCGCTGATAGCCGGGCCGATTGTTGATGAACGCGATCATGTGGTTGAAGTTCTCACCATAGCTTGTCATGTCCACTGAAGTTCCCCAGCCATACCAATCAGGATTCAACTCGCCCCAGCGATCTAAGTGTCGCGGCAACTCTGCGTTGATGGAATCGCGCATTTCCCAAGCGGTGTTTGTAAGAGAAGCGGGTGTAAAAATGGTGTTCATCAAGTCAGCATAGCGGTTGATGAAATACTTTTTATAGCCCGGATTGTTTAGCATGCTTGCAAACTGCAGGCAATGCTCATTGTAATTGGATGGATGAAGAACTGTGTAGAGAAGGTCGTAGCCGGCCCAACTAAAAAGCCCGAGACCGCCATCGGTATCCCACAGAATGTATCTCCACTTTCCCGGAGGATCGTTCACGCGCCAGTACTTAATGTTATTGGAGTAATCTCCAACCCAGTCGGTATTGGCGTAATAAGTTTCAGCAATAAAGTAGTCAGCATAGTTATCGACATCGAGCCAGTTCTTTGCTGTTTCAAAATTGGCTGAGTCGGCCATGTCGTTGTTAGTAATAAAAGTATTCATCGCCCAAAAATCATCAGCGGTTCCTGCCATCACATCACCATCGTAGCGAACGATATCTACTTTGGTAGGATCAACGCCGTGATTGTTTTGCAGGTAGCCTTCGTCCTCGCGTTCACGCACTTCATAAATGCCCCAGTAATAGCCGTTGAGGAAGACCACTGCGAAATGAGAATCCATAATGTCGAGGTTCGTATAGCGGCACATGCGCTCCATGAGGTCATCGCGAAAGCCAACGGTATTCCAGTCAATGCCGCCGTTGCGAAGGTTGAAGTTGTCGAATGAAGTGATGTTCTTATCCGGGAAGAGCTGGTAATGGACCGTGGAACCACCGAGGTAATCGTGCATGCGCAACTGAAAACTTTTTTGCGGAAATCCTTTCGACCAGTTTCCCTGCAATTGCAATCCCATCGGCGTTTCAAATTGCTGGTTGCCGTTGATGTCGAAGTATTCTACATAGCCGGGATACTCGAACGGGTCCCAGAAGTTAGCGCCGTAATATGGGAAAGCCGGGTAGTAAGAATCCCCGAACACATACATTCCCGAATCAACATCCCACAGGAAAGATGGATTGGTGCTGATAGAAATCACGGCCGTCGTCATCGGTTCATCAATGAAGTAGGTATTAACGGCGGTATTGCTCGGAAGAAAATTTCCTGATGTTGGAAACGCACGCGCTTTGATTACGGTGGTGGAATTCAAAGTGACCGGGGAAGTATAGAGAGAGGAAGTGACAATGGGAATACTTCCATCAATCGTGTACCGGGTTTCGCTGTTGAAGTTATTGTTGAAGATGGTGATTGTTTGTGTGCCGTTATAAAATCCGGACTGCAAAGAATACGTGGGCTGCACCAGGTAACCATCATAACAATTGGCGGAAGCGTTTACATCATTGGGTGTGGGCGAAGAAGAAATACACCATGTTGCTGCGCCATCAGTACTTCGCTGCAGCGAGAGATCAGCCGTGAGATATGAGATTTGTTTTTGATCGAGAATACTACCTGAAGCATCTGCAAGTGAAATGGTTTCTCCCGTCACAGAAGAAATTTTGAAGTTGGTATGAAGCTGTACCTGCTCCTGAGGAAACCAGCCCGGTGGTACTCCATACGTGAATGAATTGTCATTTATTCCGACGGAGAAAAAATAGTTGGAAGACAGATCGGAAGAGGAAATGTCCTCGTTGTGAGTTTGAATGGCAAGGACATTATTTCCTTCTACTAAAATTTGTGAGAGGGTTTGTTTGTCAATCGTGTATGACTCAGGGGGAAGTCCCCAATAAAGACCTGCTTCATGGAGGATATCAGCGTGCTGATTGTAGGCAGGAGGAATACCCGGAGAGCCGATTCCGTTTCTCGCAACTTCAACTCCGTTGATGTATGCCACAAATGCATCATCATAATCAGCACTCAGAATGGCTTGTAAAATTTTTGAAGTGTCAGCAATGTTGAATTGATAGCGCATATAAACTGAGAGCGCGTTTGGAATAGTTGTCAGGTCATCGCCATCACCGTAGCCAATTCCTCCCGCACCATTCAACCAGCTTGCATCATTGAATCCCAATCCCCGCCAGGCAGGATCGGGTTCGCTTGATGGAACGATGTACTTCCATATTTCATTAGAGTACACTGCAGTTTCCCAATGATCCACAATCGGCTTGCGATTTTTTCCGGAACAGAAAACGATAAGACGCTCTCCGGGTTGCAGTGTAACGGAAGGCAGCTTCCACTTCAATGGCTGCGTAAGATCATCGCTCAAGCCATATCCGCCGAGATTCACTGCTACGCCACCGGCATTGTATAACTCCAGCCAATCGCTGTAATCGTTGTCTTCATCTACAACTGTTTTTGTGTTGGCAGATTGAATTTCATTGATCACGACTTGCGATCGCGCGTGATGATAATTGCAAAGTATAATGGCAAATAAGAGTAGAGTTCTTTTCACAAGGTGTGGTGTGTTGTAGAGTCTAAAGTTAGGTAGAATTCTATCGTTATCAGAAACTAAAAACCGGCGCTGACTTGGTAAAGTACAACACCGGTTTATAAAATCTCTTACTCGATCAGTCAATGATTGCCCAAACGCGGTTACTGTTTCACAAACGTTTTCCTGATATTAAGATCAGCTCCTGATATACTGATAAGGTAATAACCGGGAGTATAATCGCTTAAGTCAAACTTAACGACAGAAGTACCTGCTCCAAAATATACAACAGAAGACTCCATAATTTTCCCGGTGAGATCAACAATTTCAATTTGATAATCGCCGGAAGTTGTAGCGGCCATTGCAATACTTAACTGATCAGACGCGGGATTCGGATAAACAATTATTTCACCTTCATCAAGGTCATCCATCAAATCATCCATTGACTCTTCGTCTTCATTATCCAGCTTACTGTTGCTTCCACACGCTACCATATTCTGCGTGCAGGTAATTCCCTGCGAATACGGATATGTTATCCTCTTCAGGTTTACGACGTTGTAAATTGACTGATCACATTCGTCCATTGCCTGATGCGGTCCAATAGTAAACAGAACATCAGGATTGTTCTGACAATAATTTGTACACGTGCCGCCGTTATAGTATGTCTTGAGCAAACTGCCATCGCTGACTCCTCCTGTGATTGGCTGCTGGGTGGAAGAAAAAATAATCAACCCGGGTCGTGGTGCTGACATCTCGACTGAATCGAGTCCAAACCTGTAATCATATCTTAGCGGGCCGTACGGCACCGGATACACATGATATGTTCCACCAATTGGTGCGTAATCAGTGGTGCGCACGGAAGTTTCCAGCAACATTTGATTA
>Ga0134121_10003084_pt1 | contig 14057 bp, 20 predicted proteins | sample KB301_FD_96463 | JGI IMG/M metagenome (GOLD analysis project Ga0134121, IMG submission 96463) | Terrestrial soil microbial communities without Nitrogen fertilizer from Kellogg Biological Station, Michigan, USA - KB3-0-1 | ecosystem: Environmental > Terrestrial > Soil > Unclassified ...
GGGGTTAAAAGTTCCCCGGCAGCGAGCCTCGCCACTCCGGAAAATAGCGCCGAGCACGGGTACCCGTGTAAGCTCGATGCCGGGGGGAAGTGCTAGTCTCCTCGTGCATCGAGCGGCTGTCAAGTCCGCCGCTGTCGGCACCGTTTGGTCGAAGAAACGATCCCTCTTCGCGGGGGTTAATACAGTCAGTCTCTCAGCACACCTTGCAGCCGTCAAGCTCTTGCTAGTCGTCTGACAGCTCGCCACCAGCCGCGAGGATCTCCTGCTCGACCAAATCGAGCGACGCACGGAGAGCGCTTCTGAGGCCCTGAGCGAGGTGGAGGGGCAAAGAGGCGTGCTCGGTCGTGATCGCGCCTCTGCCAGCAAACCGGAAGCGATAGAGCACGATTTTGGGCGGCCTCGCCGACCCGTCGTACGCGCCGGTCTCGGTGTTGATGCTGAAGAACCGCGGAGCACGTGAGACGCCGCACACCGGACAGCCAATGCGCTCCCGCACAGTGGCCATTGGTTTTCGTTAACGTCCGCGCTGGTATCCCAGCATCACGCGGCCTGCAGTGCACACGCAGCTGCGACACGCGCGAGCCGAAATGGCGCTTCGACGTTGCGGCACGCGTGCAAGATCACCAGAAACCTGTCGCTCGGGGGGACGACGCGGCCGGTCTCGTACGCCTGGAGGGTCTGCCACGGGATGCGCGTACGACGCGCCAGCTCCTGGAGGGTCACGTTCAGCTCGCCACGCACGCGACGAATCTCGTCGCCGATCGACGGTTTCGTGTTGGGCTGCACGGGGGGCATGCACGGGATACTGCACGAATCGAATTCGCGTGTCAACGGGTGTTCGACGCGAGCAATTTTCATCCCAGCCAGCGTCCCAACTTCATTCGTCGAGCACGAGGGGAGCGGTGCGCAGGTGGCGTCGAGCGCATCGAGCACTCAGCCCGAGCTACGTACCACAGCACGTACCACCTGGGATCGCGCACGTACGTGCGCACGATGTGCTACAATACAGCAGTATTACTATAATATAGATCAAATCCTTATTATTCTGTTGTATTGTAGCACATCGTGCGCGCGTACGTGCGCGCGTGAGAGCCCTGCGTTGCGTCGAACTAGCGACACTGGATCGGCACGCGGCGAGAACACTGTGCAACCACCACAACGTGCATTGACTGCCGTATTCTGATTATGCTACTAATTCTTGTTATGGGACGAAGGCCAGCCAGTGATGTTGCTGTTGTGATCCGTGTTGACGGCGTGTCGTTTCGCGTCGCAGCCAGCACACTGAAGTACCTGCCAGACGCTGCGCTATTCTTGCGGCACCTGCTCGGGCGCGGCGTGTCGGCCGCCGTGGCAGGTGAGTACGCCCGCGTCGTGGCTAAGCTAGTGCGCGAGGGGCTGTCGACCGATCCGACTCGGGTGACGCGGCTCAACGAGCGCACGGCGATCAAAGCTTATTGGAGCTGGGTGGACACGGCGTACGACGCGCGGGTGCAACCCGTGCTGCACGCGATCACAGACGATCACGTGCGCAAAGGGATCAAGTGGCTTCGCGTGCACTCGCTCGTCGGCCCCGCGGCGGGCAAGAAGATCCCGCGAATCGTGCGGATGGCACAGCTTCACCTAGACGGCGGAACTCGAACCGCTGTGATGACGCCGGCCGAGGTGGCGTGGGTCGAGACCGCTGCAACAACACTTCACGTGCCGACCACCCCTGTGCCGGCGCACCAGGACCCGTGCGCGAACTGCGTTGCGTTCGAGCTGGATGCGATGCAGGTCGAAACGATTGCCAGGGCTTTCGAGAAGGCATGGGGGCATCGGGACATCGAGCGCGTGCCCGCAGACGCGTACTTGTTCGGGACGCCCCCGCTCGAAGATGCACCGCCCGAGCGCGGCAGCGAGCCCACTGGCCGGATCGTCGCACTTCTCGATTCGAGTCCGCTGGCGGACGCGATCACGCAGCTGCGCGGCAACGTGGCGCGTACCACGGAGGCGTTCCGGGCGCGTCTCGATGAAGGCGCCGATGCAGTATTGGTGTCGCGAGGCGCAGACGCAGCTCGGTTCGAGCGAGCTGTGCAAGCCTTGCGGGAGATCTACGGGAGCGCGAAAGGCCAAACGTGACAGATGCTCGCTGCGAGGCGTGCGGAACCCCTGTGCGCTACGCCGGCACCGATCCACGCGTGGTCGGGCTGATCGGCTGGGGCATGAGCGACGATCTCGCCAAGCTGTTCTGCCCTGAACACCACCCGCGTGGACTTGCACACGTCGAGCTGCAGATGCGTGCAGCCTCGCTGTTCATCCAATTGGCTGTGCGTGCGAATGTCGATCCGTTTCTCGGCGCGAAGCTGCACCTGCTCGCGGGGCTGCCTCGGCCACCATCAAAACAGGAGAATTGACACTTGGGTGTAGTTTAGGATAGTAGAGTAGCTCGAACGACATGAACACGTTGTGGATTGAACAGTTGCATGTGTGCGTAGTCCATCCGGTTACAGATCCGATCGACTGGCAAGCCAATATCAACGTGCCAGTCGGTTCGAAGGTTATTCGAATCGATGCGCGCGGATCGCTAGAGGCTCTCATGATCGGAAATCGCAGCCTACGAGAAACGCGGCAGATGCAGATCCGAACGTTCACTCCGGTGTGTGTCATCGAAGACGATTGGCAGTACGTGAGCACGTACGACGATGAGGACTTCGGGCCACGGCACGTCTTCGCCCGGTTCGCTCGGGGAGGCTAAAAATGGTAGCGACACTCATCGCGTTCGCGTTCGGTAGCGCTGTCGGAATCGCAGCCGGGTACGCACTGGCTGTTGTACTCGTGAGCGGCTGGAGCTTCTCGTTCACTGTGCGCCACGGCATTTGGAGAGCGCTTCGCGCGAAAAACTTGATGGACTTCTACGAGAAATCTGCGAGGAACGAGCGCGAAGTGTACGCTCTGCATTTCGTGGAAGCGTTGCGCGAGGTCGGAGGGCCGAGTGCTCCTGTGCCGCGTACGAAAGCAGGAATTGACAGCATCTTTCGTATCGCTGAGATGCGAATGGACTTCGATAAACGGAAACGCTGGTACACCGCTGCGAGCTGGAGAGACTGATGAAACCAAGACCCATCCATCTCGGGCAGCGTCCGTCCGGCCAAGACTTCGACGCTAATCTTGACCTCGTGCTGCGCTTGAATCTCCTTGTTCAGGCGAATTCGGGCGGCGGCAAGAGTTGGCTTTTGCGGCGCATGATCGAGCAGTCGTTCACGCGCGTACCGCAAATCATAATCGATCCAGAAGGAGAGTTCGCGACTCTTCGAAAGAACTTCGACGTCGTGTTGGTAGGGCAGGGCGGAGACACACCAGTCGATCTGCGCTCGGCCAAGCTGCTCGCGCACCGGCTCTTGGAGCTGGGCGCCAGCGCCGTGATCGATCTCTATGAGGTGTCGAAGCCGATCCGCGTGCAGTGGGTCGCAGCATTCATCTCAGCTCTTGTCGACGCGCCAAAGAAGCTGTGGCGAGACCTGCTGGTCTACGTCGACGAAGCGCACGAGCTGGCGCCGGAGCCCGGTCACGGTACCGAGCGCGCTGACGAGAAGCTGTGCCGCGCAGCCTTGATCGATTTGGCGGCGAAGGGCCGCAAGCGCGGCTACGGTGTGGTAGCGGCCACCCAGCGACTCGGCAAGCTCTCGAAGGACTTCGCTGCCGAGCTGAAGAACGTGCTCATCGGGCAGACGTTCATCGACATCGACCGCGAGCGGGCCGCGGGCGCGCTCGGCATCGCGAAGGCGGACAAGGCGGAGTTCTTCAACAACGTGAAGAACCTTCCTCCTGGTCGGTTCTATGCGCTCGGGCGGGCGCTCTCGCTAGATACTGTGCTGGTGAAGATCGGAGACGTGCAGTCAGAACATCCCGAGCCTGGCCGGCGCGTATCGGCTCCTCCACCACCCACCAAGAAGATCTTGCATCTCCTGCCGCAGCTGTCGGACTTGCCGAAAGAAGCTGAGCAGAAGATCTTGACGGAGAAAGAGCTGAAGGCGCGAATCGCGGAGCTGGAGCGCGAGCTGGCGAAGAAACCTATTGCGGCTCCGCCTGTGCCGCAGTTGCCGATCAATGCCATTCGGCGAGATCTCCATGCACTGGAGAAGAACGTCGAGCGGCTCGGAAAGGAATTTCATCAAGCGGTGCAGACGGTGTCGAATCTCAAGATGCCGACTACGGAGATCCTCGGTGCTGTACGATCGATCTTGAAGGACGTCGATGTTTCTGCGACCAAAGGCGTACCTGCGACGCGAGACGCGTATCCGATGCGCGTGTACACGCCTGCGGCGAACGGCAAGCTAGAGCGCGTTCGCGACGTGAATCCGCAAGAGAGCGCAACAACTGACGCTCCGCCTCTCCCGGACAAGTCCCAGAAGATGCTCGGCGCGCTCAAGCAAGGCGAGGCGATGGGCCTGGCATCGATGCCGTTCAGAAACGTTGCTGTGCTTGCTGGAATCGCACCGACGAGCGGCACCACACGCAACCGGAAAGGGCAGCTCGTGCATCGCGGGCTCATCGTCTCGCACGGAGACAACGTGCAGCTCACGCCCTCGGGGAGGCTCTACCCAATCGATGTGCCGCTGCCTCCGACCAGCCCCAAAGAGTTGTTGGCGTTCTGGAAAGCGGAGATCGGAACGGAGAAGGTTTGCAAGATTCTCGAAACTGTAGTGCTGGAGGGGCCAATCGATGACCAAGCGCTCGCCGCCGCTGTAGGCATGGAGATGTCCGGAACATACCGAAACTATAAAGGCGCGCTGACTCGTCGTGGGCTCATCGAAAAGGTGGACGGCGCGTACGTTGCCACCGCTGTGTTTCGCCGATGAAGAAGCCGCTCTCGTCTGCTTCTTGACACCCTTCAATTCTTTCGTGTAGTAAAGGAGCGTTCATGGCTGAGGTGATGCATACGGTTCGGCTTCGAGACAAGGTCTACACACGACTCATGGATCTCCTCAGTCAGATCTCACAGCGAGGTTGGACGGCAGTCGACGCCAAACGGACCGAGGCCCCGACGCAGGATCGCGTTATCGATGAGGCGCTGGTGCAGCTCGAAAACAAACTGAAAAGGAGTTCAAAGTGAAGAAGACGAACAAGGTGAAGGCGTCGAAGGTGAAAGCGAAGTCGAAGTCGGTCAGCTCCAAGAAGAGGCCGCGTTGCGGGAAGTGCAAGAATCCCGGACACAACGCGCGCACCTGCTCCAAGAAGTAGTGTAAGCTTCTCGTCATGAGCGCAGAGATCACCCCACAAGATTTCGTCAACTCGTTCCTGGCTTCTGCTCGGGCCAGGAAGCTTTCTGTGGTGGTGATCTACGGCGTGCAGGAAGGCACGAAGGCCAGGATGCGACTCGTCTCGAACGTCGGCGAGGCTGGAGTCAAGGCCGTGCTCGAATGGATCCGGAAGACAGCACCCGAAGACGCTCCCCCAGAACCTCTCATCCAAGCGTGAAACGCCAATGTCGATGTCGCCTCAGGTAGCGCAGTTCCTGAAGACCGTTTCGGCCCAAGCCGCGCCGCTCAAGACGTCCGTGCTCATCATCGTGCGTGATCCGGCAGACCGCGTCGTGCATTTCGTGGGGACGCAGGGAGCGCTCGACAACATGCGACCTGAGATCGTTCAGAAGGTCGGGGTGCCCGAAGAGTCGAACGAGGCCGTCACAGGCTGGGAGTGATGCCTGCCGCCGCCACGCCAATCGCGTGCAAGTGCGGTAGCGTGCGCCTCTATAAGCGCCCGGTTCAGTTTGTGGTCTGTGCCGACTGCGACGAGCGAAACAAGAGGACCGTTCGCACAATCCTTCTCGTCTTAGTCGAAGCGGCCCGCCCGGAAGACGCGCACTTGATAGAGGTTCTGATGCGCGTGGCTGATGTCGGCGTCAAGGCTGTGAACGGCTAAACCGCCGCGAAGTCCTCGTCATCGACAGCCGCGGTACCGCCGCCGTAGAGGACGAGGAGTTTCGTAGTTCAACCTTGTCGATCAGCCGGCGATCGTGACGGTAACGTGGTCGCAGAACCCGGGTTGCCCTACGTATTGCGGGTACGACCACAAATCGATCACCCACCTACCGTTGGTGTAATTCCAAGTGGCTGGAAAGTATTGCAGGCCGTACGTCGGTACGAGAACACTTCCGCTCCACTGCCACGGGCCATTAGCTCGGTGCGTGTACATCGTGCAGACTACGTCTTGGTTGCTGTAGAGGTACGTGCTCCCTACCTTGGTCATCGAGAACGCGCACACCAACGTCGCGATGTTTTGCGTCGGGCTGTCGAGCGCTGGAGGGACAACAGTCAGCTCGTCGCGCCAGTTTCCGGGCGTTGTGATCTGCCGTTGGAATATCGGCTGGAGCAACCACCATGTGTCGTTTTGGCAGGCGTATGGCCCTGCGGTCGTGAGAGGCTGCTTTACTCCGTTGAGGACTGCCGACTGGTAGAACGTGCCGGGAGTCAATGCTGAAGACGACTTCTCGGCCACGTCAGCTGCTGGGCCGCACCCGGCAGCGAAGACGGTCAGAGCGAGGAAGGAGGCGATGTGCGCAAGTTTCATGGAGAGTCCTTTCGTGATGGAGTTGCGTTGGTGGGGTTCACAGCGGCCTTTACGATTGACAGGATCTCTCGTGACGATACCACTGTGACGCGCGCGTCAGCTCGAATCCTATCGACTTGAAGCTTCGGAATGTCGTAGTGGTCGTACGATCCAGCGTGGAACCAACCACGTTTGATTCCAAGCTGCCAGGCCATCACGTGCAACGCTGGACGAGAGTAGGGCACGCAGACGAGGTGTCGCTGGTCGTCGCAGTAGTATCCCGGTTTCATTCCGAGGCGCTCACCGCTGCAAGTGCTCCGATACGCACGCGTCGTGTTCTTTTTCAAGTCCATCGACGACACGATAGACGATCTTGTCTGCTACACAGGCGCGCGATACGGCGTAGCGCGGGTGCTTCTGTGGGGCAGGGAGCGCTGTGAACGCTTCGACTACATCGAATGGGGGCTCAAGTAACGTACCACGCACGAACCGGATCAGTATCGCGCGGTGTTTCACTTGACACACGAGGCAGGTCACCACTACGAGCATTCCACTCTTCAGCTCAGAGAACTTCTCGACGAGCGCTAGCTTCTCACTCTGCAAGCGCCTACTCCGAGACGCTGATCTGAAAGACGCGCTCCTGGTCGATCTGGATGCGCGAGATCACCAGGCCGAGTCGTCGAGGATCGGCCACTGACGGCTCGCTCGGTTCAAAGGTGTGCACGCGCGGTTCGAGAACGAACACATCGGTGTGAATGATTTTCGTGCTTGGCGGGAGGACGTACGGGGCGTTATGGACGAGCTTTCCAAGCGTCCCGCGATGGTCTTCACCGCACTCCGTGCAGCTCTTCAACACAATCGGCATGCCCGTGCGCAGCTCTTCGAATCTCGCGACCAGCGTTTCAACCTTCATGACGTGCTTCTCTTCCTCCGATTGGGATGACCTGGCCGCCACCTCCACTGTCGCCGCCGCTCGCGTCCGGATTTGCCTTGCGGAACATCTGCCCGCGGGGGCCGGTGATGATCTCGATCGACGCCTCTTGTCGAAGCGTGTCCAAGACCGACTCCAAGAAATTCGTCTCCATTCGCACCTGGCGCAGCAAGTCTTTGCGCAAGATCCCGAGTCTCCCACGGGACTCGATGACGTCGAGCACGCGCTGCCGATCGCGCTCCCATATCCCGAGTGCTAGGCGCTCACCGAGGTGCATGATCGACGGCAGGTACAGTTGCTCGACGAATAGAATCGCGCGGCGCATCGATTCGTATGAGACGAGCCATCCAGCTCCTGATGCAGGCTCTCCCGACTCCGCGGCGTAGAGCAGCGCGACCTTCGCTGCTAGCGTCGAGCACCCCGCGATGTGCGTCTGCAGCCGAGCTGGTGTTGTGTGCGTCGTGCCGTCTTTCTCGCGAGCCCACGTGAGGTGTAGATCCCAAGCTTGTGGGGAGAAACCGCCGCAGCGAGGGAACGGGTACTGGCTGAGCTGGTAGATCAAGCCGACGAGGTAGTTGTGCGCGTCAGGCCACGTCTGTGGGAGCCGAAAGTTGTCACGCTCGCCGTAGAGGAGCAGCATGCGGCCGAAGAAACCACCAGTCCACTCGGCTGTGTCGGTATAGGTGAACAGAAGATCTGTTGAGCAGCTGCTCAGCATCGACAGGCAGATCGGACCCTCGATAACGGTCTTGCCCTTCTTCAGGTTGCGTGTGTAGCTTCGATTCACTGGCCAGTCGAACAGATCCATCAGCACTGTGCGTATCGGCTCGCCGTATCCGCGCTTCGTGGTCTGCAAGAAGTGTCCGAATTCGCGGTAGGTCAAGAGCCCGTGCGGAGTAGATCGGATCTGCATGATCATCTCCTCGTACGAGCCTGGAATCGGAATCACGCGCTCAGGCTGTGCTGTCTGCAGCAGATCGATCCCGGCATCCATCGACGCAGTCTTGCGCGCCGAGCGTGACGGGCCGACGAGCAGCGTGTAGAGGTTCGGGACGAGCGATCGACCAGCAAGCCAAGGACAGCTCAGCTTGTGCGCGATCGCAGCAGCCAGTACGGTGAGCCCGACACCAACGTGGTAAATCTCAGGAGCGTCTGAGCAGATCGAAGCGTACTCGACGTAGCTCCGCAAAAAACCTTGTCCTTGCGGCAGCGCGGTACTGATCCGATCTGGAAGCACAGGGGTTTAGGCTGTACCAGACACGAGGCAGCGACGTCAAGAAGTAGAATACTCGTAACATGAGTAAAATAAGTCTTGACCGTAAGCAGGCAAGAGCGATACAAGGCTCTTCGTACGCTCTTCGCCATGACGGTTATTCCTTTTTCCGTTCCGCCTCCGCGCGTCCGCGCCATGCTGCAGCCGAGCCTCCACGCTCGCGGTGGCAGGCCATACGTCTACGGTGGAGAGATCGACGACTGGCACGCCCCGGGCGCGCTCGTCAAGAGCGGCACGACACGATGTGCAGTAGACGCAGCGTGGTTGGTGGAGCGGGTGCTCGGTCCGGCGAAGCAGAAGCCACCGCTGTGGCCAGGCGTGCCAGGCGCCAGAGAGACCGCAATCGAGATGGGGCGGCGGACCGGGCTCTACGCGTTCCAGCAAGAGGGCGCTGCGTTCTTAGCTGAGCGTGACTACGCCCTGCTGTTGGACGAAATGGGCTGCATAGCGGGGGACGCTTGTGTGACGGTCGCTTGGGGTACGAATCGAAATTTCGTCGATCTCCGTTTCAGCGAACTGTGGAACGTGTGGCAAGGGAAGACGCAGGCAACACGAGCTGGCACGCGCGTCATCGTGAACGCGGGTGCAGGCAGTGGGCGGGAAGTCAAACTGACGGCGCACGAAATCGAAGACGTGCTCTATCGTGGACGAAAGCCTGTGGTTCGCGTTGAGACCGCATACCGTTCGATGTGCGCGACGCCCGATCACGAATTCTTCTTGGCGAGCGGTGCCGAGTATCCGCTGTCGCGCTTGCGTGTCGGCGACAGCCTGATGACCGCGAATGGCCCTGCGCCGATCAAACACATCGGCGACGCGGGCGAGACGGACGTCTACGACATCGTCTGCAAAGATCCACACCGGAACTTCGTCGCGAGTGGCTTCGTCGTGCACAATTGCGGCAAGACCGGACAGGCTCTTGTCGCGGCAGAGTCTCGTCTTTCCCTCGGCTCCGTGCCGGATCCTGCACAGCCCCTGGTGCTCGTGCTGTCTCCTGCGCTCGGCAAGTGGCACTGGCAGCGCGAGATCAAGAAGTGGACTGGCCACGATGCTAGCGTGCTCGAAACGCTCACGCCGACAGAGCTGCCGCGTACGCGCTACATCATCGCGAACTACGATATCTTGTACGGTGCGCGACGGAAGGACGCCGCGGGAGTTTCGCACGCTGCTGAGCACCTGCCTGGATGGGGCGGAGCGCTCACCGGACAGTTTCTTGTCGGGATCTTCGACGAGGCTCACATGCTTCGAGGTCGCGACTCGCGCCGCACGAAGGCTGTGAAGGCGCTGGCCAAAACGATGCCTGTGGTGTGGGGCCTGACAGGCACGCTCATGCCGAACTACGTGCGTGACATCTGGTCCACGATCGACGTCGTGACGGGGGGCCTCCACGGGTTCAAGTATTGGGATTGGGCAAAAACATATTGCGATGCTAGCCAGCAGCAGTACGGTTGGAAGGATACAGGCTCCTCGAACATCGATCAGCTGCGCGGGCGGATGACGTTCTTCTGCTTGGGGCGAACCGCCGCATCCGTGGCCATGGAGCTGCCGGAGAAACGCCGCGAGGTCTTCAAGGTCGATGTGTCGGTGTCTGCTCCGACCGTAGCCGAAGGCGTGCGCGCGATGACGAGAAGCGGATTCGTTGCGAAGGCACTGCGTGCGACCGCGACTGCGAAGCGCTCCGCTGTGGTTGCGCAAGTCGTCGAGGCGCTGGAGGCGAAGCAGAAGGTCGTGGTGTTCGTGTACATGCGCGAGCAGGCCGATGCTATCTCCAAAGCAGTACGAGACAAGATCGAGTGCCCGGTGATGGCCGTGCACGGCGATCTCACTCCCGAGGGCCGCGACGCGCAGGCGACGACGTTTCGAGACTGTGCTGCACCGGCCGCGTTCATCGCGACGATCGATTCGGTGGCGGTAGCGATCTCGCTGGTCGGAGCCGATCTCGTGGTCTTCGGCGATCTCGTGCCCGAGCCGTGGAAGCTTCTGCAGGCCGAGAAGCGGTGCCATCGCCATGGGAGCACGAAGCGCGTGCTGGTGCGCTACATGATCGGCGTCGGCACCCTCGATGAGGGTGTGGCTGAAAGCGTGATCGAGAAGTTGAGCGCGATCGAAGAGACGCTCGGGCAAGACGAAGGGCAAACCGATTTGCGCGGGTTGCTGGGGGGTTCGCAGCTCTCTGAGGAGTCGATCATCGACGGGCTGTTCGCGCGGCTGAAGACGTTAGGAGGTGCGGAGTGACGGAACAAACGTTGATCTGGATCGACATTGAGACGACGGGACTCGATCCGCAGCTCGATCACATTCTTGAAGTCGCGGTGATGACGTCGCAGCTCTCCGACTCGTTCAACGCCAAGCCGCTCTACCATGCCGTGCTTGGGTATCGTCGAGACGACTGGTCGCGAAAGATCGATCCGTTCGTGCTGGAGATGCACACGAAAAACAGGTTGTTCGAAGAGTGCAGCAAGTCCAATATTGCTCGGCACCACGTAGCGTTGGATCTCACGAAGGAGATTCCGAAAGGCTCGATTCTAGCTGGCAGCTCTGTGCACTTCGACCGTGCTTTCATCGAGGAGCACTTTTTAGCGCTTCGACTCCATGCTCCCTTCTCGCACCGACACTACGACGTCAGCGCGATCAAGCTGTTCTGCGAGTCGCTTGGGATGCCGAGGATTCCGAAAGGCGAAGCGCACAGGGCGAAGGAGGATGTGCTGGAGTCGGTCGCGCATGCTCAGCGGTGTGCTGGGTGGCTGGCGGAGCGGCGGAGCGGTGTAGTGTGATGGGCTCGACAGGCAACAGAGCGTGGCGCAAACGCAAGCGCCAAGAGCGCAAGCGCCAAGAGCAACAGCGGCGAGAGAATCTACTCCGGTCGAAGGAGGACGAGTTCGAGTCGTGGGGTCGGTTGCCGAACCAGCTGCTGTTGGCGCTCGCCTTCTGCAGCTTCATAGGAGACGCGTCCACGATTCTATTGTGGTGGCCGCAGCATCGCTGGATCGGCGGCGCGGTGTTCGCTGCTGGTTCGATGTGTGCGTGTCTCGCGTTCGTGTTCGGGAAGGAGGACACGGATGCCTGACGCACGCGCACCCGAGGAGCCGGGCCTGGCGAAGATCATCCGCCCCGGGCACCGCTTTGGGCCGAGAGAGAACAATCCGATTCACCGGACAGCGGTGTCTGGCATCGAGGCGTTTTCGATCTGCGCTCAGTACCACGGGCTCGCCTACGATGGCGGGCTCAAGGCCGCTGACGAGAAACCGGCGCGGGCGATCGGCACGCTTGTGCACGTGGGTCTCGCCTACCGCTACGGCGCGCTGTTGCCGACGAAGCCGGAGTGGATGGTGTATCCGACGCCCCAGGCACCGGATCCGAGGCACGCAATCTGGACGATCGGACACGACAATCCCGAGGCGCGGGACGAGGCGCTGCGCGTGTTCGACGCGTATCAAGAGTTCCACACGACGAATACGCTGCAGCCCGTGCTCGTCGAGCACCAGTTCGAGACGATCCTACCGATTCCGGGAGGGCCTCCGGAGCGGTACACGCTGCGAATCGATTTGCTGGCGTACGACATGCTGACGGGGCAGTTGTGCCTGATCGACCACAAAAGTGCCTACAAGCTCACCAAGAACACAGGTTACGGTTATCGAGCTGACCGTGAAATGCTGACGGCGCTCATGCTGTGCCGTGCGAACGGGCACGATGTGCAGCGCGTAGTCATCAACGCCATGACCAAGGAGCGACCCACACCACGGTTCGGGAGGTTCGATGTACCGATCTCGGCGGAAGCGTACAACCGGATTCCGCGCGAGACCGTCTACTGGATTCAGCAGATGCGTGCGGTGAAGGCTGCGTTTCCAGATCCAACGGATCGGCCGAGAACGCTCGCTTCGTGTGTACGAAAGTTTGGGGTCTGTGACTTTTGGCCTGTGTGCTCGGACGGGCCGCAGCGCCTGGCTGAGTTCACGAACAAGTGGTGAAAGGAACGACAACGATGTTCATCGACGATCAGGCGGGAGTGGTTAACGGTGTGTCGGATACGTCAACAGTCTTCGATGTGAAGGTTGTTGTCGCAGCGACAGATTCTCGCGCCGCGCTCGACGCGAAAGTGGCTAGCATGGTCAACAGCGCCAACACGCTCGCGATTGGTGTGGACCCTGTGCACCACTACACGTTCACACACTTCGGTGTTGGCGCGGGCGTGCCACGGGATCAGTATCAAGAGATCGCGCGGGCCGGAAACGGCGAGTTCAAGCAAGGGCATTGGGGTGCCGGGATCAACGCGATCATCGCGAATGCGACGGCGGCACGGCACGAAGCGCGTTCGACGAATACGACTATCGTCGTACCGACGCAGGTGACGACGGTCGAGCACCCGATCCCGGTACTTCCGTTCGTCATCGGCGGCGCTGTGCTGTTGCTCGGATTTTTTCTGCTCTGGCGCTGGAACAAGCGGCGCTCAGCAGAGGTGGCCAAAACACTGAACGATTTTCAGAGCGAAGCTCAACAGATGCGCTCGCGAAACATCGAGGAGCAGGGATGGCACGACAAGTTCGGGGAGAAAGTTAGGCGGTCCAAGGCGGCACGACCAGCAGCGCCGAGCCAGCAACCGCAAGTTATCGTCACAGGGTCGAACAACGATGGCATGTTGACCGGTCTCATAATCGGAGAATCGTTGGCGAGTCGGCGTGATCCTCCTGCCCGCGACTACGCGCCAGCACCTGCTTCGCATTCCGAGAGCGCTTGGCAAGGTTCGTCCGGATCGTCGTCGAGTTCGTGGGATAGCGGGAGCAGCAGCTCAGATAGCGGATCAGGCGGCGGGGACTTCGGCGGCGGGTTCGATGGCGGTGGAGGCGGCGGGGACTTCTAAAGGGGAACGACACACAAAAAGTTTTTGGAAGGAGAGAACTATGGCAACAGTAGAAAAACGGGCTCCGCTAACAGGTGATCTCAAACGCGGTACCCCCTCGCGGTGGCCGCACGAGCTGACGATCATCACCGATCCGGATGACAACCACTACGACGAGCGCGAGCAGAACGAGATCAAGCCCGAAGCGGTGCTGAATCTCGCGGTTGTCGGACAGGTGCAGCCTGTGTCGGTGCACATGTACGGCACGCGCTTGATCCTCGTGGACGGTCTTCAGCGCACGAAGCGAGCGCTCGTCATCAACCATCTCAACGGCTCGCACGCCTACAAAGGCGATCTCGAAGCAGTCCACGCGTGCATCAAGAGTCTGACTGGCACCGACATGGCGGCTCGTATCGTCGAGGAGTGCCCTCGCGGGCTCAAGTTGTCGGTGGTTCCGTTCCGCGGGACCGAAGCTGCCGCGTACGGCGCGA
>Ga0134121_10003085_pt1 | contig 14053 bp, 18 predicted proteins | sample KB301_FD_96463 | JGI IMG/M metagenome (GOLD analysis project Ga0134121, IMG submission 96463) | Terrestrial soil microbial communities without Nitrogen fertilizer from Kellogg Biological Station, Michigan, USA - KB3-0-1 | ecosystem: Environmental > Terrestrial > Soil > Unclassified ...
GACCAGCAGGTCTGGGAAAGGTTAGCATATTGCTCTGCACAGAAAAGATTTCCCCGCGCCGCGTCGGCGGAAGCCATGGTGGAGGTTCTGGTAGTTCGTGCCGCTAACCAACGGATGAAGCTGACCGGGGCCGCCATCCTGGTTTCGCGCGGCATGAAGGTCTTGCAGGCGGCCCCGGCAGCTTATCCTTAACGTTCGCCGTTTTGGGTGTCCGATGCCGCAAAAATGTACAATCCTCTGCCCCAGTGACGAGCCGCGACAGGTTCTCGCTGTACTTCGCGATTTGCTTCAGGACGGGGCGGATATTCTTGTTTCCGGCAACGACGCAGATTGGTCGACAATCCAAATCAAAACGCCAGCCGCGTCCTTGACCCTGAACCGCGAAATTCAACACGAGCCCGGGGATCGCTTTTCGAGGATGGTGCTCGGAATGCATAATTACTTCCGCGTGGTCAAAACGCCGATGGAAGCAACCCAGAGTGATGTTTTGAGCCGAGTGGCGAACATGGCCATGGCAATTGGTGTCGTAGCTGAACCAGAGCTTGTCGAGGAAGCTCACCATCACGATTGTATCTTTGGAATCGCCGCTGCTTTGAACGCGATCATCTGGACCGGAAACGCAGTCATAAACGCGGACGGAAAGATGATCCTTGATGCCGACGGCAACTCCGACGTGGCGTAGTCGGCGGGGATGAGCGCCGGCGAACAAGCCGTCGCACCTGACTGCGGCGGCATTACGGTCATACAGGGTTCCAAGTCTCACCAGCCGCCGCAGCAGGTGAACTTGGCGTTCGGCGGCTTGGTCCAAACGATGAAAGAGCATCTTCCTCGCTCGTTGGCCTACAAAGATGCCCTCCGCGCATTTTTAGCTGACGTTGATGCCGGCCCTAAAGGCGCGAAAGCGCTGGAGGCTTACGACGACCAACGTGCGGTTGATTCGTATGTTGTCAGGTATTGGACGCAGTATTTAAACGAGTCTGAGAAGCGTTGCTACAACTTCGGCGTCCGACTTGCCAAAGCGCAGCATCAGGCCGAGACTCCTTGGGGGCGTCAGCTTCTTGCCGAGTGGGAGCGAAACGTTGACGAAGACGTTCGCGATGCCCTGACCGATGGATTTGCCTCATTGCAAGAGCGGCTTTGGCAAAAAGTGTTGGCGTGCTTTCAATCGGCTCGGGTGGTCGTAAACCGTTGTCCAAGATGTAGCCGTGTTGTTCGCACGCCGCGGGCTCAGCAATGCCTCTGGTGCGGACATGATTGGCACAGGTAGCTGGTTGTTAACGCTGCCGCAAGCGATGCGCCGCCGGGAAAATGAAAAGGTGTCAGGTTAGGTTTTGCAAGGGAAAGCCTACCGCGTAGAGTTTCAGGCCGAACTAATTGCTGCAAAATGACCGGGCCGGCATTGCGGCATTACCCGTTTTGAAGTCTCTATTGCCGGCCCGGCATTTGAGCAAAACGTTCGGCCTTGTCGCTAATCAGTTGAAGAGACTGTAAATGCGAGCCCAAATTAAACAAGTCGCGTGGACGCCACACCAAGATCCCTATCGGCGGGCACGCGCTGACTTTGCGGTTGCGCACATGAGCAATGCAAAGTGGCGTAAAGTGCTTCGGGCCATTGCGAATGCCGGATTGCTCCTCACACGGTCCGAGTGGAAGTGCATCGGCACCGACCATGTAATGGTTCACGGCATCCCGCGTCTTACGGACATAATGGAGAATCGGTTTGCGGATGGCCAATTCCAGCCCTTTGAATACAAGTGGATCGAGTGGGTGCGGTTTCCTCGAACTTATAAGCCCTCTAGCCGAAGTGCGTATGAAGTAAAGCAAGACTTAGATGGCTTGCAGCGAATCCTGGAAAAATGCGGCAAGTTGAAACTCGAGTTAGATGAGAGGGGTCTAACATTGTTCGCCTATGGCCACTGAGATTGGGGCCGGTGCGTCTTCGCGGAGAAAACGAAAAGGGGTCAGGTTGGTCAGGTTAGGTTTTGCAAGGGAAAGCCTCCCGCGTAGATTCTCACGCCGAACAAAATGCCGCAAAATGACCGGGCCGGCATTGTGGCATTACCCGTTTTGAAGTCTCTATTGCCGGCCCGGCATTTGAGCAAAACGTTCGCCCCTTGGTTTCTCGATGGACGACGTCGAATGCGCCTTTGGACTCTTCCAACAGTTTCGGCCGGACGGTGTGGGCGTCGAGGTCGTGTTCGACGGTGTTCCGAATGCGAGCGAGTACGTTGAGAGGCTTCGAACCATTTACCGCGCCGCCTACCATGACGACTGGGACCGCGATGTATATTTCATCGTCCGGTCGCCGCAGGCCGCGTCGCCCGAGGAACTGGCCGCCTTTGGAATGGAGTACGTAGCCGGGCTTCGATTTCTGTCGGGAATGCTGGCCAAGCGCGGCCACCCTCGCCTCGATAAGTATCTCGCGAGTGTGACTGGAGCAGTCGTTGTCCCCCATGCTACGGCGAACCGCATGAACGACGACGACACACTGGTATATGAAGCAGTCTCAGACTTCATGGGGGAGTTCTACAACTACGAACACCCCATCATCAAACTCAGAGAGGCATACTACAGCGTGGCATGTAACTACTACTTGGGTTGGTATTTGCAATGGCCGTATTTCAGTGAGAAGATCCCAAGAGACGTGTTTCGGCCGTTCTTTGAACTATGGGTGCGTGGCTACGGGTGTGTTTTTCAAGGCAGCTCACTGTGCCTGGTCGCCGCGTGACGGCCGGGGCTAACAAACGGATGAAGCTGACCGGGGCCGCCGTACTGGTTTCGCGAGGCATGAAGGTCTTGTAGGCGGCCCCGGCAGCTTATCCTTAACGTTCGGCGATGGAGGCGCGGTGTTTCTGATCGCAGCGGAGATCGAGGGCGGCTTCGACAACCCGGACGTGTTTTGCGCGTTCGACCCGAACAAGGTGGTCTTCCGCCTCCGCCAACTGTTCCCTGACCTTGAAGTGGATCCACAGGACTACGCCTGGCGGGACTTCGACCTGTTCACCCGGCACGGGCTGGTGGACGAGTCGGGGGCGCTCGGGGTGGCCGCCCGCGACGCCCGCCGCCGAGGCCCGGTTTGGCTGTTCCGGCTCCCGCCCGGGGACCGGGCGATCCGCGGGAAGGCCGAGCGGCACTTCGTGTCGTTCTCGAGCGAGTCACCGTTCCCCGAGCCATTGCGGTCGCGGCTGATCGCGTTCGTCGAAGGGTTGCGGTTCGCGCCGTGCGTCCGGGTCAAGTGTGTGGGGGTCGAGGACAACGACGAGTTCCCGGCCTGACTGCTCCGGTGGCCGCACCGGGCGGCGCCCAAGACGCCGAACCGGAAGCGGAAAAGGGGACAGCGTAGATTTTCAAGCCGAACGAAATGCTGCAAAATGACCGGGCCGGCATTGCGGCATTACCCGTTTTGAAGTCTCTATCGCCGGCCCGGCATTTGAGCAAAACGTTCGCCGGCGAGGTTAACTGTTGTTTGACGATTTATTAATTCTGGAAAGCATCCTCGGCGTCGTTCAGTTTGACGACATCCCGTTTTTTGGGACGATGAGCCAACATACCTTCGTATACACACCGCATGTCTTGGTTGTATCTTCCTTCGTTCAAGGAAATGGACTTTGGGATTGGTTGCCGCTTACGGAAGGCGGCCAAGTAGACGAAGATCTATTGAACCGTGTGGTGCCTTGCCTGAGCCGGAAAGTACATCGTTTTCAGCGTTTGGCCATGTCTCGTTACGGTGTTGCTGATCGCTGCCCGTCCGAAATCAATTCGTGGGACAAAGTCGTTTCCCTTGCTCGCAATGCACCCTCGTGTTGTCCGCCAATATTAGATGGAGTAACCTATAGGCATGAGGTCTTTGACCGATTAACATCGTTGGCAGTTACTTGGAGTAACCCGCAGCCCCGCGAACATTCGATGCAAACGCTCCTTGTAAGTACCTATTCTCAGCTTTTGGCTGCTGCAAACCTTACGCCCGAATTGGTCCAGGAAGCAACCGGTAGGCAGGCGAATCCGCCGCAGCCAATTGAATATTCCGATGGCGATGCCGATGACGTGGACGTTAGTCGCGGGAAAAAGCGCTCAAAGCCGTGGCAGCATCATCGCCCCTGATTGAGAGCCCGCCGAACAAACTGCTGCAAAATGACCGGGCCGGCATTGCGGCATTACTTGTTTGAAGTCGCTATTGCCGGCCCGGCATTTGAGCAAAACGTTCGCCGGCTTGGTGATTGGTGCTTCACTGCTTCTCAATGCGTGATACAGCGAATGAACGTTAGGTTCTACTGTAGTCGGTGGAGCGATTGTGAACCGCCGCGCTACTTCCCGCAGATCTGGGTTCGTGATGTGGTTGGCCATGAGGTGCGAGCCGTTCTCGCGCATGCTGGTGAGGACCTGCCAGCAATGGATGGCGCAAGGATGGCGCTCGGGCAGATCAAGCCGGGGGAGTGTTATTTGCGGGTGATTTACGTTCCTGACCCAGCGACTAATTCGGTTTTTGTTATTTCTGCGTTCAGACTGCGAGGGAAAGTGCTGAAGGCTTGTCGGGGCCGTCAGCGCAGTCGTGGCCAACATCACCATCTGCGTGTTGCGCCCGAAGTGCCGCAGGTTACCATGCCCTTGAATGGGTTCCCAAACCAAGAACCGTTTCCAGCCGGTTGGGACGAGGAAAGAGTTCGGCGCGTGATTGACCATTACGAAACGCAAGAAGAGGCGGCAGCAGTTGCAGAAGACGAGGCCGCTTTGGGACCCGCTCATACGCCGTAACAGAAGGCGAGTCGCCGGCGAACCAGTCGCTGCAGACCGACCGCGGCCCATTTCGTGTTTCCGAGATATTCAGCTCAGCGAGGGCCGCGGCGGCTGAGCTTCATCGTTCGCGGGCTTGGGTTTCTCATGACCAAATGGACCTTTCACAACTGGACGGATGGCGATCCTGCCCAGCGTGTGGTTTCGACCGACCATGCGATTGAACTGCTCATGGAGCACACGGCCCGCCACTCGTATGGGATCTACGTCGATTACGTTCATGATGAACGGGGAGCGATTTCTTGTTCGGCAAGCGCCGAGTTTTCGTCGCTCAGTTTTTGTCCGACCTATGATCCGGAGAACCACTCGTTGGTGGGAAGTCGAAGCGCTCGCCGCGTCAAGCCCGCGATCAAGAATCCGCTCAAATGGGTGGACAGCACGGGCCTCGCTTCATTTATGCCTGTGGATTCGGTGTTGCCGATCAAGGAAGTGGTTCGCGCGTTGAAAGACATCTTTGACACGCATGATTTTCCGGCCTTCATTCGTTGGACCGATCCAGTTCCTGAGGAGGAGCCGGCTAAACCGCTGACCGCCGGGAATTTGTTTGGCGGAATGTATCCGGTTCGCCGCAAGTGACGCCCCGTGTGGGAAGCGGAAAAGAGCGGAGTAGAGTCGAGGAGTGGCGCGGTGGTGTAGGTAAGGCCGCGCGTGTTGCCGGCCCTTTCGGTTGCCGGTGCCTGATTACCCTACCTTGCTCCGTCTCCACTCCCCGCTCATCGAACCGGACGTGCGGATTTGCCGCATCCGGCTCTCGGATCAGAAGTCATGCGGTCGCCCACGGAAAGAAACGCGGAAGCGTCGGCAGGCGTATCAGACCCAAAGTCTGGTACAGATACGTGTAGGTGAACCGTGTGAGGCCGCCTCGTCCTGTCTTATGCTTCCACTGCAACCACTTGCGGAGCCTATACGTCGTATGCCGATCCACGGCAGCGTAGGCCTTGCCGACCGAACCCAATTGGAAATAGTTCGCCCAGCCAGCCAAACGCTGGTTGAGGTGACGAACCATATCGGCTTCGGACCGGAACGTGCCACCTCGACCCGTCATCGCACTGATGGCGCGACAGATGCGTTGCACCGCTAGCCCAGACGGCCGCATGCCAATGTAGAGGCACCGCCGCCGAGGTGAGTAGCACTGGCCGAGGATGTAACCCAGAAACTGGAACGTCTCGCCGGGCACGCGACAGATGCGTGTCTTCCGTTCGTTGACCGTCAACCCGAGCCGCGTCATCATGGCCCGCATGGCGTCCATCGTCTGGGCGGCGGTGTTCCGACAGCAGATCACAAAGTCGTCGGCATAGTTGACGATGCGAGCCTGGAGCCGCTGCTCGTGGCCCGCCACCTTCCAACCGAGCACGAACCGACGCATGTAGAGGTTCGCCAGCAACGGCGATAGCGGCGCTCCCTGCGGAGTGCCGCGGCGTTGGTCCCTGTTGTGGTACGTTCGCTGCTTCCGTCCCCGCTGGTCGGTTTCCTCCACCGGCGCTTCCAGCCACATCTTGAGCAGATGTAGCACGTCCCGGTCGCTAATGCGCCGAGCCACCGATTTCAGCAAATCGCCATGCGGGATGCTGTCGAAGTAACCACTCAGATCCGCGTCCACCACCTCTTGGTAGCCCGTATTCAGCAGCGTATGCACGTGCCGCAGAGCATCCCAGGCGCCGCGCTCCGGTCGATAGGCGTATTGCTCCGGCTGCAAGTCAGCCTCGAAGATGGGCTCCAAGACCACCAAGGCAGCCGTCTGCACGACCCGGTCTTTGACCGTGGGGATGCCCAGAGGTCTTGGCGACCCCTCGGCTTTCGGGATCCATACCCGCCGCACGGCCTGCGGACGATACGTTCGTTGCCGCAGTTCTTCCGCAAGTTCGTCTAACCATCGCTCCCGGCCGTAGTCCGCGATGTCCGCGAACGTCTGGTCGTCGATCCCACTCGCGCCCCGGTTGGCCCGGCAGCGGTTGAAGGCCCACGACAGCACATCGCGACGGTACATCTTGTCGTACAGCAGGTAGAAGCGATAGCCAGGCGATCCCTTCGCTTTGGCATGCAACGCCTCGCACAGCTTCCTAACCTTTGCTGGAGGTTCCAGGCTCACGCCAATCTCCCGGCTGTCAGCGCTTGAGACGTTATTCTGAAACTGAGGTTCCTTCCCTCCACCGTCGTTACACGGCTTCTCAGGTACTATGAACCTCTCCGACTCCCCATACGGCCCGGCCTGTCCCTCGCGGGCGTCCGGTTGAGATCACACTCCCACCGCTGGGGTCTCCCGTGTTGCGTCCGATCTCCCTGTGCCAACATGCCGTCGCCATTACCCCGGTGGGATCACAGGCAGGGTTGTTGTCGCTCCCCTAGAAAACCCGTGACGGCGGCCTTCCCCGTCCCTTTGCTGGGTCGGCTCCCACATTAGCTGTTTCGAGGCCTACTCGGCGTTCACTCACGTTACGGCCTGCTTGCTCGCGGAGTCGCCCAGGGCGACCCTTTCCATCGAAGGCTTCGGCAGTATCGTTACCTCCACTACCGCTCCGATTGCTACCGGCTGGAGCGACCTCTTGCCGGGTGGGAATTGCACCCACTGAAGATCGGCGCCTTGGCACGGCGCACAAAGGGGACAGCGTAGATTTTCAAGCCGAACAAAATGCTGCAAAATGACCGGGCCGGCATTGCGGCATTACCCGCTTTGAAGTCTCTATCGGCGGCCCGGCATTTGAGCAAAACGTTCGGCCACAGAGGACTTCCGCAGTGGGAACGCTGATCGAGCTGAAGCCGTTCGGTGAGTTCTGGCAGGTTACGTACGATGGCAGCGTCATTGCGTGCGCGGTCACACGTACGGGAGCGGTCAGCGCCGCGGCTGCCCTCCTCTGTAGGCAGTTGAAGGACCCCGCGGCGGTCACAGGCTATAGCTTCGTCGGGCTGGAGCTAACGGAGTTACTGGCGGCTCCGCCGATGGACCCGAACTGGAAGCGGAAAGGCCCGCGGATCGAGGTCGAGTTGTTCGGGCAGGCCGAGGCGTACCTCCAAACCGACCTGGTCCCTACCGGCGAGGTGCAATTGCTTGGCGAGTACCGTACTGCACTCGAGGGAGAGGACTTCGTTCAAGCTCTGGAGCGACTGGTCCAGTTGGGCGAATCGCAAGACTGCACCAATCCATTCTGGCGGGTGCTGGAACGACTGGCCGAGGCGGTATGGCCAACGCAGTATATGGTGGACCGCCGTGCCAAGGGACAGCGCGAAGCCAAGATTGCGGCTATCAAGGCGCGCGCGCGGGGCCAGGCCGAACCAGACGCTCCAGCAGACGGCGGCCGCAATGTCGGTTCCTCGAAGTTCAAAGGCTCTCGGCGCGGCCGCCGCTGCTGAGCTGTTCGTTCTGCCACACAAGGCGAGGTTACTTTGGCTGTCATCCTCGTACCGGCGACCGGCGAAGATATGATGATCAACTGGTGGAACTGGCGTCCCGCGGTGGCGATGCTGGTTCGCGCCGGTATTCTTCCAGCGGGTGAACGCGAGGAGCGCTGTTTGGCGAACGGTTGCGGTGGATGCCTCTCCGACGCGGAGGCGCTCCGCGCTGCCGAATACATAGATGGTTTGGTTTGCGACATGAAGCCGGGCCAACGTATTTTATTCGATGGCGAGGTTACCGAGAAGCCGATTGATTACGGCAAACCAATATCTGAGTGGAATGAAGCCGATACCATTGATAACTATTCCGCTCAATATGATTTGCTGCGAGATTTGGCCGCATTCTGCCGGCGATCCGGAGGGTTCGAGGTGCTATAAAAGAAGTGTGGCCGAACGAAATGCTGCAAAATGACCGTGCCGGCATTGCGGCATTACCCGCTTTGAAGTCTCTATCGCCGACCCGGCATTTGAGCAAAACGTTCGGCCTGTGAGGAGATAGCCTGATGGGGACGGCTCCCGAAGGGCTGATATATGTTGCTGATTTCCTCTCCGCTGAGGAACACGCAGCCCTCCTGCGCGAGTTACTGGTCCTGGAATACAATCACGATGTCTTTCGTGGCCAGCGCCTCAAGCGCGGCTACGCTCAGTTCGGCTATGCGTATGTCTCGACAGGCCGCAAGCTTGAACGGGCAGCAGAGATACCCGCATTCCTGCAGGCGGCAATCGAGAAGGCTCAGGCCCTTCACCAGGGCTGCAAGGCGTTCAACCAGTGTATTGTCACACGCTATCCGCCAAATTCGGGGATCGGGTGGCACACCGACGCGCCGCGGTTCGGCGAGTGCGTTGCCGGCGTCAGCTTGGGAGGCAAAGCACGTTTCCAATTTCGCCCCAACGGCACCGAGAGGGTGAGCTACGAGGTCCAGGCGGCTCCTGGCTCCAAATATTTGATGCGGGGGCCAGCGCGGTGGCAGTACCAGCATCAAGTGGTGCCAGTGAAGGGCGAGCGGTTTTCGCTCACATTCCGGCACGTAGCCGAGGAGTAATTGAAGGAAAATGAAAAGGGGTCAGGGGTCAGGTTAGGTTTTGCAAGGGAAAGCCAAACGCGTAGATTCTCAGGTCGAACAAAATGCTGCAAAATGACCGGGCCGGCATTGCGGGCGGCGGAGGCGGTCGAGTTGAGGTCTGTCTGAATGATGCGATTGGCCGTCCGGTCGCTGTGGATGGTTGCTATGACGTTCCGCACGGTCCAACCTTCCGGCTACGACGAGTACCTGGATTACGATTACCCGGCCGGGTCGGCCGGCGCAGCTGAGGCGAGATCCGCCGACGCGGAGGAGCGGCAGGCCCGGATGGCAGCCTTCCCGTTTGCGGTGATGCTCCAAGTAGAGTACGCGGAAATGGACTTCGCCAACCGCTGGTGCTGGCAGCAGTTCGGCCCGGCTGACGGGGATTGTCAACAGGCTCATTCGGAGTACCCAGCCTGCCAACAACCCAGCCCCCACTGCCATTCGGGTCGATGGATCACCCACTGGTACTGCAAGACGGACTATAACTTCGGCTTCCACGAGTGGTACTTCGCATCCGAGGCGGATCGGGACCGGTTCTTGGAGTTTGTCCCACACCTGAACTGGGGCGAGCATTACCCGAAGTGCGAGGCTTGAGCACCGTCGCCGAACCAGCCCGTTGCACCTGACCGCGGCGGCATTGCGGTTTTTCTTGGTTCAACGTCTCACCAGCCGCCGCGGCAGGTGAACTCGAACGTTCGGCCGCGGGAAAAAGGTTGAGACCGGTACAATGAGCAGGTACGCCTGGTTAGTTTGCGAAGATTCCAAACAGTTCATGTGGCTCGGCAAGATCTGCACTGATCCAGCGACCAATCAGACGTTCTTCCACATCGGCGATGAAAGCGAGTTGCCCAACTCCTGCAACGCCTTGCTGATGAAGGCCATGATGAAGTTTCTTGCGAGCAACATCGGAAAGACTATTCGGCTATGGCCCGAGGAAGTCTTCGATACGAGAATAGAGGAGAGCTACTTTGAGATTGGCGGAGATGGCGAGCAAAGTATTTCCTTTGAAAACTATGTCGAGCATTTTCCTGGCTGAAGAGCCTGGCAAGTGAACGCAGGCGTTAGCCGGCAGAGGTGCGCGTGACACTTGACGAGGCGATTTTTGAACTTCGTCGCCGGAACGAACTTGTTCCCACGCCGCCCCGGCTTCCGGAAGCGGAAAAGGCGACAGCGGAGATTTTCAGGCCGAACAATATTGCTGCAAAATGACCGGGCCGGCATTGCGGCTTTTCGTGATTTGAAGTATCTCCTGCCGGCCCGGCATTTGAGCAAAACGTTCGGCGGCGGAGATTCTATGCGACAAGCAACCCTGCCTGTAGCGCGTCAACTCCTTGCCTCACCGAAGGCGTCGATCGCGGAATTGTGGGTACGGCCTTTTGAAGACGATGCAGCAGCCCACGACGATGACCTGCAAGCACAGCTCGATCGCGACTTCGTCACCGCATTTCAGGAGGCACAGTCGGAGCTCAGCGAGGAGCTCGGCCGTCCGGCGCGCTTCGGCCAAGAGCATGATGAGGCTGTGCCGCTGTCCGGTGTGTTCCGATTCGCGATTTGGTCGGTTGGCGATCAGAATCTATGGCTTGCCGCGGCGCACGAAGATCGTGAGTGCCCGTTCGTGTTACTGTTGGGAACAGGGTCATAAAGCCGAACCAAGCATCGCACGCCGACCGGGGCCGCATACTTTTTTCGCGCGACACCGCGCCGTTGCAGTGGCCCCGGCGGGTGAATTTGGTCATTCGGCGGCTTTGCACGGGAGTGTTTTCGTGGCGATGCGCAAAGTAGGCAGTCGTCGGATTGAAGTGGATGGCGAGTCCTATCTTTGGCGCGTTCGTCGGTCGCCGACGTACTCGCAAGGGGCCTATGCGGCTGCGCTCACTTTTGCAGCGCAACGCGCGAACAGCGGGGCTGTCCTGAGCGTGGTCTGCGATGGGCCGCGGCCCGACAATTGGCTTGGCCACCCCGGATCGATTGTCACGCCGGTGGTCGTCGCGGATTGCATCCGTCAGGCAATCAAAGCCGGCTGGCGGCCAAGCGAAAGCGGACCACCATTTCGATTGGACCTGCGTAGTAACGGCAAGAAGAATGAAAAAGGGTCAGGTTAGGTTTTGCAAAGGAAAGCCTACCGCGTAGATTCTCAGGTCGAACAAAATGCTGCAAAATGACCGGGCCGTCGGCGATCCAGTTATCCGTGAATTTGTGAAACTCGATCACCACCAAACGGTCGAAAGTCCACATCAAAACGAAGGGGATAGGCATAAGGAGTCGCTTGCCATCGGCGGAAAATGCCAGGTATTCCACCGCGCCGCGGTGGCCTTCCCAGGGATTGATTTCTTTGAGCGTGGCGACGTCATAAAGCTGAATGTCGCTGGCGGCGGATGACTTGTCGGTGATCCTGTGGGACACTGCCAGCGGCAAACGACGCCTTATTGTCCTTCAAAAAACCGGCGTTTCGACCTTGAGCGCTGAGCTTGTGACACATTCTTTGCCTTCGACCTGCCAGTTTGCTCACTGGATTATGACGGCCGCCGCGCGACCTTAGCCAAGTTGCTGGACGTGGCCAGCGATTCACTACTTGCCGGCAACACCGATGGACTTTCTCTGGCCACCACCGACGCGCATCTCAGATTGGTTTCCAGTTACTCGACCGGTTGCTTCTCCCACGTTTATGCAGACTTGAAAGGCCTGGGTGCCGAAGGCATCGTCCTCAAACGCCGCCGGGCGGTCTACGCCAAGCAAGTCCGGCCAGGCGTCGAAGGCCGTGATTGGTTGAAGCGGCGATTCGAGTGGGAATGAAACCCAGAAGAGAGCATCGCCCAGCCGCGGTACCGTTCGGACGCGACCTAGGTTTCATATCTTCATCAAGGCTTCACAAAGCACCAACCCGTTACTCCGGCCGCTGCGACTTTTCCCTTGCGAAACCGGCATCCAGACAATTTAATAGTAAAGCAGCCCAACTTGCCGCGACCTTGCGAACCGAGCCATTTGGCGTGGGATCGCATGCCTTTTTGCCTGCCGATTTCTGCAGTGAACATGGAATTCCGCATGGCTCATTCTAAATCAACGCGACGCTCCAGACCTGTCAGACCCACACGGAAGTGGTTTCGCCTGGGGTTCGAGGTTTTGGAGGACCGGACCCTGCCGAGCGGGTTTTCAGTGATCTCGACGACACCGGCGGCGAATGCGGTGGTGAACACCATTCCGGTGGATTACACGGTGAACTTCTCGGCGCCGGTCGATGCGGCGACTGTGGATGCGGGCGATTTTCAGGTGACGGATGATGGCGGCACACCGCGCGCGGCGGATGCTGTTGTTTTCAACAATGCCACGCAAGTCAAATTCCATTACAACTCTGCGCCGTTTTCCAACCAGGGCCCACATTTGATGACGCTGGCGGCAGGCTCCATTCTTCAGGCCGGAGACTCTAGTCCGAGCACCGCTTTTTCCGGGCAATTCAACTATGACACGTTGCCATTGACCGTTGCCAGCACATCTCCGGCTACCAATGGGGTGTTCACACTACCGGGCCCAATAACGTTGGTTGTAAACTTTAACGAGCCGATCAACGCTGGCTCGGTAGGATTGGACGACCTTACTGTAAATGTTGGCTCTGTCATTGCCGCGGCGGCAACCGGTCCTAGCCAGGCCACGTACATCATCAGTGGACTGTCCGTTGAAGGTACGCTGACCGCCAGTTTGACCGCTGGCAAGGTGGCCGACCAATTTGGAACCGCGAATACTACGGTTTTTAGCGCCAATTATACTCTGGATTTCGGTGCCGCGCCTTTCCCCACACCACTGGCCCGAGTGCAACCGCTAGGGTCTTTGGTTTACGACCCAATCGTTTCGGGCGTCATTAGTCCCGCAAGCGATACTGACAGCTTCACCTTGAACGTGGACGCCGGCCAAACGGTCACAGTAGTCGTACACCCCACAACAGCGGCTTTTCGACCCACTGTCGCGCTCCAAGCGCCAGGCGGCGCGAGCCTCGCCAGCGCGACTGCGGCGGCAGCAAATCAGGATGTGGTCCTGGAAAGCGTGGCCACCGCGGTGGGCGGCGTTTATACCATCGCGGTCGCCGGGGCTACCGGCAGCAGTGGTTCCTACACGGTTCAGGTCATTCTCAACGCTGTCGAGGAACTCGAGCGCCACAGCGGGCCCGCGAACGATACCAGAGCAACTGCACAAAACATCGACGGCGGATTCTTGAGCTTGGGAAGCGCGGGGCGCCGCGCCGCAGTGATGGGTGGGAACTCTTCCATTACATCTGGGCCTGTGTTTAGTACGGATTTTGAGAGTGGACCGGCGGGGTTTACGGTCAATAACAGCATTCCTGGCCGCGCGCCGGGATTGTGGCACTTGTCTAACCGTCGCGGCGCCCAAACAGGGCATAGCGCCAGCACCAGCTTCTATTATGGCAGTGAAGCGGATGGGACCTATGACACTCCGGGACAGGCCAATGCAGGAAGCATCACTTCCGGGCCGATAGTCCTTCCCGGCGTGAATTTCGACTCTTTGACGTTCAAATACGTCCTCCAGACTCAAGGTTCCACCACCGGCGATGTGGCCAGCGTCCTGATCAGCAATGACGGGGGAGTAACATTTGTTCCGATCAAGCAATTATCGCGAGTCAACAATTGGACGAGTGCTAGTCTCGATATTTCCGGATACGCCGGGCAAACCATTTTGGTGCGGTTTAGTTTTGACACCATTGATGCTAACGACAATGCCAATGAGGGGTGGTACGTCGATGACGTGCAAGTTGTTTCGCCCGGTGCATGGAAAGACTATTATGCCATTACCCTGGC
>Ga0134121_10003086_pt1 | contig 14051 bp, 11 predicted proteins | sample KB301_FD_96463 | JGI IMG/M metagenome (GOLD analysis project Ga0134121, IMG submission 96463) | Terrestrial soil microbial communities without Nitrogen fertilizer from Kellogg Biological Station, Michigan, USA - KB3-0-1 | ecosystem: Environmental > Terrestrial > Soil > Unclassified ...
AGCGCCTTGCCATAGAAAATGAATTAATGAACCCGCCAGCCGTTGGGTGAATTCCGGAGTTATCCATGTTGGGGTCATCACAAACCTCGTTGGTTACTTCTTTTTCGTGCGTTTCCTGTATTGCTCGATGAAGTCTCGCAGCGCATCAATCTCTTTCAACGATGCGGGCTTCGCTCCCAGAGCGCTGACCAGGAGCCGCTGTGCCGAGCCCGCAAAAACGCGATTCATTAAATCGGAGGCGAGCTGCTGCTGGGCGTCTTCGCGCTTGATCAGGGGATGATAAATGTGGGAACGCTCGCTTTCGTCCCGGCTCACGAGGCCGCGATCCGTCATCACCTGCATGATCTTTAGTGTCGTTGTATATTGCGACGGCTTTGCTCGTGACAGTTCCTCATGGACCTGCCGGACAGTCAACGGACCACGGTCCCAAAGAATCTTCAGAACGTCGAACTGGGCGTCGGTGGGATTGGAATTCGTTCTTGATCTCATGTACGTCATATGTACTACGTCATATGACGTAGAGTCAAATTGAAAAGTGCATGACGTGTAATTTTAGGAAGGACGGAAAGAATCTGCCGTGAAATACGTTGTGCCGGCTTTGGCTGCAACGTTGTTCAGGAGGGTGAGGACTTCCGCCTTGTGCTGGAACGGGCGGAAGACGTTCGCAGAAGACTTGGGCTCTATCGTGTGAATTTCGAGCGCCGGAACCGGGGCCTCATTTGGGATATGGCGAGTACCGGCGCAAACACCATCGGCGGGTTGTGCTTTTCAAGTACGGGTAGAAGTGGCCGTGGAGCCTCAGCCGGTGATTCCAGATAACCGGACATTTGCTGGCAGCTCTGATTGTGATGGTCGTACGCTTGATATCGGTTCATGTTTGTTTCCTCTCTGCAACAAGTATGCGGAAAGGTCACGATGCGGAACCTGAACCAAGGTCCCAGTCCATATGGCACTTTAGTGCCAGTCCGCGGACAAGGCCGCGAACGTGATTGAGAGCATCATTACCGGCGGCAATGACCGAAACCGCCCTGTACTGAATCCGGTGGTCTGGCTTGGAGCACCGTGTCGATCATCAATCCATCCGCAACGCTTCGGCGGGATCCACACGCATCGCGCGGCGTGCAGGAAAGAAACATGCTGCCAGTGAAACACCGATCAGTAAGAAGATTACGGCAGCGTATGTTATCGGATCGGTCGCAGTGATTCCCCACAACTGTGTTTCGAGCAGCCGGGTCAGTAACAGCGATGCGAAGAACCCGCATGCCAACCCAATCGCTATCAGCCGCATTGCGCGTGCGCCGACCAGACGGACAATGTCACGCGAGCTTGCTCCCATTGCGATGTGTATTCCGATTTCGCGTGTGCGCTGCGACACGGATGAACTCATCACGCCGTATACGCCAACTGCTGCCAGAATTGTTGCCAGTAGCGCAAAGCCGCCGAGCGCGGAGGCGTTATAACGCCGTGTCCGCATGCCGGCACCGACATATTCCTGCATCGTTTGAAAATTCGATAGCGGGCGAGAGGGATCAACTTCGGCAACCGCCCGGCGTGCGGCGGATTCCAGAAGAATGGGATTCTGACCGCTGCGTACAAAAAATGTCATTTGTCCAAAGGAGCCGGCGTTGAATCCTTCGTATCGGACCGGCTGTTGAAGGTAGAGCGAGTAAGCTACCGCCTGTGGCGGTCCGGTGCGGATGTACTGGAGCCCCACATCGCGTACGATACCAATCACTTCACGTGGCTGCTCTCCAAGTGCCGCGTCGACGGTGAAGTGCTTTCCGATCGGATCTTCGCCGGGCCAGAACCGGCGCGCCATTGCTTCATTGATCACAGCGACCCAAGGTGAGGATCGTGTGTCCTGCGGAGCGAAGTCGCGCCCGCGCAACATCGGTGTGTGCATGGTCTCGAAGTAATTGTCGGTGACAAGAAAGTAATAGACATTTGCCGCTGCGCGTTCATCGGCGCTTGTCGGAATGGGTTGTCCTTCAATCCACATTGTCGCAGTTGGCGGAACGATGACATTGACTGGAGGGGCCGATGAGCCGGCCACGGAATCTGTTCCCGGCAACGTCTTCAATTTCTCGTAGACACGCTGAATCTGCAGCGTTGGCGGCTCAATCTCCGCGTCCGGCATGCCGTGAAAGCTGCCGAATCTGCGTGTGTAGTCCGCAACGGGAATTCGATATTGAAAGGTGAGAATGCCATCCGGACTGAAGCCGCGATCGTCCGCAAGCAGCCGGACGAAACTATTAAGCAGCAAGCCCGAAGAGATCAGAAGGATTAACGCCAAACCCACCTGCGCGGAGACGAGGATTCCCGAAAATCGGCCTCGCCGCCGATGAACTGTCATCTGCTTCAAGTCGGTTCCCGATGAAAATGCCACTGCAGCCGGAATGAAACCAAAGAGCCCACAGGAAATCACCGAAAGCAGGGCGACAAGGCCAATGACGCCGCCGTCCCACGCCATGGCAGGAATCGAAACGCCGCCGGGTGAAGGTTGCAGCCAGGCAAGACTCCGCATTCCCCACCATGCGACTCCCAGTCCAAGCGTTCCACCGATTAGGGACAAAATCAGTCCTTCGGTGAGAAACTGGCGGAGGATGCGGCCGCGGCTCGCTCCCATCAGCAGGCGCACGGCGACTTCCGGCTGTCTCGCCGGCAGATGCGCAAGTAACAACGTGGAAACATTGGCGCAGGCAATCAGCAATACAAGAATCACCGCACCTTCAAGCGTCATTAAAGGCCGTCGGATCCAGCCAAACCATAAATCGCGGAGCGGCACAAGGAATACACTCCTTCCTCTGTTCCGGTCCTGCAGATTCTGTACAAGCTGCGACCGGATCGTTTCCAGATCGGCCTGCGCCTGAGGCCCTGAGATTCCATCTTTGAGCCGGCCCGTAACGGTAAAGAGACTGGCGGAATTTTGCAGCTGGAATTTGGTGAAAGCCAGAGGAACCCAGAATTCCGTATCCTCGTTCGGATAAAAGAATCCACGGGGCATGACGCCAACCACTTTCAGGCTGCGGCCATTCAGCTGAATTTGTTTGCCTAGAATGTCCCTGTCCCCGTCAAAACGCCGATGCCAGAGACGATCGCTCAGAATCACTACCGGCGCTGGCAATCCAACCTGAACTTCGTCTTCCTGAAACAGACGGCCCATTTGGGGCTGAATTTTTAGAGTGGGAAACAGCGATGGTGTGATGGCCTGTCCGGAGAGACGCTCAGGATCAGAATGAGTTTCGTCTCCATCCAGGTCCTGCTGGCTGGTGATGGAAGCCCCAATCGATTCGAAGGTGTGGTTGCTCTTACTCCATGCCACAAAATCGGGAACGGACACGGCGCTCACCTGCCCGAGTTGTGTCGCCAGGACGCGGACAATGACCAGATCTTCCGCAGCTGGAAGTGGCAGTTCGTCCAGCAAGAGCCTCGCACCCACATTTAGAATTGCCGCGTTTGCCCCGATACCCAGCGACAGAGAAATCGCCGCGATCGCTGTGAACCCGGGACGCCGCCGTATCATCCGGATGCCGTAATCGAAGTCTTGCAAAAAATCGTAAAACCATCCGACCCGGCGCTGATCGCGGCACTCTTCCTTCAGCAGGCCCACATTTCCGAGCGTTCGCCGAGCCGCTCGTCGAGCATCGGCTGCACTCATGCCGGCTTCGAGATTCTCCTTCTCGAGCAGTTCCAAATGAAACAGGAACTCCTGGTCCAGTTCGGCGTCCAGGCTCTCCTTTTGAAACAGCGAGCGCAGGCGTTGCCGGCAGATATGAATGAAACGAGAGGCGCCCATATCGGATCAAAGTCAGGCCCGTTTAAGAAGGAGTCCGACCGCGGAAGAAAGCCGCTTCCAGATCTCCAGTTCCAGCTCCAGCTGTTTTTTCCCTTCGCGAGTCAATGAATAGAACTTCGCGTTGCGGCCAAGCTCACTGTCTTTCCAGTCCGCAGCGATCCATCCCTGCTGCTCCAGGCGGTGAAGCGCGGGATACAACGAACCCTGCTGGACAGCAAGAACTTCATCAGACAGCGACTGAATGCGCTTTGCTATTCCCCATCCATGAAGGGGCTCGCGCACAAGCGACTTCAATATAAGAAGGTCCAGGGTTCCCTGCAACAAATCTGACGGTTTGGGCATCTGATGTTCTCCTGTCGGACTTGACAAGTATACCTCGACTATCGACAATGATGCCTAGACCGTCTACAACCAAGCGAGGTGACTTATGAGATTCGCAGCTAGCGCCGCACTATTGATACTGACAACTTCATTGGTCATGGCCCTGACTCCGGTTCAGAGCATTACACCCAGCGAGAGCGCCGTTCGCGGAGTCGTGACGCGCGGCGGAACAAACGAACCACTGACTGATGTTCAGGTCTCCCTGGAAGGTGCAATCAATCCGGAGACGATGCAGAACTTGCTCCGCGATGCGGCCAGCGCCGGTATTACCGTCAATCCGCCCGCAGGTGCATCGCTCTCGGAAACCACGCAGCTCTTGATTTCAACGGCCGCTTCACGTGGACTGCCGATCCAGGCGCAGGGCATCCAGAACATTGTGACGCGAGCGGTTGGCGAGCAGAAGTGGCCAACAGTGATGACAGATCGTGACGGAAGCTTTAGTTTCCCCGGCGTGAAGCCCGGACGCTATACCGTTCGCGCGGTGCGCGAGGGGTTCTTCGGCAAACCCGTGAATGGCAGCTATCCCCCGACCTCCTGGGTCGATGTTGCAGTTGGCGAAAAGGAAACCAAACAGGCGCCTCTTTCAATGGTACCGGGCGCCATCATCGGAGGACGGATCTACGATGCTTCCGGCGCGACTTTGTCCAATGCCTCAGTGCAGGTCTACTCCGTTGCGTATCAAACTGGCTTCGCTTTGCTTCAGCCGGCAATTGCCGGAGCGGCCAAGACCACCGACGATCAGGGACAATTCCGGCTGTTCTGGATTCCTCCCGGAAACTACTACCTTGGAGCGACGCCGCCGGCACGCAGCGGCGGACCAGGAACAGCGTTTCAGCCCGGAGCTCGGACGTTTTATCCGAATGTCACGCGACTGAACGATGCCATACCGATCACGATTCGCGGAGGCGAAGATCTTCGACTGGATATCGGCATCCGCAGTGCACCGTTGTTCAAGATTGCGGGAACGGTGGCGAATCCCATCCCGTTGGCGCCAAATCCCAATGGCGATGGACTGCTGCCGGCAACAGTATTTTTCCATCTGGCGAATCGGGATCTGGAAACTCCCAACGACGCAACGACTGCAAACAATGCCGGCAACATTTCACTGGCGGTGAGCAGCGGGCCCTTTGAATTGTCCAATATCGCACCCGGCTCCTATGAAGTACTCGCCCGGGTCGCGGATCCAAGTGTGGGTACTGGTCTTGGCGCGTTCTCCTGGGGGCGTGCCATTGTGGATGTCGACACACACGATGTCCGGGACGTTTCAATTGCCATCAATCCTCCGGTAACGGTGAACGGTGCTGTTCGAATCTCCGGAGTTGCCGCAATGCCGGCAAACCTTCGTATTCCACTCACCCCGATGGGTGGTTCGTCCCGAGTGGCGCTGTACACGCTGGTCTCTACGCGTCCTTCGCCCGTTGCCGCCGATGGGACTTTTGCGGTGACATCGGTGCCGCCAGGACGGTTTCGTATTGCCGCGGTTGCGGGACTGCCGCCGGATTTTTACATTGCCGATGTTCTGCAAAACGCGACGAGTGTATTCGACGCGGGATTCGACGTCGACAATCATTCCCCGAATCCCATTGAGATCCTCATCAGCAATGGCGCCGGCGAGGTGGACGGAACCGTTCATGATGCCAACATGAAACCCGTTGCCGGAGCCATGGTGGCGCTTGTGCCGGAAGCGAAACGATTTGAGAACCGGGCGCTGTTCGCGAATGTGACTTCCGACTCCGCCGGGCATTTCTCATTTCGCGGCGTCGCTCCAGGGGACTATCGATTACTGGCGTGGGAAAGTACTCCGCCAAACGCCTATCAGAATGCCGGCTTCATTCAGAAGTACGACAGCAAGGCGCAAGTCGTGCGCGTCGGACAACGGGCCGCGATGCACATGGACCTGACGGTCATTCCCGCGATTGAACAACGCTAAATGAAAGCTGCGCTTTACACGGCATATGGACCGCCTGAAGTGATTCAGCTTCGGGAGATTGAGAAACCAACGCCCAAAAGCAATGAAGTTCTCGTTAAAGTGATCGCGTCGTCCGTCAATGCGCTGGAGTGGAGGCGTTTCACATTGCCACGACCCATGCTTCGCATTTTCGGAGGCGGAATCTCCGAACCGAGGGACAAGTCCATTGGGGGTGATGTCGCTGGCACGGTCGAAGCGGTTGGCTCCGGGGTCAGCCGGTTTCAGCCGGGCGATGAGGTGTTCGGCATACAGCGAGGCGCATTTGCCGAATATGTGTGTGCCATTGAGGATAAGCTGGTTCCGAAACCGAAAAATATTTCCTTTGAAGCCGCCGCTGCCGTCCCAATCGCCGCATTGACCGCGCTGCAGGCGATCCGTGACAGCGGCAAAATTCAGAAAGGACAAAAGGTGCTCATCTACGGCGCCGGCGGCGGTGTCGGCACTTTTGCCGTACAGATTGCGAAAGCGTTCGGTGCAGAAGTTGACGCCGTATGTGGTACGCGCAATGTGGAATTGATGTATTCCATCGGTGCGGATCGCGTCTGGGACTACACGCGCGAGGACTTTGCCAGAGACGGGCAGCGTTACGACCTGATCGTTGCCGTCAATGGATATCGTTCGATTCTGGAATACCGGCGCGCGTTGAAGCCGAAAGGTACCAGCGTATTGATTGGCGGTACCTTTGCTCAGTTCTTTCAATGGATGTTTCCAGGGCCGCTGCTGTCGCTGCTCGGCAGCAAAAAATCACGAGGCATGATCACTCGCCCGAATCAACAGGATCTGGTTGCCCTGAAGGAGCTCCTGGAATCCCGACAGCTCGTTCCGGTTATTGACAAGTGCTATCCACTGGCTAAGACCGCCGATGCAATCCGATATCTTCTGGCAGGACATGTTCGTGGAAAGGTGGTGATCACGAACGAGGGTATTGAATCAGGATAGCGGCCTGGCGGGTCAGCCAACCTATCGGGGACGTGGATATTGCAGGTACCTTCTGCGGTGCTTCACAGCCATTCCATATTCCGTCACCTTGACTTCGATCTTCCGGGTGACGGGCAACAGTCCCCGGATTTCGTTATTTGAAACATAACCGAGAACGTATTGATGACGTGCCTGTTCGACTAGCCCGGAGAAGGCGGTTTCCATTCGGTCTTGCGTTCGACCGCCGTAAACGTCGCCGCCGGTAGCGTCTGCATATGCGTGCAATATCGATGTAGGTCCTTCCAATAGCGCATTTCCAACGGCCACGGCGTATACCTGAATCTGGTCCTGAACCAGACGGTCTCTGGTACGAGAGTACGAATGAATTGTGATTCCTTTGTCAAGAAGTGACAGCGAATCGGCAATCTGACCATCGGAAATGATGATGACAACTTTGCGGTGGTTCGAATCGCGCTTCTCCAAATCGACCGCCGCCATAAAAAGAGGATCGTTCAAATCGTGGTGTTCATCTGCTGCGTCAAGACCTAAGACTTTCCGGAGCCATTTTGGTCCCCGCCCGGGAAACACTTGAACTGGAGTCGGGCGGTTTGCCTGCCGTTCTGCAATAGAGCGGACAGGAGCCAGCTTCTTTTCAAATTCCGTGAAGCTGCCGGTGAAATCAGAAAGTTTGTCGTGGATGTGATCGAATCGATAGGCTTCGATTTCGTCTACATCTTTGAATGCGGCACGAAGATAGCGGAGGGAATCTACAAATCGTCTCAGCGAAGGCCCATCCATGCCCGTGTCGATGAGTACCGCAATGGATAACGGCAACTGATCCACCGTAAAGCTGCGAATTTCCTGTGGGCGGCCGTCTTCGAGGACCTGAAACTCTTCCTTCGTCAAATCGTAAATGAAATTGCCGTTCTCATCGCGGACTGTAGCGGGGACCACCACAAGATCGATGCCGGATCGCAGAGTGGGTTGTTGCGCAAGCAATGGGATTACAGCGATCAGAGACAAGCCGAGAAGACTGCACTTACGTGCAATACCGGTTCGGAAGTGTGCCGTTTCACGAATCAAATGCTCTCCACAAAGACTCCGTTCGCCTGCTCAGCGAGAGCCTTGAGATCTCCGGGATCCGACGTCAGCACAGTCCCTCCTGGCTCCGCTGAGGCGACAACTATCGCATCGACAGCGGAACCTCGACGGGCTCTCTTTCGAAGCGACGCTGCCCGTCGCGCCAGAGGTTCGGGCATCTCCTCTACGACATCGCATGTCTTCAGGAATCGATTCGCGATCGCGTCGCGGCCAGCATGACCTTGCAGGCATTCGACGAGAACGATCGAAGGCACGAATGGCGGCCAGAGGTTCTGTTCGCGCAGTGCAAGGATCAACGCCGCCGCCTGTCGCGACCGCTCAGCAAGCATGCTGACTCCGCCTGAATCCAGTACGAGCATGCCGGTCACCCGGCCTTGTCGACGGCGCGCCGAGCCAGACGACGCGATATTGCAGCAGCGCGTGCTCTATGCGCTGGGCTGGGCGTCCCGACCTCCTTAACCAGATCAGCAAGGTAGCGATCCGTTTCCGCGAGCAGGTCCAGCCGGCGGAGTTCCGCTTGCACTGCCTTTTGCAGCAGTTCTGAGACCGGGAGCGCGCGTGCTTTCACCTGTTCATACATACCTGCGGGAAGGTAGATTTGCATTCTAGGCATACGCCTATCTATACGCCCTTCGTCAGCAACGCGCAAGCGGCGTTACCACATCGCCTGATAACGATTCCGCCGCTTGAACGTATCCATTTACGGAAGCGAAATATGGCTTCCTGCGTATAAACCCATACGAACGGAGAACGATTGGGATGGCTATGACGTGTGCATTACTAATGCTACTGCTTGCGGTTGGTCCGGTCCCACAGCAACCACCGGCGCAGAAGGCGAGAATTGAAGGAACTGTCGTGCGCGAGGGCACTGGCGACGCGGTGCCGCGTGCGCGTGTAATCCTCGTGCGACGGACGAGCGGCGCAACGAATTCCGCTGCTGGCGGTGCGGCAGCGCCGGCAACTCCGCCTCCAAACGCGAATTCTCCAATTGGTAATGGCGGCGTACCCGTATCGCCGCTGACAGCCATTCCGCCAGCGTCCTCGGACCAGCAAGGCCGCTTTGCGATTCCAGATTTGGCCGAGGGATCCTACACGCTGCAAGTCCTGGCCAATGGTTTTGTCGATTTCAACTACGGCCAACGCTACACCAGTGGTCCGGGCACGGAGATCTCTTTGAAGGCCGGCCAAATCTTGAAAGACCTCTCCATCACCTTGACGCCTGCGGGCAATATCGGCGGCCGTATCCGCGATCGAGAGGAGCGGCCCCTGGCGAACGTTCCCGTGCAGCTGTTGCGCTTCAGTTATGACGCTCAGGCGCAGCGCACATACCAAACAGTGGGCAGCGCCAGAACAGACGACCACGGCGATTATCGAATCTACTGGATGACACCCGGACGTTACTATCTGATGGCGGGCGATCCATGCGATATGAATCCGTCGGTGATGATACCGAAACCGTGTATTAGGGCCGATCTCAATTTCAAGCCTGTGCCGATGTCCGTCGCCTATTTCCCTGGCGTTCCGGATATTGCTTCGGCACAACCCATTGAACTCAAGGCTGGCGCCGAATTGGAGGGCGTCAATCTAACACTGTTGCCGAAGCCTCCGACCTATCGCATTCGCGGGCGCGTCATCGACGCCCGAAACGGGCAACCGCCCGCGAATGCCGTTGTAGGAGCACTCCCAAACTCCAATGGAATATTGTCGAACTCCGAACTCGATCAGATCGCGACGGAGTTTCCGTTGAGTTCGTACAATGCGGCGACGGGTGAATTCGAAGCCAAAGGCCTGGCTTCGGGAAACTACACTCTTAGAGCAGTGGTTCAGGCGGCACCGCAATTAATCGGTACCGTGAAGGTCACCATTCCGAATGCCGATGTGCAGGGCATCACGATCAGTGTAACTCCCCCATCAACTCTCTCTGGACGTGTACGAGTCGACGGCACATTGCCGATTCCCATGGAACGGCTCCGCCTTCAGCTGAATTCAAGAACTCCGATGCCACGTCCGGCGCCAGGCCTGGCTGGCGGTCCGAATGGACTTTTCGTCAACCTCTCACCGGATGGCACATTCAGTTTTCAGAGTGTGCCGTCAGGCGAGTTTCGTGTGCTACTGCAGGTCATTTCGGCTCAACCAGGTGTAAGGCCGGGCGCAAATCCGATGTACATCAAGGAAGCCCGTTATGACGGAGCTGACGTTCTCAATGGCCTCCTGCAGATCGGTACGTCCGTCACGAGTCCGTTAGAGATTGTCGTTGGTGTTGTTGGAGGCCAGCTCAGCGGCACTTTGATCGATGGCCGCAATCAGCCCGTTCCTGTGTCGCAAGTGGTCCTGGTGCCCCAGCGCGGGCGCGATCGAGCGGATCTATACCGTGCGAGCGCCACGGGAGATACCGGAAAATTCCAGTTCTCGGGAATTACTCCGGGTGACTACAAAGTATTTTCGTGGGAGGGCATCGAACCGAACGGCTGGTTCGATCCGGAGTTGCTGAAGCAATCGGAAACGAAAGGTACAGCAGTTCATATTACCGAATCTTCATCGGACATGATCGAAGTTCGGCTGATTCCAAGGGAAGGTGTGCAGTGATCCTGGCATCCATCGCAATCGCATTAATGGTGCAGGCCGCACCGGCTTCGATTTCCGGAACGGTGGTGCAAAGTGGAACGGGTGCGCCATTGGCCAATGTGCGGGTGACGCTGGCCCAGACCGATGCCCAGCTTGGCGCGTTTGCGCAGATGGTGGCTGGAAAGCCTCTTCCGGTCGAAATGACATATTCTGGTGAAGCACTGGCTGCCATTTCCACTGCCGGAGGGCCGGACAGCCCAAACGGAAAGTTACTTGCGGCATTGCCGGTCGCCGATATCGCCGAACTCACTATTTCGCCAAATGGAGAAGTCGCCGTCGTCCACAAATCGGCGCCACCCGCATTAACAGACGCGCAGGGTCACTGGGTGTTCAATGATGTTCGTCCCGGTACTTACAAGCTGGAGTTTTCCATCAACGGGTATGCGCGCCAGAGTTACGGTCAGCGCAGCTCAGCGGGCACCGGCGTGCCGATCGTGATTGCCTCGGGTTCGTCGCGCAACGATATCATCATGCGGATGTCTCAGGTCGGTGCGGTAGGCGGCCGTGTGGCCGACACGGAAGGTCATCCTGTGGCCGGAGTTCCGGTGCAACTGCTGCGCTTTGCCTATGACGAAACGGGCAAGCGCACCGTGCAGCGGGTCGCCGCCGCGAAAACCGACGACCGTGGCCGATATCGAATGTTCAATCTATCGCCCGGCCGGTATTACCTGGCCGCGGGGCGTCCGGTGGGACCGGATAGTGAAATCGATAAGCTTTTGAATAGTGCTATTGGTGCTAATGTTCCGCTGATAAACCGCATTCCGGAACAATATGCGCAGAGTTACTATCCCGGCACTCCCGAAATTCGCGCCGCCACGCCGATTGACGTACCGTCTGGGGCCGAGATGACGGGAATCGATGTGTACGTCAGGCCCCAGCAATTTTTTCGAGTGAAGGGTTCTGTCATCGATCCCCGATCCAGTCAGCCGCCGTCCGTTGAGTACTTCAGCATGAGTTTGCAGAATGGCGATCCATTAAACAGCTCAGACAGAGTATTCGCCAATGTCCCGCTCGTCTACAACAGCACCAATGGCACCTTTGAACTTCCCGACATCGTGCCCGGCGCCTACTTTGTTATTGCGAACGTGCCGAACCCCAATTCAGTCCGGGGAGGGACGCGCGCGCCAACCGGGGACGTGGCTCTAAACTCGCAACCTCCACGCGCCATCGCGCCGGTGACAGTGGCGAATGCGGATGTCGAAGGACTGCAACTGCGTGTCGCTACTGCGGGTTTCGTTGACGGCATAATTCGGATTGATCCGTCGGTCAACGCCCCTCCTCCGGATTTTACCTTCATCCGAGTCGGCTTCCGTCCCGTCGCTGGATCGGGGGCCGTCATATCTGGACAGCCCCAGCCCGCAGGGCCCGACGGAAAGTTTCGAATTGATGGCTTCTGGCCTGGGCAATACCAGATCCTGACGATCGGCCTTCCGTCAGGTTTCTATTTGAAAGAAGTGCGTCTCGGTGAACTGGATCTGAACAGCAACTCGTGGCGCTATACCGGTGGCGATACGGGAGCCATGAGCATCGTGATCAGCCCCAATACCGGCACGCTCGACGGTGTCGTATCCGATGCTCAGGGGCGTCCGCTGGCAGGCGCCCGTGTGGTGCTAATTCCGGAACGCAACCGCGAACGCACGGAACTGTTCCGGCCGGTGTCGACCGATCCGAACGGCCATTTCACTTTGACGGGAGTTGCCCCGGGCGATTACAAACTCGCCGCCTGGGAAGCCATCGAACCCTTTGCGTTCTTCGATCCGGACTTGCTCAAGCAGGCGGATGATGCGGCCAAACCGGTTCGCGTGATGGAGTCGTCGAAGCAGACAATCAACGTGAGTGCGTTCCGGTAGGTTGTTTTCCTTCGGTTGAGAAATGAAAACTGATTGTTCATTTCTCAACCGAACCCGCCCCTGACTGCCCGTAACCCTCCAAAACTATTTTGCAATCCGCGATACGGAAAGGGGACTATTCAGGTCACCGGGCCGATAGGTCGCAATGGATTCCGGCTTGGCATCGCCATCGACAACCACGCCGAACCACGGCAACATCATTTCCTGGGACGTGAGTTCGCCCCATGGGACATCGTTTTGCGGTTCCGGATTCATCCGGTTATTCGCAGAATTGTCGTGATGAGCGACCACCACCAGGCGCGTCCCCTTTGTGACCTGGATCGGCTCTCGCAGTTCATATCCGAGTTGCCAGTTGAAGTTGTATTTCACGTTCAGCACGGTTTGCTTGCGTCCATCCGGATAGATCAGGTTGTAGGTCATATCCTTTCCACGCAGGTGCATGTGCGGCATGAACCATACCAGTTCCGCATCCTGAGTGAACGTGAGCTCGCCCGTGGTTTCATAGTTCGCGTCTCCGGCGGGAATTGACTTGGAGCTATCCACCAGATGTTCAGGCGCCATGATGACGAAGCGGCGTTCGGCCGGAGCTTTGGCCAGGGTAAATCCGATCTTGGTCTGATCGGTGGTTTCCCGTCCGTTCGGCGTGTAGTGGACCTCGATCCGGATTGGCTTTCCACCTCTTATGAGTTTTGCCGAATTCCTGTATCCAAAATCTATCGGTGAAGTGCCCGGCGCATAGACCGCTTCCATGGTCATGAAAGCGCCCTTGCCGGTTTTTCGCTCCATCGACAGGATTATCGGATCGAAATACGAGCCGCCGCCCGAAAAGGCCTGCTGGGCCTGCGCCACCAGAACGTTCACAGGTACGGCACGAGTAAGGAAGCCCTGCTGCGTATTCTCCGGAATCTGCACGATAACGTGGTGCACCACCGAGGGATCACCTGGCCGGACCTCGATCGAAGAGACCCAGGTGTCTTCGGTAAATGGATTGGGGACCATGAATTCCAAAATCTCGGCGTCGCCTTTTGCCTCGACCTTATGGGGCTCCGGCATTGAAACCACGACGTCCGGCTGTGTGCGCCATCCATCCGTCCATTGAACGGCGGCAGGCTTGGCTGCCGCATCGCCTTCTGCAGCGCCGGTGTCGGCCCAGGCAACGAGGCTACTGATTTGTTCCGCTGTTAAATTGGGAGCATTGCGAAATTCGCCGACATGAGGATCGGCGAACCAGGGCGGCATTTGTTTGTTCAGGACCGCAGCCTTGATGGCCTTTGCCCATGGGCGCGTGTTTTCGTACGTGACCAGCGGCATTGGAGCGATGCCATCACGCTGGCGGCATCTCTCCAATGCCGCTAGTCACGTTCGAAAACACGCGCCCATGGGCAAAGGCCATCAAGGCTGCGGTCCTGAA
>Ga0134121_10003087_pt1 | contig 14049 bp, 15 predicted proteins | sample KB301_FD_96463 | JGI IMG/M metagenome (GOLD analysis project Ga0134121, IMG submission 96463) | Terrestrial soil microbial communities without Nitrogen fertilizer from Kellogg Biological Station, Michigan, USA - KB3-0-1 | ecosystem: Environmental > Terrestrial > Soil > Unclassified ...
GCGAGGGCATGCAGGATGCACTCAGATAGTTCAGCCAAAGGAAGACACCGTGGCCAATCACCATCAAAGTAGCGGTCGCAATGTCGCGCTGCCCGATGAGAATCGACCGGCCTGGAGTCCACAGGAGCAAGCGCAAGCGCTGACGCTGATGCACCGGAGTCGTGGCAGCCATGATTTACCTCATGATAACGAGGAGCACGACGTTTCCTCGTGGCGCGCTCGCAATTATCACGACGACGACTCGCACGCGACCGAACTCGATCCCCGACGCTGGGAAGGTGGGCGCGGTTCGGAACTCGGCTACTACGATCCGATGAGTTACCGGAGCGGATCGTACGGTCGAGGCCGCGGCCATGGCTTGCAGCGGCCCGCAGGCCGGGACGAAGCGATGCGCTTTCCGGTCTCCGGCGCTCACATCCACCGAGGCACCGGGCCCCATCGCGGTAAAGGCCCTGCTGGCTATCGGCGGTCCGACGAACGGATCCACGAGCTGGCTTGTGAAGCGCTCACCGACGATGATCAGCTCGACGCGTCGCAGATCGAGGTCTCGGTGAACGACGGTTTTGTGACGCTGTCCGGTGTGGTCGACGAATGCCACGCAAAGCTCGACGCCGAGGACTGCGTGTACAGCGTCTCGGGAGTGCGTGGTGTCCAGAACCTCTTGCGTGTGGCAAGCGGCCCACTTTCGGTCAAGTCCAGTTCGACCGGTTGGTCGGCTCCCGGTTGGGACGAAATACCCGAGAGCGAGGCGTTCACGGAGGACCAGAAAACACGCCCGTGAACACCACCGGTCAGGGCACGTAGTAACCGTTCCTTTGTAACGGCGAGCGAGGAGAGGGAGGGCCAGGCAGAACGCGTGAAAGCGTTCTGTCTGGCCGTTTTTTCGGGCTCCGGATCCGCGGACCTGATATCCCCGCCCGGTGTCTTGCGTGCGGGGGCCGAGGCAGTCAGAGGCGTTCGGCCGCCCTGCGCCGGCAACCAGGGTATTATCTATCAGTAACTACCCGAGAATGTAGTCTGCCTGGCGCCGAGGCTTAGCCGCCGGAAACCCCCACGTAAAGGTGAGGGTTACCCTTGACAGATATGACCTAAGCCAGCATAGTCCGGTCGTAGTAGCTAAACCTTACGTACGCGTTAGGTTGGTAACATGACCAAGGACGATTCCAAGTTGATGCGTGTAGGCGAGCTCGCGAAAGCGGTCGGCAAGACCGTTCGCGCGATGCACCTCTACGAGGAGCTTGGTTTGCTCGAGCCGCGTTCGCGATCGGAGGGCGGGTTCCGGATGTACGGGCCCGAGGCCGTCGATCGGATTCATTGGATCGTGAAGCTGCAGGCGATCGGGTTCACACTCGCCGAGATCCAGGGGTTTGTCGGGGACTTCGAGGGGGCGGGGTCGGGTCGCGAGGCGACCGCACGGGTCCGGGCGCTATTTACCGAGAAACAGTCGCGGATTCGCGAGCAGATCATGCAGCTGCAGGTGATCGAGAACGATCTGAGCGAAGCGCTCACATACCTCGATTCGTGCCAGACCTGCACCGACGATTACGCGCCGAAGGCGTGCGGCGAGTGCGATCACCACGGTCACCAGAAGGGCGAAGCGCCACCGCTATTCGCGGGGTTGTCGCGCAGGCCAGGTTCCTCGGTGCTCGCCGAGGATCTGCCGTCGCCGTCGCCGTCGCCGTCTAAAGACAAGGCGAAGGACTTCGACGTACCCGTTACCGTTTTATATCGAGAGGGCAATAACTAATGGTCGCACAGGCGCAAAACTCGACCTCGCAGAAGTCGATCGCGATCGCGGTTCCCGAAGGCGTGACGCTGCCGATCTTCATGGATAACCACTCGACGACCGCGGTCGATCTGCGGGTCGTGCAGGCGATGTTGCCGTTCTTCACGCACCACTACGGTAACGCGGCCAGCCGCAACCATTCGTTCGGATGGACGGCGGAAGCCGCGGTCGATCGCGCGCGCGGGCAGATCGCCGAATTGCTCGGCGGCGACGCCAAGGAGATCGTGTGGACGTCGGGCGCGACCGAGGCCAACAACCTCGCGATCAAGGGCGCGGCGTCATTTCTCCGCAAGCAGGGCAACCACATCATCACGGTCGAGACCGAGCACAAGAGCGTGCTCGATACCTGCAAGCGCCTGCAGCGGGAAGGCTTCGAGGTCACGTACCTCACGCCTGGCAAGGACGGCCTGGTCACCCCCGAGCAGGTGACCGCGGCGATGACGGACAAGACGGTCCTCGTCACGATCATGTTTGCGAACAACGAGATCGGCGTGGTCCAGCCGATCGAGGCGATCGGCGCGGCGATCAAGGCGAAGAACCCCAAGACGCTGTTTCACAGCGACGCCGTGCAGGGGTTCGGCAAGGTCGCGTTCAACGTCGAGAAGGCCAAGCTCGATCTCGTGTCGGTCACCGCGCACAAGCTCTACGGTCCCAAGGGCATCGGTGCCCTGTGGGTGCGCCGCAAGCCGCGCGTTCGCATCGATCCGATCATCGACGGCGGTGGCCACGAGCGCGGCATGCGCTCCGGCACGCTTCCGGTCCCGCTGATCGTCGGGTTCGGCAAGGCGGCCGAGCTCGCGAAAGAAGAGATGGCAGAGGAGCAGGTTCGCCTGAAGGCCCTGCGCGAGCGGTTGTACAAGGGCCTGACGACGCGGCTGTCCGAGACCTACGTCAACGGCTCACTCGAGCACCGGCTGCCGGGCAACCTGAACATCTCGTTCGCGTTCGTCGAGGGCGAGTCGCTCCTGATGGCGCTCAAGGACGTCGCGGTGTCGTCGGGCTCGGCCTGCACCTCGGCGTCGCTCGAGCCCAGCTACGTCTTGCGCGCGCTCGGCGTCGGCGACGAGCTGGCCCACACGTCGATCCGGTTCGGGATCGGCCGGTTCAACACCCAGGCCGAGATCGACTACGTGATCGAGCTCGTCGTGGCCAGCGTCGAGCGGCTGCGTGCGCTGTCACCGCTCTGGGAGATGCACCAGGAAGGCATCGACATCAACTCCATCCAATGGACTCCGCACTGAGCTAGAAGTTCTGTTAACAACGCCTGCTCGACGGGCCGACCGTCGAGATCAAGCAAGTACTCATGCTTCCAAGCCAAGTACACATTGAGCCCAGATAAGAAGAACCACCATGGCGTACTCAGACAAGGTCATCGAGCACTACGAGAATCCCCGCAACGTCGGTACGTTCAAGTCCGAGCCGGATGTCGACACCAGCGAGGTGGGCACGGGCCTCGTGGGCGCGCCGGCCTGCGGCGACGTCATGCGCCTGGAGATTCGCGTCAAGGACGGCCTCATCGCCGACGCGAAGTTCAAGACGTTCGGTTGCGGCTCGGCGATCGCGTCGTCGTCGCTCGCCACCGAGATGATCAAGGGCATGACGCTCGATCAAGCCGCGCAGATCAAGAACACCCAGATCGTGGAAGAGCTCAATCTTCCGCCGGTCAAGATTCACTGTTCGGTGCTCGCCGAGGATGCGATCAAGGCCGCGATCGAGGACTACAAGAAGAAGCGCGCCAGGTGAATCGAGCGGAAGTCTCGAGCCACCCAGACGCGGTACCCCCCACGCGAAATGCGATAACGCGGAAATAGCGGACATAGATGATGAGCGCCACTGCGACCAATCCCTCACCCTCGACCACGCCTCCCGCGGCTACGGCACCGGACCCTGCTGCGGCACCGGGCCCGGCACCGGGCCCTTCGAAGCGCGAGATCGAGATCACCGAGGCCGCGGCGTCCGAGATCGCGAAGCAGCGCGCCAAGCGCGGCACGCCCGACGCGATGATCCGGATCGGCGTGCGCGGCGGCGGATGCACGGGGTTCACCTACGTGTTCGAGTGGGCCGAGCAGACCCGGCCGACCGACAAGGTGTTCTCGGCGCACGGCGTCTCGATCGTGGTCGATCCGAAGAGCCTGGTGTACCTCGGCGGGATGCAGCTCGACTTCGTGCGCGGCATGATGGGCCACGGCTTCAAGTTCAATAACCCCAACGCCAAGGGCTCGTGCGGCTGTGGCGAGTCAGTTCAATTCTAGCGGTCCGCCGCGCGATCCTGCCGCGGCCGGCGATGGCGTGGCCCCGCAGCGAGCGCCCGTGGACCATGATCCGTTTGCGCTGCTCGGGCTTCCGCCCGCGTACGAGGTCGATCTCGCGGCGCTCGAGCGTGCGTTCTTCGAGCGCTCGAAGCAGCTCCACCCCGATCGCATGGCCGGTGCGCCGGCGGCCGAGCGCGTGGTGGCGCTGTCGCGTTCCCGCGCGCTCAACGACGCGTACCAGCTGATCAAGAAGCCGGTCCCGCGGGCAGAGTATCTGCTCGCACGCGCCGGGGTCACGATCGGCGACAACGAGCGGCTCGATCCGGCGTTCCTGATGGAGATCCTCGAGCTTCGTGAGGAGCTGGCGGAGGCGCGCGCGGCGGGGAACACCGAGCTGGTCGCAAAGCTCCAGGGCGCGATGCAGGCGCGCCGGGCCCAGGCGCTCGCGGCGCTTCCCGCGCTGTTCGCGGCGAGCGACTTCGCGGCGATCAAAGACCGGCTGATCCTGCTGCGCTACGTCAATCGCTATCTTGAAGAATGCGACGCGGCGCTGGATGCCGAAGATACGTGAAACGCCTGAGATGCCTGAGACGAATCGAGACATACGATGTTGATGCAGATCGCAGAGCCTGGTGAGTCGAAGATCAAGGAGGCGTGCAAGCCGCGCGTCGTCGGCATCGATCTCGGGACGACGAACAGCCTGGTCGCGCATGTCGCCGATGCGGCGCCCGAGGTGATCGGTGGCGAGGGCGGCCCGCTCGTGCCGTCGGTGGTGCACTACGCCACAGGCGGCGGCGTGATCGTCGGGCGGCCGGCCGAGGCGCGCGCGATCGATGCGCCGCACGACACGCTGGCATCGGTCAAGCGGCTGATCGGCCGTGGCGCCAAGGATCTGGCGGGTGTGCGGGCGATGCTGCCGTACGAGCTCGTGGGCGATGATCGCGCCATCAGGATCCGCGTCGCCGGTAGCCGGCTGGTCTCGCCGGTCGAGGTGTCCGCCGAGATCCTGCGCGAGCTCAAGGCGCGCGCCGAGGCCGCGCTGGGCGGACCGGTCGAGGGCGCGGTGATCACGGTGCCGGCGTACTTCGACGACGCGCAGCGCCAGGCGACGCGCGACGCGGGCCGGCTCGCCGGCCTCGAGGTGATGCGGCTGCTCGCCGAGCCCACGGCGGCAGCGGTTGCCTACGGCCTCGATCGCGGCTCGACCGGCACCTATGCGGTGTTCGATCTCGGCGGCGGCACGTTCGACGTGTCGATCTTGAAGCTGGTCGACGGCGTGTTCGAGGTCAAGGCGACCGGCGGCGACTCCGCGCTCGGCGGCGACGATCTCGATCGCCTGATCGCGATGGCGATGGTGCCCCGCGTGGCCGAGCTGGAGCGCCACACGATCGGCGCCGCGGTCGCTGAAGCGCGCCGGGTCAAGGAAGCGCTGACCGACAGCGCCGAGGCGGTGTACCGGCTTGCGCTGCCGTGCCCGGAGACCGAGCCGGGTGTCGTCCACAAGTCGCAGCCCGGGACCACGACGTGCACGTGGTGCGTCAGCGGGGCGGCGCGGGACGTGATCGAGAAGCCGATCACCCGCGACGACCTCACCCGGATCGCGCAGCCGCTGCTTCAGCGCTGCGGCAAGGCGTGCGGCCGGGTGCTCAAGGACGCCGAGCTCACCAAGGACGCGCTCGACGGCGTGATCCTGGTCGGCGGATCGACCCGATCGCCGGTGGTGCGCGACTACGTCGCCGCGTGGTTCGAGCGCGAGCCGCTCCGTGATCTCGATCCCGAGCAGGTGGTCGCGCTGGGCGCGGCGGTGCAGGCCGACGTGCTCGCGGCCGGGCGGCAGGACGTGACGCTGCTCGACGTGGTGCCGCTGTCGCTCGGCATCGAGATGATGGGCGGCGTCGTCGAGAAGCTGATCCACCGCAACACGACGTTCCCGACCGGCGCGACCCAGACGTTCACGACCTACGCCGACAACCAGACCGGGTTCGACATTCACGTGCTGCAGGGCGAGCGCGAGACCGCGGACGCCTGCCGTTCGCTCGCGCGGTTCGTGCTGCGCGGCGTGCCGCCGATGATCGCGGGCATGGGCCGGGTCGAGATCACGTTCCTGATCGACGCCGACGGCCTGCTCAAGGTGATGGCCAAGGAGCTGACGACCGGCAAGGAAGCGTCGATCGAGGTGAAGCCGAGCTACGGGCTGTCCGACGAAGAGGTCGAGCAGATGCTGATCGATTCGTTCGAGCATGCCGAGGACGACCTCGCGCGCCGCAACTTCGCGATCGAGCGCGTCGAGGCCGAGCGCATCCTGGCCGCGACCCGCGCCGCGTTCGCCAGCGATGCGGCGCTGCTCGACGATGCTGTGCGCGCCGCCGGAGAGGCAGCCATGCGCGAACTCGAGGCCGCGATGGCGGGGACCGATTACCTCGAGGTGCGCGCGAAGATCTCCGCGCTCGACGTGGCGACCAAGCCGTTCGCGCAGCTGCGGATGAACCGCGCGATCGCGGCGCAGATCCAGGGCGTCTCGCTCGACGACGCGGCGCGAAAGGTGGGGGCGTAGCCATGCCGAAGCTGACGTTTTTGAACCCGCTGGGGCCCGCCTCGGACGGCCCGTTGACCATCGACTGCAAGCAGGGGATCTCGATCCTCGAGGCCGCCGAAGAGTGCGGCGCCCGGGTCGGGCACGCGTGCGGCGGCAACCTCGCATGCTCGACCTGCCACGTCTGGGTCCACGAGGGCCTCGACTCGTTGCCCGAGGTCACCGACAAGGAGAACGACATCATGGACAAGGCGTTCGACGTGCGCGCCGAGTCGCGGCTGGGCTGTCAGGCCAAGCTCGGCGCCCAGGACGTCGTGGTCGAGATCACCGAGGAGAGCCTGCGCGCCTGGCTCGACGAGAACCCCGAGGAGCGCAAGAAGGTGCGCAGCGCCGGCTGATCACGCCGTACGCCGCAGGACGTCGCGGCACAGCACGAATATCGGCAGGTCCCGCAGCCGGGCTATGATGTCCGGATCCGGCTGTAATCGAACCACAGCGTGGCCTGCTGCGCGCCGCGCTCAGCGGTACGTGTTGGTGGACGTATGGTTTCCGGCGAGCCATTCCGCGAGCGTGCGGCGTGCGCTTTCCCGCCGCGCCTTCACGACCTCGGCCTCGAGCGCCTTGGGTGCATCACAGGTGAACTCGACGATCATCCCATTGGGATCTTTCACGTACAGCGACCGGCAGTAGCCGTGCTCCAGGACGTAGGTATCGGGATCGCGGTACCCCGCCTTGGCGAGGCGCGCCGCGATGGCGTCTTGCGTGCTCGCGTCGACGTTGAGCGCGATATGGATGAACGGCGACGATGGCAGCTCTGGACCGAACAAGGTCTGGTCGCGCTCGTTCACGAACTGAAAGAACGCGAGCGCACTTCCATCTTCGAGCTCGAAGAAACAATGGCAGTAGGTGCGTACGTCGCCGAACAGCTCGTCCGACTCGCGCCAGGTGGCCACGAGCGGCAAGCCGATGATGTCTTCGTAGAACGCCCGCGTCTTTTCGAGATCCTTGGAGACGTACGCCGTGTGGTGAAGCCGGGTAGGTCGTGTAGCCATGGCCATGTCCTTTCCTGTTCGCCGCTTGGGGTTGAGCTCGGCGGAGAGTGTAGTGCCGTGGCCGGGCAGTTTCACCTCCGGGAGTGTTCAGCAACGTTTCAGATCTCCCCCGTCCTCGGCCCGCGCGCCACCTCCCGGAGAACACGGACACGCTTGCTGCGCTACCGCGGTTCTGGGTCGCTCGCTCGGGAGACAGCGAACCACCGACGAGAGAACGATACTCCAGACCCAACACTCAACCCGGCCTACCCTCGAACAACCACCTGTGGAAGCTACCTCGCTCGAGACCCAGCCCGCGTCGCTCCGCTGCGCGTTGCGTTCCACATGCCTGAGCAAATTGGGGCGGTAGAGACACGGGTTGGTGCGGCAACGCGCCGCGCAGCGAGGCGGGGTGGGTCTCCGCGCGAGATAAATGCACGGCCGGGTGGTGGAACGCCGGCCGGTCGTGGAGATGGCACTGCCGGTCATCGTGATACGGCGGTCAACGGACGAGCGCGGGGCCCAGCCCGCCTCGCTAGCAAGCGTGTCCGCGGTCGCCCGGGAGCTGCGATCGTGGGGGGGCGCGGACGTTTTCGCTGACGGATTATGGGGGGAGTGCGCACGAACGGGGCATGAGATGTCTCGTGCTCTCCCTGGTGCTACTCGCGGCCGGTTGTCCCGACCGCTCGATCTCGCCCGTCGATCCGCTACCGAGCGCCGCGTACACCAAGGACATTCCGGTCAGCGCGGATCTCGATATCTTGTTCGTGATCGACAACTCGCGATCGACCTTGGACAAGCAGAAGGTCTTTGCAGACAACTACGGAAACTTCGTGACCGCACTCGAGCGGTTTCCAGGCGGCCGGCCCAACCTGCACCTCGGCGTGGTGACCTCGAGCGTCGATGTTGGCGCCGACGGGTTCGGTGCGCAATGCCACCCTGCGAGCGGTCAGGACGGGATCCTGCAGAACGCGTCGCGCGACCCGAAATTCTCGTGCACGCCGCCGACGACCGACCGATTCCTCAGCGATATCACGCAGCCAGGCGGCGGGCGCACGCTCAACTATACGGGGGAGCTCAAGGATGCGCTGGCGTGCATCTCACACGCCGGTGACTCCGGTTGTGGCTTCGAGGCACCGCTCGAGGCGATGAAGCGTGCGCTCGACGGCTCGCATCGCGAGAACGCTGGCTTCTTGCGCAAGGGGGCATTCCTCGCGGTGGTGTTCCTCACCGACGAGGATGACTGCTCCGGGGTGCCATCGCTGTTCACACAATCTCCCAGCGTCGTAGGCAAAGATGACTTTCGTTGCGTGGACACGGCGTATCAGTGCGATACGTCGATCTCGCCGAACGCGCCGGGCACATATACCAACTGCAAGGTCCGCCACGATGGATTGCTGAACAGCCCCGGCGAGTATGCGCAGTTCCTGTCGGCGGTGAAGGGGCCGTCGCGGGTCGCGATCGCGGTGATCGCCGGCGATCCGGCGACGACCATCGCCACCGGCCCGCTGACCATCGACACCGGCGATGCGATGCCGGTTCGCCAGGATCTCGCGCTCCTGCCGGCGTGCATGGCGACGATCAACGGCAACCGCGCAGTCGGCAGGCCAGCGCTACGGCTCGAAGAGTTCCTCGGCAACTTCGGCGATCGCGGCCTGTTCCGCACGGTGTGCCAGGGCGACTACAGTCAGGCGCTCGACGACATCGGAACGTTGCTGTTCCACGCGATCAGCCCGTGTCTGGAAGGCAAGCTCGACACCACCGATGTCGATGCCGAGAACCCGGGGTTGCAACCCGATTGCAAGGTCTCCGAGTTGCAAGATCCCGATACCGACGCGCAGGTCGAGACGCTGATCCCACCGTGCTCGCTGATCTCCGCCGATCAGCCGGCGCTCGGCAGCGCCCCCGTGTGCTGGTGGGTCAAGTCGAACCCCGGGGTATGCACGACGGAGACACACCTCGAGCTTCATGTCGAGCGGGCCGCGCTGCCGCCGCCGAACACCACGGTCCGCGTGAGCTGCGCGATCGCCGGCTCGTGAGCTCAGGCGGGATCGCTCGCCGGAGCTTCCTCAGCCACGGCGAGATTGCCGAACCGCACGCCATTGCCGGCGGACACGCAGAAGATCCGTGACTCGACGTTCGCGGCGCGTGACGCTTCTCGCGCCAACCCGAGCGCCTCGGCCGCCGTCTTCCGTTCGATCAAATACATCCCATCCGGCAACCGCAATGCCTGGTGTGTCGTGCGGCCTCTTACGGTCCGGACGAACCCCCGCTCGTCCATGGCCGTTGAAAATCGTTGATCGAGCTCACCATTCTGCTCGACCAACTCTACCCGAACAAACGTTCTTACCATCACAACAGGTTACCGCAGTATGCGTGAAAACCAACCGTAATCCGCGAATGATCAACTCCAGCGGATTCCGATCATCATATTTTCGTCAGCTTTGTTAGCGGCATGTGGCGGCCTTGTGCCTACTCCACGAGCTTCAAGTGGCCGCGCTTCCTCGACTCGTCGTCGGGCTTCGCCCCGACGGAGGCGGCCGGTGCCGGCGATGCAGCCGAGCCGGTGGCCTGCGGCTCGCTGCCGCCGCTCAGCACGTCTTCCGGGACGTCTTCGGGCCACACCGTGCCGCGCTGTTCGCCCTCGACCATCGCCGCGTACACCGCGGTCCACGGCAGGATGCAGCGGAACGGCTGGCCGCCAAACGTCAACGTGCCGGCGAGCGCGTCGTCGTCGATGGTGAGGTCGCCGATCGCGGGCGACAGGTTGTAGCCAAACCGCAGCACGAGGCTGGGATCGGCGCGAAACCGCGCGGGAACCGAGACCTCGGAGCGCCGGGCATCGACGTGGACCAGCACCGGGCCGCGGGCGAGCAGGGCCTCGAGCGTACGCTTCTTGTCGGGCGCGCTCGCATCGTCTTCGTCGATCAGCGCATCGATCGACGCGACGTCTTGCGAGGGCTTACCGACCAGCTCGACGAATTCTTCTTCGGTCAGGAGGCTGGCATCGACCGCATCGCGCAGGATGCCCTCCGGGCGATCGCCGGCGGCGGCGGTGACTCGCTCGACGGTGCGCTCGCAGCGGGCCGCGTGGCGGAGCACGGCACCATGGGCCGCGAGCGCGCTGTGCACGCCGCTGCGCCAGCGGGCGAGCGCACGCTCGACGTCGACGAGCGACGTCGCCACGCGATACTCGATGAGCGCGGTTACTACCGCCTGAAGTCGGGCCAGGGTTTTGGGGTCGCGCTCGAGCATGGCTCCCGGGACTTAGTACGACAGTTGGGTGAGGGTAAAGCCCGGACGGCGATCGGGATGCGTTTTTTCACACGAGGTCGCCCCGCTGCGTGTCACGCCTCACGTGAAAGTTTCTACGAAATCTTCGAGGTCGCGATGCGCCCAGGCCGACTGGAACACAGCTCACACGGGTACCGCGGGCAGCACGAGCCGCACGCCGCATGACGCGGGAACGCCTGGGCACGGTGGTGCGAGCTTCTCGAGCTCGATCACGACCTGCGCGCGCGGATACAGCTCCTGGATCTTGTGGCCGATCGCGCCGGCGAGCGCCTCGAGAAGCTTGAACGTCGACCTGGTGCCGAGCGCGACGACCACCTCGCTGACCTTCCAGTAATCGACCGTATCCACGATCCGATCTGACGCGGCGGCGGCGGCGAGCGGCAGCTCGATCGTCAGGTTGACGCGAAACCTGCGCGTGCCACGGCGCTCGGCGGCGGTGTAGCCGTGGTTGCCTTCGAATTCGAGCCCGCGGACGAAGACACTGTCGGTCACGCGCGGAGGCTACACGGGGAAGTGGAGAGCGTCACGCGAGCCCCGGGTTCCCGGCACGCCTATTCGCGCCACGTGATCACTCCGTATAACCGACTGAGGACGGCAGGCATCGGTGGTTGACCACAGGCGAGTAACCCAGCGCCGGGCCGGCATATTTGCAATACGATCGAAAAATTCTCTTGATTCTCGAACGCGCGCGCTCACGGGGGATGACCGAATGAGGCCGGTGCGCATCGCTAGCCGGCCTTCGAAGATCTCCGGAGGGCATCGAGCGGCACAGATGAGGCACATCCGCAAAATCTCCTCGAATTTTGAAGGTGGGATAGCTAGATTGATAAAATGGTCTCACCAGGCTGGGGCATTGGGCGGCGAGTAGGATTTCGGTTCGGGATCCTGGTCGGCGCGTTGTTGGTGTTTCCGTTCCCGATCGGCAAGATCCCGAAGACCGAATGGCTCGGCGATCTGCTCAACAAGCCGTTGCAGCTGGCCGTGCGCTGGTTCGCGCAGAACGCGCTCGGCCTGGCAGATCCGTCGATGATCGGCACCGGAAGCAGCGACCGGCTGTGGGATTACATTCAGCTGCTGGTGATCGCGCTGCTCGCGCTGCTCGGCACGATCGTGTGGTCGGTCATGGATCGTCGTCGCACGGCGTATCCGCGGCTCGCCGCCGGTGCCCAGGCCGGGATGCGCTACTACGTCGCCTCGGTGATGCTGTTCTACGGCGTCGGGAAGATCCTGGAGCTTCAGTTTCCCGATCTGCCGCCGGGCTGGCTCGATCGCCGCGTCGGCGATATGTCGCCGATGGGCCTCCTGTGGACGTTCATGGGCTACTCGAGGTCGTACACCGTGTTCGCCGGGCTCGCCGAGGTGCTCGGTGGCGTGCTGCTGCTGTGGCGGCGGACCGCGACGATCGGAGCGCTGGTGGTCACCGCGGTGATGGCCAACGTCGTGGCGCTCGACTTCTGCTACGACGTGCCGGCCAAGCTGTACTCGCTGCAGTTCCTGATCATGGCGATCCTGATCGCGATGCCCAGCGCACGACGGATGATGGCAGCCGCGATGGGCCGCGCGGTCCCCGAGGTTCCACCGCCGGCACGGATGTCGCCGCCGTGGGAGCGTGCTCGGCTGATCGGGAAGGCCGCGATGCTCGCCGCGCTGGCGTGCAACCTGTGGTTCGGCCTGCACGGCGAGCTCGACAGGGTCAAACCGCCCGCCAACGAGCTCTACGGGACGTGGATCGTCGATTCGTTTGTCGCCGATGGTGTCGAGCGCCCACCGCTGGCGAGCGATCACGATCGCTGGCGAGCGATCCTGGCCAGCTCGACCTGGCTATGGCTCTCGTCCCTGACCGGCGAGCGCGAGGGCGGCGGGTTGTCTGTCGATGACGTGCACCACACCATCGTCTTCGAGCGCGATGACAAGGACAACGCGACGACCAAGCAGACCGAGATCTGGAAGTACACGCGACCGGTGCACGATCAGCTCGTGATCGACGGCGTGCATCGTGGCAAGAACCTTCATGTCACGTTGCACCTCGCCCCGGAGCCGATTCTCCTGGCGCGCGGCTTCCACTGGATCACCGAAGTACCGTTCGTCCGCTAGGCGAGCGGAAGCGAGCCGTCTCCTAGGAGACTGGTGTCAAACACCAGTCTCCTAGGGTCATTATTGGGCAGAGCCCTCCGGACGGGCGCACTCGCGCCCGCTGCGCCGCAAGCTCGCGAGCTCGCGAGCGAGCTTGGCGTGCTCGGTAGGTGGCTGGTTTAACACCAGCCTCCTAGCGAGCGGGGGCGGCGATCTGGGGGGAACCGGCGGATGAAGGCGACCGTCTGGGCGAAGGAATAGAGCTGCTTGACCGCGATGGAGAGCTGCATAGCAAAGGAGTTATAGCCGTCATATGTCAGCTTACTGTCAGGTTTGAATGGTTGCCAGCCCCATGTGCAAGCACGAGGCACGGCGTGGCCTGCCTCCGCCGCGCGCGGGCGGTCACATCACCGGCTCGGTCACCGGCCGGGCTACGCTTCGGCTTCGTCGCTGTCGCCGTCGGCCGCTTTGTGCTTCTGAAGCTTCTTCTTGATCATCTGCCGCTTGAGCGGGCCGACGAAGTCGACCAGGAGCTTGCCGGTCAGGTGATCGAGTTCGTGGAGCAAGCAGCGCGCGAACAGGGCTTCGCCCTCGACTTCGAACATGGCGCCATCGAGGCCCATCGCGCGGACCTTGCAGCGCATCGGCCGCTTGACCTTGAGATAGACCTCGGGGAACGACAGGCAGCCTTCCTCGCTGTCCTGCTGCTCATCGGAGGTTTCGAGCACTTCGGGGTTGATGAAGGCGAGCGGCGGGTCGGTCTGGAGGCGGCCGGCGAGCTTGGGCTCGACGATGAACATCCGTCGCGGATCACCGAGCTGGAGCGCGGCGATGCCGAGCCCGTTCTCGGCATACATCGAATCGACCAGATCCTGATAGAGCGCGCGGACCGACGCATCGACGGTGGCGATGGGCACGGAGGGCTGCCGGAGCCGCTCGTCGGGCCAGATGACAACGGGTCGCACCGCCATTGCTTCACCATAGGAGCCGCCGGTCGGATTGACAAGTCCCGGCGAGGAAGCCATACACGCCTAATCTCATGATTCTGCGGTACTCCGAAGCCCGGCTGTCCACGCCCCA
>Ga0134121_10003089_pt1 | contig 14047 bp, 16 predicted proteins | sample KB301_FD_96463 | JGI IMG/M metagenome (GOLD analysis project Ga0134121, IMG submission 96463) | Terrestrial soil microbial communities without Nitrogen fertilizer from Kellogg Biological Station, Michigan, USA - KB3-0-1 | ecosystem: Environmental > Terrestrial > Soil > Unclassified ...
CCCAGCGCCGGACCCACGGGAGGCGCCGGAGTGGCCGCCCCGCCCGGGCACTGGAGCTTGATCTTCGCCATCACTTCTTTTTTCGGAGGCATGGCTCTTCCTATACTTTCTCAACCTGCCAGTATTCCAGCTCGACGCGCGTCGCCCGGCCGAAGATCGTGATCGTGATCCCGACGAGGCCCTTCTGGGAGTTGATCTCCTCGACGATGCCGTCGAAGTTCTCGAACGCCCCTTCCTTCACGCGCACCGTATCGCCCTTCTGGAAGTCGATCTTGATCCGGGGCTTCTCTTCCTCGGCGCCCGTCTGCTCGACGAGCATCTTGTTGACCTCGTGCTCGGCCATCGGGATCGGCTCCTTCAGGCCCAGGAAGTCGCCGATGCCGGGCGTCTCGCGCACCAGGAACCAGGCGTCCTTGTCCTGGAGCATCTGGATCATGATGTAGCCCGGATAGAGCTTCTTCTCCCGCACCGTCTTGCGGCCGCTGCGGATCTCCGTGACCTTCTCGGTCGGAACGATCACGTTGGTGATCTTCGGCTGAAGCCCCGCCGCGTTCACCCGACGGAGCAGCCCGTCCTTGACGGACTCCTCGCGGCCGCTCTGCACCCGCACCACGTACCAGCGCAGGTTCGGATCCGACGCCGCCGGGGTCCCCGCCTCTTCGGGAGGCACCGCGTCACTCATGTTCGCTTCTTCCCCCATGGCTTAGAATCCCACGCCCCAGGCCTGCATCAGCTTGCTGAGGCCCAGGTCCACGTAGTGCAGGAACATCGACACGACCGCGACCACCAGGACCACGATCATCGCCGAGCCCACGAACTCCTTGCGCGCCGGCCACGACACCTTCTTGATTTCGCCTTCGGTCTCGATCAGGAAGTCCGCCGACTTCTCCCGGTTCAGCACCAGGAACACGACGGACATCACCGTGAAGAACGCCGCGCCCGCCGCGAACAGGATCGGCTTCAGGCTCAGCGACTTCCCGAACAGCGTCGCCGGGCCCGCGATGTCCTGCCACCAGATGCTGTTGATCGACGGCGCCATGTAGAGCGCGTACGCCCCGAAGAGCGCCAGCCCCCCCACGCCGCCGAACGCCGAGAGGCGCACCGCGCGGCCCAGCCCGGGCCGCGTATACACCATCTCGCCGGCCAGCTTCTTGAAGATCAGGAACACGATCGCCGCCCCCGCGAGCAGGCCGACCGCCAGCGCGCCCGGCCGCACGTGCGCCCGGAACACCGGCACCGTCGCCTGCCCCAGGAAGGACAGGTTCGTCAGCAGGAACAGGATCGTCCCGGCCCAGGCCACCCCCAGCAGGGCGACCCAGACCCGAGAGAGGAGGAGGAACGAATCCCCCTTCGACGGGGACGGCGTCCCCGGCGCCGGCTGCGGCTGAGCCTGTTTCTCGTCCATTTTCGTCTCAGGCATCCTTGGTCCTTTTCAGGGTGGCAGGGCGGGCGAGACTCGAACTCGCAACCCTCGGTTTTGGAGACCGATAGTCTACCAATTGACCTACCGCCCTAAGCCCCCGACGGGGTTACTTCTTCTTCTCCTTGTGCCCAACCCGCTTGCGACACTGGGGGCAGAACTTCACCAGCTCCAGCTTCGCCTGGTTCTGGGCCTTCGGATTCTTGGTGGTGCGATAGTACCGAGTGCCGCACTCTCCGCACTCCAGAAACACCCACTCGCGTGGCATCGTTCACTCCGATGTCGTTAAGGGTCTCAGGTCCTACTTCGTGATCTTCGTGACGACGCCCGAACCGACCGTCTTGCCGCCCTCGCGGATGGCGAAACGCAGGTTGTTGTCCATCGCGATGGGCGTGATCAGCTTCACCGTGATGTCCGTGTCGTCGCCGGGCATGATCATTTCGGTGCCTTCCTTCAGGAAGACCTCGCCCGTCACGTCCGTCGTCCGGAAGTAGAACTGGGGCCGGTACCCCTTGAAGAACGGCGTGTGACGGCCGCCTTCGTCCTTCGACAGCGCGTAAATGTGCGCCGCGAACTCCGTGTGGGGCGTGATCGACCCGGTCTTCGCGATCACCATGCCGCGCTCCAGGTCGTCCTTGTCCACGCCGCGGAGCAGCACGCCGACGTTGTCGCCGGCCTCGCCCGATTCCATTTCCTTGTTGAACATCTCGACGCCCGTCACGACGCTCTTCCGCGTCTCCCGCAGGCCGACGATCTCGCACTCGTCGCCGACCTTGACGACGCCGCGCTCGATGCGGCCCGTGCCGACCGTGCCGCGGCCCTTGATCGAGAACACGTCCTCGATCTGCATGAGGAAGGGCTTGTCGACCTCGCGCGGGGGCAGCGGGATGTGGGAGTCCAGCGCGGCGAGCAGCTCGCGGATGGGCTTGTTCGCCTCCGCGTCCTTCGGGTTCTGGAGCGCCTTCAGCGCCGCGCCGCGGACGATCGGGGTCTTGTCGCCGGGGAAGCCGTTCTTCGTGAGGAGGTCGCGGATTTCCATCTCGACCAGGTCGAGCAGCTCCTTGTCGTCGACGAGGTCCACCTTGTTCAAGAAGACCACCATCGCGGGCACCTGCACCTGCCGGGCGAGAAGCACGTGCTCCTTCGTCTGGGGCATCGGGCCGTCCGCCGCGGACACGACGAGGATCGCGCCGTCCATCTGGGCGGCGCCCGTGATCATGTTCTTGATGTAGTCGACGTGGCCCGGGCAGTCGATGTGAGCGTAGTGGCGCTTCTCCGACTCGTACTCGACGTGCGAGATCGCGATGGTGATGATCTTGGAGGGGTCGCGCCGTCCGTCCTTCTCGGAAGCCTTGGCGATTTCGTCGTACGTCTTCACCACGCCGCCGCCCACGGCGGCCGCGACGGCGGTCAGCGCCGCGGTGAGCGTCGTCTTGCCATGGTCGATGTGGCCGATCGTTCCAACGTTAACGTGCGGTTTGGTGCGCTTGAACTTTTCCTTCGCCATGGTCGGGTCTCCCTCCTAGTTCTCTATGTCTCTTGCGTTCTCGAACGCGTACCTTCCAATGGAGCTGGGGACGGGATTTGAACCCGCGACCTCGTCCTTACCAAGGACGTGCTCCACCACTGAGCTACCCCAGCGGCTTGCCGGGTCCGGGCCGCCCCAATCGACGACGACAGCGCGACAATCGTTCCCACGTGTTTCGCTTTTGATGGGCAGATCCGCTGGGGGAAATCCGGTCCCTTTAATCAGTCGAGAATTATAGCAATCGGCATGCCAATGTCAACTCAATCGACACCCCAAAGATAAAAAATTCTCACCCTGAAAATCGCGATTTTTCCCCCGGCCCCGAAAAAAGTGTCTAGTGATTTCGGCCGTGTCTTCGTACAACGCGCGACTCGCCGCAACTCATTCCGCTCGCGGCAATCATCGCAGGCCTTCGACTCCAACGCCTCCGATCGTCGCGTTCTCACTCACCCTCCCTCGACTCCTCGCATCTGCATTCACCGAGGGAGAGCGGGGGACGGGATTCGAACCCGCGACAACCAGCTTGGAAGGCTGGTGTTCTGCCACTGAACTACCCCCGCGAGTCGTCGGCCCATCGTGCTCCTGATGAAGTCGCGCGCCGACTTCTTTCAAAAACCCGACGAGGTCCGGTTGATTCGAGTCGACATCGTACCGTGACGCGAATGCGATTACACCCCCCTTCGACCCGACCGGCCGAAGGTCGGCGCCGATGGAGGCAGGGCGCCGTGGTTCGACTCCGCTCGACGAGGGGTCGTCGAGCTTCGCTCACCACACTTCGACTCCTCGCAACTTCTGGACCGACTTCGACTCCGGCTTGCACGGAGCCCGAGTCCTTGCCGAGCCTCGCGAGGCAAGGCGAGGAGTCGAAGTGGGCAGGGAGGGATTCGAACCCCCGAAGGCGTGAGCCAACAGATTTACAGTCTGCCCCCTTTGGCCGCTTGGGTACCTGCCCGGTTCGAAGGCCTAAGGCCTCAGGCTCCAGGCTTCAGCGTCCTCGCTGCTGCCTGAGGCCTGGGACCTTTTAAAGCTGGCGGTCGGACTTGCACCGACAACCGCCTGTTTACAAAACAGGTGCTCTACTGTTGAGCTACGCCAGCGCGTGCCGAGCCGCGGCCGATTCTAGGGGCGCGGACCGGAGCGGTCAAGCGTTAACCGTCCTCTTCCCCCTCCCCGAATTTTGGGAGAATCAGGTCCCGATCCGGCGTCCAAGAGTGTAGGATGGGACAGACATGAGCGACTCCAACAGCTACGGCCTCGGCGCAAAACTCGTCGTCGCGGTCATCCTCGCGCTCCTCTGCGGGTACCTCTGGGCCTGTTTCGAGGAGAAGCAAAGCCCGCTCGCCCTCCTGATGAAGTTCCTCCCCGCCGAGGAACCCGCGGCCCCGAAGGCCCCTTCCCCGCCGAAGGAAATCGCCAAGTCGACCCCGCCCCCGACCCCCAAGAAGGACCCCGTCAAGCCCGTCGAGGCGCCGATCGTGAAGCCCGCGCCGCCGACGCCCGCGCCCGTCGCGGGTCCCAAGATGTACAGCGCCGTCGACATGAGCATCCTCTTCAACGAGACCGACGACCTCCTCCGCCGCGGCAAGCTCTTCGAGGCGCGCGACAAGGTCCAGAACACCAGCCGCCTGATGATCCCGTCCGACTCGCTCGCGAAGTTCACCGACTACGAGGGCCGCGTCGGCCGCTACCACTCGCTCCTGCTCGAAACCACCAAGGGCGGCACCATCGAGATGCCGAAGATGACCCAGGTCCTCATCAAGAACGGCGGCAAGCTCGTCGTCAAGGTCCTCACCGAGGACACGGCGTCCATCACCTACGAGACGCTCACCGGCATCCGCTCGAAGATCGAGAAGTCGCGCTGCGAGGAAATCCGGTCGCTCGAACCGGTCTACGGCCGCGTCGAGGTCAGCCTCGAGCTCAAGAAGCAGGCGGACTACAAGGGGCTGATCGTCGAGCAGGAGCCCGGCAAGACGCTCTCCCTGAAGGAGAAACCGGGCCGCAAGGTCACCGGCCTCCAGATCTTCGACCTCGCCGACTTCTGCGCCCGCAACGGCGCCAACGACAAGCTCGTCCCGCTGTTCGACGAAGCCCTCGCGCGCGACCCGGACCTGCTCAACACCGTCCACGAAACGAAGGCCGACCGGATGGTCGACGTCCTCGTCTACTTCCTCTCCATCAAGGCCACCTACGACGCGCGCAAGACGCTCGAGATCCTGAAGGACCGTTACGCCGAGTCGAAGTCCTACAAAGAGCGCGTCTCCGGCGACGCGGAGTTCATGACGGCCATGGACGTCGCGCTCACCGCCCGGAAGAGCGCGCCGATCGCCAAGGTCGATTCCCAGCCCGCGCCGAAGCCCGCGATCGAAATCCCGGGCCTTCCGCCGAAGGAGAAGACGACCGGCAACGACCCCAAGCCGGTCGACCCCCCGGTCGCGAAGCCCTCCGAGACGCCGGAGCCCGTGCGCGTCACCGATCCGGAGCGACCGATCGACGTCACCTCCGTCTCGATGCCCGACGGGACCGCGCAGAAGATCGCCGACCTGGTCGCGAAGGGCGACAAGTACTTCAAGGAGGCGATGGACCACCTGAACAACTGCGACCCGCGCGTGAAGCCCGAGAGCGCGGCCGAGGAGAACAAGCTCGCGCTGAAGGCCTTCAAGGCGGCGAACGAGTGCTACATCCCGGCCCAGGACCTCTACGGGAACAACCGGGTGCCCGAACCGCTGCTGGACCGGGTCCGCGACTGCACCCAGCGCGCCTACTTCTGCCGCAAGTTCGCCGTGACGTCCCGCAAGTAGTTCAAAAGAGACTCCCCGAATTGACATTGTTCGGAGGCAGCCCTATACTCCAGAAGAGGTAGGGAACACATGGGCTCCGAGCCGCCGATCCACAATCCCAAGCCCGCCGCCCAGGAGCAGGCGCAGGCCGCCCTGCACGACGAGATCCTCAAGATCGTCCGCGCCCACGGCAACGGCGACGCCGACGTCATCGCCCGGGAGCTCGCTCCCCTCCTCCAGCGCGCCGACACCCGCGCCCGCGAGCTCGCCAAGTCCGAGGAACGCTATCGCGCCATCGTCGAGAACGCCGCCGATCCGATCTTCATGACCGACCCGGAAGGCCGGCTGACCTGGGTCAACCGCGCCACCTGCGCCGCTCTCGGCTACCTCCGCCAGGAGCTCGTGGGGATGAACCTGAACCGGATCGTCAAGAAGGGCCACATGCACAAGATGTTCACGGCCCTCCGCGACGCGCTCGACGGACGCGAGGTCAAGCCGTTCCAGCTCGAGATCATGACCAAGTCGGGCGAAGAGCGGACCGTCGAGTTCGCGTGCATGGGGGTCCGAGAGAACGGCCGAGGCACCGCCATGGAGGCCACCCTCCGCGACATCACCGACCGCGTCGTCATCGACAAGCTCAAGAAGAACTACATGAAGTCGCTCGAGGAGGCGGTCGTCGAGCGCACCACCGAGATCAAGGAGACCCAGCGGGCCGCGATCCTCGCGATCGCGAACCTCGCCGAGTCGATCGACGACGACACCGGCGGCCACCTCCAGCGCATCCGTCACTACTGCAAGATCCTCGCCGACGAGCTCCGGGCCGATTCCAAGTACAAGGACTCGATCACCGAGGAGTACAGCGAGATGATCTTCGATCTCTCGCCCCTCCACGACCTGGGCAAGGTCGGCATCCGCGACTACATCCTCCAGAAGCCCGACAAGCTCACGTCCGAAGAGTTCGAGAAGATGAAGGACCACGCGGAGATCGGCGCCCGCGCCCTCCGCATGGCCGGCGAGATGATCCACCGCGAGTCGATCTTCTCGATCGGCGAGATGATCGCCCGCTTCCACCACGAGAAGTGGGACGGCAGCGGCTATCCGTCGGTCGAGATCAACGGCGAGAACCGCCCGCTGCGCGGAGAGGAGATCCCCCTCTGCGCCCGCATCGTCGCGCTGGCCGACGTCTACGACGCCCTCACGTCGAAGCGCCCCTACAAGATGCCCTTCCCTCACGACAAGGCGCGCGACATGATCCTGGCCCAGGCCGGGAAGCACTTCGACCCCGAGGTCGTCCAGGCCTTCGTCCACCGCGAGCAGGACTTCATCGGGATCCGTAATCAGTTCCCCGACACGCACATCCCCGAAGGCCGCCCCTTCGAGCTTCCCGCGCGCGACCGATAACCGCCTTCCGTCCGCTCCTTCTCTATTCTTTATTCTCTCCGAGCCGGTCGCCCCTTGTTTCGTCCGGGCGCTCCTCGTATACTCCCCATCGCCGATCTTTGAAACGGAGACGCATGGCCAGCCGCCGCAAGGGACACGGTCGCACGTTCGAAGGGGACTTCCTGGCGAACGGCTTCCGCTTCGCCATCGTGGTCTCCCGTTTCAACGAGTACATCACCTCCAAGATGCTCGAAGGGTGCGAGAACACCCTGAACCGCCACGGCGCGACCCCCGAGCAGATCGACGTCGTCTGGGTCCCCGGCTCGTTCGAGATCCCGACCGCCGCCCGCAAGATCGCGCTCAACAAGTCGGCCGACGCGATCATCTGCCTGGGCTGCGTCATCCGGGGCGACACGAAGCACTACGACCACGTGTGCCGGGAGACGGCCAAGGGGATTTCCGAGGTGGGCCGCCGCACCGGCGTCCCCTGCATCTTCGGCGTCCTGACCACGGACACGATCGAACAGGCGATCGAGCGGGCCGGCACCAAGATGGGCAACGCGGGCCGCAGCGCCGCGATGGCGGCGCTCGAGATGGCCTCGCTGATGAAGAAGTTATGAGAAAGCGCACCCAGGCCCGCGAGCTGGCCCTCCAGCTCATGTACCAGCTGGACCTCCGCGGCGACGAGATCCTCGACGAGATCAACGCCGCTCTCTCTCCCGGCAGCGGCGACCCCGAAATGCTCGACTTCGCCCGCGAGCTGGTCCACGGCTGCCGCGAGAAGCGGGCCGAGATCGACCGCCAGATCGAGGAGGTCGCCAAGAACTGGCAGCTCAAGCGCATGGCGGCGATCGACCGCAACATCCTCCGCCTGGCGACCTACGAGCTCCTCTATCGAGAGGACATCCCGCCCCTCGTCACGATCAACGAGGCGATCGACATCGCCAAGAAGTTCTCCACCAAGAATTCCGGCCCGTTCGTCAACGGGATCCTGGACAACATCCGACTGCGCTCCGCGCCGCCCGGCAAACAGAAGAAATAGGACGATATGGGCCTCTTCGGCGGGTTCATCGACAAGTTCAAGAAAGGGCTGGCGAAGACCAAGGAGGTCTTCACCGCGCCCCTCAAGGCGATCTTCTCGCTGGGCCGCAACCTCGACGAGGCGACGCTCGGCGAGATCGAGGAGGCGCTCATCACCGCCGACTTCGGCGTCGACGCCACCGAGAAGATCATGCAGGCGCTCCGCGTCGCCTACAAGAAGCGCGAGATCCAGACCACCGACAAGGTCCGCGACTTCCTCAAGGGCGACCTCAAGCGGCGCCTCACCGAGAAGGGCAACGACATCCTCTGGGCCCCGCAGGGTCCGACCGTCATCCTCGTCTGCGGCGTCAACGGCGTCGGCAAGACGACCTCCATCTCCAAGCTCGCCCAGGCCCTCAAGCGCGAAGGCAAAAAGGTCATCCTCTGCGCCAGCGACACCTTCCGCGCCGCCGCCGTCGACCAGCTCTCCATCTGGGCGGAGCGGCTGGGCGTCGACATCATCAAGCACAAGATGGGCGCCGACCCCGCCGCCGTCGTCTACGACGCGACCGACGCCGCCCTCGCCCGCAAGGCCGACGTGCTCATCATCGACACGGCCGGCCGGCTCCAGACGAAAGAGAACCTGATGAAAGAGCTGACCAAGATCCGCAACGTCGCCGCCAAGAAGGTCCCGGGCGCCCCGCACGAGGTCCTGCTCGTCCTCGACGCCACGACCGGCCAGAACGCCATCTCGCAGGCCCACCACTTCAAGGCGGCCACGAACGTCACCGGCATCTTCCTCGCCAAGCTCGACGGCACCGCCAAGGGCGGCATCGTCGTCGCCATCAAGGACAAGCTCGACATCCCCGTGAAGTTCGTCGGGACGGGCGAGACCCCCGACGACGTCGCGCGGTTCAACGCCGACGAGTTCGTCGACGCCCTCTTCGACGACTGATGGTGCCGCTCCAGAAATACTTCGACGCGCTCCGGGCGCACTACGGGCCCCCGAAATGGTGGCCCGCCGACTCGCCCTTCGAGGTCATGGTCGGCGCGATCCTCACGCAGAACACCTCCTGGAAGAACGTCGAGAAGGCGATCCGCAACCTCAAGGTCTACGACCTGCTCGACGCGCGGAAGATCCACGAGCTGGACCAGGACACGCTGGCGATGGCGATCAAGCCCGCCGGCACCTACAACCTGAAGGCCGCGCGTCTCAAGGGGTTCGTCGCCTGGTTCCTGGAGCGGTTCGACGGCGACATCGCTCGGATGAAGCAGGCGCCTCCCGACCGGCTGCGGGAAGAGCTGCTCGAGGTCAAGGGCATCGGTCCCGAGACGGCCGACGCCATCCTGCTCTACGCGCTCGAGAGGCCGGTTTTCGTCGTCGACGCCTACACCCACCGGCTGCTCACCCGCCACGAGCTCGCGCTCGAGGAGGCGACGTACGAGGATCTGAAGGAGGTCTTCGAGCGGAGCCTGCCACGCGACGCGAAGCTCTACAACGACTTCCACGCGCTGATCGTCGCGGTCGGCAAGGACTTCTGCCGCGTCAAGGCGCGGTGCGAGGAGTGCCCCCTCAAGTCGTTCCTGCCGGGGAAATAAAAAAACCCCTCCGGCCTCTCGACCGGAGGGGGTTGATTTCGGTGAAGCTTACTGCTGCGGCACCTCGCTGGGCGCGCCCGCGGCACGGGTCACGTTGACGGCCTTCAGGCCCTTCTCATCCTTCTTGATCTCGAAGTCGACGGCTTCCCCGGGCGTCAGCGTCCGGAAGCCTTCCATCTTGATGGCGGTGTGGTGAACGAAAATGTCCTCCGCCACTCCCTCCTGCTTGATGAACCCGTACCCCTTCTGGTCGTTGAACCACTTCACCGTTCCCGTGGGCATTCGAAACCTCCCCAAACGTCGGACTTTATACGACGCCCGTCCGCACGGACGGGCCGGATCACCTGCCGAAAAACCCCCAATCCCCGGATAAACCCGCCCCGGGCGGGCAATTAGGGCGAGATTCTAGAGCCGCCTTCCGGCATGGTCAAGAAGAAAATCTAGGGACGTCACATTTGAGCGATTCGGACGCCTATTTTTTCATGACGAGGACCGCGCGGACCGAAAGTCCGCGCTTGTCGACGGACAGCCGGAAGTCGGAGCCGCCCGGCTGGCCGTTCCCGAACAGGGCGTCGGGAAGCTCGAAGCTGTGGGTCCGCCACTCCCCCGAGTTGGCGAAGGTCACCGCGCCGGCCGACTTCACCCCCCGCTGGTCGGCGGGAAGGGCCTTGTCGGCCGAATCGTACTCCAGCGAGAAGCTCCCCTCCCCGAGGTCGAGGTACTCCACCACCACCTGGAACGACCGCTTGTCGAAATACCAGAAGGAGTCCTCGACGTCGAAGCACATCCGCCGCACCGTCCCCTTCTTGTTCTCCTTCGTGCTCAAGGCCTCGAACCCCCGCAGCCGCACGAGGTCGACCAGGCCGTCGTCGACCGTCACCGAGCGGATCCCCTGCTCGTGCGGCGTGTACAGGACGGTGTAGCCGACCTTGCTCTCGGCGGTCCACTTCCCCTTCGCGAGCGTCGGCTTCTCGTTGACCTTGAAGTCGCGCGTGAAGCGCTGGGTCAGGTCGAGGTACTTCCGCTTCCGCTCGCCGGCCTCGCTCACGCCGTCCGTCGCGCCGTTCCAGCTCTCGATCAGGATCAATCGCGGCTCCAGCCGGATCGCCTTGTACCAGAGCCGCTCGTAGAGCTTCCCGTCGTCCCGGTCGGTCGTGCCGGGCGTGACGGAGACGACGGGGAGGTCCAGCGCGAAGCCGCGGAGGGCGCCCGTCGCCCACGTGCGGTCGGCCGACGTGTCGGTCCACGACGTTTCGGAGACGAGGTACGGCGGGCGGCGGAGGCGGCTGACCGCGGCGGCCATCGCCGCGCGCTCGGTCGTGCTGCCGGCGGGGGCGGCGGCGGTCCAGACGACGGGGCGCCCGTCGATGTGCGCCGCGTGGCGGGGAGGCACCTTCCCGTAGAAGACGTCGGCGGGCGAGAGATCGGGGACGGTTCCGGGCTGGATCAGCGGCGCGAGCCGCGGCGTCCGCTTCCCTTCCTTCTCGAGGCTCTCGAGCGCGGCGATCAGGGGATCGAGGACCTCGGCCGCGCCCTGGAAGGGGATGAGGGCGATCTCGACGCCCGCCTTTCCCATCTCGAGGAATTCGGCGGCGTGGCGCGGATCGGAGGGAATCCGATAGACCGCGGCGGTCAGCCGCTGATCCTTGCCGAAGGTGGGCGCCTCGCCTTGAAGCGACAGCAGGAGCGCGAGAACGACGGTCATCCCACCATTATAGACGGCCCGTCAGGCCGAAACGCGGCGGCCGGCCAGAACGAGCCGGAGCTCGCCGAGCGTGACGTCGACGCGCCGCGGGAGGAGCGCGGAGACGTCGGAGCCCGTGACGCCGAGCATGATGGCGGAGTCGACCCGCCTCATGTTGCGCACCGTGTGGGCCAGACGCTCGGCCATCTTGTGCGAGATGATCGTCAGATGGGCCTTCCGGAAGTACGCGATGAGTCTCGCCATGCCATCCCCCTCTTACCCTTGGTGCCCCGTCTTTCCTTATTCTCTATTCTCTCAGTTGATGTCCTCGTCGCTCTCGAGCGCGTCCTTGAACTTGTCGAGGTTCTCGATCACGAGGCCCGTGCCGCGGGCGACGCACGTGAGCGGATCCTCGGAGATACGGACGGGCACGTCGATCTCCTTGCGGATGGCGCGGTCGATCCCGCGGATCAGCGAGCCGCCGCCGGCCATGGTGATGCCGCGCTCGGTGAGGTCGGCCGCGAGCTCGGGCGGCGTCTCTTCGAGCGTCTCCTTGATGGCGTGGATGATGGCGTCGAACGGCTCCTTCATGGCCTCGCGGATCTCCTCGCTGGTGATGGTCACCTTGCGGGGCATCATGGCCATGACGTCGCGGCCGCTGACTTCGAGGGTCAGCTCCTGCTCTAGAGGGTAGAGCGAGCCGACGTCGATCTTGATCTTCTCGGCGGTCTGCTCGCCGATCTGGAGGTTGTAGGCGCGGCGGAGGTGCTGCATGATCGCCTCGTCGAACTCGTCGCCGGCGACGCGGACGGAGCGCGAGGCGACGATGCCGCCGAGGGAGAGGACGGCGACCTCGGTGGTGCCGCCGCCGATGTCGACGATCATGTTGCCGATGGGGTCGAGCATGGGGAGGCCGGCGCCGATGCCGGCGGCCATGGGCTCCTCGACGACGAAGACCTGGCGGGCGCCCGCCCGCTCGGCCGAGTTGATCACGGCGCGCTTCTCGACGCCGGTGATGCCCGACGGGACGGCGATGACGACGCGCGGCATGATGCCGAACTTGCGGTTGTGGACCTTCTGGATGAAGTAGGCGATGAGCGCCTCGGTAATGTCGAAGTCGGCGATGACGCCGTTGCGCATCGGGCGGACGGCGACGATGTTGCCCGGCGTCTTGCCGATCATCTCCTTCGCCGTGGCGCCGACGGCCTTGCCGTCGAGGAGGACCTTGTTGGTTCCCTTCCTCACGGCCACGACCGAGGGCTCCGACAGGACGATGCCCTCACCGCGGACGTAGACGAGCGTGTTGCACGTTCCGAGGTCCATTCCCATGTCCTTGGAGAAGACCCCGAAGCAGCGTTTGATGATCCCCCACATGGCTCAAGCCTCCAGCGATGGTGAGACGGGGAGATGGATCAGGAGATGAATTTTTCCCGGTCCCCCTCTCACGAACCCTCTCTCTATCCTCGACGCGACACCGGCGTCGAGCAGAGTATAGTCCATCCCCCGCCAATAGCAAATAAAATACAAATCATAATTTACAATTTATCCAAGGAACAAAAAAGACGGTCTTTTTTGTTCCTCGTCGCGGCCGCTAGCGGACGGTGGCGTGGAAGCGCTCGATGAGGCGCGCCACCATCGCCCGGTACTCCTGGAGATCCTCGTGGGGATTCATCGCCTGGTGGATCAGGATCTGCGGCTGGGTGAGCTCGGCGTCGAGCAGGCGGAGCACCAGTGCGGCTTCCGTGTCGTTGAGCTGGATCGTGATCGACATGGCGGGCCTCCATTCTCCCGGCCCGTCCTGCCCTTCGATTCCATGGTAGCCTTCCGGGGGAAAAAAGAAAAGGCCTCCGATCGCTCGGAGGCCTTTCCGTGGTTTCTCTCGAAGGGCTACTTCATCGCCGGGTCGCCGGCGGGAGGCGCCGGAGTCGCCGACGTGTTCGTCGCCGGAGCCGCCTCGGTCGCCTTCGGCGGGTGCTTCGTGAAGACCCAGAACTGCACGTCGTAGTTCTCCCACGCCTCGCGACCCGCCACGACGCATCCCGTCAGGAACGCGATGAACGTGAGGATCAGGATCATCGTGTAGACGTCGCTCTTGGGCTTGTGCGCCTGCTCGGGAACGAACTCGGTGGCTGCAGGAGCGGCTTCTTCGGCCGCGTCCATCGCCTCCGTATCTTCGACGTTCTCCTCTTCGGGAGCCGGCTGTCCGCGTCTGGCCATAGGGTCCTCCTACTTGCCGCCCGACCGGGGGCCGGACACGAAGATGTGATTCGACACGTCGTCCGCCACGCGGGGATCCGACTTCTTCAGGACGACCTTGCCCGCCGACCACTTGCGGTCGGAGCGGTCGATGACGATCTTCGCCACGAAGTCGCCACCGCGGTACACCGTGAATTCGTCGCCCTCGAGGACGCCGTCATCCTTGCCGATCGAGATCACCACCAGGCCGATCTCGTTCGCCACGGCCGTGACCTTCGCCTCGAGCGCCTTCTTGGGCGCCACGTTGACGTTGCCGCCCGCCTGGGCGATCGCGTTCATCTTCTCTTCGAGGTGCTTCTTGTCGCGCGCCATCTCGACGTGCTTCTCCTCGAGCTGGCCCAGGTCCTGCTGGAGCCGCTCGGCCAGCTGCCGCGCGTACTGGA
>Ga0134121_10003091_pt1 | contig 14037 bp, 12 predicted proteins | sample KB301_FD_96463 | JGI IMG/M metagenome (GOLD analysis project Ga0134121, IMG submission 96463) | Terrestrial soil microbial communities without Nitrogen fertilizer from Kellogg Biological Station, Michigan, USA - KB3-0-1 | ecosystem: Environmental > Terrestrial > Soil > Unclassified ...
CCCGCTTCATCAAGTCGGACATCGACCGCTGGACCAAGGTCATCGTTCAGGCGAGGATCCAGGTCGAGTAGAACCTGCGGCTTGCGATCCTGGTCCTAGTACTGGCGTGGTCCGCGCTGATAAGGCTGGCAGACGCCCGAGTAAGCAGAGGCCAATAAATCATTCTGGGCCCAGAACACGCTAAAGTTCAGCACTGCCGAGTACCGATTGAACGTATATTCCTGGAACGATCGGTCGTTCCACTGAAATCTCGTAATGATTCGATCCTCCAGGAGCTGTGTCGTGGCACCCGGCGGGCTCCCGAACGCCCCTCGGGAAGTGTTACCACCAGGATCCATTTCCTCGATCGCCATTGTTCGCGCATCGTAATTAATCGCAAGCACCATTGCGTAGGTGGGGCCCGGCGTAAATTGCTTGCTTGTGCTTGTCCATCCCCGGCAAACGAGCGTCACGGTTCCTGTCTGCGCCAAACTTGTTTCCTGATGGAGGGTAAGGCATAAGGCCGACACTGCCATTAAGAAAGGCCACGTCAACACGGTCATTCTTCTAATGATGCTCTCCGGGTCCTGTTGATTCATTTCATGACTCCTGGTTTGCGCCGCCTGATGTATCTCACATCGGAACCAAGTCGCTAGTCACACCGCCGTCCGCCAGGTGCTCCGACGCCGACGGCGAGAAAATGGCGGAAGAGAGTGGGAGTCGAACCCACAAAGGACCGCCAGCGGCCCCTACCGGGTTTGAAGTCCGGCCGCCCCACCGGGGACGATTCCCTTCCGAGAACTTTAAATAGTCTAAACAAACTATTATTCAAATACTTACATTACATCCTGGCATTACACAATCACTTTATCCTAGTCGCTTGCCGATAGCTTCAGCGACGCGCTGCGCTTCGACTGCAGCATCGCGCAACAACCCACTGTAACCGGCGCGCACCGCGCCGATCGCGTGGATGCCGGGAACCGAGGTCTCGAACGCGGCGTTAACCTTGAGATGACCGCGTTCATCGCGCGCGATACCTTCCGGCGCAAAGGCGGTGTTGGGTTCGAGCCCGACGTAGGCAAACACGCCGGCGCAGGCGATTTCCTCCGTCTTTCCGTCGCGCTTCAACCGCACTTTCTCGACCATCTTGCCGCCGAGGATCGCCTCGACCGTGGTCTTCCACATGATTGAGATTTTCGAGTCCGCTGCGATGTGGTCCGCGAGGTGCTTCTGCGCGCGCAGCTTGTCGCCGCGGTGGGCGATGCGGACCTTGCTGCAATATTTGGCCAGGACCAGCGCTTCCTGCAACGCCGAGTCGCCGCCGCCGACCACGATCACTTCCTCGTTCTGGTACATCGGCGCGTCGCAGTCGGCGCAGGAGGAGACGCCCTTGCCCTCGAATTCCTTTTCGCCGGGAACGCCCAGCTTCTTCAGCCGCGCGCCGGAGGCAATGACGACCTGGCGCGCGCCGTGGACAGCCATAGTGGTGACAACTTCGAATCCGGCGCCCTTTGCGCGCACCGCGGAGACTTCCTCCTGGATGCTCGTCACCCCCGCGTCGGCGTTCGCCTGCATCAGTTCGGAGGCGAGGTTGGTGCCCGATTCCGCGCCGGGATAACCATCCAGTTCATTCACGTTCAGCACCAGCCCTCCGAATAGGGTGGATTCAATTGTGGCGACCTTGAGCCCCGCGCGCGTCGCGTGGCTGGCGCAGGTCAGTCCGCTGATGCCTTCGCCGATCACGATCAGGTCGAAATTCTGTGCCATGTTTCTTCTCTCATCTCCGGTAGTTCGAGGTTGGGGGTTTTGGCTTGCCTTGCGTCGCCGGCGCTGGGGCAGCCTTCGGGGCCGGTTTGGGCGCCGGCTCGGCGGCACCCAGTATGGGAGCGAAGTCCTTGCGCTGCTTGCGCGCGTCACCGACGCGCTGCGTGATGGCCAGGGTGTCGAGGCATTCCAGGATCTCGATCGCCAGTCCGCGGCCGGTGCCGGTCGCGTCGCGGTACTGCGCCGCGGTGAACATGCCGTTGGGGCTCGCCTTGGCGACCGCGTGCGCGGTGGCAGCGAGCGTCGCCATGGTCTCGCGCAGGTAGAAGCGGTCCACGACGCGCATCAACGCGCCGCCTTTACTCTTGCGGTACAGGAAATCCTTGAGCGCGGGTTCCTTGAGCTTCAACGCCGCAGCAAGCTCCGCGACCGTCGGCGGAGCGAATCCGCCGGCCTTCAATACCGGCACCACGGCCTGCCACATCCGCTCGTCCTCGGGGTTTGAGGTCGCGTCGTGCCCCGGAATGCGCACCGCGTTGCTCGCGATCTCGAGCTTGCGCTCGTCGGCGAGCTCGCGCAGGAGCGACTGGAATGCTTCCGCCGGCAACTGCGGCGCGAGCTGCTTGCGCAACACCGCGGTGTCCATACCGGTGGCCTGCGGCTGCCCGCGGTGAAAATCCTTGAGCGTGGCGACGATCTTCTCGCGCACGCTGTCGCGAAACGCGCGCGCGACGCCGGTGCGGGTTTCCTTGCCGAGCGCGGCAACGCCGGCGGCCGCGTAGAGCTGCGCGGCGCGCTCGGGCAGCAAGTTGAAAGTGCGCTCGAAGCGCGCGAGGTCCACGCCGCGGTCGCCGCCTTTCAGCAGCTCGGCGAGCGTTGCTTCGGCCGAGCCCTGCTCGAGCGCTACGAGTTCCGCCTGGCGCGCGGCCGATGCCCGGCGCACCGAGCGTGCGAATGGGTCGAGCACGATGCCGCCGCCCAGGGTGCGGCGCGCGGACTGGTCGCGCAGTATGAAACGATCGCCGTTCAGCGCCACCACCGGTTTCGCCAGCACGAGTTGGGCGATGACCGAGCCGCCGGGCGCAATGGCGGCTTCCTTGGGGATCGAGATGCGGGCGGGAACGTCGGCGGTCGCGAGGTGCAGGTGCAGCGGCGTCCAGTGCTCCAACGGCTCCATTTCGGAGGCGAGGACGGTAACGCGGGCATCGATCCGCTGCGTCGGGGCGTGGATGGCCTCGGCCAGCAGCCAGTCGCCGCGCGCGACGGTCTCGAGATCGGTGCCGGTCAGGTTGAGGGCGCAACGCTGCCCGGCTTGAGCGCGCTCCGCCGGTTTCCCGCGCATCTGGATGCCGCGCACGCGCACCGGCGTGCCCTTGGGCGAGACCACGAGCTTGTCATTGGCGGCGAGGGCGCCGTTGAAAACCGTGCCCGTCACCACCGTGCCGCTGCCGGCGATGGTAAACGCGCGGTCGATCGCGAAGCGAAAATGCTGGTCGCGCGCCGAGCGGCCGGCGTGCTCGTTGGCCGCCGCGGTCAATGCCTGCCGCAGCGCGTCGACGCCGGTGCCGGCCACGGCGGAAACCGGCAGCACCGGGATACCGGCGAGGCGGGTCGGGGCGAGCAGGGCGGTGACTTCCGCGCGGACCGCCTCGACGCGCTCAGGCGGGACGCGGTCCACCTTGGTGATGGCCGCGACGCCGCGGCGGATGTCGAGGAGATCAAGTATGTGCAGGTGCTCGATGGTCTGCGGCATGACGCCGTCGTCGGCCGCGACCACCAGCAGCGCGAAGTCGATGCCGCACACACCGGCCAGCATGTTGCGGATGAAGCGCTCGTGGCCCGGCACGTCGACAAAGCCGATAACGTTGCCGCTCTCTAGCGGCCAGTAGGCGAATCCCAGGTCGATCGAGATGCCGCGCGCCTTCTCCTCTGGCAGGCGGTCGGTGTCGACGCCGGTCAGCGTTTTCACCAGCAGCGTCTTGCCGTGGTCGATGTGGCCTGCCGTTGCAACAATCATAGGCGTGGCTAGTGGCTGGTGGCTGGTGGCTTGTGGGTCGGACGCAAGGCGAAGCCAAGCCGGGTCCATCCACTATCCACCATCCACCAATCACGCATGGATGTTCCCGAGATCGAGATGCTTGAGTTGCGCCACAAACTCGTCTTCATGCTCCAGACAACGGAGGTCCATGATGAAAGCGCCGTCGCTGATGCGGCCGATGACGGGCGCGGGGAGGGCGCGGAACGCCGCCGAAATTTCGGCCGCCGCCGTGCTGCGCCGCTTGCCACTGACGCTGACTGCAATACCGTGGCTTGCAATCAGGTCAACGGGCAGCGAGCCGCTGCCGATCTGGCTTTTCACCGGGACGATCGCCGCATCCGCTTTTCCCCGCAGGGCGGCTTGAATGGCGGATAGGAGCCGCTGCGCCTGCGCTTCTATTTCAGCGGGCGCGCGCGCGAGGAACTTGAGCGTAGGCAGGCGCTGCTTCAACCGTGCGGGGTCGGCGTAGAGCCGCAGCACGGCTTCGAGCGCGGCGAGTGTCATCTTGTCCACGCGCAGCGCCCGCTTCATCGGGTTCTTGCGCAGGCGCTCGACCAGTACCGCGGTGCCGACGATCAATCCCGCCTGCGGCCCGCCCAGCAACTTGTCGCCACTGAAGGTGACGAGGTCGGCGCCGGCCGCAAGGGCCTCGCGCGGGGTCGGCTCGTGCGGCAGCCCGTATTCCTCGAGGTTCACCAGCATGCCGCTGCCGAGATCGGTGATGAGCGGCAGTTTGTGCTTGTGGGCGAGCTCCGCGAGCTTGTCCTCGGGCACCGATGCGGTGAAGCCCTGGATGGCGTAATTGCTGGTGTGCACTTTCATCAGCGCCGCGGTGCGCGACGTGATCGCCCCGGCGTAATCCTTCAAGTGGGTGCGGTTGGTGGTCCCGATCTCGACCAGCTTCACGCCGGAGCGCGCCATGATGTCGGGGATGCGGAAAGCGCCGCCGATCTCGATCAGTTCGCCGCGCGACACCGGCACTTCCTTCTTCAGCGCCAGCGTGTTCAACGCGAGATAGACCGCCGCGGCGTTGTTGTTCACCACCAGCGCGGCTTGCGCGCCGGTCAGGCGCACCAGCTGGCGCTCGACGTGCTTGTCGCGCTCGCCTCGGTCCCCGCCTTCGAGGTCGAATTCGAGGTTGACCGGACGCGTCATCGCGCGTGCAACCGCCTGCGCCGCTTCCACCGGCATCACCGCGCGGCCGAGGTTGGTGTGCAGCACCGTCCCGGTCAGGTTGAAGACGGCTTTCAGCGACGGCTCCAGCTCGCGCGCGAGGCGCGCCGCGCACGCGCGCACGAAACCGGCCTCGTCGAAATCGGCGGGAGAGCGGGCAAGGGCGCCGCGCACCCGCGCGAGCTCGTCGCGCGCGATCTCGGTGACGAGCGGCCGGCCGTAGCGTTCTAAAAGATCCTCGACCGCACCGAGCTTCAGCAGCCGGTCGAGTGAGGGGATCGCGCGACGCGCGGATGCGGCGGGATTCAGCATGGGGGCCAGCTGATCGCGCCGGATCGGGTAACCGGACGGTGCCTGTGCGTGCGCATGGAAAAGATACGGACAAATGTCACGGAAAAGAGGGGGAAAGTTTAGCCCAAGTCCGGACCTTGTGCTATTGTGCGCCCCGGTGTGAGGGAACGATCCATGAGAAAACTGTTGCTCAGCGCGGCAATCGCAATGACTGCCGCAGGTTTGTCGTGCAATGCGCAGGCCCAAAGATCCGACGCCGGACCGAGGTACCCGTCGCGGCCGATCCGGTTCATCTGCCCCTACGTGCCGGGCGGCGCCGGCGACATCTTCACCCGCACCATCGGTCAGAAGCTCTCCGAGTCGCTCGGCCAGCCGGTGGTGGTCGACAACCGCCCGGGCGCGAATGGCGGCATCGGCACCGACCTCGTCGCGAAGGCTCAACCGGACGGCCATACCCTGCTGATGGGTAACAGCGGCCCGTTGACGATCAACCCCGTTCTCTACAAGAAGGTGCCGTACGACCCGGTCAAGGATTTCGCCCCGGTCTCGCAGGGCACTTCGTATATGTACGTGCTGGTGGTACCGCCGTCACTGCCGGCGGCCAACGTCGATGAGTTCATCGGCGTGTTGAAGGCCAAGCCCGGGCAGATGACCTACGGCTCGACTGGCATCGGCGGCGGGAACCATCTCTCGGGCGAGATGTTCAACCTGATGACGGGCACGAAATCCATTCACGTTCCGTACACCGGGAGCGCGGCGGCGCTGGCTGCGCTGCTGGGGGGGCAGATCAGCTACATGTTCGATACCGTGATCACCGCCGTGCCACACGTGCGCGCCGGCAAGCTCCGCGCGCTTGCCGTGACCGGCCGCCAACGCGCCATCTCGCTGCCGTACGTGCCGACGCTGGATGCGTCGGGCCTCAAAGGATTCGAGTTGACCCAGTGGCAGGCAGTGGTCGCCCCTGCCCGGACGCCGAAAGCGATCGTGGATCTGCTCTACCGCGAAGTCGCGGAAGCGCTCAAGAAACCGGACGTGATCGAGCGCCTGGCGACGCAAGGCGGCAACGAGTTGGTCGGCAGCACGCCGGAGGAATTCGCGCAGGTTATCAAGAACGATCTTGCGAAATACGCGAAGCTGGTCAAAGCGGCGGGAATCCAGCCGCAGTAAGCGCCAACCGTCAAGGCGCCGGGAAAAGCAAAAAAATAGAACCGCCTAGCGTGCCTATGGAAGTCCGACCGCGGCCACGGACAATATAGTGGCGCCTGAGGGATTGCTGGTTTTCCAATGCGGCGCCTCGAAGAGGTCAAGCAAAAGCCCGTTCAGCAACACAAGAATATCCCGCCTCCTTGATCCAGGGCCCCAGCTTGTCCCACTCGGATCCCCCCGACGTAAATAATGATTTGCTGGGCATAAACCCCTCAAGGCCTATCACCATGTTGCCATATACGACCTGATGCACGACGGTGCTCCCGTTTGCGAAAACGATTCCGCGAGGAGGAATTTCAAGTTTGACTCGAGGGCAAACATCCAATGCCCCGGATTTATTGATTAGCGCGCACAGGACGTTCAGGTCGGACGGAAGCGTTGAGCCAAGAATATTCTTGGAGAACCTCAAAACATCTTTCAGTCTGGGCCCGATGTTCCAAATCCTGGCTTGGGAGTCAACATTTAGGAATAACTTGAAACGCGGCAATTGCATTTCAACCGGGAATGGAAGGCCATTGGAAAAAGAATCAAGATGAGGAGCCTCGTCGCGTGTTTCTGTAAACCTGAACGTGCAATTTTCCCACCTGATTTTTCTGTAGGTCGGAAATACTTCTGAAATCAGCAATTTGAAACTTAACTCAATTCGCAGAAATTCCGAGTAAATTTTCAAGAGAATACGATCGTCATCAATCAACTCGCAAAGAGGATTTTGCGTTCTGAGAAACGTGCCCTCTTTAAAAATAATCGGCATATCTGTGATGTGCTCGGCCGTCCCGATCTTTTTCCATTCAGGAGGAAAAGAAACGACCGATATGTACGATTCGTCAAATTCCAGGCCACAATCCTCCAGCAGGATCGCCCCGTCGTTCTCGTAATGGACGAGAGGCTCCGGAAAGGCTTGAATCATTTCCGACGGATTTTTATAAATCAGTATGTCTGTCGGCTTGTAGTCGGATTCCATAGCCCGGGCTCCAATTAGCTAGAGAACTTTCGCGGGAAAATTGACAGTGCGGTTGTCAATCCGGAAATTGGAAAATAATTGTAGCACCGCGAGATGCTCGACAAACAGGCTACGCGACCGTCCCATTGAGCAAAAAAAACCGCGCATCGCGCGGCTTTTCTCTTATTGCGTGCAACACGCTACTCGTAAAGGCGCTCGGGTAGAGGCAGGCCGGCCAGGTCCTGCGGAGTCAGCTTGCGGTCGGGCTGGATCTTGAAGCGCTCGAGCACATCCGCGAGTTGCCGCGAATGCTGGGCCGAGTGCCAGGTCGAGCGCTCGAATACGACCGTCAGGGGTTGCATGCCATAGTACGTCTTGACCTTGTGCGACAGGGATTTGTCCGGCACGCCGTCCCACCATTTTTGCAGCCGGTTGATCACCTGTTCCCCGTAATCGGCGATTTCCGCCCCGGTGGTGTGCGTGCCGTCCTTCGGGGGAATATTGGCGTGCCCCACGGAATACTCGACGCCCTTCTCCACCGTGTCGAGGTACGCTTCGGCGATGCGGAATGCGTGATGGGTCAGCAGGCGGATGGAGCGCGGGCGGTTGGGAATGACGTTTTCCTCGATGCGCTCGGTCGGCAGCTGGCGCGCATACCGTTGCAGGGCGCGCAGTACCATCACCCACTTCTTGATGAGCTGGTCCGGCGGCAGCGGTTTGTGGCCGGTGCCCTGCAGGCCGACGAATTCGGCGACGTCCTCGAGGTTCTGCCCGAAGACGTAGTTCTCGCCCTTGGATACCACGGGCACATTACGTACGCCCAGCGCCAGCAGCTTTTCGCGCCCACCGGGGTCATTTGCAACGTCGATGACGAGGTGGTCTATCTTCTTTTTCGAAAGAAACTCTTTCGCTCGGAGGCAGCTACTTCACCCAGGCTGCAGGAACAGGATAAATTTTTCGTCGATGGCGCCCATGATTTATCTCGATGAATAAATGGAATACAGAAGGCTACGCTCTGCCATCAATCGACGTCAAGGGAGTTTTCCATCAGGGATGAGGGCGGAGGGATGAGGGATGAGGGGCAACCGAAAGACATGAACAGCAGTACGGTTTTGTCATTCCTCCGCCCTCATCCCTCGGTCGATGCCGCCTTCATCCCTTGAACCGACCGTGTTCGGCGGACATTCCTCGCCGCGGATTTCGGTGTCGCCCGCGCGCGCCGCCGATTCGATAATGCCGCCGCCGAGGCAGACCTGGCTCTCGTACACCACCACCGACTGGCCGGGCGTCACGGCCCATTGCGGTTCGGCGAACTCGATCACGCAGCGCCCGGCGTCGGCGGAAACGAGCGCGCATGGCGCATCTTTCTGGCGGTAGCGCGTCTTCGCGGTATACACCCAGTTGCAGTGCGGCACCGAGCCGCTGATCCAGTTGAGGTCCACCGCTGACAGGCGGTCGGCGAACAACGACGGATGATCGTGCCCCTGGACGACGACGAGGCGATTGCGCCGCACGTCCTTGGCGGTGACGTACCACGGATCGCCGTCGCCGCCGCGGCTGCCGCCGATGCCGAGGCCCTGGCGCTGGCCGATGGTGTAGAACATCAATCCCTGGTGGCGGCCGAGCACCTTGCCTTCAGGGTTGCGGACCTCGCCGGGATTCTCCGGCAGGTAGCGGTTCAGGAACTCACGGAACGGCCGCTCGCCGATAAAGCAGATGCCGGTCGAGTCCTTTTTGTCGTGGTTGGGCAGGCCTTCGCGGCGCGCAATCTCGCGCACCGCCCGCTTGTGCAGTCCGCCCAGCGGGAACAACGTGCGGGCGAGTTGCGATTGGTCGAGTCGGTAGAGGAAATAGCTCTGGTCCTTGGTGCCGTCCTCGGCCTTTAGCAGCTGGTGCAGCCCGTCCACCTCCCGCACCTTCGCGTAGTGTCCGGTGGCGATGAGATCGGCGCCGAGCCCGACGGCGTGATCGAGGAAGGCGCGGAACTTGATCTCGGCATTGCACAGTACGTCCGGGTTGGGCGTGCGGCCGGCGCGGTACTCGCTCAGGAAATCGCTGAATACGCGATCCTTGTATTCGGCGGAGAAATTGACGACGTCGATCTCGATGCCGATGCGGTCTGCCACCGCCACTGCGTCAACCAGGTCTTCGCGCGAGGAGCAGTACTCCGCGGTGTCGTCGTCCTCCCAGTTCTTCATGAACAGCCCCGAGACCCGGTAGCCCTGCTGCTTCAAAAGCAGCGCAGCGACCGAGGAGTCCACGCCCCCCGACATGCCGACGATGACGCGCTTCCCTGACATGGCCTAGGAGACTTCGTGGTGGACGACGTCGAGCGGGAAGCGCCGGCCGGCGAGAAAATCGTCCACGCAGCGCAGCACCAGCGGCGAGCGGTGGCGCGACGCGCCGAGCCGGATTTCCTCCGGCGTCAGCCAGGCGGCGCGGACGATGCCCTGATCGAGCGCGCGGCCGGCGTCGTGGGAGAGGATTTCCCCTGTGAATGCGAATCGTATATAGGTCACGTCATCGCCCCGATGGTGGTACTGATAGACACCGAGCAGCGCGGTTGGTTTGAAGGTATGGGCAGTTTCTTCCAGCGTTTCCCGGGCAACGGCTTCGGTCAAAGACTCGCCCGGTTCGAGGTGGCCGGCGGGCTGGTTGAACAGGCGGCCGCCGCGGGTGTCTTCCTCGACCAGCAGGAAGCGGCCGTCGCGCTCGACCACGGCGGCTACGGTGACGTTTGGTTTCCAGATCATGGAGCGCGCATTTTAACGCCACGGCCCGACGCCTGGACGTACAAACAAAAAGGGCAGGGTTTGAACCCTGCCCTTTGTCGAATTGTTGTTCCGGTTACTTCTTCATTTCTTCCTTCTTCGGCTCTTCCTTCTTCTTCTCGTCGCCCTTCTTCTTCTTGGGCTCGGCTTTCTTCTTGGGCTCGGCTTTCTTCTTCTCGGCCTTTTTCTTTTCTGCCTTCTTCTCGGCCTTTGCATCCTTCTTCATTTCGTCCTTCTTCATTTCGTCCTTCTTCATCTCGTGCTTCGCGGCAAGTACGGCCGGGGCAGCGGACAGCGCGAATATCGCAGCTACGATGGCGGCAAGCAGCTTCTTCATTCTGATTCCTCCTGGCGGATTTATCGGTGGTTTCCCGGCGCAATCCCCGCCGGAACCCTGAGCAGCGGGACTAGCCTAGCCCAAAAACCCTTTAATGGCAACGTCATAGGCCGCGCGCGAACGGGCTCGCGTGGCGGGTGGGGCGACAAAAAAGGCAGGACTCGCGCCCTGCCTTTTTTCGCGAGAGAAACGAGATTACTTCTTCTCGTCGGCCTTCTTCTTGCCGTCTTTCTTCTCGTCGCCCTTCTTTTCCATTTTCTTTTCGTCGGCCTTCTTCTCATCGGCCTTCTTGTCGCCCTTTTTTTCGTCGGCCTTTTTTTCCATCTTCTCGTCCTTCTTCATTTCGTGCTTGGCAGCGAATGCGACCGGGGTCACAGTCACCGCTGCGAAGACGGCGGCCAGCACAGCGGAAAGCAACTTGCTCATAATTTTCCTCTTGGTAGTTGACGGACTTGGTTTATTTTCGACATACGACCGAATTTCCGGTCAACGCCCATAACGGGGCAGCGCGACCGGCGGTTGACATCTTTCCGAAATTTGCGCGACGGCCGATAAACGCGAACCAATTTTATTAATTAGAACAAACTGTTACGTAGATAAAGCCGATTCCGGCTGCAGCCACTATCGACACGCGTTTCTCCCCGACCGAAGCGTCGTCAGACGACGAGCGGTTGCTTCCGTCCGCGCGTCAGCAACTCGTAGCCGGGCAAGGTGAGGAACTCGACGTATTCGTCGGCGGTGATGAGGCGCTCGAACAACTGTGCGGCTTCCTCGTAGCGACCGGCGTTCCAGGCTGCCTCGCCCAGCAGGGTTCTCACCTTGCCCAGTTCTTCGGGCAGCAGCTTGCGGACGAGTTCGCGGGTAACCTTGCGGCCGTCTACGAGCACGCCCTTGGGGCTGCGGATCCACTGCCAGATCTGGGAGCGCGAGATCTCGGCGGTGGCGGCGTCCTCCATCAGGTTGTAAACCGGCACGCAGCCATTGCCGGCGAGCCAGGCGCCGATGTACTGGATGCCGACGCTGATATTGTTGCGCAGCCCGTCCTCGGTGATCGGCTGCTCCGGCTGGAATGCGAGAAGGTCGCGGGCCGAAACCGCCACGTCGTCGCGCTTGCGCTGAACCTGGTTGGGCGCCGGCATGTGCTGGTCGAATACCGCCTTTGCGATCTCCACCAGCCCCGGGTGCGCGACCCACGTGCCATCGCAGCCGTCCGTCGCCTCGCGCACCTTGTCGGCGCGCACCTTCTCGAGCGCGGCGTGATTCGATTGCGGGTCGTTCTTGATCGGGATCTGCGCCGCCATTCCCCCCATCGCGAAGGCGTTGCGGCGGTGGCAGGTCTTGATGAGCAGCAGCGCGTAAGCGCGAATGAATGGCGCGGTCATCGTGACCTGTGAGCGGTCTGCCAGGCAGAAATCCTTGTGGGCGCGGAATTTCTTGATGCAACTGAAAATGTAGTCCCAGCGCCCGATATTCAAGCCGACGCAGTGGTCGCGCAATTCATGCAGGATCTCGTCCATCTCGAAGGCGGCGAGCACGGTCTCGATCAGTGCCGTCGCCTTGATCGTGCCCTGCGGCACGCCGAGTTCGCGCTGCGCCGCGACGAAGATTTCGTTCCACAGGCGCGCCTCGAGGTGACTTTCCATTTTCGGCAGGTAGAAATAGGGCCCGGTGTTGCGCGCGAGCAGCGACTTGGCGTTGTGGAAGAAATAGAGGGCGAAGTCGAAGATCGCGCCGGAGATCGGGGCGCCATCGACGTGGACGTGGTTTTCCAGGAGGTGCCAGCCGCGCGGGCGCACCAACAGGACCGCAGTGCGGTCGTTCAGCGTGTAGCGCCTGCCCTCGGGGCTCGTGTAATCGATGGTGCGGATCACCGCGTCGCGCAGGTTGACCTGGCCCTCGATCAGGTTTTCCCAGGTAGGCGTATTCGAGTCCTCGAAGTCGGCCATGAACACGTTGGCGCCGCTGTTCAGCGCGTTGATCACCAACTTGCGGTCGGTCGGGCCGGTGATCTCGACGCGGCGGTCCTGCAAGTCCCGCGGCACCGGTCCGACGGTCCATTCGGCTTCGCGTATGGACTTCGTTTCCGGCAGGAAATCGGGCAGCTTGCCGGTATCGAATTCGGCCTGACACCGGGCGCGCGCAGTCATCAACTCGCGCCGCCGCATCTCGAACTTGCGCGCCAGCTTGGCGACAAAGGCGAGCGCCTGCGGCGTGAGGATGGCCGAGAACTCGGGCGTGACCGCGGCGCGAATTTCTATGCCTGCGGGCAAGGGCAGGGGGCTTTTCATGGTTCTGACTTCCTCGGGCTGTCGTCCTATGGGCTGGCTCGCTAACCTGATAATTTCACATACTAAAAATACATCTTAAAATCAATGCTGCAGTGCATTATACGCCAATTTAGAACGGGTCCAAGTCCAGTAATTCGCCGGTGGTAGTCCAAGGGGAGGATGCCTTTGGGCATTTGCTATAATTCGCCGCTTTCCAGGCCGTTTCCCCCACTTCCTTGCAACGCAGCGTTACGGCCGGTCCCCATCACCCGCACGAAACAGTACCCAAACATTCGAACGGAGACGAAGCGCCATGACTGAACGACTCGACTTGTTGAAAATTGCCCAGGCGGAACAGGGCGGCGATCTGTTCAAGCTGCTCGACAGCATCTACAAGCGATCCAAGGTCCAGCCACGGGGCATTTCGGACGCGGTCATCTGGGAAGGCGGGAGCACGCACGGCGGCGTGAAGCCGGTGGCACACGCCTTCACTGACGCGTTCGCGCTGAACGGCACGTTAATGGCACTCGACGTGCTGGGAGTGCCGTTCCTTGGCGTGCCGATGATGGCGCAGTACCGGCACGACACCAAGCTCGCGCCGCTCGACTGGTTCGGCAAGATGGACTACACCTGCCTCAAGTGGTCCACCGCTGGCGACGCGATGGTCAACGACAACGGCAAGAAAGTGGTGGTGTTGGGGAAGTCGGCCAACGCCCCGCTGCGCACCAAGGCCGGTGTCTATTGCAACGTTCGCCCCTACGGCACGATCACCAGCGTGCGCTTCATGCCGGGACTGCCGTATTCCCAGGACAGCAAGAAGTTCACGGTCGACAAGTCGACGGGCAACATCCACTCCGAGATGAACACCCCGGGCGTGCGCATGGCGTACGCGGTGCGACTGTTCCTGAAGATGGTGCACGAGACGAAGCAGATCGGGCGCGTCGCCACCAAGCCGACGCAGGCCCAGGAAGACGCCGTCAACGCGGGCATCCTGCGCTGGCTGTTGCAAGGAACGAAATTCGAGTTGAAGCGCAAGTACGCCGTGGACGCCTACGCCGAGCACAAGGCGAACGTGGACGGGATCGTCGCGCTGCTGCCCAAGGACTTCAAGGCCGGGATGGAGAACTGGAAAGGGGAAATCAACGAGCACATCGCCGACACGAACTTCGGGATACTGCTGCACGACATGTACCAGCAGAGAAACGCCATCGTCTACGCGACCGACCTCGATGGCGACCGGCTGACCGATCTCATGGCGGACGGGCCCGACG
>Ga0134121_10003092_pt1 | contig 14037 bp, 13 predicted proteins | sample KB301_FD_96463 | JGI IMG/M metagenome (GOLD analysis project Ga0134121, IMG submission 96463) | Terrestrial soil microbial communities without Nitrogen fertilizer from Kellogg Biological Station, Michigan, USA - KB3-0-1 | ecosystem: Environmental > Terrestrial > Soil > Unclassified ...
CGTTTCTTCAACTGTCATTGGTACATCGCAGATCCGGAATTCAACCGTATTGAAGAATGGATGCACACGAAGGTCCCACCAGATCTTCTTCGCATTGTCGATGCTGTTGGTCTTGACCAGCAGATTCACGAACGTCTCGTAATCGGCCCAGCTCGTGAACGTGTCGGGAATGTTGGTGCGCGGAAACTTGTCGAACACCTTGCAGCGGTATGACATCCAGCCGGTGTCGCGTCCCAGCCAGAAGGGCGAGTTGACCGCCAGGGTCAGGACGTGCGGCAGGAAGTAGGCCACCTGGTTCATGATCCGGATCTGCGCCTCCCGGTCCTCGACGCCGATGTGGACGTGCAGCCCGAAGATCAGGTTGGCCCGCGCCACCATCTGCAGCTCCTCGACCAGGCGCTCGTAGCGCGGATTGCCGCCGGTGATCTCGACCGAGGCCCAGTGCGAGAAAGGGTGCGTCCCGGCGGCCGCGATGCGCAGTCCGTTCTCGCGCGCCAGCCGCGCCAGGTAGGCGCGCGTGGCGGTCACGTCGCGGCGGGCCTCGTGGATGTCGCGGCAGATCTCGGTGCCGATCTCGACCACCGGCTGGTGCAGCTCCGGCTTCATCCGCCCCTTGAGGACTTCCTGTCCCTGGGCGAAGATCTCGGCGATGTGGGAGCGCAGCTCGCGGGTCGCCGGATCGACGACCTGGAATTCCTCTTCGATGCCGATCGTGAAGCTGGGCTTCATGCGGTGGGCAGGCGCCGCGGCCAGGCGCCGGCCGTCTCCACGGGCCGCGGGCGGAGCGCGCGGTCGATGAGCAGCTCGGCCGCGTTGCGCAGCACCCATTCGAAGTTGTCCGGACCGACCGAGAAGGAGTCGCAATCGGGGGCGGGATTCATGAAATCGATGCCGTACGGCACCCCGTCGCGCACCGCCAGCTCGACGGTGTTGAAGTCGTAGCCCAGCTCGCGGCACAGGGTGAGGGCGTCGCGCTCGAGACGCTGCAAGAGCGCCTGGGGCGGGCCGCCCTCCCGCACGTAGCGCCGCGCCGGCGGGGCGGCCGGGTCATAACGCATCACCCGCACCCGGTCACGCCCCAGCACGTAGCAGCGGAAGTACTCGCTGAAGATGATCGCCTCCTGCGCCATCATGCAGAGGGTGCGCGTCTGGTCGTAGGCGGCGAAGAACTCCTCCTCGTTGGCGACCCGGTAGACGTCCCTCCATCCGCCGCCGTGCGCCGGCTTCAGGAAGATCGGGAATCCGAGATAGGAGAACACGTCGGACCAGTCGATCGGATAGGCGAGGTTGATGAACGAATCGGCGGAGGTGTTCGGCGGGTGCTCCTTGTGGGGCAGGAGGACCGTCTTCGGCACGGCGACGCCCGCGGCCTGGGCGATGATGTTGTTCAGGAACTTGTCGTCGGCGCTCCACCAGAACGGGTTGTTGATCACCTGCGCGCCCGACGCCGCAGCCGCCTTGACCCAGGACCGGTAGAACGGCACCTCGTGGCTGATGCGATCGAGGATGACGTCGTAGCGCGGCAGCCGATCCTGGCGCAGGGCGCCCAGACGCGCCGCCTGCCCGGTCACCCGGCCCTCGCCGCGGCGATCGATCTCGGCCGCCAGCGCCGGCGGAAAGGTGCGCTCCATGCCGTGCAGGATGCCGACGGTGCGGGGCATGCGGATCCCTCGAAAAGGCCCGGTCCTCAAATGGTTGCGAGGGCGTACTATAACAGATTCATGCGCCGGCCGCGTCGCGGCGGAGCGGGGGGATCGTCGATGCATCGCGAGTCGCACGAGTGGTTCAGTCCGGCCTTGAACCGCCCGATGCGTCTCCTCTGGTATGGGCGGGAGGGGCGGCCGATCCTGATCTTCCCGACCTCGATGGGTCACGAGTCCCAGACCGAAGACCTCGGCCTCATCGGGGGCGTGGGCGACCTCATCGAGCGCGGCCTGATCCAGGCCTGCTGCGTGAACGCCGTCGACGAGGAGTCGTGGTACAACCGCGGCGCCCATCCGGCCGACCGGGTCCGCCGTCACGACGCCTACGACCGCTATCTCGCCGGCGAAGTGGTCCCCTTCGTTCACCGCCGGGTCGAAAGACGCGACCTGATCGCCTATGGCGCCTCGTTCGGCGGCTATCACGCCGCCAACTTCGCCCTGCGCCACCCCGAGAGCGTGTCGCGGCTGATCGCCTTCTCCGGGGTCTTCGACGTGCATCGCTTCCTGGACGGGTACTGGGACGAGCTCTGCTATTTCCACTGCCCCAGCGCCTACGTGGCCAACTTCCCGCCCGAGTGGGTGGAGCGGATCCGGCCGATGGGGATCGTGCTCGCCACCGGCGAGCAGGATCACCTGGCGCCCGAGACCCGCTCGTTCTCGGAGATCCTGGCCTCCAAAGGCATCGCCGCGCACGCCGAGCTGTGGCCGGGCGTGTTCGGGCACGACTGGCATTTCTGGATCGAAAACCTGAGACGATTCGTGCCCTGAACCCGCGGGCGCCACCGGAGGCGAACCATGGTCCTGACCCCGTCCAGCATGCTGGCGCTCGGCACGCCGGCGCCCGACTTCTCCCTGCGGGACACCGAGGGGGCGCAGGTGGCGCTCGGCGACTTCAAGGGCGCGCCGGCGCTTCTCGTGATGTTCATCTGCAACCACTGTCCCTACGTCAAGCACGTGCGTCAGGGGCTGCGCGCCCTGGGGAGCGACCTCCAGGCCCGGGGCGTGGCGGTGGTGGCGATCAACAGCAACGACGTGACGGCCTATCCGGACGACGCGCCCGACAAGATGAAGATCGAGAAGCGCGACGCGGGCTACACCTTCCCCTACCTGTTCGACGAGACCCAGGCGGTCGCGCGGGCCTATCGCGCCACCTGCACGCCCGACTTCTTCCTCTTCGATCCGCGGCGGCGGCTGGTCTACCGCGGCCAGATGGACGACAGCCGGCCCGGCAACGGCCGACCGATCACCGGCGCCGATCTGCGCGGCGCCGTCGAGGCGGTGCTCGCCGGCCGTCCGGTCCCGGAAGACCAGAGAGCGAGCATGGGATGCAACATCAAGTGGAAGCCCGGGACGGCGGCCCCGGCCTGACTCAGGCGGCCGCGGTCAGGACGAGCGGCTCGCCCTTCTGCACCACGAGCGTGTGCTCGTGGTGCGCCGCGAGACAGCCGCTCTCGGTGAGGATGGTCCAGCGATCGTCCGACTCCAGCGCCCGGCCCGGCGACGCGGCCAGGATCGGCTCGACCGCGATCACCATCCCCTCCTCCAGCAGGTCCCGGCGGAGCGGCTCGTCGTAGTTGGGGATCTCGGGCGGCTCGTGGACGCGGCGCCCGACGCCGTGCCCGCACAGCTCGCGGACGACGTGGAAGCCGTGACGCCCGGCGGTCGCCTCCACGGCGCGGCCGATGCCGGCGATCGGCAGTCCGGCGCGCGTCACCCTCATCGCCTCCTCGAACGCCTCACGCGCGCAGGACACCAGCCGCCGCGCCAGATCCGACACCGGCGGCACCGGCACCGAGATGGCGGCGTCGGCCAGGTAGCCGCCGCACTCGGCGGTGACGTCGATCTTCAGCAGGTCGCCGCCGCGCAGCGTCCGCGGGCCGGGGATGCCGTGCACGATCTCGTCGTTCACGCTTAAACAGACGAACCCCGGAAACTCGTAGTCGCGCTGCGGTCCCGAGCGCGCGCCCCGCGCGGTGAGGAACCGCTCGGCCATCCGGTCCAGCTCAGCGGTGCTCACGCCCGGAGCGACGGCGCTCTCCAGGCGGCGCAGGGTCAGGGCGACGAGCCGCCCGACGTGCGTCAGCCCCTCGAGGTCGGCGGGTGTGCGGATGGTCACCGCCCGCCGTCCTTGGCGGGCCGGTTCTGCACGAACTGCCAGCCGAACCGCCCCTTGATGCACAGGTGGCCATCGGTCACGTCGTGATCGAGCGGTGAGGTGACCCGGACGATGGAGTTGTCCTGGACCCGGAGCTGCAGGGTGCAGCCGACCCCGCAGTAGGGACAGATCGTGTCGGTCACCGTCTGCCGCTTTTCGTCCCAGCGCCCGGCGGCGCGCAGGTCGTGCTCGCTCTTGAACATCAGCGCTCCGGTCGGGCAGACGCCGATGCAGTTGCCGCAGTAGACGCAGGCGGAGTCGGGCAGGGGCGTCGCGAACTCGGTCGAGATTCTTGCGTCGAAGCCGCGCCCGGCCACCGCGATCGCGAAGGTGTTCTGGGCGTCGGTGCCGCACGCCTCGACGCACTTGTAGCAGAGGATGCACTTGCCGTAGTCGCGCACGTAGAGATCGTTGTCGACCTTGACCGGCTGCGACACGGTGGCGGCATGGCCGTCGCCGGGCGTGTGATGGTGCCCCGGTCGCGCCTGATCGCGCTCCCCCGCCGCCGCGGCGGCCGCGGGAGGGCCGTAGCGATCCGGATCGGCGCCGTAACGCGCGCACCACCCCTTCACCTCGGGATCGGCGGTGGAAAGATCGACCGACGACGCGAGGAACTCCAGCACCATCCGGCGGCTGAGCCGCACGCGGTCGGTGTCGGTCCTGACGGCCATCTTCGCCTCGACCTTGCGCGAGCAGGCGGGCACCAGCGCGCGCGAACCCTCCACCTCGACCACGCAGACGCGGCAGACGTTCACCGGGGTCAGATTCTCCAGGTAGCAGAGGGTCGGGGTGTCGATCCCTTCGGCGCGGCAGGCCTCGAGGATCGTGCTCCCCTCGTTCGCCGTCACCGTCTTCCCGTCGACGGTGAACGCGACGGGCCGCGCTCCGGCCCCGGGCGGCACTCCCGGCGCAGACATCCTTCCCGGATCCCGGCGGTCGCTCACGTCCGGCCTCCCGCGGAGACGGCGCCGAACAGCCCGAGCTTGCGGACCGCCGAGACGGCGGCGATCCAGGCGGTCTGGCCGAGACCGCAGATCGAGGCGTCGCGCATGGCCGCCGCGATGTCGTCGAGGAGGGCCGCTTCGCGATCGGTGGAGCCGATCGGGCGTCCGCCCGCGAGACGGAGCAGCAGCTCCTCCTGGCGCTGCGTGCCTACGCGGCAGGGCACGCACTGCCCGCACGACTCGTCGCGGAAGAAGGCGGCGATGCGCAGGACGATCTCCGCCAGGTCGACGCCGTCGTCGAACGCCATGATCACGCCCGAGCCGAGCGAGGCGCCGATCGCCCGCGTCCCCTCGAAGGTGAGCGGCGTGTCGAGCTCGTCCGGGGTCACGAACCCTCCGGCGGCGCCTCCCAGGAGGACCGTGCGCAGGGTCCGGCCCTCCGGCACGCCGCCGGCGAGATCGAGGAGCTCGCGCAGCGTGGCGCCGAACGGAACCTCGTACAGACCGGGCCGCCGGACCGACCCGGACAGGCAGAAGAGCTTCGGACCGGTCGAGCCGGGCGTGCCGATGGCGGCGTAGGCCGGCCCGCCCTGCAGGACGATCGGCAGGAGGTTGACCAGCGTCTCGACGTTGTTGATCACGGTCGGCTTGCCGAACAGACCCGCCTGCACCGGGAAGGGCGGCTTGTTGCGCGGCTCGCCGCGGAAGCCCTCGATGGAATTGAACAGGGCGGTCTCCTCGCCGCAGATGTAGGCTCCGGCGCCGCGGCGGATCTCGATGTCGAAGTCGAGCGCCGAGCCGAGGATGCGCCCACCGAGCAGGCCCCGGGCCCGCGCGGCGGCGATGGCGGTCTCCATCCGCGCCGCGGCCTCCGGATACTCGCCACGGATGTAGACGTAGCCGCGCGTGCAGGCCGTGGCGTGGGCGGCGATGGTCATCGCCTCGACCAGCGCGAACGGGTCGCGCTCCATCAGGATTCGGTCCTTGAAGGTGCCCGGCTCCGATTCGTCGGCGTTGCAGACCAGGTAGTGCGGCCGCACCGGGTTCTTGGCGACCGCGTCCCACTTCCTGCCGGTGGGAAAGGCCGCGCCGCCGCGTCCCATCAGCTTCGCGTCGAGCACCTCGCGGATGACGCCGTCCGGGCCGAGATCGAAAGCGCGCCGCAGGGCCAGGTAGCCGCCGTGCGCGCGGTAGTCGTCGAGGCTCCCTGGATCGACGTGGCCGACGCGCGCCAGGAGCCGCAGCGACCGGGACGCGGCCGCGTCGAGCGTCTGCGGCGCCTCGGGGGCTCCCGGCGCGGGTCGCGGGTTACGGGCGGCGCTCCCGTCGCGTCTCGGCGCCCGGGGCGCCTCTCCTTCGAGGGCGGCGCCGATCGCCTCCGCGCTCGCCGGCGCCAGCGTCGCCTCGTGTCCGTTTTTTCCGGCAACCTGCAGGAGAGCGGCCGGTCCGCGCTCGCACTGCCCGAGACAGGGGCTGCGGTGCCAGGTGCCGCGCCGTCCGTCCCGGGACGCGCCCGGAGCGCCGAAGCGCCGCTCGAGCAGCGCGCACAAAGCGCCGGCGCCCTGCACCCGGCAGGCGATGTCGTCGCAGACGTGCGCGACGACGGCCGGCCGCGGCTCGACCGACAGCATCGCGTAGAAGGTGGCCACCCCGTAGGCCTCGGCCGGCGGGACCATCAGCCGCTGGCAGACGTAGTTGAGCGCCCCGGGGCTGATCCAGCCGATCCGCGTCTGGACCGCCTGCAGGGCCGGCAGGAGGAGATGCCGCTGTTCGCGCGAGTCGTGGCCGCTCCGGGCGACGTGACTGTCGACCTCGGTGCGGCGCCCGCCGTCCCACCCGGATTGCGGGGCGCCGAGAGCCGCATCGACCGCCCCGCGCTCCTCCGGCGTCGGGTCGGCCCCGGGGACGAGGTGCAGGTCCACTCAGCGTCCTCGCACCGCGACGGCGGCGCGCGCCGCGGCGGCCACGCGCGCGCGGGCGCGTTCGAGCTTCGTCTCCGGCCGGGCCGCCCGCGCGGGGCGTGTCGTCCGGCGGATCTTCTCGATGCGGATCGCGGCGGCCTTGAACTCCGCGGTGCCCGACTTCGGATCGGTCGCATCGATGGTGAGCAGGTTCGTGGCCACGTCGTCCTGGAAATGCAGCGTCATGAAGACGAGGCCGGCGCGCAGGCCGGTGTCGATCCGGATCGGAACCTCGACCTCCCCGCGCCGCGACACGGCGCGCACGAGATCGCCGTCCTTGAGCTTGAGACGCGCGCCGTCCTCGGGCGAGATGTCGAGCGACTCCGGGCGCCGGAGGGGCGAGGTGTAGCCGCCGGTCTGCACGCCGGTGTTGAACGAGTCGAGCCGCCGGCCGGTCGTCAGCCTCAGCGGATATTTCGGGGTGAGGCGATCGACGGGCGGATCGTGCTCGACGCGGTGGAACGGCGCCGGCGGTCCCTCGATCGGCTCGCTCCAGAGGCGGCCGTGCAGGAACGGGCTGCCGGGATGGCCCTCGTCGGGACAGGGCCACTGCAGGCCGCCTTCGCTTTCGAGACGCGCGTAGCTCATCCCGCCGTGCCACGGGGACAGGTTGCGCAGCTCGTCCCAGACCGCTTCGGCCGTGGGCGGCGACCAGTCGGCTCCCATCCGGCGCGCCAGAGCGGAGAGAATGACCAGATCGTCCTGCGCCCTGCCGGGAGGGTCGAGCGCCTTGCGCACCCGCTGCACCCGGCGCTCGCTCGACGTCACGGTCCCCTCCGCCTCGCACCAGGATGCGGCCGCCGGCAGCACCACGTGCGCCAGCTCGGCGGTGCGGGTCAGGAACATGTCCTGCACCAGAAGATGATCCAGCCCCTGGAGCAGCTTCATGGTGCGGGTCTGGTCGGCCTCCGACTGGGCCGGGTTCTCGCCCAGGACGTAGAGTCCGCGAAACGTCTTGTGCTCCATCGCCTCGAACATCTCCGACAGGTGCATCCCCTTGCGGGTCGGGATCGAGGCTCCCCAGGCTTCCTCGAAGCGCGCCCGGAGGACGGGGTTCTCCACGTCCTGGCCGCCCGGCAGCTTGTTCGGCAGCGCGCCCATGTCACCACCGCCCTGCACGTTGTTCTGGCCGCGGAGCGGCACGACCCCGGATCCCCAGCGCCCGACGTGGCCGGTGAGCAGCGACAGGTTGATGAGGGCGAGGACGTTGTCCACCGCGTTGTGGTGCTCGGTGATGCCCAGAGTCCAGCAGAGCTGGGCGCGGTCGGCGCGGGCGTAGGCGTGCGCCAGCTCCTGGATCGCCGCGGCCGGCACGCCGGTCTCGCGCTCCGCGTACTTGAGGGTGTACTTCTCCACGCCCCTGGCGTAGGCGTCGAATCCCGTCGTCGCCCGGGCGATGAAGGCGCGGTTCTCCAGGCCGGCGACGAGGATCTCCCGCCCCATCGCGTTGGCCAGAGCGATGTCCGAGCCGACGTCGAGTCCCAGCCACAGGTCCGCCCATTGCGCCGACACGGTGCGGCGCGGATCGACGACGTACAGCCGCGCCCCGCGGCGCACCCCGCGCAGCACGTGGTGAAAATAGATCGGGTGCGCCTCGCGGGCGTTGCTGCCCCAGAGGATGACGAGGTCGGTCTCCTCGACCTCACGATACGAGCTGGTCCCGCCGCCCGCCCCGAAAACCGTCGTCAGACCGACGACGCTGGGGGCGTGTCACGTCCGGTTGCAGCTGTCGATGTTGTTGCTGCCAAGCACGGTGCGGGCGAACTTCTGCGCGAGGTAGTTCACCTCGTTCGTCGCCTTCGAGCACGAGAAGAGGCCGTTGGCCCCCGCTCCGTGCGCGTCGCGGACCCGCCGGAACCCCTCCGCCGCGCGGTCGAGGGCTTCATCCCACGACGCCGGGCGGAGTCGTCCGCCGTCCCGCACCATCGGCTCGGTCAGCCGCGTGTACACCTTCATTGACGTCTCCCGTGGTCGCGCGCGTCGAATCGCGCGCCACCGGTCGTAGGTTATCCCGCCGTCGCGCGGGCTGTCCAGAGCGCGTCGGGCGTCCGCACGCATCCATCCCGCCTCGCGGGCGCGGGGAAGGAACCGCGCGCCCGCCGCCGCCAACCGAACCTCCATGCGGGAGACGCATGCTAAGTTTCCGTCAGCTCGCGGCGCTCCTTTCGTCCTCAGCATCTCGGGGACCCTCGCATGACGCCAGCCAGAGTCTTCGGATCGATTCCGCCCCGCCGGGGGCCGGCGGCCGGCCGGAGTCTCGCGCCGCGGCTCGCGCCGCTCCTCGGGGCGATCGGGCTGCTGCTGCCCGCCCTTCACGGGACCCGGGCCGACGGCCGGGATCGCCCGGCCGCCCCGGTGCCGGCCCCGGGTTATCTCGAGAGGGTCACCTCCGAGCTCGTCCTGATCGAGACCTCCGTCACCGATGGGTCGGGCCACACCGTGACCGGTCTGACGAAGGACGACTTCGTCCTCGAGGTGGGAGGCCTGCTGCGACCGATCGCCTCGGTGGAGTTCCGCGACTATGGGTCGTCGTCCGACACGGCGGCCGGCGCCGGGGCACCGCTTCCCCCGACCCCCGCGCCCGTCGCGGAACGATGGCCCCGCCGCTTCATCCTGTTCTTCGAGGACGACACCTCGAGCCCGCTCGGCCTCGGCCAGGTGCGCGAGGCCGCCGGGCGGTTCCTCGCCTCGGGATTCGCTCCGGCCGACGAGGTCGCCCTGGCCTCCTACGACGGCCGCCTGCGCCTCCTGCACGACTTCAGCACCGACCGCGAGTCGCTCAGACGGACCGCCGTCGCGAGCGTTCGCGACGCCTCCCGGTTCTCGAATTTCCCCCAGGAGCAGCAACAGCACCTCCAGGAATTCGTCGACAACCCGACCCCGGTGCTTCTCCGGACCCTGTGCGAGATGGAGCAGACGCGTTACGCCGGAGCCCTGCGGGCGGTCGGGTCGCTCGCCTCGTCGCTCGCCGGGTGGCGCGGCTACAAGGCGATCGTCTTCATGGGCGAGGGGATTCCCGAATCCCCGATGGAGGAGTACTGGAAGATGCTGCGTCTGTTCTACCAGCGATACCCGGCCCGGGCTCCTGTGCTGCCCGAGACGGAGTGCACCCTGGGCGACGAGATCAAGGACTTCACGCGTGTCGCCAGCGCCAGCGGGGTGACCATCGACACCATCCAGACCCTGGGACTCGCGGCCGGATCCACGAAGCGGGTGTTCCAGCGCGCTAACGCGCTGCGGACCTTCGCGATCAACACGGCGGGGATCTCGGTGACGACCAACGACTTCCCGGGGGCCTTCCATCAGATCGACGAGGCGAGCCGATCGTTCTACATCCTCGCCTACGCGCCCGAGGAGCCGGCCGACGGCCGCTATCATCACGTCGTCGTGCGTTGCCGGCGCCCCGGCGTGCAGCTGCGATTCAGGCGGGGGTTCACCCGTCTGCCGCCGGCCGAGGCGCGGGCCAGGGCGATCGAGTCCGCGTATCAGTTCCCTTCGATGTTCCCCGGTCTCGGCATGGACCTCGAGACGGCCGAGGGGCCGAGCGAGGGCGATCGACGCGTCGTCGATCTCGTCCTGCACGTGCCTCTGGAGAGGATCCTGTTCCTCCCGCAGGGGGAACGATCCCTGGCCCGGCTGGAGGTCGGATTCGTCTCCCTCGACGCGGCCCGCCGGAAGACGCTGGAAACGTCGCAATCGATCGTGATCGACCGGCCCCCGGGAGCCGGGACGATCGGGGCCGTGAATCTCTACTGTCGCGCGCGCCTGCCCCGCGACGGGCAGACGATCACGGGGGTGATGTCCGACGAGCAATCGGGCGAGGTCGGGAGCGCGACGACCCGCCTCGATGACGCGACCCGCGCCTCGAATCGTCTTGTCGGACTGTCGCTCTACTCCCCCGTCGAATCCAGCCTCTGGATCGAGGTCCCGCCGGATCGGGCGCCGAAGGGCGCGGTCAGGACCGACACGGTGACCGCCGACGCCGGCGCGGCCGACGCTCCCATCGGTCCGGCGCTCAAGGCCGTCTTCGCCCCCGGCGAGCCGATCGTGGCGGGGTTCAAGCTGGAGCCGCCGGAGGCGTCCACGACGTTGACCGTGCGTCTCGAGCTTCGGCTGGGCGCCCTTGTGGTCCGGACCAGGACGATCGACGTGGGAGTCGCCGACGCCGCGCGCGCCTTCAAGGTCCCCGTGCCGGCGGAGGGCCTGGCGGCCGGCGCCTACACCCTCTCGATCGAGGCGCTCGGCGCCGGCGGAGCTGCCGTCGAAGGGATCACGTCGTTCCGGATCGCCGAGACCGGGGTCGGACCCTCCCCTTGATCTTTGCGGTCCCGCCTTCTAGAGTTGCGCCCGCGCCGGCGCCGCACGCCCACGCGCCCCGCAGGGAGTCCGACGATGGAGAATCAGCCCAAGGAGATGCCCCTCCGCGCGCGCATCGACGACGCCGTGGCCGAGGGGGTTTACGTGAACTTCGGCAGCATCGCCCACAATCGCTCGGAGTTCTTCATGGACCTCGGGCGGATCGTCCCCGGACGCGCCGAGGTGAAGATCCTGACCCGCGTTCTGAGCACGCCGCTGGTCGCCAAGCAGCTCTGCCGCGCCCTGGCCCAGAACATCGAGCAGTACGAGAAGAGCTACGGCGAGATCCAGGGCACCGACGAGATCATGAAGAAGGTCGGGTTCTGAGGTGGCGAAGGGCGGGCTCCACTTCTGGCACGTGGTGGTCATCGTCCTTCTGGCTGCGCTGATCGGCACCGCCACCGGGGACGTCCTGCTGCGCGCCCTGCCCGGCTGGCGGGTCGCCGAGTTCCTCGGCGCCGGCGTGCCGCTCGGCACCAGCGCGCCGGTGAGCCTCGATCTGCGGGTCGTGCAGCTCACGCTGGGCGGCAGCATCCGGTTCACCGTGCTGGGCGGGATTCTGTCGGCACTGTCGCTTCTGGTCTTCATCCGCCGGGTCTAGATCCGAACCCGGCATGGCCCGCGATCTCCTGCTCGCCTCCGCCTCCCCGCGCCGATCCGAGCTGCTGGCCCTCGTCGGGGTCCGGTTCCGGGCGACACCGGTGGACCTCGACGAGACGCCGCGTCCGGGCGAGACGCCCCGCGCGCTGGCGGAGCGCCTGGCCCTCGCCAAGGCGCGCGCCGTCGAGGCCCCCGCCGCGCCCGCGCTCGTCCTGGGCGCCGACACGCTGGTGGTGGTCGACGGGGCCGTGCTCGGAAAGCCGCGGGACGACGCGGAGGCGCGGCGCTTCCTGCGCCTGCTCGCGGGCCGCACCCACGAGGTGATCACCTCGTTCGCCGTCCGTCTTTGCCCCGAGGAGTCGCACGAGGTCGAGACGGCGGTCTCGCGCGTCACCTTCGCCCCGATGAGCGAAGAGGAGATCGCCTGGTACGCGGCCACGGGGGAAGGGCGCGACAAAGCGGGGGCCTACGCGCTGCAGGGGATCGGCGCCCTCTTCGTCCGCGCGGTCGAAGGGAGTTACACCAACGTCATCGGACTGCCGCTCGACCGGCTCTACCCCCACCTGGTCCGCTGGGGGCTTTTGCGCTGAACGGCCGGGGCGCGCCCCGGCCGGGCCCGCCAACCGCCCGCCGATCTTGCGGCTCCGAACGACCGGAACCTAGATTAACCGCGACCAGCCACGCTCCGGCCGGAGGCCCGCGGTGGAAAGCGCCGTCCTCGAACCCTACGAGAAACTGATCACCGTCACCATCGAGGGACGGGTGTACGAGGTGCCGGAGAACAACACGCTGCTGCGGATCCTGCAGTACATGAACCTCGAGCTCGCCTACACCAAGTACTGCTGGAACGGCGACTGCCGCAACTGCGCCTTCCGGTACGTCTCGCGCCGCACCGGCAAGGAGGTCGAGGCGCTCGGCTGCCAGATGCGCTGCTTTCCGAACATCGTGATCAACCGTCTGCCGGAGGGGGTACACCTCAACGCCGGCGGCGGTGAGACCGGATCCTAGCGGGACGGATCCTTCCCGGCGGGGGGCGCGCTCCAGCGCAGCACCGGATTGCGGGCCGCCGTGGTCTCGTCCAGCCTCCGGACCGGCGTGGAGTAGGGCGCGTGCTTCACCAGGTCGGGATCGCGCCGCGCCTCGCCGTCGATCGCCAGCATCGCGTCCACGAACGCGTCGAGCTCCTCGCGGCTCTCGGTCTCGGTCGGCTCGATCATCAGCGCCCCCTTCACGATCAGCGGGAAGTAGATGGTCGGCGGATGGAATCCGTAGTCCATCAGGCGCTTGGCCACGTCGAGGGTCTTCACGCCGGTCGCCTCCAGCTTCTGGTCGGTGAACACCACCTCGTGGAGGCTCGGCTCCTTGTACGGCAGCTCGTAGGTGCCCTCGAGGCGCTTGCGGAGGTAGTTGGCGTTCAGGACAGCGGTCTCCGACATCGTCTTCAACCCCTCGGGTCCGTGCGCAAGCATGAAGGCGTACGCCCGCACGAACATCCCGAAGTTGCCGTTGAACGATCGAATCCGCCCGATGCTCTGCGGCCGGTCGTGCGCCAGACGCAGCCGATCCCCGTCGGGCTCCACCGTCGGCACCGGCAGGAACGGCTCGAGGAGACGGCGGACGCCCACCGGGCCGGCCCCCGGGCCGCCGCCCCCGTGCGGCGTGGAGAAGGTCTTGTGCAGGTTCACGTGATGCACGTCGACACCCATGTCGCCCGGGCGCGCCCGTCCCACGAAGGCGTTCAGGTTGGCGCCGTCCATGTAGAGCAGGGCGCCGCGGTCGTGCAGGATCCGCGCGACTTCCTGGATCTCCCCCTCGAACACCCCGAGCGTGTTCGGGTTGGTGAGCATCAGGACGGCGACGTCGTCGGCCACCCGGCGTCGCAGCGCCCCGACGTCGACGCAGCCGCGCGCGTTCGACGCGATCTGCTCGACGCGGTATCCGGCGACGTGCGCGCTCGCCGGATTGGTGCCGTGCGCGGAGTCGGGGATCAAGACAACTTGACGGGGATTGCCCCGGCTCTTGTGGTAGGCACGGACCATCAGGATCCCGACCTGCTCGCCCTGCGCGCCCGCGGCCGGCTGCAGAGTGAATCGATCCATCCCGCAGATCGCGCAGAGGGCCTTCTCCAGAAGCTGCATGACGCGCAGGCTCCCCTGCGCCAGCGCGTCGGGCAGCTGCGGGTGCGCGTCGGCGAATCCCGGCAGGCGCGCCACCTTCTCGTTGATCTTCGGGTTGTACTTCATCGAGCACGAGCCGAGTGGATAGAGCCCGAGATCGATGGCGTAGTTGAGGCGCGACAGGCGGGTGTAGTGGCGCAC
>Ga0134121_10003095_pt1 | contig 14029 bp, 10 predicted proteins | sample KB301_FD_96463 | JGI IMG/M metagenome (GOLD analysis project Ga0134121, IMG submission 96463) | Terrestrial soil microbial communities without Nitrogen fertilizer from Kellogg Biological Station, Michigan, USA - KB3-0-1 | ecosystem: Environmental > Terrestrial > Soil > Unclassified ...
TCGCCTTTTTGACCGCCTCTTCCAAGGCCGGAATTTGTCCGGTGCGCTCCTCCAGTTCCATCATCGCGGTCAGCGTCTGATCTTCGAAACCGCGGATTTTTTCCTGAACCGCGGCAATCTCGTGTTTGAGGGCGTCGTATTCTTTTTTGGAATGGATGTCGTTGAGCTGCGTTTCATACTTTTTGATGAGCGTATTCTCTGCCTTGACCGAAACCTCGCGCTCGTGGATGGAAACTTTGAGTTTCTTGACCAAATCTTGGCCTTGTTTTAATTCTTCCTCACGTTTGGCGACCAGGCCCTGTTGGGCTTTGAGCTGCTTGGGCGCCGTGTCGATGCGCGACTGCAAGTCCCCCGCGAAGGTACGCAGGCGGTGAATCTCTCGAAGGATTACTGCGGGACCAGCCATTCTCAAACTCCTCGATATGGGCGAGCCGAGCAGCGTAAGCTGCCGGGTAATGCGTTAGGTTTGTTGTAGCGTAACCCGGCGGCTTACGCCGCTCGGCTCTCGCCAAAACTCCAAAAAAAAACCGCCGGCCCAAAAGGACCGGCGGTGTATGCCTCAGCGGCGGACGCTCCCGTCAAGGAAGCCTTCCAGCTGCCGGCTGCGAACCGGATGCTGTAACTTTCGCACCGCTTTCGCTTCTATTTGCCTGACACGTTCGCGGGTCACCTTGAAAATGCGGCCCACTTCTTCGAGCGTGTAAGTATAACCGTCGCCCAGGCCGTAGCGGAGCTTGATGATCTCGCGCTCGCGGTAGGTCAACGTCTTGAGGACAGAGTCGATCTTGTCCTTGAGCATCTCCTGCGTGGCGGCGCTGACCGGCGACTCGGCCCCATCGTCTTCGATGAACTCGCCGAAGTAGCTGTCTTCGCTTTCACCAACGGGACGATCAAGGCTGATCGGATGGCGGCTGATCTTGAGAACCCGCCGCGTCTCGTCCACACTGATGTTCGCTGCCCGGGCCGTTTCCTCAATCGTCGGCTCGCGGCCCATTTCCTGAAGCAGCTTCTTCGAGACGTTCCGAAGCTTCGACATCGTCTCAATCATGTGGACGGGGATGCGAATCGTGCGTGCCTGATCGGCAATGGCTCGCGTGATCGCCTGGCGAATCCACCAGGTGGCGTAGGTCGAGAATTTATAACCACGGCGATATTCGTATTTATCGACCGCCCGCATCAGGCCGGTGTTGCCCTCTTGAATGAGGTCAAGGAACGACAGGCCGCGATTGCGGTATTTCTTGGCGATGGAAACAACCAAACGAAGGTTGCCGCCGCTCAATTCCTTTTTGGCTTGCTCATATTCAATGAAGCGCTTCTTCATGATCTCGACGCGCTTCGACAGGGTTCCCGGCTCTTCCAGGGTGATGAGCATCATCTCGCGCAGCTCTTTTTCAGCCGTGGCGAGATCTTCCTTGGCATGCCGCATGCCCTGCAATTCCAGGATTCGCTTTTCCAGCTCATCCATGCGCTCGGAGATCTGCTCAAGCTTGCGCATGAGCGGCTGGACTTTTTGCGTGCGGATCGACAGCTCTTCGACGAGCGTCACCGCTTTGCGGCGGCGAATGCGAAGCGACCGCCGCAAATGGCGTTTATCCTCTTCGCTGATGTTCGGCGCCATGCTCTGCGTGAAGTCGTCGACATTTTGCTCCAGCAGCCGCTCGAGCGTTTTCAAATTGTGCGGCATCCGCTGGATGATTTTGTCTTTTTCCAGGTTCTCGGTCAGCGAGACCTTTACCGTGCGGTCAAACGGCAAATCGCCAGTGTGGACGCGCTTGAGGGTCTCGACGACGTTGCTCAAGGCATAATCACATTCCAAAACCTTCCGGCGAAAGCGCTTGCGAGTCACTTCAATCTTCTTGGCGAGCGAGATTTCTTCGTCGCGCTTGAGCAATGGGATCTCGCCCATCTGCGTGAGGTACATCCGCACAGGGTCGTCAATGCGGCGGCTTTCCTCTTCTTCGATGAAAACCAGCTCCAACTCCTCGCGCACGTCTCGATCCGGCTGGGTGGCGCTGGGGCCGGCTTCGCGCTCTTCGGCTTCGGACTCGTCAATCAACTCGATGCCCTGCTCCTCCAATACCAGCAAAAGCTGGTCGAGCTTCTCGGGATTGACGGCGTCGTCCGGCAGGTAGTCGTTCACCTGACTGTAGGTCAAGTAACCTTTTTCCTTGCCCTGATCGAGCAGGGATTTCAGGCCCTCGTCCAGCTTCAGGTCCATTTACAACCTCCCTCTTGGAACTGTCAGCTTTTAGCTCTCGGCGTTCAGCATTTGGCCGGCGACGACTTCGTCCTCGTCCTGAGGTTGAACGTCGCTCGCTGGCATTGGGCTAACCGCTGGCCGCCGAACCCCGTTTTGCAACTGGCGCAAAAGCTCCAGTCCGTTGGGGTCGTCGCTGCTGACAGCACGCAGTTGGTTTTGGATCTCAATCCTTGCGGGGCGTTCCTGGCGTTCGCGCATACACGCCAAAATGCTCCGCAACCACGCGGGCCGGTCGCCGTGCGACCGTGCCCCTTCTTGCAGCTCCATGGCCTTGGATATGAGCACGGGATTGTCAATCCGCATGCGTGCATGATCCAGGTCTGGAACCTCCCCTTCCGCGAGCAGCCGGAAGAGCACTTCCAGCAACAATCGCAGTCGAGGATGCTCGATGTCTCGCGGGTCCACTTCCGTCTGGGCCACAGCCACCAAAGCGGGATCGGCCAGTAGCACGCTGAGCAGTTCCCGCTCGATCTTGGCCGCCTTTTGCGGCTCCGGTTCGGCGGTGTCTTGCTGGCGTTGCTTGTTTGCTGGCTCCCTGTTCGCCGGTCGCTGTCCCGCTCGCAGTTGTTGCAAGCGGTCCAAGATGGTGGTTTCCTTGATTCCCAAACGCTGAGCAATGCGAGTCATCATCAATTCGCGTTTGATCGCCGTGGCTTGTCCCGCCATGTCGGGCGCCAGGGCAATCACCCGCAACACTTCATCCACGGCTAACCGTTTGGCATCAGTGCCTCCGGCGGCCGCCGCTTGCAAAACTTCCGTTAACTTAAATTCCAGCACGTCGGCCGCTTTTGTCAAGGCCGACTGGAATGGTTCAGGCCCTTGCTGGGCCAAAAGGTCACATGGATCAAGCCCCTCGGGCAGCGTTGCGACGCTCAAATCCAGGTCGTGGCTTACAAAAACTTGTAACGCGCGATCAACGCCCGTGGTGCCCCCCGCATCCGCGTCGAAGACCAAAACCACGCGCGGCACATACCGTCTTAGCTCTTTGATGTGCTTCTCGTTCAATGCCGTTCCCATCGTCGCCACGACCTGATGGATGCCGCATTGGTGTGCCATCAAAACGTCGGTGTAACCCTCGACAACCGCCAGATAGCCCGCGCTTGTCCCCGCCTGCCGCGCCTGATCGATGCCGTAGAGATTTTCACTCTTGCTGAAGAGCGCTGTCTCCGCGGAGTTATAGTACTTCGGCGCCTTCGCGGCTGAAGGGGACGTCGGCAAAATCCTGCCCCCGAATCCAACCACCTGCCCCCGCGCGTCGCGGATCGGGAACATCACCCGATCCCGAAAGCGATCGTAATAACCATTCCCGTCATTGCGTTTGGCAATCAGCCCCACTTCTTCCAAAACGTCAACCGAGTGGTTCGCCTCATGTGCTTGCCGCAGCAGCCAATCCCCGTCCGCGGCGGCAAAGCCTAGCTGAAAGCGGCGTACCGTGTCGCCAGTCAACTTGCGTTCACCCACATAACGCCTGGCAGCCTCGGCCACCGGAGCGTCCAGAAGGCAACGATGGAAAAGTTCCGCTGCCCAACGCATTACATCTAACATAACGGCGCGGCTGCGATTCTGCTGAGAATCGGCGGTTTTTTCTAAAGTTATACCCGCTCGCCGCGCCAGCAGTTCCAGCGCTTCGGGAAAACTAACTTTTTCATGCTCTTGCAAGAAAGTGATGACATCCCCGGATTTCCCGCAAGCCCAGCATTTGTAGTTTTGCCAGGCCGGATCGACCGTGAAGGACGGATTGTGATCGTCGTGAAAAGGACACAGGCCCTTCCACTTGGGACCGTTCGGGCGCAGCACGACGTAGCTGCCAATGACATCCACGATGTCGTTGGCGGCCTTGACGCGCCCAATCACGGCTGCTCTGTCCTCAGCCACGGCGTCCCCACGGCAAAAACAAAACGCGACAACCAACGGCCTTTGACAGGCAAGCCCGTCGTCGTGTCGGGTTGGCAAAACGGTTCCGGTGGAGGGATGAATGCTTTTTCATGAGAGGCCATTGTATTGGTCCTCTCGATAGGTTGGAGCAACTTTGACGGCTAGCCGCGGAACCCTCCTTTGTTCCGCCTCTCCAGCCACCGCGTTTTCACCTCTTCCTGGGCCGAATCCAGCCGGCACATTCGGAAATGGCGAGTTCGGTTGCTCCGTGGCAAGTCAGCACTGTTGCGGAAATTGTAGCGAAATCGAAAAGATCGGTCAAGTTAGGCAAGCCGCACCCGATATGCCGCGCCGCCGTTTGCCGAATACCCCACTCACAACCATCTTGCCGACTTTGCGCTGAACTCCGTGCCTGACGGGTGCCGAATTAAAAGCACGCATGACGATTGTGCCTTATTACAGGTGCGAAAGGAGACCCTCCATGGCTTTCCCGAAGCCAATTAGCGCGAAGGTTCGCATGGTCCGTGGCCTGGCGTTGGCCGGCCTGGTGCTGCTCGGCGTGACGGCGCCGGCGGCGGCTCAAGCTCCCAGCGTTGAGCAAATGCTCGCCTTCAAACCACGCCAAACCGGCGTGGACATCAGCACACCGACCAAGGAAGAATACGCCAAATGCAAAGTGGACCTTGAAAAAGGTAAGGTCCCTGGCGCCAGCGGCTGGGTGCTGCTCGACGCCGGCAATCAACCGCTCCGCAAATATTTCGACAGCAACGGCGACAAGAAAATCGACATCTGGTCCTATTACAAGGACGGCGTCGAGGTCTATCGCGAGATCGATAGCAATTACAACGACAAGCCCGATCAATACCGCTGGCTCAACAGCGGCGGCAGCAAATGGGGCATCGACGCCAATGAAGACGGCAAGATTGATAGCTGGAAGATGATCTCCGCGGAGGAGGCTGCCCAGGAAGCGTACGTTGCGGTGGCCACTCGAGACTATGCTCGCTTGAAGTTGTTGTTTATTAGCGAAGAGGAAATCCGCGCCCTCAAATTGTCCGATTCCAACGCAGCCCGCATCCGCGACCTCCAGGCGAAGGCCCAGACCAAATTCACGGACCTGTGCGCCAAAGCCACGACTCTGACGGCGCAGGCGCAATTCCAACAGGTGGAACCGGCCGTGCCGCAGTGCGTGCCTGCCGACGAAAAGGTGACTTCCGTTGACATGCTGCGGTTTCCGTCCCGCATGATTCTGTACAAAATTGGTGAAAACAAGAACGACTGGCTCCACACCGGCGAGATCATTCTCGTTGGCCAGGCTTGGCGGCTGGTAGATGCGCCAACACTTAACGACCCCACAATTGTTGTTACTGGTCCCGGCCAAGGAGGCAGCGGTAGTGGCGGCGGCGGTCCAGGTATTAAGGACGATGTAGTCCAAAAATTGCTTGAGGAGTTGACCAAGCTCGGTGACCCCCCCGCCGCGTCGCCCGTGCCTGGCAAATATCCGCCCGTGGTTGCTTACACGGTGAATCGCCTCAAGATCCTGGAGCAAATCTACGCCAAGGCCTCGGAGCCCACAGAAAAAGAAATGTGGCTGCGCCAAATCCTTGACACCCTTTGCACCGGCCACCAGGCGAACATGGGAGACAGTGCTTTCCTGGTCCGCATGAATCAGTACAAGGCTCAATTGGCCCAGGGAGCGGCGGGCAGCAACATCGCCGGTTACGCCCATTACCGCGAAATGTGGGCCCGGTTCTCGTTCGATCTGGCCGGTGTCAAACTTCCGGGCGGTCCCAATATTGATCCCGGTAAGGTACAAAAGGATTGGAACGACGAGCTTGCCAAGTTCGTCGCCGCCTATCCCAAGGCCGACGACGCTCCTGACGCCTTGCTCCAGCTCGCCATGAGCAACGAGTACGCCGGCAAAGAGAAGCAGGAAGAGGCGAAGAAGTATTACAGCCTCATCGCCACCAACTTCCCGCAACATCCGCTGGCGCCCAAGGCCGCCGGCGCCGTCAAACGGCTCGAGTTGACCGGCAAAGTCATGCAGCTTGCCGCCCCGACGCTGCAAGGCTCGCAGTATGATCTGTCCAAGTCGGCCGGCAAGGTTGTCGCGGTCTACTACTGGGCCAGCAACAGCCCCGGCTGCGTCGGCGACTTCGCGGTGCTGAAATCGCTGCACGGCGCTTACGCCGCCAAGGGTTTCGAGATTGTCACCGTCAATCTCGACGAAACCCAGGCCGCCGCCATGAGCCACCTGTCCGCCAATCCATTGCCGGGCAACCATCTGTTCATGGCCACCGAGCAAAACAAGGGCCTGGAAAGCCCGCTGGCGATCCAGTACGGCATCGTCGGCATCCCGACCATCATCCTGGTCGGCAAAGACGGCCGCGTGATTGATCGTTCGCTCCAGATCAGTGAGCTGGAAGAGGCGATCAAGAAGGCGCTGTAAATTGTTCGCCATAAAATGGGGGCGTCACGAGGGCCATGGATGGCGCTTGTGACGCCCTTGTGTTTTGATGCCTGATTTTGTCGCCTATTGAGACCGGCCCGTGGTTTCGTAGTGTTGGCGGCTCGCCTGCTTGAGATTTCAAACAGGTGGGCCCCCTGTGCTACGAAAAAGGCATGTTCAGCTTATCTGTCTTGCCCCGCTTATTGTCAACACGCCCTACGCCTTGCCGCCAAACTTCTTGTCAAACCGCTTCTGTAACTCTGAATCCTTTCTCGTGGCGATAACTGCTCGGATTCGTTCCTTGACCGCTTCGTTATGCCGATGAATGGCCAGAGCGGAAAGAGCCGCCAAGGCCGCGGCTTGGTTGTCGGCCGCAAGGATTTCCAGAAGAAAATCAAGCGCCGCCGGCAGCCGCGTCATCGCAATTGCCAGCAGGATGACTTCTCCTGTTGCAGCGTGACGTGCTTTGGGCCATTGGGCCTTGAGAACTTCAAGCGCGTCCGGCCGACGCGACTCGGCGAGAGCAAAGGCTGCACCTTCCTGGATTGCCTCATCGGGCCAATCGAGGAAACTGGTGACGAAGGGGATCGAATCGTTGGGGGCCGCGGTCATGAGGGCCGACAAGCATTCGGCAGTCACGGCGGACTCCGCATCGCCGACTCTTGCCTTGTATCGCAAGAGCGGAATGGCAGCGAGCGCTCGTGTTTCACCCAACGCTTTTACCGCCGCCACGCGCGCCACCATTTCGGAATCCGTGAGCAAGTCGACAAGAAGCAACACCACGCCTGGATAATTGATGCGCACCAATCCGAAGGCGCCATCACCTCGCAACGCGGCGGCCGTGTCCTCCATCTTGGGCCAGCGGTATTCTTTCTGCACATGGCGGAGGGCGCGCAGGAAAACGTCCTCCTTGTCATGCTCGATTGTGTTCAGGGCATCGACAATGGCGATTTTGGCGCGGCAGTTCTTGTCGGTTGTCTCGGATTCGACCATGAAACGGTCAAAGGCGGCAACCAGGTCAGACGTGAGGTCGGGCAAAATGCAAACACTGACGATTTCCGCTGCGGCCGCGACCACAAGGCTGGAATTGTCAGCCAGCGCCTTGCGAAGCTCCGCGAGATGGTGCGGCCCAGCTGCTTCTTGGCGCAGCTCTTGCAGCCGAATCAATTTCGCATCGACGCCACGAGATTTTGCCATGTCAATCCGACGGATATGGCGCCGGCTCGCCATTGATCTCCGCCAATGCGTTCATCGCCGCTTTCTGCTCCGCTTCTTTTTTGTTGCGGCCCCAGGCGGCCGCATGGCGGTATTTGCCAATCACGGCGGCAATCTTGAAGCACTTGCTGTGGTCAGGCCCCTTTTCGTCCTGCAATTCATAGAGCGGCGTTTCGCCATAATCACGCTGGGCCACTTGCTGCAGCATCGATTTGTGATTGCCCGCGTGGGCCGCCTCGGCAATCTCGTCAATTTCGGGATCGATGTACTTCAAAATGAATTTCTTCGCCGGTTCCAAACCGCCATCCAAATAAATGGCGGCCACCAGCGACTCGAACACGTCCGCCATGAGATTGGACGGGATTACGCCGTGGACGTGTATCCCTTTGCCCATAAACAGGTAGTCGCCAAGATTGAGCAGGCGGCTAATGCGTGCACAGGTGCGCCGGCTTACCACGGCCGACTTGACCTTGGTGAGATCGCCTTCCTCGTAGTCCGGAAACTTGAGGTAAAGCTGCTCACACGTGACCAAACCCAGCACGGCGTCCCCGAGAAACTCAAGGCGTTCATTGGACGCCAAACGGGTATCCGCTCCGGAAGTGTGGGTCAGCGCGGCACGCAACATGTCCGGCTGGCGGAACTGGTAACCGAGTGTTTCCTGGCAACGCTCCAGGATCTCGGCTTCGCGAGATAGGGTCAAATCCTGCGGCATGATTGGTTTCGAGCCTTGATAAAGGACGCGCGATTTCCCTGACGTTAGCAGCGCGGCCCGCGAATGTCAACACAGTGCCTGCCCACCTGCTCAACAACTATTGCTGTGAGCGCGTTGCTTGCGGATCGTCCTACCAGTACGCTGTTCCAAAGGGACATCTCTCGTCTGGGGAGGGCCATTGCCATGCGACGATTCTGCGTTTTCGCCTTGCTAGTGCTGATGCCCGCCGCCGCAGGTTTTGGGCAAGTCGGAGGCAAAAAAGAAAAAGACACGACAATCGCCGGCAAGCTGACCGAAAACGATCCCAAAGACAAGGTCAGAAACTCGGCCAGCCAGGTCCATGTCGTAAACATGAAGGCAGGCAACGCGTACACCATCACGATGGTCAGCAAGGAGTTCGACTCCTTCCTGCGCCTGGAAGACAAGGACGGCAAGCAGCTGGCCGAGGACGACGACAGCGGCGGCGATCTCAACGCCCAAATCGTGTTCCCCTGCCGCAAGGATGGTGACTACCGTGTGATCTGCTGCGCTTTCGCCGAAAACGGCATGGGCAACTACACGTTGACGGTCAAGAGCAGCGCCGATAACGCCAAATACACTACAGCCCATGAGGTGTTGATGGCAAAGGCCGCGCCAGATTTCAGAAGCGATTTCACCGTGACGAGCAAAACCGTGAAGTTGTCCGATTTCAAAGGGAAAGTCGTGGTAGTGGAATTTGTCGATCTGCGTTTTGACGACTGCGTAGCCGCAGTGGGCCAGCTGCGGGACCTGCGCAAGACGTTCCATACTGCCGGTTTGGAGGCGGTGAGCGTCACGTCTTACAAGTTCGAGATAGGCCAAAAAGTCGGATTTGACAAAGCCAGCGGCAAGCTGACCAAGGTGGACCAAGCCGACAAGTCATCGGAGCAGGCGGCGCTAAAGGCATTTGCTGCACACCACAAGCTGGAGCACCCGCTGATGGTGTTGGCCAAGGACGAAGCCATGAAGGCCTTCGATGCCTACGCCGTCAACGGAGTGCCCCAGACAGTGTTGATCGACCGCCAGGGCGTGGTCCGCATGATTCACGTCGGCGATACAAAAAGTGCGCCCACCTTGGCGACCGAGATCAAAAAACTGCTTGCGGAGAAAAAGTGATGGCTTAGCTGCCCGCGCCGCCGACGGCAGTGCCGACGCTCGTAAACGTCTGGTTGGCGTTGGAGCCCAATGCCGTAATGGCGGCGATGCACACCACGATGATGAGAGCCAACATGACCGCGTACTCGACAGCAGTGGGGCCGTCTTCGCGTTGCATAAAACGAACGATTGCTTGGGTAAAGTGCCGCATGCCAATTCTCCTTGATTGTTGATTTAGCATCTCACCGCGCGCTGTTAGGAATCCTTGCAACCGTAGGTCACAAGTGCACGATAGTCAAAATCAATGGATTATGCTGGCCGAGCACATGCAACAACGGGGACTGCGGCGGACCCAAGGCCTGCCTGTGGCCTCAGAATAAGGTATGTTAATGGTTGTGCGAAGTTCATTGACGGGAGTGCAGGCCCATGATGACTACCGTTCCACATAACGCTCCGTCCACCAAAATCTACATTGGCCGCAAGCTCGAAGACCTTCTGGGCGAACTCCGCAACTTGCCGCTCATGCCCGCCACCGCCCAACAAGCGATGGCCCTTGCCAATGAGGAAAATGCCAGCGCCAAGGACCTCAGCGCTCTTCTGGAACGCGACGTCGCCCTGGCGAGCAGCATCCTCAAGCTGGCTAACAGTCCGGTGTTCAATTGGGGCCATGCCATCGAAAGCCTCAATGCGGCGGTGGTCCGCCTTGGTTTGCGGGAATGCCAAAACCTAATCCTTGCAGTGTCGATGCGGAACGTGTTCAGCAAAACCGATCCGGCGACCAAGGGCTTATGCGCGGTTTTGTGGCAGCACTGTTTTTTGACGGCCACGCTTTGTCGGCGATTGAGCCGCGTGTTTCGGCTCAATTATCAAGGCGAGGAATTCGCGGCTGGCCTGCTACATGACCTGGGCAGGATTCTCCTGGCGATCACCATCCCCGACGAATTCCAAAGGGCCGATCCCATGGATTTCTTGGAGGATTCGGACATTCAGCACCGGGAGAGCCAAGTGCTGGGGACCGATCACTGCCAATTAGGCAACCTTTATGCGGAGCACAACGGTTTGCCGCGTGGCATCCAGTCCGTGATTCGGTTTCACCATCAACATGAAGACGATCCCGATCACCGTGAATTGTCTGCGTTGGTGGCCATGGCGGACCACATGGCCAATTACCTGCAACGGCGTGAAGATCCGCAGGCCTACGATGTCAACGTGAATCCGGGGTTCGCGTATTTGTGCAAGGGATGGTCAAGCGAGAAAAAGGACGCTTTGACCAAAACTCTACCCGTGATCATGACGGAGACCATTAACGCGGCTGCACACCCAACACATCCAAAAAGCCCCCGTCGATGAAGATCGCGCCGATGCCCGCCATGGGCAATCATAATTGCAAGGTTTGGAGTTTAAGGATCTTGGCAGGCTGCTATAATGGGCAGGGTTTAACTGCGCATTGCCCTGCTTGATGAAGCACTTTTGCACATGGCCGTTGGGTGGAAACCTGTTTCCGCCCGCCTCTCGGCGGCCATGTCCCGCAACTAACCTCGAGCTGTTTTGACGACCTTCTTGGGAAAAAACGCTTGTGTCTCCGACAAACGCGCCAAAACCATTGATTTTGGCACTAAGCCTGTTGCTGGTCCTGGTGGTAGCAGCCATTGACTGGAAGGCAATGGAAGGCATTGCACGCTCCTATTTCTATGTAGTCCCCATTTGTGTCGCTACCTGGTATGGGGGCCGAAGATTTGGGTTGTGCGTGGCCGTGGTCTGCTCCGCCCTGCGGTTCGTGGCGCACGCCACGGGAACCGTCGCGGCCGTCTACGGACCGGTTGTCGAAGCAGTGAACGTGAGCCTGGGTTTGGTTGTTTATTGCACGGTCGTGTTATTGTTGGCCAAGGTCAAGACCGACAGCGATGACTTGGAAAAAAAGGTGGAGGAGCGGACAGCTGCTTTGCTCGGCGAAATCGCCGAAAGGAAGCGGGCTGAGGAGGAGAGGCGAAGCTTGGCGCACCAGCTGTCCGAGGCGGAAGAAAGGGAGCGAACAAGGCTGGCGGCAGACATTCACGACTCTGTCGGCCAGGGCTTGTCGGTTTTGAAGCTGAACCTGGGCGTTTTGGCCAACCGCAACGGCGACAATGGCCAGCCGTCTGCCGATTGGGTGACGTCGCTCCGATTGATTGACGAAATTGTCAACCAGATTCGTACGTTCACCTTCGAAATACATCCTGCGATGCTGGAGGATTTGGGTCTGGTTCCCACGCTGCATTGGTACGGCGAGCAGTTTGAGTCTCAGTCCGGAACGCAAGTGACGGTGTCGGAATATGGCCAGCGCCGACCCTTGTCGGCCACGCTGGCAACATGCTTGTTCCGGGCCATCAAGGAATTGCTCAACAATGCCGCCAAGCATGGCCGAGCCAAAGAAGTGGTCATCGGAGTTCATTGGCGCGAGGATGGCCTGAGAATTGTCCTCGACGACGATGGCAGTGGCTTTAATCCCGCGGACGCCCTGGCGCCGCAAACGCGTCGCGGCTTGGGATTGGCCGGCATGCAAGAACGTTTGCTGGCCATCAAGGGGCGGCTGACAGTCGAATCGGAGCCAGGACATGGCGCCCGCATTATCCTGGAAATGAGTTATTGAAACACGCCGACTCACAAGGCCCGAAAAGGCAATCCATGCCTCGTATAAATTAAGTTAACTTGCTTGTAGTGAATGCGAAAGGAGGCAATTGATGGCAACAAAAGTGCTATTGGTGGAGGACCTGGCCCTGACCCGCTGCGGCATGCGCGTCTTGCTGGAGAAATCAGGGGACGTCCAGATCGTTGGCGAGGCAGGCGACGGCCGGGAAGCCTGCAAAATGGCTCAAAAACTGAACCCCGAGGTGGTCCTCATGGACGTCGCCATGCCGGAGATGAATGGCATAGAAGCGACCCGCCAAATCCGTAAAGCTTTGCCCCGGATTCATGTCGTCATGCTCACCATGCACGCCGACCGCCAGTACATCTTCGAGTCGCTGCGGGCGGGAGCGGCGGGCTATGTGCTGAAAACGGCGGCCCTGACCGAAGTGCTGACCGCCATCAAAACCGTTTTGGCAGGCGGCACTTACCTCAGTTCCTCGCTGTCCACTGTTGTCATGCAGGACTACCTGCGCCGCGCCCGGGGCGAGCAAAGCGAGAGCGAGTTGGAGAAACTCTCCGCCCGCGAGCGCGAAGTGCTGCAATTGTTGGCCGAAGGCAACTCCAGTTCCGAGATCGCCCGCCGACTGCACATCAGCACGCGGACAGTAGACACCCACCGTCAGCACATTATGGAAAAACTGGCAATTCACTCCATCGCGGGGCTGACTAAGTTCGCCATTCGCCATGGCCTATGCTCGCTGTGAGCGTAGTTGTAAGTAATAATACGTAGTTCTTAATCATCATTTCAGCAGGCGCGAATGCCGCACTTCTTCTTCTTCCCCCAACATAAAAAGATGTTAATAATTGTATTGTGCGAGTGCCCGCGTGTTTTGGGCGTTCGGGCCTGGCCCCAGGCCCGAGTTTAGCGCGTCAACATTTTTGCCCGCGGGCGGCACTCTCCCTCACATCCAGACTCACCGGAGCCTGGAATCGGATGGTGGCGTCAACGAAGGTTCTGCCTTCAATTGATGCCAGTCGTAACGCTCGCAAGAGCTTACTGATTTTAGCGCAAGACCCTTAAGGGTGGGTTCGTCATGAATGCGCAGTTTTCTACCTCCCGCATCTTGGAGGAGGCTCGGCAACATTTGAGGGGCGGCCAGTTGGCCCGCGCCGAAGAGATCTGCCGTCGAGTGTTGGCAGCTCAGCGCGAACAACCCGAAGCTCTCAACTTGATGGCGGTCATTGCCTATCAGGCTGGCCAATTGGATGTGGCAATATCCTGGCTCTGTCGCGCTAGCCAGGCCGATCCTGCCAATCCCAACCATCCCAACGATCTGGGCATCTTCCATTGTCACGCTGGCCGCCTGGCCGATGCGGCCGCATGCTTCGAACAAGCTATCCGGCTGCAGCCTGGTTTTCCCGACGCTCACAACAACCTTGGCTATGCCCTTTATGGATTGGGCCGGCATCAGGAAGCCCGGCTTTCTTGTGAGCAGGCTCTGCGGCTGCGCCCCACCTTTCCAGAAGCCAACAACCACTTGGGCCTGGTGTATTTAGAACAGGGTTGGCCCGAGCAAGCCGAGCAGCAATTCCATAAGGCCTTGAAGGCAAGGCCGCAGCTGTTGGAAGTGCATCGCAACCTCGCCAACGCGTTTGTGGAGCAAGGCCGCCTAGAAGATGCCGTGGCCGCCCTCGAAAAAGCCCTGCACATGCAGCCCAAGTTCACCGAAGCACGCATTAATCTGGCCGATGTGCTCAAAAAACTAGGCCGCTTCGACCAGGCCGTTACCCATTTGCGGCA